>Ga0065711_1004258_pt1 | contig 24371 bp, 21 predicted proteins | sample Hoacrofraction12_FD_59098 | JGI IMG/M metagenome (GOLD analysis project Ga0065711, IMG submission 59098) | Hoatzin crop microbial communities from Cojedes, Venezuela - Epithelial fraction 12 v2 (version 2) | ecosystem: Host-associated > Birds > Digestive system > Esophagus > Crop | place...
TCATCAGCACGCAGACACCAATGTGGTGGACGGCAAATGGCCTTCATTGATAAATAACACAGCGTTATATAGCCTAGGTTTACAGCATCATTTCCGTCTGCTTACTTCACAGGTTAAATGCTATTGGCTATTAGGAGAGGGGGGGGACACTACCTTTCCGTACAGCGCGACATCTTCAGACCGCCAAGCCTTAACTACCCACAACTAGAAGGTTCTGTCTTCAAATTAAAGAATTGCGCACAAATCTAGAGACATACCAGGATACGAGGAAAGAAAGAAGAAGGGAGTGGAATAATAGGCCGCACTAGATCTCGATAACCTCCGATCTTTCTTTTCCAGCCATTCCTGGCTTTCCTTTGGGAGCAAAAACTTGCACATAAAAGGTCAGGTTCTTTATCTGTTGAGATCAATGGCAGGCTGTCCACTTATTTCAGTAAACAGTGAATCATGTCTCAGATTTCTGCAGCCAAGAATGGCATAAAAATATAGCAACCCTCGTGGCTAGCTCTCCTGGACTGTGAGAAATGGGGAACACCTTGGTAAAAGCATCACTCTGTGGCAAAAAAAAAAAAGAGCTAATTGGAGGAAAGCAGACCAGAAAAGAGAAAGAGGTTTCTTAGGGAATAGTTACTATTTATCTTAGAGCAGAGATGAAGAAATACGGAGTTAATTCTGGTTGGTCGATAACAAGAAAGAACAGCCTCGACGTGAACAGTACGGTCTGTGCTCTACATACGAAGAACATGTTTCTTACAAGTCAGCTTGCTCGTTATGCTGTTGCTGCTAATGAAACACAGGAGTGCTTAGTTACAGGAATATGCTAGAATTTCTGTTCCAGTTGCAGAAATGAGGATAGTATTTCACACTGGGTGTTAATCCTGGGTCTGGTATGATGTGAAGGACTGCAGGGAGGTGCAGAACAGTTCTGAGGTGGGGAAACATCTACTCTGATTTAAAGCAAAAGGGTATGAACAGACTTCCACCAAGCACTGACATTCGTATTCCTCAATATTGAGATTTAGTTTTCACTCATATAAATATTGGCCTACAGCTTAGCCAACAGACGATATTCACCTCTTGAATCAGGATTTTTTTAATGGCCAAAAAAGAAACTGATATTGCTCCTTAAAGCGCTAGTCAGGGCTGCATAGCAAAATAGTATGGCACTGGTAATTGCCAAACTGCAATTTCCAATTAAAGTGCTTCTGATACAGGACTACGTATATACCAAATATCCAAACTGTAATTTTGTTCTTATATCTTATGTTGATGTATTTAATGTAACTTTTGTCTCTAATGAATCTGTGGATGTTGCGGGAAGGATCATTTATTTGCAGGGGACGTATGCAATGTGGCCTCAAAAAGATTTTTGTTTTGGTTTTGTTGTTCCCTTAGCCTAAAAAGAATTCTGAATGAAAATATACAGTTCCTTTTCATAAATGCAAAAACATAACAATTACATACCCAATTATTTAGTAAAGATTAGGCTTTAAAAAAAAAATCTTTTGTCTTACAGTTTGTCAGAGAAGCTGTAAGATGAAATATGATCAAGAGCATTCATAGTTTGAGACCTACTGAACGTTGAATGCTTTGATTTATAATTGATGCTTCAGATGATACACTATAAGTGTGAAAACTTCAGATAACTATGGTAGTTTACACACAGACATAAAGGACTGTGCACTAAAAGCTCTATTTTAATGGACCTGATCCTGTCAAAATATCAGCATGCAAGAAATACTACATCTAAATATTGAGCTCTGTTTCACCCCAGTGATGAAATACTCTGAGGATAACACAGCTTCTTGAAAAAGTCTTTTTTTCTAAAGAAGGCTTGTTGCATTTCATAATTAAACAATCACTGCCATGCCTTAGAGTTCTGTGATAAAGTAGATCCCATTTTGTCACTCAGTATACCCCTGCAAACTTACTGATGGTAATTGTTCCATGGGCGTAGGACAGAAAAATTTGAGATAAGTACAATAAAAGTTCTGGTCTTTCTGACGGCATTTCACTTTTTCTTATATTTAGGGAATTGAAGCTGAAATATGCATATCCTCAGATGGAGGATGAATAATTCCTTTAGAGAGGTAGATTAATAAATAGAACAAAGGTTACAAAGAGAGAATTGAGTCCTAGATAGAACGGGGACATGGGACCACTGGTGCAGCTGTGAAGGGTCAGCTGGGAAGGGAGGTCTCCCAGTAGCAAAGTATCGAAAAGACCTAAGGAGCTGCACGTAAAAATGCAGCAGGTTCATCAGCGCAATGTGTGTTTCAGAGAGGGAACTGCAGGCATAACTAAGGCAGTTCAAGAGGGCAGGCCAGTACTCGTTGCTGAAAACTCCAAATTCAGCGCTGAGTACTAATTAGTACTAGGCATGACTTGGCATTCTGCTGTCTGTGTTTTTGAAGATTTCCTCAAAACTTATATTCAAAGGATGAAAAAGCTTCAATAAAAAAAAAAAAAAAGCTTTTGATTTCTAGTTTAGTTTAAAACTCAGCCTTTTACAATGTTACTGAAAATGAAGAGCAGATTTCTAATAAAGGAGCTAATTATTATTAAAATTCTGGTGTCAGCAGAACACTTCATCCTCACTGACAGAAATGAAATAATAGTTCACAGATATTTATTCTAAGTTCCAATAAGTACTTGGCAAAAATTCAATAATGTTCATTAAATACATAAATGGAAATATTAAAAATAAAGATTTTTCCCTTGTGATTTATTATATAGTGTTTTTGAAAAGCAAAGTTGAGGAAAGAAGTCGTTATCTGGCAGAAAAGGTACTACAGAAATGTTAATTAAATTGTATAGTCATAAGTAAGCCAGTGAACAAGAAAAAAGCTTCCCTGCTTAGAATTGGAAGCCATATTTATTCTGGCTGGATGCTTAAAGACATTAAAAGATTTATCTTTAAATAAAGCATACAGATCAGTATAGGTAGATACTTTTCTTTTTGGATTATACCAAATGAGCAAGAAGAATCTTTAGAAAACCCAGTTAGGAGGCCTGTCACAATTAAGAAGCTGGACACAAGCATAGGCAGGTGTTTGCAGACGTGTCTGAAGCACAGATTGCGTCGTGGAGTAATTGCGCAGAAGGCGAGGTTGTGCGCAAGGAGCCGTTGTGCCCCTGGGCTGATGGGAGGGAACGCCTGTGAGAAGCTCCCTGGCTCTGCCTGAGTGGCTTTCCCCTGGTGCAGAAGCTTCTTCTGTGAGGAATCCAGGAGGGACCATGGTGGTGGGTGTTGCGGCCAGCCCTCCTCTCTGCCAGCCAGCCTCGTGCTGGAAGAGTATAGCAGGTGAGGTATCAGGTGTTCATTGGGGAATGTGTTCCTCGGTGCTTCAAATACGTGAGGTTTCTGCACTCTGCCCCTCTATGGCTGCTGGGCTTGAAGCCAGAGTCCTTTGCTATTCGTGCTTGAAAAATAGTTTACCTGTTTTATTTTGTTTTACATAATCCTAGATTATGAGGGCTGTGTTGCTTCTGTGAGTCTGACACCTTCAGCATTAATTTGCATTGTTCAAAAGGGCATGCGAGCATTTTCGGTCTGCTGAAAATAACCCAAACCAACCAAACAAACAAAATCCATAATTTTGATTTCTGTAGGTCAGGATTAAATTATGTACCTCTTTTAAAAGTGCATTCCCATCAGTGTAATGAGAGTCTATTTCTCAGTACAACTGCAACACACTCCAGTCCCAAATTGCTTAATTCAGTGGAGCTTCTGAGTAACATTGAGCTCTACGTTTAGGGGAGAAACCCAAAACAAAATAAACCAATACTCCTCTTTATTTTGTACTTTAAAATGATTATTTACTTTTAAACTATTATATTAAAAGGACTCCTCAGAAGGGTTTTCATCTGCGTCTGGACACCTGGTTAACATTAAGAACAGTTTACCAAAGAGTTTTGCTTAGAAATACAGAATTTACTGTGAGAATTTAGTCAAATATTTTACTAGCCTTGTGCGGATAGTTCAGCTGCACAGATTAATATTCCTCAGCAGGATTATGGTTGTTCTCTCTAAGAATGTATGCAGCTTTCTTTTTTACATCGCAAGGTTCTGTAGCACTTTTTAATAATAAAAATTCCTCTTCTCTGAAGGTGCTGCTTCACACAGCTAGAGCTTTCAGGTCAGCGTCATTTATTGGCAGTGATTGCTAGTGCTGTGGTTTTAATAAAAACAGTATCAGAGGATTGTGTTCTGAAGTATATTTTGTAAAGTAAAGTTGTATACGTATGTTCTGCACAGGTTCTTGTTTTCTAAAACTTGACATTTGTAGAAGTGATTAGAGTAGTTTGAATGAGCTTACTGATCTATTCAGAAGGACTTCTTGGCACCTCTAATGTGAGGGATATGTTTGATAAATCTAATGTGAAATAACTTTCAACCTTGGGAAACTTGTGCCGTTTTTTGGGGTTTTTTTTTCTGTGATTAACTCAGGGACCGTGTAACATTGTTCTTGCTCAGTTTTGAACACCTGTTAGAAAAAAGGTGAAGGGGTCAAATTCCTCTTTTTAATTGTTTTTGCATAACAAAGTAGACAATGCTAGCTTTTAATGCATAGAATTGATGCCGGTTTTGGCTGTTATATTCCCAAAATTGAGGCCATGGACAAAGCTGGAAATTGGTGCCAGTGTATGCAAGGGCATACTTCCCTCTGTGGTAGTGGTAGGAAGTTTTGGGGGAATATTTTGTTTGGCAGAACAACTTTGGAATTTTTTTGAAAAAATCAGAAAAATCTCAGCTCTTTGAACTGCTTAAAAGTTATTTTAATTTGGGTGGTGGGCAATGTCCAGTGAACCGGTGTGTACGTTTCACGTGGTCTCTAGAGCTTGTTTTCTCCATTCTTCCCATCACACGCGCACATACTGAGAAACGTTTCTTATAACTAACAATTAATAAATAATAATTTCTAAAGTAGTGTCTGTTTTGTAGGCATTGTGAAAGTATTGTAAAGTTGGCTGGTCAGGATTGAACTGTACTATGCTGTGAAAACTGAAGGACAGAAGGTCGTAGGTGCTGAGCTGAACTATGGGCAAGTTAACAGACCCAGACACATCCAACACTGTGAAGCCAAGTTGGCGCTTAACTTTTTTTTATAAATACAAAACAAAATAGAGCTGATGAAGTGTCACAAACGATTCATGAAATTACATAAATGTGTAAAGAGTACTTAAAAAAAGGTGTAAAAGCCTTCAGAAATTCTCTGTGACATTTCAAATTCTTTTTTTTTGTTGTTTCTGTAGATAAAGACAGTAAAATTGTATATGCTTTGAACTATCCCTGTAAGGTTAAAAACATAAAAACAGACTACAGCTGATATCTGTGTGGATAGCCAAAATCAAAATATATACAGCCAAAGTAAATTTTAAATGAGGTGAGCTTGCCTTTCGTTATTTTCATTTTCTAGTCTAGTTTGATCATATTGCTGTACTACTTAAACTATTCTTGCTACCTTAAAAGGGCATCATTCTGCAAAACTTGCTCCAGGCTTGACTATTTTGTGATTATTCATGACTTCCTCAAACATTCTCCATTTTTAAGAGACACTGATAATATTTGTTCCTTTGCTTCCCAGGGAGCTGAAGGTATTTTCAGAAATTGTCTAGACAAAACCTAAATGTCAGCTTCTCCAAGGCAGTTAAGTACCAAGTTCAGTGGGAGTTAAGTGACATACAGAAGACAGAAACACTTTTGGAGATAAGGGCTTAAGTGCCTTTTCATGTCTCAAGGAAAAAGAGACGAAGGCCTTACGTTATTTGTGTTTCATAAACACAGATGTTCTTTCAGTACGGTGATTACAAGTCTATAGAGCCTGCCAGAATTTTGTCTGCAGTAGTAGCACAAAACTATAATATATCTCTTCCACAAATAATCATGGTCAAAAAGCCCCTGAATCACACGCACTGCACTTGAGGTGATCTCCATTGGGATGCTGCGTTCTTTGCTCATGTGTGTGAGTGTAGATGTGGTTAGGGGTGGAAGGAACTTTTTCCCCTTCTTAGCCTGCTGTGATATAGCAGATCTTCTGGGGAAGTGTACTGTAACCACAGCAGGGAAGGCTTAGTTCACTAACAATAAATAGTCTTTTGCCTTGTCCCTTCCCCTGGCTACGTTGAGGGCCTTGTGCAACGGAATACTCTGGCTGTGCCCGTGGCAAAAAGACCACAGATCATTTCTATGTAATGAAAGCTCTTCTGGCCTGAATCACCCCTTGGTTGTCGCAGTGTCCAACACAACAGGGTCTTGACCTGAAGCATGATGTTAAGCATTCTCTCCTAAGGAAAGATACCAAGGTCTAAAGCGGCACAGTCCTGAGTTATTTCTGCTTAGAGGGGCCTTACAGTTGCAGCACAACAAAGAAGAAATGGCACTTAGCACAGTTGTAGGCTGTCCCTCAGATTCCAGCGATACAGTATTTGGCTTTGACACCATTTTTCTAAACGGGTGAAGTGACAACACACATCTCCCAAGCAGTGTGCTTTAACTTCGCTGTTGTCTGCCGAGTTTTAGTTGGGTGCCAGGAGGGGATATAGCAATCTACCTCTTGGGATTACTATGTTATATCGCATCTGTCTGCCTAATGCAGAGGAATCACTAGTAATGTCAAGTGCCTGACACTTCAAAGGAAGCTAGAAATCACCAGCAGAGATATTTATAGAGCCCTTCTATAGGGAAGTGTCTTAATGTCTCCAGATCAGTAGCTGCCTTGGATCTGAAGCAGGACAAATTATTCTGTGTTTATTATCAGTTCCAGTGCCTCATTATTCTTCTTTTTTGGTTGTGATTGTTGGTCACATAAAACACACAGGAAGACACTACTTGTAGGTAGGTTGACTCAGTGTCAAGTGTCCGTCACCACAGAGAAAATCCAAGTGTAAGAGAACAAGAGAGACAGACAAGCAGGGAAGAGCAAAGCCGGTACCCTGCAGGGCAGGAGCAAGATGCATCTGCCTTGCCTCAGTACGGCGGGCCTTGAACTTGGGGTGTGTAATGGAGCTGTGCCTGGGTGTCCAGGTCCAGTGCAGGCAGTGGGGACCTCTCTGTGTGCTGCTTCACCGAAGGTCTCCAGGTGGGCACAGAGTCCTGCGCTGCCTGCGGCGCTGCTGGGCAGGGCTAAGTGAGGAGGGGTAGGAGTAAACACATTTAAAGGTTGCAGTTCTCTGCTCCTTGCTGGGGAAATGTTTTGGGAGCAGGAGGCACTCACAGGGGCCTGGTGGGTCAAACTGCCTCAGAGGACAGGGAGAGCATGTGGAGTTCACGATGGAGAAAAGGCAAGGGGTTATTTGCAGGGTTTCTGTTACTGGTACTGCTCGGGGCATAACAGGGCTGTGCAGGGAGAAGTGGTGTGGGTTAGCTCCAAGGTCTCAAGGGCTGGAGCACTGTAGATACAGTACCATGATACTGATCTCTTATAAAGATTTTCTACAGGAGTTTAGTGAAATACTTAGCTCAAACAGCATTTCAGGGAGTGCTTAGCACTGCTGAGACTGGTACAGCTGGCTCTGTACCACCCTCTCCGTTGTGTGTGAGTTCCCCCGTGGAGGCCGGGCTGGAGGTGTCCGTTCCACGACTGGTTTCTCTGCTTAGCTGCACGCCTTGCCCTGGACTTTCACATAAGGCAACAGGTAAGCGAGGTGGGAGTATGGTTTAGTTTGGGGTCAAGCACCAAAGTAACATAACAGGGCAAAAGCGCCCTTAAAACTGCGGGTGAGTTCTGCCCGGAGGAGGGTGCCTGGGGTTTCCCTCCTGCAGTGGTGCAGCACAGTCTCTGCGCAGCTGTGAGAAGCCTGTGGTTTGGAGCAGTGCCAGTCCTTGCCGCAGCTCATTGTTAGGGAGTTAAAGTCCATGTGCATCCCTCTACCCAAATGTTCTCTCGCTTTGCTTATGTTGTAAATGTAGAAGGTGCAGCGTAAAGTGTATCTCTCTGCTGATGTAGATTTAGCACAATGTCAAAATGTATTTTAGGGTCTGAGTGCTTGGTGGGCATTTAAAAATTATTTTTGTAAAAAGAATAGGATGCTGAGAGTGCCATATCTTGAAAGACTGAGGATAATTCTAGATTTGTGTTTGTATCAATTCAGAATGAGGTCAGCTTCTACCACAGTTTTGCAAGGTAGTGCAGCTGTATTCGGTCTTTGAGGGTCTGCATGTGCCTCTGTTACTGCTACAGACCTTCCTGCTGATTTTCTTCTGGACTGGCTGCAGAAGCTGGTACTGTGATAGCAGTAGTGATACTACCCTGTAACCAAAATACCTTGTGCTGCATGATTTTTTTTTTCACTGAATCATGCTACTTTCACAGTCTACAATTTGTCTGTAGTCTGCAGGTTATTTATCACCTACCTTTGACTTCCAGAAGAGGTTTTTATCTTGGCTTTTGTTTTACCGAAGTAAAATAAAAGGCCATCTGAAGTGTTTTCTGTTCCGTATGTTGATATAGTTTTAAAGATATATATATTTCCTAACAAAAAGGAAGCTTTTTATTTTATATTAATAGTTCCTCAAAATTGCACTATCCAGTATTAGTGTTTTTATCTAATTTAGTTTATGCAGGGGTGTTTATTTTTTCTTATGTAAGACAAAATACAGATAGTTACATCTTAGGTGAATTTAGGAGAAAACCAGAGTCTTCCTACTGATGAATTCCCAACTTGGTGCTTGGACTATAGTTCATGTGAAGGAGAAGCAGCTTTGGTTTTTGTACTTGTACGCCAGTGCACAGTAACATACAGACAGAATCTCTGCCTGTAAGAGAGGTGAGGAATGCTGAATATTTTAGTATTTAGGTGTCTTGTATCATATTGTCTTCTCTAAGCAGAAAGGCTTGTAAGCTTTGTTCTTGTCTTTGCTGAAGTTGTAGCTTTCAGGTTTCAATTACTTTCAATTCTATAAGCTTACGTTATCATCATGATGGAATTCATTAATATGTCTTGAAATGAATTTGTGTGGCCTTCCTGTTGTCTCGTCTGAGGCTCTGTACCATTTTTTATGGCCGAAATGAAAACATAAGCTTGGCTTGAAGATAACCCTGATTTTAGGAGTGTCGTCCATCAGTAGTCCAGTTGTCCTTTTGAGCTTTGATTGCCTAAATGCTGCAATTAGGAATCCTCACTAGTAAAAAAGTATTTGTGTCAAAAACAAATCTCCAAAATGAAATTTATCTGCTTGTGACCCACTTTGTCACTTTGAAATAAATTAACTTGGGTTTCATCAATACAGATTTTTCCAGATGAGTTAGTTGCTGTCATCTTTGTCTTCTGGAAAGAACCTGGATTTCCAATCTGGTGGCTGAATGCAGAGCATAGATGACTGATTGTGTGGTGGTGTTGCGCAGGATCTTACAGACCATCATTTCTAGCAGGCTTGAACACTACTGTCGTGCTATACTGAATTGTGGGTTATCTACAGTTCAAGCAGTGAATTAGGAAAAGTAGGGTTGATATCTTCTTCCCTTGGAGAAAAATTCTACAGACTGTTCAGGTGCCCAAAATACAATTAGATAAATTATTTAATGTTTCTACTCCAGAAACTGTTTGTTCAGACTAAACCGTAATCTTGCATTTTAATCTTCTTTAATGCCTTCGCTATTTGTGGTTAATGTAAAAGTAGTTTATTGAGATAAAAGTTGTCTTCTGAGATGACTAGACAAAACGCTGACGCTTCTAAAGATACCTTTCAAGACAAAACGTGGGTGTTTCTCTTGTGAGACTGTCTTCTCTGTTTGAAGATGAACAATCTCACTTCGGATGCAGATCAAGGATATGTTTTGGTTAAATCACTATAATACTCCTGAAAAAATTACTCACTTTAGGGTAATCCTGAATATGTGAATACAAGTAAGGCAGGACTAAGAAACAATTTAAAATCTAGCATGGTTTTTTGAGCTGAACAAAGCAAGAGCGTACGTAGTTGCTTATGGTGGTGGTGGTACGCTGCAATGGTTTAGTAATCAGGCTTTTGTAAAGGAAGTACTAATGTTCGTATTTTCCTGAACCAGAGTCAACAAATATGTAAACGTTAGTGTATATAGACAGCTCTGTTAAAATGGAAACCAATTTTTCCTGTCTCATCTGCCTTCTGCTGAATTACTGTTTGTCAGGTCAGCATACAAAAATCCTCATACATGATACATTCATCTAATATGACTTTATTACTAAAACTGGCCTACGTTTCTTAATTATTTCGAGTATCAGAAAGTATCCTGAATAAAATTCTTATCTCCTTGCGTCTAAAAGAAACAAATTCCGAGGTTCTCTTGTTTAACAACTGTGCAACCTCTTGCATCAAGATTAAACACTTTGTTTTGTCCCCAGGCAGTTGTATATGTATTACTCTTGAGGCAGTGGTATTTGAAATAAATAGAATTGAAAGATCCTGAGAAACGGTTTCTGAAACACATATATTGAGTTATTCACTCCTATGTGAGCAGAAAATGCTTCTGATGCTTTTCCCCACACCCTTGCAAAGGAAAATAGCTGATAGAAAAATATCACATGATGGGGTGGTGAATAGCAAAGCATTTTTATCCTTAGTCACTGAGGCTTTTTGCTGCTTATTCTCCTGAAAATAATTAAGTTATCCTTATGGAATATATTACTGTTCACTAAAGATAACATAGGTAAGGGCATAATAAAGGACAAAAGGAGAAAGTTCTCTCCTTTTCTGCCTCAAAAGGTACACTATGAAAACAAAAAATAATCCATGGCTTACAAATAGTCATAAAAACTTCTCAAAGTTCAGATATATTTTTCGCTGGCAACAGGGCTTATTCCTCCTTCCTGTTCAAAAAAACAGACGCTCACCAAGAGAAAAAATTCTTTTGTGTTGTAAGCGAAACAATTTCCATGTAGCTTTTGTGTGTGTCTGCGCATATTCATAAAATATGGATTAGCAGCACTAGGTATTCACCTAAGTAAATATTCATAAAATAAAGGTGGAATTGATATGCATTTCCCACTGAGAATAATAAGCATATTTTGATTTCTTAGTAAGAAATCACACTAAAGGGAAAGAAGGCACTTTCTTTCGTCTGGGCATTTTTTATTCCTCATTTTCATTGTGTTGAACCTGCTGGCAAAGATTTTCTTTACTGACATTTTGAATATCCAATATTGCTTATGTTAAATGGGCAAGAATCAGGAGTTTTGCTTAAAACATGAAATAAAAAAGAATGCAAAATTTCTTCTTTTTCTTTGCATTCTTGCTTGTGTCTTTGGTGTACATTAAATTTGCATGTTTAAGCCTGTCTCTATAAATATGAGAGGTATATATGCCTTCTTTTTTTCTCTCTAAATAAAATCTGAAATTCTCAGAAATGTAGGACCCGGAGCCTGGTTGGCAGTACTTGCTAACGAGTATTGGAAGACTCAATAAATAAATAAATGAAGGGTGACCCAAAATGTTTGTTTGTTTGTTGCCTTTGTGACACTGACTGAAACTTCTAATTAATTTTGCATAGTTATTGTCACTCACCGTATAATGGCTTTTTTGCCACCTCTTGCAGATGATTTGCTATTAGTGTCTGATTTATACTGGTTTTAAGGAAATGAGATATATATTGCAGAGTCCTAAACTGTACACTTATAGGCATGCCTGACAGCTTCCTTTTCAGTATGCTTGGTCATTTAAAGCAATGAAATAGAATTGTTTTTGAATAAACAGAAAATTAAGTGGATGTTCTAAAGCTTTAGCGGAGAGATCTCAAGAATGGCTCTATTTCACACAGCTGGTTGAATCAGGGAAAAACTACATGTTGGTATCCAAGCAGGCAAAAGTTTAATAAAAATCAACTGCTTGAAGTAAAACAGAATAAAAATAGATTTTTGCTGTTGTTTTTATTGTCTAATTAAAAAGTTGGCTTAGGCTTCTGGGTTTCAGAAAAAAAATGTTTAAATCCCAAAATTGAAGGATAGGTGTTCCTAGAATTAATATTTGGTTTAATTGTTTGGAGCGTCTCTTGGTCTTTACCTGCATTACTGTTGATATTGCTTCTTTGTTTCTGTTGAAGCTGTATTTGTTAAACACTCTTTCATTCCCTCCTTTTGTTTTAGCCCTTTGCGTGGGTCAGTCACATCTGGCAGTTCTCTTTCCGAGCTCAGGGGAGGATGGGCACGTATGCAGCAGACAGCTCGCATCCTCATCCCTCTCTTCTGTTTTGAAGTTTCAGTCTTTGAACATAAACAGTTCCTTCCAATAATGGCCGCATTTTGGATAGTCAGGAAATACAAGATCTTTGTTCTACTTATTTTGTGGATTTTACTGGATTTATTAATGCATGGGATATGTGCATTCGGTAGCATAATTCCAGTGTGTTCATTGCCAAGAAGGAAAATAAAAATAAACCCATCTTTGGCAACTGGCACCGGAGCTGGGGTGAGCCAGTAGTAAATAAATGTTACGTATTTTAAAAGAGATTTTATTATTTCAGCACTGTTAGAGGAAAGGGAGAAATGACCATTGTCATGTAGTTTGAAAAATTTGTCCAAATTACAGCATCCTACAGCTATCAACTGGATGCCACTGATCATTTCCACACACTGAATAAATTAAAGCCCTCATAAAGTATGGCAGCAATCTCCATTAACACAGCTTGTTGCTACCTGCTTGTTGAAGTCTATTATTTAAAATAATTCCTTTGGCTTTGTCAATGTTTACACAGGCCAGCATCATTAATGTTGACTTAGGGTTATCTCTATGTTCCATAACTAGAATACAGAACATTTCTATCGATTTCTTAGCCACGGTCTTCTACTTTACTATCACTAAATGAATTTTGATTCATAAAAGAAAAACCCTGGGAGTCAAATGTCAGCTATTATCCAATATATTGCTCTCCCCTGCAACTAAAATAGTCTGTATTTCATCTTGAAAATATAATGTATATAAGTCTTCTCTGAAAGAATTTCAATAAAATATTGATGCGAGGTACTTTTTTTGTTTTGCATGGTAAGATGTTTTGAGGGTATGGGTGAGGGCGCAAAACAAAGCCCGGAGTCATCCTGTGTCATGTTTTGGGTTTTGTGAGCTTTTTCACTAAGCATTAATAGCCACAAAATGTGGGGTTTTTTTCTTTGTGCTTAATAAGAAAATAGGTTGCGGTATTGTCTTGAGCAATCTGTCTTAGTTGATTTTGTGCTTGGAGTTATGATCAAGTCAAACAAAGCCTAGAAACAAATGAAACCAGTACTTGCACACACTGCTCTGAGTATCATGTTGGTTACTTCCGTCACATTCAGGTGCTCTGCTTTTAATAAATGTGTTTCTACACAGTGCATTTCATTGTTTCCTCCTAAGCATGTGGATAGGAATATGTGCAATCAGATATCTGCTTTTGTTTAAAGGCAAGTTTGTGATTCCATGAGCAATCTGATATGATTTCCTTTTCGTGATACCTCCCAGCCTAAGAACAGGTAAGTAAAAGTACCTTGTAATAAGAAGGCTGATGCCACCTGGCAGACTTGGACACCATAGGAGTGAGAAAAATATCATCTTCCAGGGACATAAACACTTGTGAACAGGATTCTCTGGGGTCACATCATGATGATGCAGGGTACTGTATCTGTACATTTTTGCCAGAAGTAGTGTGTGACCATTTCATGTTCCTTAGTGACATTATACTAACTATTTGCCCACAAATGGGACTTGATAGATACTAACCAAACGGATACACTTGTGCGTTAGAAATTTATTGTCATCGTGGGTGACGTTCAGTACATCCAGAACAAAACAACCTGAAACCACCCAAAGAGTCAATAAAAGATTTGAGAGGTTTATGGCAAAAGCATACAGAATTGGAGTCATAAGTGGGATACGAGGATGAATTTCAGCTTTGAGCTATAGTAGTGGCTGTGGTGTGGCTGGGTATGAGGGCTGTGCCATGTGCTCACCCGGGATGGTGAAGTTGTCATGTCCTTGGGTGATACAGGAACTTCCCATTCACTCTCTGCAAAGCTGAGGCAGTGGGTTGAGAGGAGACAATGGGCCAACTTGAAACAAGGTGATTGATTGAACTCCCAGGCCCCACCACAGTGAAGTACTTGGTGTGGTGAAGGAGGTCTCCAGGTGGAAATTCTGGACTGTCCTACTGATTCTGCTGGGCAGCTCCTGCTGTGCCTGCACCGGTGGACAGGCTCTCATTGTGTGCTGGTTGGGGAAGTGGGCTGCTCCAGCAAGTTCTCCAGGTGGTTCTTCCTGCAGGAACAAACAAATTATACATAGATGAGACACCTGTGAGTAATCAGTAGAAACAGTTCCTGTAGATGCAGCAATGGCTATGTAGAACAGTCGCTTTGCATAGTTAAGATAAGCTATGTTTTGTATGTTGTTGAAGATGACCAGTCATGATGGATGATGCCTGTTTTGGAGTGGTTGCACAGGTCCATCAGCCAGCTGGATTATAAGAGGTAGAGAAAATAGGAGTTTGGGGAATCTAGCCCAATCCAGCTGAAGGTGCTGCTGCAAGGAGGCTTGAAATGGAGACTCCTCCTGCCCTCTGGGCAGTGACTGACCATCATGTTCAAGAGATCTGATTCCCGAAGTGAGCATTTACCCTGTGCAGTGTTGCATGTGGGTTTTTTTTAAACAAAGGCCGTATCCATGAGTGACTGTGCAACTTGTTGAAATGCGAGAATGAAAGGGAATTCAGGTGACCGTACTTCGTTGTTTTCTTTTGCAGAAAGCAAGGGCAAAATGTGTGATTTTCATGGAACAAATGAAAAAATGGTGATCACTAGCATTACAGTGAATATCAAATGAATATATAATAACAGAACATTAGGAAACAATTAGAAAAAGTGCCTAGACATTGTTAATTCATGTGCTATTCATTGTACCAACATTGATCATGTAAAATAAGTGTGGTGTTAGTTATGTTTTAATCATTCAGTGTTGGAGAAGGGCTAATTATTTTCAAATAGAGATGGGAAGGATCCAGTTTGATAAAAAAAAATCGTGGAATGTCCAATTTAATTCACAGTATTTTTACAGGGAAATGTGTGACTGCCGATATTGGTGGGACGGTGGAGAAAATCACAGTAATTGTCCATGTTTAACCTCTTACAGAGGAAGCAGACATTGTTGCCCTCACAAGAGCTTGTGTTAGCTGTGGGGTGGGTGCGCTATGCAGCACAGCCTTGTTCCTCACCCACCCAGGTTAGCGGCTGGGCCAGACTGGGTGTGAGGCCCCTTCCAGCCAAATTACTTGGATCTCTTCTGTACATCAGCAAGAATACTGGGGGGTGAGAGCAACAGGTAGTCTTCCCAGTGGGCTTGGAGTCAGTAAGGGACATGTCTGGTATGGATACAAATGGAGAACAAAGGGATGAAGACTGGCTGCATCCATCTCCCTGCCACCCTTATCCTCCACTGTGGAAAGCATGTAGGGCTTCCAGTCACCTCCGAAGAAAGAAGTTGCACGTTTCTCTTTAGACAGTCATCTCTAATCTTGCACAGCTGTATGCCTGACGGGAAACCTGAAAGTTTGGTGAATTCTTTGTAGGAAAGGTTCTCTTGCTTGGGCTGAGGCTGTATGCAGCAATTCAGATAAGAAGCTCAGGGTGTGTGGAACCTGGTGGAGCACTCGTGAGTTAGAGAAGCAGTTCTTGACGTACTTCGTAGTCAAGCTGCCCAACTCCAGACTCACTTGGATCTTTCATAAGTGATAGCTGCTTTCTGTTTCTTCTCCCTTCTTCCCTTCTCCAGGCAAAGAACCTCATAAATGCCTCCAGATGGAGAGGTGGATCTCTAGGGGCTTCTCTGCTACCCAGACACACTTCCTGAGCTTTTCCTCTTGAACTGGAACCCTTGGAGGTGCTGACTTGGCAGGTGTGGCCAGTGTCTCTCTCCTAGTTCTACATTTTGCCATAACTTGTGGTTTAGGAGACCTCTGATCAGTTGTAATGATGCAGTCAAAACATAGAAAGACAGCGGAAAGGTGAGAGTTGGTGAGCTAAATCTGGGGTGACTGAAGTGGAAAGTTCACTTTGAATGAAAGGTGTTTGGGAAAGGCTTAAGAACATGGGTCCGGATGAGTGTAAACAAAGCCCGCTGTTGCTGTTTGGCTTTGTACTTCTTTGGTTACTTTGTTGCATGTTAAAGGAAGATAAAGATCAACTTGTAAACTGTAGTAACATACACTAACTTAGAATTGTATCAGGTTTACTTTGGTATATTGCCTTTTCTATAACATCTGAGTTGGGCTTATTTATATTCTTCTAGGACAAGAGTAACCCACATTTTCTGTGGGTGGATTGCTTGGTTTAGATTCACAGAAGCAGCATGATGCTTTTGCTTCAGTAGTGGACTCTGAATGGATGCTTTTTATTCTATTACCTTCCTTAGTTTTATATAGTATTGATGAAATTGAAAATCAGTGACCTGACAAAAACAAAATAATACGGCATGAAAATTGCTACCATGATTTCATACTGTGTTAATGCAAGGATGTCATTCCCGCTTCAGAATAATAACAGTGTTTTGCCTCTGAACTTACGGCATCTCTCTCTCTCCCCCCCTCTCTCCCTCTCCCCTCCCCTCGCCCCTTTCTTTTTTAAAGGAGAGCTGATGCCACAGTGAAATTCTCTCTAATAACATCTCTTGGCAGTTTGTTAGCAAATAGCCACTATTAACAGTTAATTTTTTGAAGTAGCTGGTGGAATCTCTGTATTCCATAAACATATGAAGAAATTCAGAGTGCACAGAGCACATTCTGAACTGCTGTAGTTGACCCAGAAGGAATCAGGCGTAACAGTCACCATAACATGGTTAATTGCAGAATCCAGGAATTTTTTTATTCATTCTTCCTCAAAGGAGAACCACAGCCCAGGCTGCCCGGCAGTACCCTCTGAATTGCTGCAGTGCACTGATGCCCTGGAATACACAGGAATTATATTAGTTTCAAATATACTGCTGTGCTCAGTGAAAAGCCTGGACGCTTAAGCCAATTCCTGTTATCCTACAGGCACCAGAAGAGATTCGAGGAAAGAAGCTAAACTCTGATTAAGGTGCTCCCCTAAACTTGCGATGCTGTGATCAAGTTTTGTATTCAGGCAGGTTGACTGATTAGAGACCTCCTGATCGAACCTTCCTACCTTGCTAATGATGGTAGAGCCTACCAAAGTTGCTGTAAAAAAATTGAATTTTAAATTAAAGGTAAGAAGGTAATTGGCGAATTTTGCTATATGGGAAGAGTGTCTCCAGATCCCAGATACTTGTTCAGATTCTGCCATCGTAAAGCCCTATCTGTGCAGACAGGGAGGGAGCAAATGCGAAGTCCCGAGTTAAAGGCCAGCGGTAGCAACATCTCCACTTTATTTCAGCTGTGTCTCTACTCCTTCATGGCTTGCAGGAGAGGGTGAGCCTGGCTGTTGTGTGTATACAGAATGAAACAGCCATCTCTGCCATACCTCATGGAGGAGATGGAAAGGGATGGGGAAGAAACAAAACACTACATCCTCTACTCATGCTCTACCTAACTGGCTTGTCTCAAGAATGCTCTGTAGAGGTCAATTTTTAAAAATGCAATGGATAGTTTCTTGCATTTAAGGCAGTGAGCTGAAGGGCTGCTGATATGAAAGTCTCTCTGTGTATGTATTTGCTTTACGGTTGAAGCGTTCACCCACGCTACCTGAGGCCTGAACTGATTCCGAATCTCTTCTCACATACAAGCAGTTTCCTTAGCCTCATAAGTCTTGATTATTTTAGGCAGAAAATAATTTATGATTCAGTGGGCTGGAGAGGACATACATGTGAGCATGAGGTTTAATGGTTGGTATTCACCTGAGGGCTCCAGTTTCCAGGCTAAGGACAGCTTCAGCTCTAACATCAGCTTTTGGCACAGGGATTTGAAGTTCTCTTTCCGGCTAAGGTGGCTGATATGCTGCAGAATTCTCCACTTTAACGTTGTCCTCTATAATTTCATAGCCTCCATGGGGAGAATGGGGAATGCCCTGATGGGTATGGTAAGCTACCTCTTAATAGACAGGTAGGAATATGGGATTGAATTGTCCTAGCGTAGGAAATAGTTGAAGCAGCCTGGAAGAGTGCTCTGACAAGAGGTACCTCATCCTGTGGCTGTAATTCAGAAAACAAGGACAACCTCTCTTTTATTTTGAAAGAGGTTACACTGGTCACCTTTTGGTTAAGACAGAGTTTTTTGTGAACTCACACTTCGTTCCTGGATGTTTCCTATTAGTAACCTCTAACAATTTTTTGCTGAACAGGCCAGATCTGCTCACCAGCTTGGTTGTCATTCTGTTGTTTCGTCGTCTTAGAATGATTGTGAAAATTTTCAATCCCTATCTGATAGTGCGAGGACAGATATAAACCAGATGATTAAAAGGGAAAAGTCTCCTTCCAAAAGAAAACTTCTATTTGCTGAATTAATTCTGTTTTGTAACCAAGTGTTTGAAATCCATCACTAACTCCTGCCTGCCTTTTAGGGTGCGGGAAGCCGTCTGTTGCTGATAATGTGCTGTCTGCTTCAGTTTAAGGTTTGTTTCTTAAACTGCTTTTGCCTGTTGCTGCTTTTTTTCTGGTTGTTTGCAGTTTTAGCATCTTTTGTTTGTTCTCATGCCTTGCTGCTTTTACTTCATTGCAGCTGTCTGTGGGTTTTTGCTCTGAGCTGCCCATCGGGTGGGTTTCCTGCTGATGGTACTCGATTGCTAGAGCTCTGGCATTAGCTGCTGGAGCAGCGTCTGTGGGCTCCACACTGTCTGGTGGGAGCCGCTCAGCTCCGATGCCTGATCCAGACTGTTAGCCTGCTGGGTTGAAGGCGTCCTCCCAGACAGGCTGGTACCAGCCAGGCTTCCAGGGAAGTTTTTGGTCTTGTCTTTCATTGTTACGTATGTATGCCAGAGTATTCTTGAAGTGCGGTTATTTAGTTATTTGGGGTTTGCTGTTATAGCAACACAGGAGATTGAAGATGTCCTACCTGAGTACAGGAATGTCAGGCAAGGACTTTGGCTGCTTTGGTTTTTTTCCTAAATGTGATAGGTTGGGTTTTTTTGTAAACATTATTTTTCACTGTAGCTAGAACAAGTTTTCCATGAATATCCTCTGTTTGTAATTACTTGTTATGAAAAACAGAGAAGCATGAGGCAAAAAAAGAAGTGTAGAGTTTGACATTCTTTATTATAGAATTTAAATTTACCATAAAATTAAACCCTTCAATTGAATTACATAAATTGATTTATATCCTTTGTGGAGGCGTCCATTTAGTCTTGCATCTTCTCGTATTTTTTCAAAATATTTTATTATAAGGATATGTACGGATGGGGGTTAACACAGGAGTGGAGACAAAAGTCAAAAGATTCATTTTATGTAATATGCTTGTTAATATGTTTAATCAGTACAGTTGTGTTTTACGGATACGTGGGGAACAAGAACTGCCCACGTACTGTATGAAGACAAAGTAATTGTATCCAATTAAACAGTGTAAGCGGAGTGTGAAGAAGGGGACGGAATAAGAAAGAATGATAATTACAGTGATTGCAGGTATTATACCAGTACTCTTGGACTTTGTTTTATGTAGTTTCCTTTTTCTTCTTTTTATCAAGGGAGAGGTCTTTTTCAGGCCTTATGTAGTTTTGAGTTTTTAAAATATATTCATGGGATTTCTAGAGGAGCATTTTCTTAGTCATCAAGAGGCAAGAAGAGAGACCATGAAGGGAAAGGGCACAGTGAGTAGAGGAAGAGGGAGAAGTGGAAGATGGTGCAGGAGGAACTCAATGGGCGGGAGTGGGAGTTTGGGTGCCGGGGTCAGGTAGGCTGCTAAATGGAAACACGACCCAAGGGAAAACCTTAGGAAGCAGGGTGTTTGCAGCACCAGTGCTAGGTTTCAGTTTGAGTTTCCTCTTCCTGGGGAGAGTTTCTGTGTTTGCGGAGACTAGAGTCTCTCAGACATTTTTACTATTGGAACACACAGGACAAATGGCTTTGGGGAAGTGGGAGGGAAATATCCCGCAGGTCCTGTTCTTTGCAAGAAAGCGTAAAGTCGTGGAGATAAAGGATGGTCTAGATGGTTCCTGTTCTTCCTTTTGTGCCAGGGAACTTTTGAGCAGAAACAAGCCAAGAATATTAGCTTTTAAAACTCCTTCTGTATCAATGCAGTGGATCTAAAATGGAAAGTCATGTTCATACCTCCCCAGTTTCCCAGAAATCAAACCTATACCTAGATGCAGGTTTCAGACTGTGGTTGGATCATGTTTGGCTTTCTTGCTGAGAATTCCCGATAGTTTTCTTCCTGATAATTTGCAATTCTTCCACTCTAGGGATGTAAAAAGAATAACTTTTCTAATGCCGGATTAACTGCTAACAAAATTCACATTTAGAAACAGACAAGGAACAGTGAAGTACTCGGCTGGTTCTAATGAGAAGAGCTGGTGGTGTTTTAATTTTTTCTGTTTATTTCCTTATAATTTGTCTTTCCATTCAAATGGAAGAATAGGTTATATTCAAATACTTTGTGAATGGAATGGGTCAATTTCACATTTGGGAAAACAAATTAAAGTAAAACCAAGATATGTATTTTTAAATGAGCTTAATTCACCATTGGAACAATATGTCCTGAAAAGTGGTAGTTATTTGTCATTGGAACCCTGAATTGCACCTGGATATCCTCCTAAAAGCAACAGCAATTGAACCAGAATATTTTGGTTTGATGCAGAAATTCTCAGAGTTTAGGGGAATTTTACAGACTTGAGGTCAGGCTAGATAAATGTATTTGTGCTTTCTCTCTTTTTAATTGTTGAAGGCACGCTGTGCAACAGCTTTCCCAGTCAGTTGTAACAACTAAATTAGGCCACTAGGTCCCTAAATCAAGTGCTCCAGGCCAGAGTGGAGGCGGAGGCCGCCCTCGTGCTCCTCCCGGGGCTGCCTCCGCTGCGGGAGGGTGAAAAGCTGGGAGCGTTCCCTGTGGCGCGGGCATCGCTCTCTGTGGCACCGAGCATCAGCTGCAAGGGAAACTGTCCACATAGCTGAGGGCAGAGTTTTATCTCATGCGTGCTGTGTTGCCTGAGGGTTCCCTATCAAATGATAATTTCCAAGAATGTGCATCGCTGGTTTTCCAAAAACCTTCCAGAGTTCTGGACCGATCTGCCACAGCGTGCGCCATTTCCCCGTGGTACCCCTGTGGATGGGGGTTTCTTTGCGTTACTGGTGCTACTTCTCTTGCTTCGTTTTATTAAATGTGATGTATTCAGAGAAGCTTAATCCAGAAGCCGTCCATGTGCTCCTCACAACCAGGAATTCCAGTTTTGGTGGGTCACTGATACAGGATTTAAATAGCAAGCAGAAAATTCTTCCAACTTATGATCGGGAAGTACCTAGCAGTAATTCTTTGTATGTGCAGTCTGGTCACAGTAAATGGCAAGGAAGAGAATCTGCTCCAGGTATTTATGTTTTGCTTTAGGTTGCAGAAAATTACCACAATTCTACTTCTTTATTACATTACTTGCTCTTCTTAATTATTGTACAATTACTGAATTAAGAAGTTAGATGAAATTATAAAAAGCAATGCATAACAGATATCAGTATGAATTAGTATAGTGCAAAGTGCTTGTCTCAGCAGGTGTTTGTTAATGGATACATCTGCTTTGTTCCTGTTGCAATACGTGTGTAGTGATACAATGCTTTGTGAAACACATATTAATACTTACTTTTATGAAAATAAAAGTACAAGATATTTTACTCTGATTTATTACATTTTAGGAATTAGAGAAATTAAGCTTCCTTCTCTTTTAATTTTATCTTGCAGAGAAACTGTAATCTCTTAATCTCTATAAAGCTTCTGTCTTTTAGCTTACCCGTTGGCATTTGCTGACATGGAACCTGCAGAGCCTGCGATAGGAACCATACTCCACAGCTCAGAGGGGTGTGCTTGCAAGGCAAAGGCCAAATTTTGCCTGCATATGTGCAGCTTGCTTTGGCTTCAGGACAGGGGATCTGCACTTGGGCTACACAATAAATTGATTTGTCAGTTCAGTGACCAACTTAAAAATAAATAAATTAAAATAGTTCCAGTTGACAAGAAACAGATCTCTCTTCCCTCCTCCCCCCTTTCTTTCCAGCTAATCAAAGTGACGTGCTTTATTCAACAAAAAGGCATTTGCAGGCATTTTAGATAAAAGCAAAAGCTAGGTTTACAGGAGAATGTAGCTGCTAGCATGGAACAGGTGCTGCAGTTTTCTTGTGTGCATTGGATCAGGAAAAGTTCAAATCCCTACTGGCTCTGAGGAGATGTACTTCTCTCCCCACTCCCCCAACTTGGAAGAAAATGTCCAAACTATGGAGCTATATGCTATCACAGAATGTCATGCTCTGCTGTTGGAACAGCTCCAGTATGTATAAAATGCTTCAGCATCTATTTTGGTCTGCAGTACAGAAAGTAACTCTATAGCCTGCTGCTTAGAACACTCTCTGGGGATTCCCAGGTTCCTGTGTTAATGAATTTTTAAGTGCTTAACAGAAAAAACGAGAGATTGAGGGGGCCCCAGCCCACAATACTTTATTGCTTTTTGTGTAAGGCATTTTGCTAAATGCTTGTTTTCAGAGATTAGATTTGAATCTGAGCCTCTGACAGCCCATTCTAATTGCTGGGCTGCAAGGTGAGAAAGCTCCTTTTCGTGCAAAATATTGTGAAGCTAAAAATTGTAGAAATATTTTGAAAAATTAAGAAGTAGCCACTATGAAATTAGTAAATTGCTCTCTACAACTACATGAAAGGAGGTTTTTTTGAGGTGGGTGTCGCTCTCCCAAGTAACAAGGGATAGGATGATAGGAAACAGCCTTGGGTTGCACCAGGGAAGGTTTAAGCTGGATTTTAGGAAAAATTACTTAATTGAAAGGGTTATCAAGCATTGGAACAGGCTGCCCAGGGAATTGTTGGAGTCACCATCCCTGGAGGTATTTAAAAGACGTGTAGATATGCCACTTAGTGACATGGTTTAGTGGTGGACTAGGCAGCATTAGGTTTGTGGTTGGACTCGATGATCTTAAGGGTCTTTTCCAACCTAAATGATTCTATCAACTAATCAGTGGCATGATTGGAGCTTTTGTTTCTTTTTTATTATTTGGTGGGATTTACTTAGTGTGATTGCTCCACAACTATTTTTGGAGGAAGAAATATTTACTTTCAAAATAATTAATCCAAAGCTAGAAGATGAGTTTTACCATTTATTCTAAAATCTGCTGTGCAAAGACATAAGTGTGTAGTCAAGCAGGAGAGTTCTTACCAGGCTGAAGTGAGAGCATCACTTCGCATGGCTGAAGATGCAGGCATCTTTCTTGTCATATTTCACCTTATTTCTGTGTGCCCTACCGTGGGGAGTCTGTTGTAGTTAGGATCCTTCCAGAAGGGACATCGACACTTGGCAAAAAAGAAAAGGGTCATAGCCAGAACCAGTGGACACTTGGCATTTCTTTCTGTAATTCTGATAGAAATCTGCTCAAGCATTAAGGCAACCCAGAGGAAATGATGGGAGCTTGGGAAAATACCACATCATATGATTCAGCCACCCCTGTTATAAATGAAACATTTACTTTTGCTGTCATGAGTCTCTTCACACATTGTCAACTGCTCTGTGTCTCTCAATCTCAGATGCTTACTGCTATTTGCAGCATGCAGTGTGGTGCCGTAAACCTGTTGCATTTTAAACGAGAAAGCCTCTAGGTCTCCATTAATTAAGCAATATATGTGAATAGCATTGCTGTTTGATCAAAAATGTAAAACGTTTTGTGGACTTGCCTTGATTTTCCTTTTACTTGAGTTTAGAAAGGAAAATAAATGTAGCTTCCACTCTCTGAGTTGAATATATTTGAAATGTATGGTGAAGCTTTGTTTTGGTCATTTGGTAAAATGTTTAGGAACACATGGGTTAGATTTTTGTCATTCTCTGAGCAGGAAAGGAGAACAAGGCTGGTTGATGTTTTGTAAATATAATAATTTTTAAAGCATACTGTCTGTCTCAGAGTCATGGAAAATCTCAGTGATTCCCTGCTATGAATAGGGTTATCTAAAAATTACCTCAGATGTTCAAATGTATGTTGTTACTTTCAATTTTGTCTCCAGTTTTTGAGAAATATTCTTTATTCTGCTAACTATATTTCCTCCCCTGCTTGGTAGGCCTTCTTTTTTTGGTGTTTGTGTACAAAAACATCTTTGTCTATTTGCAGATGCTCAGTAGACTAATTAAGATTTCTGAAGGTTTAATTTCATTTTATGAAGTAGATCCTGAGACTTGCCGTAGCGTTAGCTCAGTAGGGTACAGGGGAGGGTTCCTGTGGGTAGTTAAGGCTTGGCGGTCTGAAGATGTCGCGCTGTACGGAAAGGTAGTGTCCCCCCCCTCTCCTAATAGCCAATAGC
>Ga0065711_1034054_pt1 | contig 24371 bp, 14 predicted proteins | sample Hoacrofraction12_FD_59098 | JGI IMG/M metagenome (GOLD analysis project Ga0065711, IMG submission 59098) | Hoatzin crop microbial communities from Cojedes, Venezuela - Epithelial fraction 12 v2 (version 2) | ecosystem: Host-associated > Birds > Digestive system > Esophagus > Crop | place...
GAGCACTGGAACAGGCTGCCCAGGGAGGTTGTGGAGTCTCCTTCTCTGGAGATATTCAAGACCCACCTGGACAAGGTCCTGTGCAGCCTGCTGTAGGTGACCCTGCTTCGGCAGGGGGGTTGGACTCGATGACCCACAGAGGTCCCTTCAAACCCCTACCATTCTGTGATTAGATCTCAGGAAACAATAATGAAGGAAAAAATGAGAAAACACCAATTTTAATGGACACAATCTACCATTCTGATAATATTGAAAAATTCTGCTTTTGGTCATATATTTGCAAAACAATTTCTTCTATATTTTAACTTTAATTTTGAAATGGACAGTATTTCTGGGCTGAAAGAATGGAACTTTTCATTTAAAAACTGTCAAAATCAGACTTTTCCATATTTCAAAACTTACTCTTATTTTAGACATTACATTCCTCAGAACCTACTCCTTACTGTCAAAAATTCTGTGAATCACTGCTTTTGGATGGCAGGAAAGGAAGAGATGTTTATTTGAAAAATGCCCTGCCAGGTCTAATAAACTATTTTTCAGTCATTCTTCTCTTTTTTTTTTAAGTTCTGATGAATGCTGCAATGGCTCTACCTCAAAATGGCTGCATTAGAAGACATGTCATTTATGTCATTTTTTTTTTTTCCAAAGGAGGCCGCGGAAAGCTTCCTGATGCTTTTGGTACAATGCTACTACAAGTCCTATGCAAATACAATAAATACTGAAAATGCTCACATTAGCCAGCTTCCTGGATCCACTTAACAGCTGTTTTAGATAGAGATTCAAATCCTTCACTCTTTTATGTTCAAGATCTGTAAAAGGTAAATGCCATGACTGGGGAAACCTGAAAAAGAAGAATATTCGTAAGTATAACTCTTTCACTGTGCTTGCTGAAAATATTTCCAGCTCTACTTAGCATAAGAAAGTTAACACTTTCTAAAAGGTTTTGCAGGTAGGGGAAGGGATGGGTAGTGTCAAGAGGGCTGTTTACCCCCTGTCTCTGATTCTTCTAATAATTTGCGGATATTCTGTTTCATACTGTACCCCTTCTTCTGTTTAAATTATTAATAAAAAAAAAATTAAAACCCCAGAAGGGCACTTATTTGCATTTTATGGTATCTGAATGCCCCTGAAAAATTGGCCCTTTATGATTCCAGGAAAACACCACCCTCTCCATTTTTTGCACTGTGCACAGGACAGCAGATCTCTGACCTCAGCCCAGGGCTCATGCTGTTACCAACCCTTACCATAGAACATTGAATACCAAAGCCTTACAGCAACAGTGTGACATTTTCTGAATACATCATTGCTCGCTTTTTTACCTCAGCTATTTAGAGTGTAGATAAGATTTTCAGAGCAGGTCCCTGATCTCCTATGTAATTTCAGGCACTAGTATAATGAAAGTAATATCTGAAAACAAATGATTGTCACAATAACAAAATCAATCCCAACAAAAGCAATAACAATAATAATAGTAATGTTCTTGCTGAATTTTTATGAAGACGAATTTCATTTCAGTTTAGTAAATAAACCACATATGCATAGAATGGCCTTCTGTCAATTTTCAAACGCTCTTGTGACTGAAAATGTCAAAACCCCACATTTTTTTACTTGAATCATCTTTGCGTTTTAGAGACAATGCACATTAGATCAGTCAAAAGGTTAGATTTTTAACAATACATGTAATTAGTTCATATTAACCTTGCCCTTACCAGGACTATTTCTCTCTCGGGTTGAAGAAGCATTAGAAAAGCTATCTGTGCTAAATTGCCTGTGATGGGGTTTGTAATCTGGATTGCTAATATTTGGATTGCTAAACCACTAATATGCTTTATGTCCTCTAATCTATTTCATATAGAAAGGCAGAAGTTTTGATCTGGTTGTATTTCATGTTACACCACCACCGTAAATACTAAACAGTGTCTTGTTTACAAACCTCTTTTTTCTGGTACAACATTGTTTATCCACTACATCCCAAGAGATATCTAAAGGCTTCAGACAAACGACTGAAGAGCCATCTAGCAGTGCAATACACTGAAAAGGGACACTTGGCCGGCCTTTTGAAAGGCAGCTGGTCAGATCCTACTTTGAACAGGTTTTACGCGATTCCACAGCTCAGTGATAAGATGCCATCAGCTTTTCAAAGGCCAGCCAAATGGCAACACATGGAGCGCTGGATTCCCACCATCCAGGGGTACCCTGGCCAGCTTTGCAAATCACAAACAGCAGCCTCACCTCGTGAAAATCAAAGAACTGAAGATGATTAACCCACAGTTGTTGTCACCAAGCATTTCAGTGTAATTAGATTTTGTGAACTGTAATTAGACCTGTTGGGTTGGGCTTTTTTAAGCTTGTTTTGTAACAGAAGGCCTTTTATGACGAGAATACTGATTAACAAGATACTGTAATGCTTTTTAGGAGAGGACAAATCTTTACCCATCTTGCATAATACTTCTGAGGAAGAACTCAGCACTGGTATAGCTTAGTCTGCAATTAAAGCAGCAAGGGGCCAGGATGATAGCAGCATATTATATGTATGTATGACCTTTTGATTATTTCTGCCTATAGCACTGAAAAATCAGGGCCCAGTTAGGCAATGTACAAATGAATAGCAAGAGGCGATTCTTGCCTCACAGACTTACAGTGGCAGGACACATAATGGAGCGGGTGAAGTGATATGACCCAGGATCATGAAATATATGAGCCGCACAGATAAAAATAGATCCCAGGTCATTTGGCACACATAGATAGCCTGTGAATGCTCTGGGTTCCTCTGGTGCACAAGGACTTCTTTCAAGAGATGGTAGGGTGGATCTGTTTGGAAGCAGCTTAAAACTAATTAGACTGTATAACATAAAGAGAGGACTCCGGCTGTAAAATGTAGGCCCTCAGAAGATGCATCCTAAGCACAGTGGCCAAACAGAGGACACAGAAACTGCTGATCGATAGCACCAATAACTCTGCTGCGGTGAAGGACAATATGAACCTTGTGGTAGCACTGAACCCTTCTTTAAAAGGCCTTCCTGTTTTTGCTGAATTGCGCCTACAGCTGAAACAGACCTTGCACTTGTGAACACACTTGTGTTAGAAAAGGTTAACTTCCCAAGCTGATTTGGAGCTTTGCATCTATTTTAAGTAGATCAGAAAAATACGGCCTTGCGCCACGCGCAGACATCCTGCATAGCAGGTTCCATTTCCTACTTAGCCGCTTGAAGAACGTTCTGTGTATAAATTATGCCACTCAAATGCTTTGTTGGGTGAAAAGATTTTTGACCTTTTAAAAAACAATAATTAAACCCAATTAATACTCTCTCTGAAATGAAATAAGAGGAAAGGTGCTAGAGTGCAAGGGCTGGCTTGGGGCAGCTGCGCTTTGACTTATAAATATGGGCTGAATGTTTACATGTCAATAGCAAAATTTCAGGAGCTGAGAACTCTCAGCTTTTGTCACTAGTTTCTTGTGATATAGCCAGTATTTAGCACTTATAGGAAGCAGACTCATGTTGCACTGTTTTCTCCTAATGAGACGTGAATATATACAATTTCGTGAATCAATACAAAGCAGTAACCAAGTCCTTTCTGTTAGTAGTTCCAATTATCCCAGTAATATTAGACATTTTACTTTTTAAAAAATACGTTTTCAAACTGATTTTGTGATTACATTATGGAACAAGGCTTTTTCCTTCCTTTGAAGCATCTGGCATCAGCCAGAGTTGGAGCTTAGTAACATGCAGACAAACTAATGGTCTGATATGGTATGGCAGTTTCAGTGATAACTTCCTATAAAGAAATAATTACGTGTTTATTATTTGAATAAAATCTAGAATGCATGAAAAGCCTCAAAGTGACAAAGTTCTGTTAGAAAACAACCCAAAACTTTAGCATTAAAGAACATACATATAAAGAAGCATCATAAAATGAATCACTTTAACACAGTCTTGGGGAAAGATGACAGGTTACTGCTGGGACTGAATTATGACAGTAAAGATCTGGAGCTCTTACACACAGCCTCAGTCTTGGCAGATTAACCCTCTGTGAGTTCTGGAACTCTCTTTTGCAGTGAAAATGTTGTGAGTGACTTTATTAAAGGTAGATTTATCTGAAAAATGGCTAGTACTATTTTTGAAATTCACTACAGGATTTCTGAGGTCTCTGCACTTCTAAAGAGAAATACATTTTCCTTCAGAGGGCTCTGCACAACAGGAAAAAAACCCACAAATAGGTACTTGTTAAATATTTTTTTTCACAACCTAATAGATAATGTGCAAGCATCTCCAAATCAAAACCATGATTCAAGCATTTTCAGTGCATAGTGGAATTTCGATTCTCACCAACTGCTGCAAACCAGTTCACGTGAGTCAGCCATAACGAGCAAACTGGAGTCAATTAAAATCCCCTCAGGTAGGAGAAAGATTCTCTAGAATTAACCAGTCTCAAGCCATTTAACTGCGTATCTCTCACAAGCTTGGGGAAACATCTCAAATTTGTGGACTTTTTGTTTTAAGTCAAAACCATGTTGTTTGTGGCTATTTACTTCAGGTCAAACATTGAAGACCTTTCTATTTTTCGAGCATATCACTTGATTCTCAGCTTGGTTCAAGTAAACTGCTTGTCTTTTTGGCCAGCTTTATGCTTTATTTTAAATAGAGCTTGAAGAGGGGCTTGTATCAGGTGTGTCAGCATGACCATTTAATACAGGACTACTTTGTTCCGAAGGGTGTATGCAGTATAACATGTATGATATTTGTAGAATACATAACTCCATTTGTATTACCAAAGTCACGGACAATTGTTACGCAAGGCAAAACTGTTTTACATAAGACATAAATCAACCCTGGCACTCACTGTCCCAGGAAACTGTGAAGAAATAAGATTCAGAATATGACAAGCAGGAATAGACATGCATATGGATAAAAAGTAATAGTCAGGATTACTGCAACTAACAATAGCGTAATTTTGAAGAGATATTACACTGAATGATATGAGGCACAAAGCATCGGGTTTTGGGGCCAGGATAGCACTTGTCACATCTTTCTCAGCTGAGAAGTATGTGCATCTCTTTGTAAAAAGGTTGATCATGACTGCCAGTGTCACAGATTCACTGGTTGCTGTTCTGACCCAGTGTGAGCATTCCCACGTTGCTTTAATATATGGATTTTGCTATGAGTTCTGTTCAGCAGAAAACAAAAACTATTAAAGGCCCTATCATGTCTTTAATGATGTCAATACCAATTACCCTTTGATTTCAGGAATAGCTGTGTCAGACCCAAGCTGTTCCCCCCTTCTCATCCCATTAAAAAAGGAACAATAAAATATATAAAAGTTAGACTGTCACAATAGTCTATGATTCAGTTTCTTCTAGGCTGAATAGAAGGCTTGATGGAATATGTCTCGTTGCCTTTGTGTTTCTAAAAATGTCTGCCATACATTTTCTCACATTTTTATCTGTGCATAGAGAGAACCATTTAACAGCAGTATAACATTCGCTAATATGCTGCCTTACTCTGGGAGGGTATGCGCTGGAAATTGCTTCTGGAGAAGGCTGTGAAGTTCTGAGAACTGGCAGAATGATTTTTCCACAAACGTGACCACATTGCAGGATTGCACCACCTGGACTAGATATAGCTGTGTTGGGGAACATGGAGAGGCAGAAAAGAGAAATGATCAGAGGGACGCATTAAAAACAAAAAACGTACAAGAGAAAATATAGGGTGATTTTAACAAAGAAAAACCTTTCTTTAATGCAGTGCCAAGTGCCAGAGAATTCAGGTTCTAATTTATAGTCTTTGCTGCACAGAAAGAGAAACTTGGCTGGATAGCATACAACTCAAATGCTGAAAGATCACTGCAGTGTGTGAAAACTAATAATGCACCATTAAAGCATCATACAACAGCCTCCGATTTCTATTAGGCTCCCTAATTTTGTTCCACGCTTTCCTTTTGGATGCTTTAATTAGCTCTTGATTTATTTTTCACTACAGGGCTTGAACTGTTCTCCTTAATGGCTCCCTGCTAATAGCTGTCTGCCTGGTGTTCTTTCTCTCCAGCAGCTCATTGCTTATGGCTCTGCTGTTCATCCTGTGATCCTTTTAATGTGGCACAAGCACATCTTCTATAAAGGAGGAGGGAGAGTATATAAGCTCACAGAAGAGTCGTTAAAGATCAAGGCAAATGAGGGCAAAAGAAGAATATAATACATACGGAGTCAGACTTCTTGTTGAACCCCAAAATGGTGGCTCTTGCAATTGACTTCTCTGTGTCCAGCATCACCCATTCTTGGGGGACAGTCTCTGGAGCTGGAGGCTTTGCAGAGCCTGTCACTGACATCTGTACAAGCGTGTGGATCAAGTTATTGAGTTTAACAGGAAAGCACTCCAAACTTTCCTTTATTTTCCTAAGGAATAAACAAACAGAGGAAGAACTATTTATGCATCTGTTTTGTTTCCAATTCTTAATCCATTGTTTCATGGATGCAAGAAACAAAAAACCTCAAATTCTACAATCTACCTCACACGCACATATACCCACATACACACCAGCCACCGCTATTTGCAGCAATACAGCATACCCAGACCCCGAGCTCTTGCCATATAGCCTGTCTCACAACTTACCCTGGGGTAGTTATTCTTCATGAGCTGCATACCATCAGCCTTCTTTCAGACAATAGAGATGGACAGAACATTTCCATGTGTGTTTTGAGGAGTTCAAGGGCAGAACAACATGTGTTCACTTCGACAGGTAGGAGAGAGTGCCCTAGCACTTTCTTTTTGGTTACACTAACCTCACATGGACTTACATGTGTTTGTGCAAGGCTCTAGCATCCAATTCATGATCGTTGCTAAACCCTCTACCCTATTCTTAAGAGCTCTATCCTTGTGGAGCTGCTTAAGCTGAAAAAATAAGGAGAAATTTTCTCCCCTTATCTCCTCCCGTCTCATCCCTGTACAAGGGGAGCTAGAACACAGTTCTAATTACCTAGGGTTTTGAGATCCTTCATCAGAAAAGATACAATAGATAAAAAACATAACTAGATATACATGCAGATATGTACTGCAAATGTGTTTTAACATCAAAGTGAACTCCACTTGAGAAATACCATTGCAAGATAATCACTGTCCTTTGAAGAGTAAGATGCAGTACTCATTAGAAAACACTTGCCCTCTTGAATTCAATTTTTGGTTAAGATATATTTAACTTGCGATGTCAATTCTTTTTTCTATTTCCCTGCTTACTTCTGCAGCTCTCTGAAGATATTCTGCATAGGTTCTGATGTTACAGTACAACGACCCATTAGTTTCAGAGCATACAGCAGCAAACCTCTACCAAATTGTCAGGGTTTTTTTGGTTTTGTGGGTTTTTTTATACTTGCAGTTTTGGATTATATTTCACAGCTCACAAGGGCAGACAACACCCATAACCCCCTTCATCATCCCCTGTTTGAAGCTGAGCAAATGCTTCACCTGTCATTTTAAATTAAATTCCTATTCATGGGTTTCTGTGAGTGGGTTGGATTGCACACTGCAATCAATTGAAATCAACTCCATTCATTGCATTAGCCTAATTTTCTTGATCTCAGATGTTCTAGCTAAAGTCTGTAGCTTCACAGATGCAACCAGATGCTACCTGCAGGTAGCTCCCTGGCTCACTCCTCTCAAAAGTGAGATTTCATTCAAAATACTGTATGAATTTATCATACACCAATTAGGCACACTAAACTGAGGAAAGATATATATGTTTTTCTTAATGTAGTACAAGGAAAGGTATCTCTGAATTGATTCAGTTAATTATCTTAATTATTAATTGCATTCTCCAGAAATAGATACATACAGACTATTTAATAAATTACAGAAATTAACACTCAAACAGAAAACAAGAAAACAAATCTCATTTCAAAACATTAGTACAAAATCAATTCAGTGCTGATTAATTAGACTGCACCTGTGGCGAACTTTTCCTTTTTTACTCCTATGTATTTAATTTAATGTGTAGTTTAAACAGCTCCTAAATCACTGAGACATGCTTTAGGTTATAGAATCTGTAATTGGGCCTTATTATAGCAAAGCAATTAGGGAATTTGTATTATTATTATGAGACATGTTAACTTTGCAGCTAAACACAGTGCATTTTGACCTGCATAAAGCAGGCCTTGGCTTATAAACTGGTATTAATTCAGGTATCGCCACTACACAGAACAGCTGATATCAGAATACCACTATTTAAACAATTCAGTATTTTAATGGCTTGTTGTTCTTTCCGTCGGTTCATTAAGCTTCTAAAACACTTTTAACAGCCAGATTGCTAATCATATACTTTAAATGAAAACAGAGGTTTTTGTTGTCATTGCTGCAGATTTTCCCTGTGAGTTATTTTAAATGATTACATTTAAAATAAAATACAGACAGAAGTATATGTTATTTTCTCCCTCTCTCAATATTCTGTTTTCTCTGTGTGCAGTCTTCTCTGATAGAATAGAAAGCATTAAGCAACCCCTATCTCATATTATCAACAAAGAATTGAAAAAGTTCTCTTTGTTATTCTGACGGCATCTCAGAGCGTGTCTTCACAGCAAGGTATAACAACTGTGGTTACAGTTCTCCACACTTTCTTTCAAGGGCAAGCCAGTTTAAGGAAACCCTCTTCTGCACAGCCTCCCAAAAGCTGGTTCCTACCTATGTATGGAGCAGTGAGGTACATCAAACCCATGTGTCTTCTCTTTTTTAATATTGCAGTTTATTTTTGGTGTGGATTACTTCACTGACCCAGTTTACCACACTGTGGTAATCTGATTCCCCTTTCTGCTAGCATTTTTAAAGTTCATCCTAAGGATCAGTGGTGGAACTTTCTCCTTGAACTCTCCGAGATCCCCGTACACCTTCTTTTCTCTACAGTCACATTAAGTTCAGCCAACCTTGGTAAGGTCATGGGTATTCGTTGCCAAGATCCTCTTGCTCCCTAGGCTGTTACCATCTTTGCCTGTGACTGCAGCTGGCTCTGCCTTCATAAAGACGAGCAAGTTTCTTCATTTTTTTCAGCGCTCTGGTAGCCCAAGATGCTTAGAGAATTAGTGGCTAGTAGTCTATAGATGAGAAAACTGAAGGAGCCAATACAAAGGGCACCAAAAGTACAGGTTAATCAGAAGAAAACAGGGAACTGTCATTAACTAGAGTAACTTTAATTGTGAGTCACTATATTGCTAACATACATTTTTCATGCAGAAAAATGTTTTTTTTCCACATGACAATATCCGTTTACCATGCAGATTGGCATCTGACTTACTTCTCAGAAAAGTGAGTTAAATATCCAGGATTATTGAAAAGTAGTGACTTTTCACCTGCTGAACTGATTTTGAATTTCAGATTTGGCTCACAGTCTTTCTACAGACCTGTCAAATTACAGTATCTGGTAAAACATGCAGAGACCGGTTGGCTGCTTGTGTAAACAGAGATGGATGAAAAGACTGGCTAATGTTTTCCACAGTGATAGCTGGTGCCTTGATTTTTAGGAAGCAGACATTTCTTATGGGACAAGTATTCTGAGGGCTGGTGTTTACATCTTTTTGGACACACCAACCTTTCTCCACAGCCTTTTAAGAGCACATACATTCATTATTCCTGACTAGCTATCCAGATCTTAGTCTTGGTATATATAACAACGAATATTCATAATAAGTATCCACCCCAAACTTCACCATAGTTTTCTTTATCATTCATGATGGCATCCTGCTTCTCATTTCCATTTAGGTCTGAAACAATTTTGAGTATAATGAGCAAAATTTATTTTCATGGGATTCTCAGATGTTAATGAACATGGTGTTTCATTTATATCCACTTTTCGATCCCTGAATTTACCAGGCTCCAGTTTAAAACAAGTTGGATAGTATGCCTCCAACAGCTCTTAACAGACTTTTCAGAATAGTACTGACATGTGGGGTTCATACAATAGTGTGAATGCCTCAAACAACATAAATTCGAGGAGGAAATCTGCCTCTGTTTCTCTGAGGTACATGTACCATGATCTTTACAAACCACTTGAATGCTGCTGAAAGAAAGTTTAGTACCATAGTTTTGTCTATGACTTTTCAGAAGTCACCAGCTTTCCCTGGTGTTTCAGCTGTTTGTGGCATTTCTTGCTGGAATATCTGCAGGCACCTGAGAAACAGGGATTGGCTGATCAGTTTGAAAGGAGTTACAGTGAATTTTCCAGTTTTTCAGCTGCTGGCATTTATAGTTGGGAGTGGAGATGCTTGACCTAGGCAACAACAGGTACCCAGCAAATGATTCTCTTCATAATAGGCAAAGAGGGTAGCTGACCCAAGCAGCAGACCCCTCAATCAGGCTGCTGAAGATATGCAGTGGTGCTTTGCTGGTAACTGTCAGATCAACTGTGCATCTCTTATTCATGGGCTTCAATGCATGGGTTTGATTGCATACTGCAATCAATTGAAATCAACTCCACTCATTGCATTAGGCTAACTTCAATCCCTTAAAAATAATTTTAAATATACACCCCTTTACAGGAACATTAAAAATGTCTAGCAGTATGCCACACCATGCTGACATGTGAAGACATCTGCAGAAAACCAAAAACAAAACTTATATCCAGAGGTAAAATGGGTTTCCAGTTTCTGGTAAAACTGTGTTGTCAGGGGAAGAGGAAAGGAGAGAGGGGAAAGGATCAAATTGAGTTTCAAGGATCAAACTGAGTTCAGGGCAGATGCTGGAGAGACAACAATGTTTCATTTGGCACTAGCTGCACAGAACTGAGAAGCAGACACAGAAACACTTGTTTAACTCTCAATCGGTGCATTGTTTATCCACGATCTCAGGGTGCGACCTTCCAGAAGGCTGTAAGCTGTCAGGCTTAACACTGCTGCTCATCAGCTCATAACAGTGAACTGACCCAACGGGAGAAGTATACTGTACATAAATGAGACCATGGATTGTTGAACTTGTCTTAAATCAAGAATGAGAGCAAAGGAATTCGGCTGGAAGAAGAAGGCTTTATGATCCTGTAAGGGGTCAGTACGTTACGGTCTAAACTCTGGTAGCATTATCCTGTTGGCTAAAAAGGTGACGGCAAAGAACAAATTAACATTGTGTTGCCAGGAATATTTGTGACATCGTTCATCATTTCATGTTGTTTTTAAGCAACAGTAGAGGCAATGTCAGTGTTCTTGCTCAAAGCAAACTCAGACAATTGCTAAAAGCAACCTATTTCTACAGAAATACAGAGAAATACTGTTCTCTGATTTCTAGCAGAATATTGGAGTTTTCAGCAGATACATTATATGATCAAATCTGAAAGATTACAGTAACTACCTCAGAACAAGAAATAACTTCCAGTTGGTAGAGTTTAACATTCCAATGACAACACTCCTTGTCTAGAAAAGAACTTTTAAAAAACAATAGTGTTTTTGGAAGTAATTATGGAGAAAAAGGAGCTAGGAATTGCAAAGTATTTGAGAGCTACTGGAAGTTGTGCTAATAATCAGAATTTTCAATCTCCTTGCTTTTCTAAGGACAGCTTGAAAAAGAGATACAGAACTAAGCTACAGAGTAACCATGAGAAGTGTGTAACTGAATTTTTTCTCACCTGGACATTTTGTATAACAAGGAAGTAGGGACGAAATTTCTGAAGGACATGAATAAAGATGATGTAGGTAACGCAAAACTCACAAAAATCTCAATACGTTAACATTCCTAGTGGCAGGTTGGAAAATGCTTATACAGAAGGGTAAGCTCTCCATGGATCTGGGTATCAGGCCATCCCTAAGTCTTTATTTTGAAAAGGGGCTGGATACTGTTTGCAGAAGTTAAAATACTACTAGACATGAAGCCTGATGTTCTGCCCATATTTAAACATGTAGAAAAGTTAGTTAATATGTGTGTTGAACTAAAACAAATTATGTTCAAAGATCAATAGAAATTAAATAAACAAAGAAAAAAAAAGCTCCAAGAGAAATGAAATCCATGGAAATTCTTGAGCTAACGGCAAGAGACTTTCTTCTTGCAAATAAGCGTATATAATACAAACGTACCCTAAGAGTACTAAAGAACAAAAATATGCAATCTAGCAATATATGACTTTTGGATGTGATATAATGATCTGTATGGACAATAGCAAATCTACACTTCAGCATTTCGAAGGAAATTGGAACAACAGCTCTGGAGTTCACTAAAAACATTTTAGCAGAAAATACAGTTTCCAATAAGAACAGGGGCCACAGCACTGTACAGATCTGCACCACGATGCTTGTTTTGCTGATAAGCAGTATTTGAGTGGCATTTCCGTTCACAGAATCACAGAATGTTCGGGGTTGGAAGGGACCTCTGTGGGTCATCTAGTCCAACCCTCCTGCTGAAGCAGGGTCACCTACAGCAGGCTGCACAGGAACTTGTCCAGGAGGGTCTTGAATATCTCCAGAGAAGGAGACTCCACAACCTTCCTGGGCAGCCTGTGCCAGTGCTCCATCACCCTTAGAGTGAAGAAGTTCTTCCTCATGTTCAGACGGAACTTCCTATGCTTCAGTTTGTGCCCGTTAACCTTTGTCCTGTCGCTGGGCACCACTGAAAAGAGTCTGGCCCCATCCTCCTGACACCCACTCTTCAGATATTTATGGCATTTATAAGGTCCCCTCTCAGCCTTCTCTTCTTCAGGCTAAACAAGCCCATTTGGAAGGCCTTCATTTCCTTACCACCAACCCTAACAAGAAATCTAACAGGAGGAAGGACATGCTGGCCTCTGAGACCTACCTAAACTCTCTCTGGCCTGAACAGGATTTCCTAAACCTAATACGAACCCCTAACAGGCAACAAAGCACAACAACTCTTTTTACTTCCACAACAGTGTTTAGCCACATCTCCTTCCTGATGTCAGCTGTTATTTCGCATGCCTTGGCTGAGAAAGACTGCAGGTGAAATCCCACTGTGAAGTCCCTCACTTCCTTCACCTTACCCCTCAAAACACCACAACCACTTTGCCCAACTCCAAGAAAAAGCGTGGAGCTACAGATCTGTCCTGAACCCAGCCTTCATCCTTTGTCTTCCAGTTCAGCAAGACTGCAGTGATATTAGCTCTAACCATAACCTTAGTCCTACCCAACTGAAAAGCATACTGATCCTCTCCACCTCCAGAAGAGCGCTGGACACAAGCTCTAAGCTAGCATGACACTAATGGAGTTTTCACTCTGAAGACACACATTTCCCTATTTGTTATGTATATCCTAGTCTTTTTTCACTAACTACATGAATTGAGTTTTTTACCCACGAGAGACAGACACAGTCACCCAAGCTATTTGACAGAATCAAGACTTTTACAATTTAATTAGAAACTGACTGCTTCCTATTTGAAGTGGAAATATTAGTCTGTAATTTGGGAATATGTGAAATTTTAAAGGAAAGGATAAGGCAGGAGTTGACGGTAAATGTGAAGCTATAATTAAATTTTAAAATAAAAAAATCTTGCTAAGGGGCAGGAGTGAAAGCATACGAAAAAAGTGTAAAAGGAGAAGGAACTCAGTGCTCTGCTGTGGGTAAGTAATATAACAATTGTTTTGTTTGAGAAGTTCCTCTCTTTCTCTTCAAAGAAGGATCACCCTCAAATTCTCTAGGTCTCTGTTCCAGCCTTCTCTGAACCTGCCGCCTGAGTTTCCGATTCTAATACATGAAAAGGAGACATATAAATAACATAATTCAAATTGCCCAAAATCTTCATATGGGCCTCCGAAACAGTAATGAGACTGGATCAGCTGCTCCAGTTCAAGCTTCCATCTCATTTCTTCACTGCAATGTGCCCTCTGGCTGGACTGAAGTGAAAGGGGATCGCTCTTGCCTCAAGGCAGTTTGCACTGTTATGGAAGTGTCCTTCAGGGCTCTGAGTTTGAGAGGGGCCCTTCACTCGAAGTCCAGTGCTGTGACCGGGATATGTGCCTTGCGCTTGCACCAGAGGAAGAGGTGAGAGGAGTCTGGCTTGCTTTGCAGGTTTACATGGTGTCCAGGGTGCACAAATTCACAGACTGTCCTTGGGAAATGATGGTGCTGCACAGGACAGGTTCTGACAAGGAGATTTCTTTTAATACTGTGCCTAGAATGAGAAAGTGAGTTTCCAAATCCATACAGCCTCCACTGGCTCCATCATCACATCAACTGTTGGAATTATATGTAACCCAGTAATTATATATAACCACACCTGAAAGAACAGGAGTGAGGGCTTCCAACTGATTTTACACACATCATCTGCAGCTCCTCATCAATAATCCCCAGTTATTATCACAAACAAGTGAAAGGTTTCATTATCCTAGTACAAATCAAGCCTTAAACATACATATATTCACACACAATGCTTTTCTGTGATAGATTTTTTAAGTGCGTAAAAGGAAGCATCAGTACCATTTTGCGCATGGAGAAATGATGGCTAACAGAGGGAAAGCAACTTGCCTGAGGCAACACTGGAGATCAAAAGAAGAACAGAAAAGAAATAAAATGCAGGAGTTCCAGGTCCTCACTCAGTCCATTAACAAGCTGAACAGTCCAAATCCTGCTACATGTTGCTGCTGCGTTTAAAGAGAGAGGAAAGCTGACTAGAAATGAGCCAGGATGGTTTCACTATAAAAGCCGAAGAAATCTCTAGACACTGAATAAATGACTTGTTACAAGCGTACCACAAATGCACAACTGTTTTTTTCCAGAAATTTGAGGAGATTGGTTATAATATGCATAAGGAACGCACTTTTTTAAAGTAAACATGTGACAACCAATTATCCTTTTGCGTAATTCCACTGATTACAACCTCTTAATATAACAGAAAAACTGCTGCTTTGCTTCATGCCTGAAGGATGTAAGATTTCTGGATTATGTTCTGCTTTTACCTTGTGAAGTAGCTTGTAGCCTGAAGGTCAGAGTCTTGAGGACGGAGGTTATCATACACATACTTCAGATCCTGAATGCTGTTTAGCTCAGGCAATCCTGCATGCAGCATCTTAAAATAAAGAAGTATCATTAGGCCACTGTTCTGTTGAAAAGAAATGGAAGTGAAATGGGGCTAACTGAGAAAAGAAAGATTTTACACTGAAAGATCTTATTGTGAAACACAAAGTTTTTCTGATCTGAAAAGTGATTCTGATGGTAGAGCAATGCCTGGAATACTAAAGTGAGTATCTTGAATTGTAAACCTTCACACTGACGCACTGGAGAGAGGCATGGGTCAAAATCACTGATCCATTTTAGTTATTTTTCTTCTCTTTGGATATCGTAATCTCAGCATGTGCATTGCTAAGCTTCCTGCACAGACTTCTCATGGTGATAAAGGGAAGGTGACCAAATTGATCCACCTGAACAATAGTAACCACATTTCTGTTATGCTCACAGTCTTACTGGAGTCCTAACCCAATTTAGCGCAACATCACCTTCTCAGTTGTAATTACCGATTCCTTCATCACTACTCTGACTCCTCCTGCAAAGGGACCATAGGTTCACTCCCTTTACAGTCAATAGAGGAGAAAGGTTCCTTCAGACATTGATTCATTGCAGGACCCCTGACCTGGGCACTAAGAACTGCCCTCTGGAAAGGGTGTCATTCTGCATTGATGAGGGACAGAGCTGTTCTAGTTAGTTGGCCAAGATAGGTTCAAAAGACAAATAATGCAAATATTCCCCTTGCAAAGTAACAACAGGAGTAGGATAGACAACTGAGAGTGTCCAATTGTCCCTACAGCTCTCTCTGGGCATTTTAAAACGTCAGCAACAAAAAAAATTTTGACTCACTTCAAAACCTACTGATTTTTCTCAACAATCACAGTTGAAAGCATTGCTTTGTGTGTAATGGAGAAAAAAGAAAATCACTCCTTCATATTGCTGGGAAGGAAATGTATCTGAATTTGCAGTCACTGCTGTGCATTCTTCATTGATATTTATGCCTAGCTCAGACAGAAAGACCCACTGAGTTTTGTGGATAACAGCAAAGAAAAAGGAAGCACTGCTTTTATTTTCAGGTTTGGCTGAGACATGAACAGAGTAAGGGGAAAAGAGATGGAAGTGTATTTTACTTATTCCTTCAAACCTTCTCAATATTTTAAGTTGTGTCAATATTTGTATCTTCTTTTTGGCATTATTATAATCTTGCTACGTATCTGACCCAATCTATACTACCACTGGACAATGAGATTGCTGTCTCACAGAGTTCTGGCTAGCAAGAAGCAGAGCCAGAAAGTTCAATGAGGTGAATTTAAGTGATTTGAGAGCAGGGACAATAACAACATTGAGCACTTAAGGTCACAGAATGCTATTTATCTGTATGCCTTTAACCCATTTATAAAAGATGATAACAACTTCTGTGCCCTTTAAAAAAGAGTTGCTGTGTAGGCAAATTAAGATTCTTGCCCTGCATTAGAAAAAGGAACAATGCCAGCTACGAACATAATCTGAATGATCTGTAGTGCAACTGAAAAACAGGAGGTTTTTTTAGATTCTGCGCATTGCAGAAAATGGAAAACCATTTGCTGAAGCAAAAAAAAGGTCATTAGCTGGGCAGTACCTACACAGTGCTTTGCTCTTTGCAAGGGAGTCTTAGAGGCTTATTGTAGTGGTTCATCCCTTTTGTTCCACCTCGTGTAACTTCTGTGTTTCCAGTCCCCCGATGGAGGAGGCTTCTGAAAACTGTGGCCAGTGACACTAGATGCTAATTAGACAAGACATGGAACAATTGTTCAGAAAACAACTACAGGTTGCCTGGGGCAACTCAGATGTCACTAGATGCCTAAGTTTAAGCGCCTGCATTGCTCTCCTCATTCGGCTGCACGTATGTCTTAACCCACCACACTTCATTATGCCAGGCCTTCTGACTCACTGAGTGGAGCTGCCTACGCTCTCCTTGGGCCTGGATTCAGAGCTGGTGTGCCATCCATGGGCATCTCCTTGGGCCTGGATTCAGAGCAGCCTGCCACTAATGAAAAATGAATAGTCATGGCACTTACTTTCCACGTATCAGACCTCCAAAACTGGGATGTTCCCTGATCCTCTTTTCCCAAATGGTGTTTCTGAGTTTAGAAGGATGAAATGACTTGTATGGGGACATGGGATTCTTGAATCTTAGATATGGTTTGTCAAGGCACTGTCTGCTGTTTTACACTATTAGGGCAACCTGCTGCTTCTCACAGCAGAGGCAAGTGGATCAATTGCTTGCTGTCTAGCATCACCTCTAAGGCCCTTTTAATAATTTTCTACCTGAAAAATCTTTATAACAGTAATGGATTTTGCACTTCTTTAAACTAGTCCAAAGGTGTTTGTGTCCTGCAGTCACCCTCTTTATAATAGTTCACATCAAAGCATTAATGAGAGCAAAGCTGATGAACTACAGGCATTCGTGCAGCTGAACTCTGTCAGCAGACCCTTGGGTCTCCCACAGATGTTTCTGCTTTTGAAAGTGATGGAAACTTCATGGATTATTTCTTACTCCCAGTAGCAAATGTCAGTACAGCTCTAGAAACATGCTGCTCGCCACCAAGAAAAAGCATTAAGTCTCAAACTAGGCCAAAAATCCCAACTTATTGTTCATCATCATGGTCTGCTGGAAACCGCTAACAGTTACTGACCATCCAGAGCAGTTTACTACTCCTGTGAAGCACGGTACTTTTTGGAAATAGCCTGATTGTTTGGATTATTTAACCATGTTTTATAAACAGCAACTCAGAAAACAGAATGTGCGAGAGGAAGGAAAGATTAATGACGCAGATTTCTAGATACTGAGAGAAATCTTAGACTGTCATCGATACAAATAAGCAGTGGTTAGTTTATCTTGCCTTTTCATGATAATATCAGATATTTCGCAGAGAAGTGAATTCAAAGCGGAACTTTTTGACAGTCTCTTTAGTTTTCTAGAAATTATCCATGTAACTGAAACATTTTGATACTTACAGTTTCTGACCAACACCTCATTTCAAGTGGAGAACTCATCTTTCCAAACAACACTGGCAAAAACAAGGCGCTTGCAAACAAATCTGTTTAATTTCTTTTTGATACGAAGTGCTTATCAACGGGGTGTGAGTATGCTTCCAGTTATTGTTCAGTTATGAAATGCAACAATTGACTGAACTGCAGCTCATTGACAAACGTTAAAACATATCTGTATGCTGACTTCTAGCTCAGCACTATTACCTCTCCTTAAAGATCAGCAGAAACAAAAGAAGATGCAGCATGTCCTGAATATAGACAAACCTGAGCTATATCCAGGCAGAGACAGATAGTTATTTCAGAGCTCCTGCCGGGAACATTTTCCTAGCGCTCTCTGTCTCTTATCCCAGAGTAATCTAACATCATTATCTCTGCTGACTGCAGAAAAAGGGACTGCACTGGGAACAAAGAGGTGGGCAGAAGATGTAGTTATATTTGCAGCTTGTGGTTTCAGGCAGCCTGTTCAGAAATGCAGAGATTACTGCTGTGGATGAGGGAGCATGGGTGCTCCTGCATTTTCCAGAGGCTCTTTAACTTACACAGAGTATCTCCTGTGACAGCACTCTGCACTGCTTTCAGTGCTTTATGATGGGAATGCAGTTTTGCTGCACCTTTGTGACTACTTAGAAGCAGGGTTAGGTTAAGTGATCTCGGGCAATCCTTCCTGCTCCATATTGGGAAATCACTCACTGGACTACTGCATGAGAATCAATGGACAAGACAGAAACAAGACAAGCAAACTCCTGCCATTTCTCCCTTCCCCACTGCAGAAGCTGGAAACAATAGTGCAGTGCTTACAGAGAAACTTCTTGGCTGTACCCCAACCTCAGCAGGGGTTCTTTCTGCTCATAAGGTCGTGCAGGATTTTTCATGCACAGACCAGTCACCTAGGTTTAGCATGGGAACCTGGACATTAGTTTTAGATTATTATCTTAGCTAAGCAACTTAGCAAATATCAGTTAATTTAACATTATCATTCTAACTGTAAAGGGGGAAAATAATTAACCTTTCACACACAAGTAAATAGAGGCATAAAGCAGTCATGGAATCAGCACGTGAATTAGTAGAAATACTTAAGGGATAAAAACTCCGAGACATCTTAAAATGCTATACAAAAGGATTTTTAAATCTGTGTTTATGGGTAGTGCTCTTTCTTTCCTGTATTTGCCATCTGAAAAAGGGAGTGTGGAAATGTGCAAGAAAACAGTGTAATGTAATCGCTGTTATCTGCAGTGCTGCTAGGTACTGTCACATCACCCCCTCTGTGAAATATTTAGTTCATTTTGTCTTGCTGCAGGCATGAAGGGGATTGGTAGATGATTGTTGCAAGACTTGGAAAAAAGGCCGAGTGAAATTCCTGAATATGAAACTTACACCCATCTTCCTTTGCAGTCTTCTGCTATTTTGTAAAAAAGAATGCATTAAAAAAAAGGAAAAAATCAAGCAGCTTAACTTTTCTCAGAAATTCGTGCTGAAATCAGGTAGGTTTTTTGCACAGAAGTGCCAGCACTAACATTTCCTGCAGTGCAGCTGATACCTCTTCAAATCACAAGGCTACTGGAGGCACCAGAGCAGTGGTAAAAGGGAAGGGGACACCAGAGGAAACTGCTTTTTGGTTTCATCATCAAGCTTCTTACCATCTCCAGCAGGTTCAAGAGTAACTGGCTGTGTTTCCTGACTATGTTATAAGCTCGACAACAAAGCTCCACAAACTCTTGAAAACGCTGTGGGTTTTTTCCACCTTCTGTGATGAAATACTCCATCTCTGATGTGAAGATGAAGGGAGCTCGGTCCCTTGAAAAGAGAACAATTACATAAGAAATCTCACCAAAAATAGCAAATCATGCGAGACAGTTAATATTTGAAACATATTATTCACATTTGTTTTTCCAGGATTACCTTCCTCATTATTTCATCTCTCCCTTCCTCAGTGTAGACAGCTCTATTGCTCTGCCTGCTGTCACTGACAAACTGGGCAGAGACAGGTCTCACAGCAAAAGCTTCCCAGTGAGAAAGCCAACAACTGAACCAGTTTGGAGCTTACGTGTTTTCTTCTGGCTCTACTTTGCTTTTCTTTTTAAACTCTCCTTGCTTTAATTTCCCAACTCTCACCTGAAAGTGAATCCAGAAACAAGTTCTCTCCTGCTATTGAAATATTTAAAAGTTGTTCTCAAAGAGGATGGGATATAAATATCAACTCCATGCTAGGCAAGAAGTGAATTTAAGAAAAAACTACAACTCCACAATCCAACAAGAAAAAAATACAACATATGATCCTATCATTATTAATACAACACTCTAAAGGGATGTTTCTGACCCAAATTACAGCAGAATAAACCTAAATACACTGTCTTGTTTTCTGTACGGTTACTCTGTAGTCACCCTAGAGTAAATGAGGTGCAGAATCTGATACCATGTCTTGCCTTTTTTTCTTCTCATTAGCTTAGTTTGTGGCTCTGGCATGCTGTTGCAGAAGAAACCAGATCAGCCAGGCTTCTGCTAACAATCCTATCATTTGATAGTTGCAGAAAGGCCTGATAAACTGCACTCTCGCACAGACAATTACTGCAGTGATTTACTCATCACAACTGTGTATACAGAGGCATGTAAACAGATTAGAGGGCTATATTCCAAGAAAATATACACAGCATGTTAACCCTTAATTCAGAATGAACTTGAAAAACTAAATATTCTTGGGGAGCCTGAATGCAGAAGCAAATTTGAGGATCTTCGTTTCTCAAAACACGGGCTGAGTCTGAACTCACTCTGCTTGCTGATTCATTCATAAATGAGACAGAGAAGCTTTCCTAGGAATTTTCCTTGTTTTCCTACATATTATCACAGAAAGAAAGTCAAGTTGCCATGAGATTCTAGACTGCAGCTGGAAGTCCTAGTCACAAGAAATGTCAAGGTGCCCTTCCCTTTCTTATGGCTGGAAATTCTCCCTGTTTTACACTGAAGATACCTTTGAAAGCAGACCTATGGGTGTTGTTAACTTCAAAGCAGCCCTGGCCATTAAGGTTTGGTCAGTAAGATGGATTGAGAATTGGCTGAATGGCCGAACTCAGAGGGTTGTCATCAGCGGCGCTGAGCCTAGTTGGAGGCCTGTAACTAGTGGTGATCCCCAGGGGTCAGTACTGGGCCCAGTCTTGTTCAACTTCTTCATCAATGACCTGGATGAAGAGTTGGAGTGTACCCTCAGCAAGTTTGCTGATGACACAGAACTGGGAGGAGTGGTGGATACACCGGCAGGCTGTGCTGCCATTCAGCGTGACCTCAACAGGCTGGAAAGTTGGGCAAAGAGGAACCTGATGAGGTTCAACAAGGGCAAGGGCAGGGTCCTGCACGTGGGGAAGAACAACCCCACGCACCAGTACAGGCTGGGGCTGGACCTGCTGGAGAGCAGCTCTGTGGAGAGGGACCTGGGAGTGCTGGTGGATGACAAGTTGACCATGAGCCAGCAACGTGCCCTGGCTGCCAAGAAGGCTAATGGGATCCTGGGATGCATTAGGAGGACTGTGGCCAGTAGGTCGAGGGAAGTTCTCCTTCCTCTCTACACTGCCCTAGTGAGGCCCCATCTGGAGTACTGTGTGCAGTTCTGGGCTCCCCACTTCAATTAAGATGAGGAGCTACTGGAGAGAGTCCAGCGGAGGGCTACGAGGATGGTGAGGGGATTGGAGCATCTCTCCTATGAGGAAAGGCTGAGGGAGCTGGGCTTGTTTTGGCTGAAGAAGAGAAGGCTGAGAGGGGACCTTATAAATGCTTATAAATATCTCAAGGGTGGGTGTCAAGAGGATGGGGCGAAACTTTTCAGTGGTGCCCAGCGACAGGACAAGGGGCAATGGGCACAAACTGAAGCAGAGGAAGTCCCAGCTGAACATGAGGAAGAACTTCACTGTGAGGGTGATGGAGCACTGGAACAGGCTGCCTAGGGAGGCTGTGGAGTCTCCTTCTCTGGAGATATTCAAGACCCTCTTGGACAAGGTCCTGTGCAGCCTGCTGTAGGTGACTCTGCTTTGGCAGGGGGGTTGGACTAGATGACCCACAGAGGTCCCTTCCAACCCCTTACATTCTGTGATTCTGGTTTTTTTTTTAATATATTATTCAATGTCAGCTAGGTAGTACTAGAAATCATGAAGGTCTACAACAGTCATTCTTAGTCTTTCCTTCCATATTTTTCTGTAGTATGCAAGATGTGAGTTCACAGTGTGACAGTTATGTTGCAGTATGACTGTTACACAGTTATTGTGTAGTTTTGTGCTGTAGCTGTCAGAGAATTACAAGCCTGTGTCTATTACTGATTTCAGAGTGCAAGATTTTCCCAGAACCTTCTTTCCTTCATTCATTCATTCATTCATTCATTCATTCATCCATCCATTAATTCATTTTTAGCTTATCTTTTGTTTACCAGTAGTATGTAAAATAGACGTGAAATATTAAATAAATTGATGCAATTAGGGTCACAGAAGTCAATTTGTTCAAGCCAGTAAGAAAGAGAGATAGAGCCAGAAAATTAGCAATGTTAATATTTTCAATTATCTGTGGACAGAAGTCCAGTCTAAATCCTGATTTAACAGCATTTTAGCATCTTGAAAATGTTTAAAAAACAAATCTGTTTTATTTCTGCATTTAAGTTTTTGGGCTAAAATATTCCAAGTGAAATCTACTTCTGTAAAGGTCCCATATGATGTATTATGTCCAAAATTCATATTTGATTTCTGACACCCAACTGCACCATGAGACATAATTACATTACGAAAACAGCCCTTTCTGAGCCAGTCCAAGTCTCCCACATTAAGATACTTGAGCTGAAAACAGATACTGCAATCAGAAATTACTTTACTGGAAGAAATATGGTGTTGAACATTGCTGGGTTGCGCTGTGGGCCAACTTCCACATAATGCAATGACTGCAACACTAGGGAATTCTCTTACTGTTGTTGCTAAAGGATCTATTTGAACATATAACTGATATTTTAGTATTCATATTATTTATAGATTAGTTTTACTTGTAAAATGATTTTAAGCAGTTTTACGCAGTTCTTTAACTTCTCAGTATGACTTCAGACTGTATTCAAAGGTGGTAAGCCTGTCCTCCCTTGTTAACCTGAAAAATACGATGTAGAAATTTGCTTTCCCTCATTTTTTTCAAGCTCTTGTGGTATCAGAGCCTCTTCCGCAAGGTAACCCCTGCAACCAGTCAGCTGCTGAAGCTCCATTCCTGCATATGTCTAAGTAAGCAGGCTGCTCATAAAGGGAACACTTTGCAATTCAAATCAAAAAACCACATAAATCTAACTTAGTATAGGAGACAAGACCCACTAGAAGGAACAACACAGTCACTTCTCACGATAATACTAAAAAGCAAAGTTTCAGTGGGAAGAGACGCTTACTCACTGAAGAGTACATTAAGGATTCTGAAAAAACAATTGAAAGGGCTGAATGTCTGCATATAGATACAAAATGTTCCTTGCTGCTTTCACAGACTCCTTTGGAATATAAAAACATAGAAGGGGATAGTCTAAAAATTAGTCCAGCAAAATTACAAACAACCAAGTCAAGTCACCCTCCATCATGCATGGGAATATTTACATCAGGAAACGACAGCAGCTGTTTCAGCCTACACAAGAAAAAACCCAATGCATGCCCTGGTCTTGCATGAGCATTCTGATTTATCACATTACATTTATCACATAATTTATCAAATGAACCTCACCTCCATGCACAGCCTGTATTCCTACATATACACCAGTACATCTCTGACAGCCTTCTTTGCAGCACATAGCTAAGATCATATTACACAATGGCATTTATTCAGAAGATATGCAATGCATCCAAAGGCCTGTTAATAATAACTCTGAAAGACATCATTCATTTGGACATAAATCTATTAAATAGCTTGCTCACATGAAGTTACCTAAAAGATATAAACATGAAATACTTCTTACCCCAAAACATACCCTTAAGATCACAGCTAAGCCCTATAATACTTTACATCCATAGGATGTTCCAAGACCAATGACAAGGACAATGGGACAAGAACTTCTTGGCCTAAAATCTGTATATATTATAACTTGCCGCTTCCATCAAATTAATGAAATGACTGGCATCAGTTTAAGAAAACTGGTACGATGAAGTATTTTCAAGTAAGCCTTTTACCGTATCTCTGTAGAAGACCAAAAGCCCTTTCTTTCTTTACAGTGTGCTAAAGAAATACAGAATTGAAGCATTCTTCAGTGACCTCTACTGTACAATGGTAATGTTGGGTACCATCATTTTTAGAAAAAAAAAGCCTCTTTGAGAGAACTGGTGTGGCTTGAGATATACCAAAGACGTGCAGCCAATAAGCCTCCCCAAATCACTAAAGCTAGCTTATCACAGCTTGCTTGCTCTTTTTTTTTTTTTCTTTCTTCCCCCACCCCCCCCCAAG
>Ga0065711_1034055_pt1 | contig 24370 bp, 21 predicted proteins | sample Hoacrofraction12_FD_59098 | JGI IMG/M metagenome (GOLD analysis project Ga0065711, IMG submission 59098) | Hoatzin crop microbial communities from Cojedes, Venezuela - Epithelial fraction 12 v2 (version 2) | ecosystem: Host-associated > Birds > Digestive system > Esophagus > Crop | place...
CAGCCGGGCAGGGAACGGCCCTCGGCGGGGCCGCCCCTCTCGGCCGGGCCGCCAGCAGGGGGCTGCCAAGCCGCGGCGGAGGCGGCGGGACGGGACGCCCCCCCCTTCCCGCTCCCCGCTCCCGCACTCACCTCAAAGGCGGGTGAAGCACCGCTCGGGTCGGGCCCCTCTTCCCAACCCTCAGCGCGGCTGAGGGGACCGGCGCCACCGAGCTCGGCCCGCGAAGCCGCGGAGACTCCTCCCCCCCGTGCCAGGGGCCGGCCGGCCGGGCACGCCATTCACCGCCGCCGCATGCAAATGGCAGGCGGGAACGACCCAGCCGGCTCCGGCGGCGTGAGCCCCGCCGGGGAGCTGCCGGCGCCCGGGGGCAGCGGGACGGCGCGGCCCGCCTCGCCGCCCTGACTCACGGCGGAGGAATGCGCCGGGAAGGGCGGAAGCCACCGGGCCCGGAGCCCCCCACCCCGTGCTTTCGGGAGCCGGCGTCCCCCTCCAGGCCCCCGGCCGAGCTGCCGTGACAGCGCTCGGCTCCCGGGCCCCTCAGACCCGGGGAGCCCTCGTGGCCGAGTCCCCCACCACGGCCGAGCCCCACACGGCGATGGCGTGCGCTGCCCTGGCGCAGAAGCTGCCTTGCTCCCAGCCACCTCACTCCTTCGTGCTGTTTCGTTGCTCTTCACCTGCTCCTTGCCTCTCGTCTTGTCCATCCCCATCCCCAACCCCCTTACTCCTGCGTTTCCCATGGAGTGCTTCACACCTCCTCCTCCAGCCATGTGGTCAGTGTATCATCCCTTCCCTAAGCCATTCCTTTCCTCCCGGCTTAAACATCTTCCCCCTTTCTGCGTGGCGTCCTCCCACCTCGATTTCTCGCCTCTGTCCTGGGACTGCTGCCCAAGGTTTCTCCATCCGTCCCCTCCAGAGCACCGGTCAGCATGGATTGCTCACACAGGGGTTTGCTCGAGCTCCAGCCAGGCCTGCAGTATGCGGGTCCCCGGCCCACAGCTGCAGATGCTTTTACTATTAGTAACTGGGGAGCGCGTGTTCCTTGCCGTCTCGCTGCCTCTTCCCAGCCGACCTGCAAGTGGGAGAGCTGCTGTTGCAGGGGCCTGCGCTTCCTGCGAAGGGTGAGCTCATCGGTACCGCACCCACCCCCATGCGTGCCCACGCACAGCAACGGCATCCACGCTTCGAGGGCAGCCCCCCGGAGAGCCCTGCTAACTACACTGCGTCTCGTTAGCTAACGAGCAAATGCAGATCAGCCTCGGATAGTCCTGGCCGAGGTGGAGACCAAACCGCGTGCAGAACCCTGAACTGTCCGCAAAGCTCAACAGGCACAAATTATTTTCAGATGTTTCTACCACATAAACAAGGAAAAGAAGTGTCCAGCGACGTAACAGAGCGGAGCTGAACTCGCGGGCCCTTCAGCATCTCCCAGGAGGAACGCGCTGGAGCCGGAGCGTGACTCCGACCCACCCCTGCTCTTTCCTAGCCTCCTGCCAGCAGTACATGCATTTTGCCAGAAAAACAAAGCTCTTTCACCACAGCGTGAGTTCTCTCTCCTGTGTAACGCTCTCGCAGACAGCACTGCTAACCCCATCCCGCCAGCTCACCAGCTCTCATTCCCCCTGTGCTTCCCTGCCCAGACCCCCTGGGTCTGTGGGGTGCGATGCTTTTGCGCAGCTTCAGGCATCTGCACTCGGTTGGATAAAATCTACTCTCCCAGTCAAGAATACGCTCTCCTCGCTCCCATCGCCGCCCAGGGTGTTTCTCCTTCAGTACACTGAGTCCTGTCAGCCTGAAATACACGGGAGAGGGGGACGTGAGGCCAGCTTCTGGCTGCTGCTCTCGTGAGCACGAGCTGGTGCACAGCAGCAGTTTGGTGTTGAGGGGACATCTGTAGGCTGTGGAGGGGGGAAGCCAAGTGTCACCCACCAGTCCTGATCCTGAGCAGGTCATCCAGCCCGAAAGCCTTGTTTTCTCCCTCGTGACTGCTTGCAGCGAGTACCTCTGTTTGAAACGTGGCCTCCGAGGACCAGCTGAAGGACAGCTCTCTTCTGGCGCTTGTTTTGTTTAACGTGAACATGTGATTACATGAGTTTGCTTCGTTCTTCTCTGCTGGAAACTGGAATTTCCTCCCTTCTGCTTGAAACTCATGACAAACTGCAATCTTGCCACAAGACGTGGTTAAGACCCAATGAAATACAAATCCATCAGCATGTGAAGTGCAGCGCTTCTACTGCTGCAGCTCACTTAAACTGCTCCTGTGAAGCCGGGTGAGCCACACGCCTGCCCTTTTACAGCCAGGCACTGGAGGGTCTGCACCGGCCGGGAGTGGTGCAGAACAGCCCGTGGGTGCTTCATGCGTTTGTTCGATACCTCGTCTTCATCAGCACCCCACGGTTCTCCCTCCTGCATGCACGTTTGTATGCAATGCTCCTTGGAGCACTGATCCTCTGTCACCAAGCACTCTCTCGGGCTGCACTGCGTATTGATTATACTTCTGAGTAGGCAAATGGTGGTGCTGGCAAGTGCTTATGGCCACCGCCGGACACGTGGGACTGGGGAGCCGCTCAATGCTCCGAGCCAGCGCAGCCTCTTTTCCCTTACCTCTTCCAGCCCGCATGCGTTGCCTAAGTTATGTGGGGACAGCTGGGACACACCAGGAGCATAGAGATCTATTTTTATCTGGATCGCCAGTTATCTAGACGGATGAGTTGATTTTGACCTGCTTTGTTCAGGGTTTAGGCCAAGAAAGCATCCCAGTATCCGGCAAGAACAGCAGAGAGCATCAGATTGCAGCCTTTGCGGGGAAAGCAGAGCTCCCCTTGGCTTCTGGAAACACACGGGCTTTGCAGTGCCTCCTGCGCTGACATGAAGCAGTGGCACAGTCCTGGCAGCTGTCCTAGCAAACAGGGAAGAGGTCCAGAAAGGCCTGGGATTTCTTCTGCGGAGGATTAATAATGCAGAAACCCAAGCAAAGTCCCACGGAGTTTCAAATGCAGGTGGCCTGGCCAGGAACCAGAGAGGGAGCTGCCAGGAGCCAGAGGACGGGGATTCCCCTTGGGGAATGCATTTCCAGGATGGATCAGGGATCACCTGCATCCCGTTGTCGGGGAATAAACCAGGTTCCTGGACACTAGAGGCAGGTCAGGTTTTTATCCCTAGCCCCGTGTGCGGGGGAGATTCCTGTGGGCAGGAGAATTGGGGTTGGTACTGTGGGATCTGTTTGACACAGCTGCTACTAGAAATTGTCTCCTCATCTTCCTCGCTACCCTGCAGCTCCCGCACATGCAGCTGGCATTGTTGCTTTCTGCCCCAGCCTCACGCCAGGAAGAGCAGCGCTGGCTGCTCCGAGCACCCAGCCCCAGCAGGGCCCTTCCTCCTGCGCTATGGATGCTGACAGCCCATCTATCTGAATCGGTGCTTCCTCTCCAGACTGGATGCCAAGCTGAGAATGGTGCTGCTGACCTGCAAAAAAAAATATTGACACTTTTTAGAGTGCAAATGAAATACTTTTTGCTTTAAAAAAATCCCACAACTCTACTAACAAGCAGCTGTGTTGCAACTTGAATTTCTTATAATCAACTCCATTTACGTTAAGTTCAAAAACCCAACACTGGGCAGCAGAAAGTCTTTTGTCACCCTCAGGCACCAAGAGACTTTGCAGATGTTATTATGCGGGATCATACGGTGGCAAGGAGGGACATAGAGGTGGCTCCAGCCTGGCAATTTTGTGCACCCAGCGAGGTGCTGGATATGCTGCCGGTCGAGCTGGCACCAGGCCTGCCAGGCTGCATGCACAGCAGGGATGGGCTGTTAAGCCAGGACTTCAAGCCCTGCGGAGAGGTCCAAAAATAAAATCAAGCCCCACCGTCCTAGTCCGTAGCTTATTCAGCCCAAACCAGGATGGATAATTCACCTCACAGGCACGTTCAGCAAGTCCCTGTGGGGCAGGGGATCAAAACCAGGAGGCGAGGCAGGAAAGGAGCCAAAATGCTGAGGATCTGGGAAGGTGGTGGTACCCCAGACCGCTCACAGCCACAGGAGCTGCTGCCCAGCAGAGCACGAGGAAATCACATCGAAACTCAAGCTCTTCGTTTTCTGCCCAGATTAATTGCAATTGATCATTCCTAGCTCTAGACGCAGGGAATGTGTGTGTTTGCGGTGCCAGGAGGAGGTGGAGGAGTGGAAATAACATAAAACTAGGATTTCATGGCCAGCCCTTACAGAAATATTTATTTTCAACTGTATTTCACCCAGAAAATCCATTATTCAGATCAAAATGGCAATTTTCATTTTGGTCAACCCATTGGGGGAATTGCCAAAAAAAAAAAAAAAGACACCCTAAAAAGAAGCATGTGTAAAGAAGGCTATTATTTCCAAAACGCTTAGGAAACATCACTTAGCAAAGTGGCTTCCTTCTCCCCAGTTTAACAAAAAAGGAGCTTTTAACATATATATGTATAAAACATATACATATAAGTATGTTTCATATGGAAGGAATAAAAATGTCGTGGAAGAAGTAAGATGAAGTTCCCAAAATATCTGTTATGTAGCCTGAAAGCCTCTTATCATTTTCCAGTCCACTATTGGCAAGAGATGAAACAATATTGCTCCAGAATTTCAGAACTAGACAGATTTATTTCCACAAGGCGCATGAGGACTCTTATAAAGCAGTCAAATACGGAGCGTAGTCACCACGCATGTGATCAAACCTCGCTATCTGTGTGCAGACACGGAAGAGGCTGAACTGAAACTGCACAAATTACCTTTTAGTTGGTGATCTGTGATTCTGGGATGCCTGAGTTTTGAGCGGTGACTTTCATTTAAAGGTCCAACTTCTGCAAGTGGGGAACAGATGCCAGAACAGAAAGATGAGCCGCAAGGAGTGTGAGCTGGGTGGCCAGCTGTTGAGTGTCATGGTGGTGTTTGGGGTCCCTGCCTCCCCTCCTGCCAGGTCTGCTTAGCAGCCACTGGTGTGACCCTTGCTTCCAGTGCTACGAGTTACTCACATTGATGAAGAAGAGGTGTACAAGAGGTGGGAACACAGTACATCAGCTTGACAGATGCCAAAGAAGCCCATCCCCAAAGCACTGCGAGAAATTATGTCGGGTGGAGAAGCCAGGTTTGGTAGCCTGCAGGCAGTAAGTGCATCCTGCCAGGCTAGCCCAGGTGGCTTCCAACCTGCTGCTAGGGACAAGCCTCTCCGCAGAACTTTCAAAGTCGGCAACAATGATTTGTCTAGTTCAGTTCAGAAAGGAGAGCATCACCCAAACCCAGCATTAGCCACCATGAAGTTCAGCGTCTCATAACTTCCCCTATTAACTAAAAGAGAATTGAATTAAAACAAATGAACAAACAAAAGATTTCCAGTTGAGTTACTTCTAAATGAACTGAAAGAGTTCATAAAAGAGCTGAGGAATTGTGGTTAGTCTGTCGAAAATAAACTACATTTTTGAAGAAAGAGCAGAGATACGCTATCTTGATGGAAAAACATGAACTCGGTAATCAGAGAAAAAATTAATTCAGCTACTGACAATAATCTTCTAAAGAACTTGCTCTGCTAAAATAACAGGGCTTTGTGCAAATCCAGTAAAACTTTAAACAAATCTTTAAGGATAGTTTTGGCACAGGCAAGTAAGAGACAACATAAGTGGCTGAAATTTCAAAGTAAAATCCACTCTCCCTGTTTCAGTAACATAGATCCGCTCTCTAGCAACAAATAATTCAACCATGTCCATGTTTAGCAAGAAATACTGTCGTTATTTAGACTTCAGGAACTATAATATTTAATGTAATAACTACTCCAAACAATCTAATTTCATGGGTTCTGGTCTAAACTTTATCAGTCCCCCTGTGCTGTCCAGTCAACCGGAAAAGGTACAGCTGGAAATGTGGCTCCTCTTCCTGGCCCTTGCTTTGTTGGTTTGGTCGTTCTGTGCTATTCCTGATTTTTCAGGTTGAAATAGGAGCCAAGGAAGAGGAGGGGGTCACCAGCTTCCAAAGGTTTGATGAGCTCTGTCTCTGGCATGTCTAGAGCGTGGCCTTGCCGTTGAGTTTTGAAGACCTTGAAGGACAGAGGTCCCTCCACCTCCCTGGGTCCTGTCCAAGGGCTGCATTGCTCTCGCAGGGAAGAGCCCTGTCTTTGTGTGCAGCCGGTTTCCCTTCTCACTGCTGGGGCCTCCTGCCCTTCCAGGGTCCCTGTAGGCCCCACCGGCCGTGCAAGGTAGGTTTCAATCCCGTCCACGTCATCCTCCAGGGTGAGAAAAGCCATTCTCTCAGCCTCTCCTCCCCAGCCCCAGCCATCCCAGTGGCCCTTCACCAGGATCTCCAGGTTCTTTGCCTCTCCCCGCTACTGAGGAACCAAAACAGGAGGCCGCGATGCGTGTACATGGAAACACTTGCACTATGCAGACAGGAACAGAAGGATTGTTTGCAATTAAACCCCATCAACAGCAAGCCTACTAACATCTGTCAAAATGCACCACACTGTAAAGACTCCCTGTTTTCCAGCAGAGTTTTTGGTGCAGGAACTAAAGAAGCTGCTGCTGGCCTTAAACGAGGAAGCGCTGGCGGAGCTGTCTCTGTCTTTCCAGACCTTCTGCAGGACATGGTAGAAAGAGGAAGCTGCCAGCAAAGTATTCTCTTGACACTTGTCATAAGACACCAAACCAGAGGAAGGCAAGAAAGAAATGAAACCCAAGAAGAAAGCAACTGTGAACCTTGACTCCCACCCAAGACTCCTGCATGTATTACACTTTATTACAAACACTTCTTACAAAAAGCCTGCACTTGGAGCAATGATCCCAGTGGAAAGATACGGTCTAGCATGAGGCAACCTACAAATGTCTGCCGTGCTTGTTTTTCTGTTTTCCTGGCACGTGAAGCATTTTCAAATCATCTGGAGCTTCCCACTGCTTCAGGACTTGTGAGGTCCCAAAGCCAGTCATTCAGAAAACTCCTTAGTCACTCTTTGGAAAACATCTGGGTACACGTGTGACCAAGCTGTCCGCTCGGAGCCTCGGCTAAGGCAGGCTGTCTGCCCCAGAGACCTGCTCCCTGTTTTCACTGGACGTGACAATTGCACCAGTGAATATGGTCGAAGCTTCAACTAGACAGAAAGCAGAAGGCCAGCCTCCCGAAGGATTTGATAAGACAGAGCGTGTCTCCATTCCAGATTGCTGCAAAGCCCCTGGATTTCAAGTTGTCCACAAAGGAAAGATCTGTACAAAATATCCAAGCCTTTCCAAAAAAAACCCACAAATGTTTGGACGCAGTTCATTTTTAATGTAATGTACAGAAATTTCTCAAAACCTGGGTGGGGAATTGTTTCAGAAAAGGGCAAAGCCTTCCAAACTCCTTGCTTCCCGAGCTCTGTGGAGGAGACAGACAGATGTTTTGCTGGAGTCCCAGCAAAATCACCGCAGGGCGTGCGTTATCATCCGGGACAGGGCAGACCTAGAGCTTCGCTGCCCTGGTCTGATTCCTCCTGGAGCAGATGGGCTGCAGCGAGAGGGACCAGCTGGATTGGCTCATCGCTGGGCTGTGCAGCTTCCCTGGAGCAGGGTCTCCTGTGCTCCGACATCCATGGTTTGGATCGCAGCCCTCAGTGCCAGCAAGAGAAAGAAGCTGCTCACTGTCTCGTTCCCATTCTCCCCTGAATAAAGCCTCGCAGGAAAGGGATCATTTCATTTCTTAAAGGGCAGCTGACTCCCTTCTAAATGGCCACATTCTTGTCCCTCTTGCAGAGTGTGGCCAGTGCCAAACTTGGTCACAAAGGCGCATTCACGGCTTTTTCCTTCCTACACATTCAGGAGTTGAAAGCCAGTTTGGTACAATCTCCCCCAAATGACTTATTCAGCAGCTGCTTGCCAGCTTCCTGTTTGCAGAGCGGCAGGGCTGGAGCCAGGGCACGAGCACCCGCACCCCGCACGCTGCCGTGGGGAGACCCTGCTCCTCCGGCGGTCCCCAAGCCTGGCAGCGTACCAGCCATAGCTGGTGGGGCTCAGCTTGGGCAGAGGCCCTGTCACAAGGCTGGCCTTTTCACCTCTGCTCTTGGTTTCATCACCAAATTTGCTTTTTCTTGAGGTCGCTGGTCCCTGGGACATGTTCCAGCCGTAATGAGGATCTTTTCTCCAGTAAATAATTCCTGCTCTTTCCAAGGGAATGAAGCAAATACTCAGCCTCAAGCTACTGAGCACTGAAGGCAGCCAGCTCCTACCCTCACCAACAGCCATGGAAGCGACTAACCTCCCTGGGATCAAGGGACTCAATGTCTTGTCTAAAAACCTGCAGGAAGACATTGGGGGAACAGGGACAAAGCTGCCCTTCAGCTCTTAGGTTCACTTATAGCAGGGAAATCAGGCAAAATCAACCAACTTTGCTCAACACAATGCCACCTTCATGCTGGCATCCACAGATCCTTCCTTCCTCTCAGCTCCACCATGCTTTGGGGAAGTGCAGGAAAGACCAGGACATAGGACTGTCCAGATGCTTTTCACCTGGGAGCTGAGCTCCCAGGAGCAGTTAGGGGTGGCAGGGTGTCCCTGTTGGGGACATCAGAGGTTGGTTTACCACGGAGAAGAAAACCCTGGGTCTGCACAAGCTCACAGGAGGTGCCCAGCGACAGGACAAGGGGCAACGGGCACAAACTGAAGCAGAGGAAGTTCCGTCTGAACACGAGGAAGAACTTCTTCACTCTGACGGTGACAGAGCACTGGAACAGGCTGCCCAGGGTGGTTATGAATATCTCCTTCTCTGGAGATATTCAAAACCTGCCTGGACGAGGTCCTGTGCAGCCTGCTCCAGGTGACCCTGCTTCGACAGGGGGGTTGGACTGGGTGACCCACACAGGTCCTTTCCAACCCCCACTATTCTGTGATTCTGTGATTCTATGAAAACCAGTGTCTGCTGTGAGCACGTCAGTGGTGGCTCCTGGTTGCAGGCAGGGGTGATCAGGATGTTTTCTCAAGGCCAGATTTTGGTTATGTGGTTTCTTCACCATCTGTGGCTTCAGCATGACTGCCAGCAGTATAGTTTATCTTCTCAGCCTCCTACACAGCCTTTTGCCGGAAAACGCCCATGTAGTGTCTGCAATCCCCACGGCCACGCTTGCTGCGCAGCTCACAGGGAAAAACCGAGAACATCTTCATGTCCATGACATCTCCAGTAAAACAACTTGCCTTGTACAGGAGACAGCCTTCCCAAGAGCACACCACAACCCACAGGGAAGGATCCCTGTGCTAATGGGTATAGGCACGTTTCTCCTGCAGTGCCACCATCCCTTGAACTCGTGTTATAACTGAGCAAGCTGGGTCCTCATGGCCTTTCTCACCAGGCTGGTGGTACGAGACAGCAGGATCTCACACCAGTGGCCCCATGCTCTTTCACGGTTGCACACACCACAATGGTAGGCTCCAACTGTCCTCAGCTGGAACTATTTAATCAGCAACGTGTTGATGTGCTGACCACTAAAGCTGCCTAATGACTGCACAGACCATCATCTGTGGCAGGTCAGTGGTAAATGAGCTCAGAGGTGGTTTCCTGGCAGCAAGGGGACCCTTTTTGTTCACTGAGCATTTGGTCTTTCAGCTGTAGCTATTTGTACGCGAACAAAAGTGCTCACACCTGACCCTGCTGCGGGTTGCGGGCCATGAACATTGCCTGTCGCAGCAGCAATGGTGGTGGAGGAGCTCAGGGCTGTGGCTGCCTGTGCCAGGCTCCCTTCACGAGCCACGGGAGCAGGACAGCTGCCCCACCGCCCACCCACGCTCTGCCACGGTGCGCTCCTGAGACGAGGGTCAGAAACGCCTCTGGCAGGAGCAGCAAGCGCTGCCAAGGGTGGATGAGGGCAGGAATGTGGAAGGATTTGATGGCTCAGACACCAGAGATGAAGGACATGGGCGCTGCAGGCAGGGAGCCGAGGCGTGTCAGTGCTCACATCTCCCGGCCCAGCCCTCCTGCCCTGGGACAGGGCAGCCATCCCAGCCTTGGTAGGCTGGAAGGTGTGGATCCTTCCTTTCTGGAAATGGGCCTATCCCCACCACCTCCCTTTCATTCCGTGTGGTTGCTGTGGAGAACACAAATGTTTCTGTGCCATCACTGAGCTGAAGTTTGGATCTAGCTGCAACTGGAGTTGATTAGCAAAGGTGACGTGCTCGGCGGATCCACAGGGCAATGCTCCGAGTCCCAGGTCTGCACGCATCTTTTGGGCTCATTGCATCAGCCCCACTGGCATCCAAACGGCAGCATAGCTGGCATGTGTGGGAGGGATCCCAGGCCACTGGAGCAGAGCTCCTTGACCAGACACATCTCCAGCATAAGCCAGCTCTTCAGCCTGGGTGCTGAGCTGTGATTCACCTTCAGCACCTGACGCCCTGATCCTATACAACCCACTGGCTCATATACATGCTGTGCTACGTGCAGGGACTGCTGGTACTGATTCTAAATGGACATTTCCAAGGAAAAATGCATTTGGCAATGTAAATTCTCAGCGATCCCCAGAAAGATCAAAACCAAACATTTAAATCTCTCCAGAAGGATCATCTGAAGGACAGGAGAGTGCCAGCACAGCGCTGGGCATACCAGGGACCAGGGAAGACAGACAGACCGTGGCATCCAGTGCTGCTGACTCAGACTCAGCGATCACAAAGTCTAATAGAATTTCGTTGCACATCATCACACCAAAGGAGCCAGCACGGTAGGTGAGCGGTGTTGCAAGCGAGGCCAGTTTTCCACAGTATGTGCTGTATTCTTACAGCCACTGATTCAGCTAAAAGGACGTTCCGCCCTGGGGCTGGGCAATTACAAATTTAGCAGCTAGAGTTATGTGTCCGTAAATATCTGTGTGGTAACCTTTCTCATTGCATCTGGGAAGAGTCCAAACAGGAAATCTCAGGTAGAAATGGGAAACAAAACCTCATAATTTGAGTCATCAATCATACAGTAAAGTTAGGAGAGGAGTTAGCCGGAGTACAAAAGATCTTGTTTCTGGCAGGGCTTCTAGAAATAGAAGCAGCAATTTCTTCTGGTTTCCTGGAAATCTTGTATTTGAGGTTGCTCTCAATTTTCCTGCTGGAAAAGGAATAAAATCTGACCTACTTTTGAGCAAAAGAGTCATTGGGATCAGACTCCCCAAATAGGCCTGGGCATAGATGCTTCCTTGCTGCCCACTGAACCTGGTTGGTTGATGCAAGGAGATAATGCTTCACTGGAAGAATTTCAAACAAAGAGTTCCTGTCACCAGAGCTTCAAATAAAATTATCTGCCTTGTTGTTTAGGGCTAAAGAGTCCATCTTAATATTGAAAGGCAGTTGTGTTTTCTGTCTAGAGCTTGAGTTTTGTCATATATCTTAAAAAAGCCTGACCCTGGTAACCAAACCGATGAGGAGCCAGTGCTCAAAGTGAAGTCAGACTCTGAAATCAGCCCTCACAAACAGTTGTTTTTCTGGCCTTTTGAAAATAACTCTTTTCAGATGTGCCTTTGGGACTTTGCCAGGCCACTCCAGATATTTCCCCAGAGGTCCAGATGGTACCAGAAGACATGGAAAATAAGATATGTCATTCTTAAATAAGATTATTTACACTCTGCCTTGCTGTAAAGTAGTCTTATTGTATTCATGTGGTTTGGGTGCATGACCCTTGGGTCTACAGTCCTTTGCACACAGAGAGTGTTGTGCTGAGCGGGAGGGACTCGTGCAGGGGTGCACGTGTCCATGGGGTTGAACGCAGCCAGGTCCCCAAGCAGTCCAGTCTCACTGGAGATGAGAAGCATCTTCTAAACCAGCACTGTGCTTTTGTTTAGCTGTAACAGATAAAGCACTGTTGGAATGAAAATCCAATCAGCCACGTAGCAAACAGCGAGCCCCTGCCTCAGCCTCTCAGCAGGGTAATCCTGAGAGCTTCCCTGGGAACAGAAAGGCTTGAAATCTGCCATCCACTTCGGGTGAGGAAATCCAGAGAAGGGGGTTTGGAAAAAGTTGCCATTCAGTTTCACAATGAGGACCAGATTTTCAAGAATTCCTACAGAAAGGAAATTCCAGCACATTTGGAAACTAATTTTGGAAAACAGAAATATTTCTATCCGTTTGGGGGAGGGAGGCAATATGTGTCCCATACAGAGCAGTATCCCCAGCGAGGCTCTGAGCACAGGGAGTTCGCGATGTGCCTGGAGGACAGGGGTCCTGGCAAGCCGAGGGCAGCACATGGGGGAGATGTCCCACCAGCCCCAGGACAACTTCCTGGTGACTCGGTACCATCCACCTCACATTTTTATTTGTATATCTTATTTCAGTCTTGAACAAAAAAACGAAACAAGACCAAGCCTTGGAGAGCACTTGCTCAGTGTGTCTGGGCAAAGCCGTGGTAAGCCCAGCTTGGCAGGCTTTGAGAGGAAAAGCTAAGGCACTCCCCAGCCTCTCCATCTTCTCCAACAACATGTTCCCAGAGCCCCTCGGGACACAGACACGGGATTTAACAGGACTTTGGGAGCCACACATGGAGCACAGGCCTGCCCAGCGGCGCCCGCAGCCCATCTAGACCTCTTAGACTTCATCTCCTATACCGAAGCTCCCCGGAGCACAGCCCTTGGCTGCCCTTTGGGCAGTGTGGGAAGGCCTGAACCACTCGCTAGCTGCTGAAGCGGTGGAGCCGAGGGCCTCACTCATCTCCCTCTGTGGCATAGAGCAGGGATGGTGGCTAGCCTAAAGGCCGCTGCCAGCCCTCACCCCCCACGCCCCGCTGCAGACCCCAGGAATGCCCCGTGGGATAATGATAGCCCCATAGAATCCGACTGCCCACCGGACTGCTGCATGCTGCTGCTTGCAAAATACTATTTCTGGCACCATCGCCAGCCTAAACCCCAAACCGTGAGGCTGCAGCCAGAGTCTGCCTGGTTCCCAGAAATCCCAGCAATGGATGAGGCAGGGGATTTTTCTCACACACCCACACAGGAACTTGGAAAAGGAAAAGCTAAATACAAATGCAGAAGCTACTGGTAGTGGTCACCTAAACTCTACCTAAGCATCCAGCCTGGAGCAGGTGCTGTCTCCCACGATGTGAAATGCTCTCAGGGCTCTTTTCAGGAGCTTTCTCCCGGCCCCTCTGATCACAGCTTCTCCCCAGCCTATGGAAGTCTAGGTTGACCCACGCTAGTGGAGAACAATCTGTCACTGAGCTGAAATGTGCCTGCCATGTTGCGAGGAGAACAACTTATTGTGAAACTGAGGAATCTGAGTTTCTCCAGGGATTATTCTTATTAGACATCAGCTATTTTTACCCCATATCATATGTTGGAACTACAACTTTAAAACCACACTGGAGCAGCCAAGTTAAATTGAAAATAGGGTTAGTGAATTTAATGGCTAGCAACAACATTTCCAGCAATAACTCTAAACCAGAGGGACTAACTGCCATGCTTCTTGGCACAAGCTGAAGATCAGGAGAGTCAGAGATGAATCTGCAAATCTTGACAGAAGCTAATGGATATCTGAGTCCATCAGCAGAAGCACTGTCACAGCCACTGCGAATGGCAGGTGGCTGAAGTCGCTCAGATAAACACTGTCAAATCTTAGAAACAAATTACATTTACAACAGCTTCTATATTCATGAATATCACTACAGCAGGTCTCATAAATTTTCCAGCAAACCAGTGATTATGGCTAACGGGAAGGAGGCTAGTGGCTTAGTGCCCAGAGTAGCTTGGGAATCCTGGGCTCCCTCGCAACTTGTGCTGGGACTGGGAAGGAGCAGCGCCAAGTCCTGCCTGACCACGGTCCCGCAGTGCCACGGTGCTGAGCCACGCGGCAACCCCGGAACAGCTGTGGGTCTGCAAGCATCCAACGTCAGTGGGCTTGATCCAGGTTTGGTTTTCCTGGGCCATGTAGCGGGACCCTGTACCAGGACCCTGCTGCCTGAGCTACGTCCTCACACTCAAAAGCTGAGGTTTGTCAAAAGCTCCAGGGGAAAAAAATCCCTTCTTGTTCCCAAAATATCACACGTCTTCTACAGCGGGCCATCTGGCAGATGTCCAGCTACATGAGCACAGGTTTGGAAGGATCGAGGTTAAACTTAGCTCCAACCGTGCACAGAATTTAGAGCTCATTTTACAGCCGTGGAATTCCTGCTCAGTTTAAAACCTGTGTACCATCTCCCATGCTCTCTTCCTGCAGTCAGCTGAGCGATGACACCATGCCAGCTGAAAACCTGCATCCAGTTCGTGGTGTTAGACCCGTTTTCTGGAAAGAGCAACAGGTACGTGCCCGTTCTGCTCCCCCAGGGCCCCCCCAGCACAGCTCCCTGGCACTGGGGAGCCTTCGCACCCGGGTTTCCAGTGCTGCTTGGGCAGAGAGGCTCCTTGAGAAAGCCCCTGGGGATGCCCAGCCACGAAAGCCCACAGCAGCCAGCTTCCAGGGTCCCATGCATTTCACCAGGGTGAAACTTGCTTCACCTTTTCTGCAGAAAACTGGGAATTTAAAAAATATTTTGTCCAGACAAGTTACCCTCACGTCTGCAGGGTAACACTTGCTTTCAAGGCGAGTGACAGGTTTTGATCTCAGGGCTGTATGAGAGGTGACTGCGCAGCCGATTGGCCTGCGGTGCGCATTTTCCACACACCTCTTCTAGAAAATCTCTCCTAGCTAATGCAAGAGCACAGCTGGGAAGTCCCCAGCCTCCTGGGCCTGCTGTGTGCACAGCTCGTAGCGGGTCTCGGACACAAAGGGATTTTCCTGCACGCATCACAGTGAGGACCAAGCAATTTTGCCAGCACTGGGATGGCTAAAGTGTAAGTTTGGAGTTTTGGGGGGTTTTTTTGCGTTGCTTAGTTTCCTGCACTCTTCAAATACAGTGCCAGTTTGGTATCTGCCCTGAGCTGTGGAAACACCCGTCCTACAGACAGCTGGGTAAAATGCAGCTCAGCCAACAGTTTCTTTAATCCCTCAGCTTTTTGGCTACTGTAGCCTACTATGCCAGTGCCAGCAGCTCATTTCTTTCTCACTGTGGAACATATTCATACCTCAGGTCTGTGGCTGCAATCCCATGTCGCTGGTCCCATGTTCCTCTCTGCCAGTGTCCTCCCCTTTCCCCATAGCTCTGAATCTTCCTCCCAGCAGTCCCAAAAATAGTTTAACTTCTTTGCATTCTTAGAGGCCAGCCAGGCTTGAAACCCGTCGCAGGGACAGTTTCTCCTGGCAGCAGAGACCCAGATGCCAAAGTCAGAGGATGAAGCTAGACTCTGGGAGCACCTCACCATGCCCTAGGAGACGATTCTTCTTGAATGAGACCATGGGAGTGTGCTGGCATGGGAGCTCAGCTTCTTTTGTTCTTGATCACACTGAATCCCGGGTATATACATCATCCCGAAATAGTGGGATCCGCCACATGCGTGGTCTTCTCCTGGGAAAGGGCAGACAAACGGCATGCTGCAGGATGACAGGGCAGGACAGAGGAGTTACTCACAGAAGTATTTCCTTTCTCATGATCACTCAGTTTATCTTTGATTAGAAGGGGGTTTTTTTTAACTTTAATCAGTCAGCCTGGGAAAACAGTATGACAGTTCTTCTAACTGCCCAGCTAACCGCTTGTTGAAAGCATTCACGAGGGCTCATCTAACCCATAGAAATTGCTCCAGACAGACAGCACTGACTCCAACATTTAATTTCTAACCCTCTTAGTCGAAAGAAATAAACTCAATTCCAGTAGGAACTGGCTTGTAATGAACTCAGTGATGCCTGTGTGAGGTGTGTAAACAGCACGTGTAAATAACACCCTAACTATTTGGCTGTGGGTCACTGTAGCAAACACATCAAGTTGTTCCTCTTCCCCTACAAACCTGTCATCACACACACCACCCCAGCTGGCAAATCCTCTGCCTTTTTTTTTCCTCCCCAGATGTTTCAGTCTCCAGTTTGAAGCTGACATCTGGAGAAGCAATGTTGCAGAAATGCTACACATCAGCGGGCCAAATACAGGATATGCTGTGGAAATGAAAATGTAGTGACGGAACAAAATTAACGGACTTTCAGGTGCAAATCAGTAAGTGATACCGTGCCTGTCAATGGTTTCCTAATGCAAAAACAGGTGAGAAACCTTGTTATGCCAGCAGAGACATGACATCTGGCCAGACAAAAGTTCTGAGAAAAGGCTGATATCTGATATCCTGCTTCCCCCAGTTAGTCAACATCTCTCCAGTGCTCCTCTCTGCTCATCACTCCCACATTCTTGTTAAGCCGCCCCAGTCCTCCCTCGACTTTTCATCCTTTGTAGCCACTTCTGCCAAGACAAAAGTACACCTGAAATACCTCGTCCATGGTATTTTGGGCTTTTAGCTATCTCAAGAGATGAGACTGCAGGCAAAGTGGCTTGTACCAGGGCATGGCAGATGGAGGTTTTGTCTGGGGGTCTCTCAGTGTCTGTCTCAGAAGCTGGACAAAAAGCAGAAAGGCAAAGAAGGTAGGAGCCCTCCGTTAAGGGAGAGGTCCATACAGAAAGGCTTAGAGTAGTCCCTCAGGGAACAGGCAACTGCTCTTCGAGCAGTCCAGCCTCCTCCTCTGCGCAGGGCTGGCTGCAAAGCTAGAGAAAGTTGATCAGCACCTCACCCAGCTGAATTATGAAAATCTCCAAGGATGGAGGTCCCACCACCTTTCTGGGTCCTGTTCCAGGGCTGCACCACTGTCATGGTGCATGGGAATCAGAGCTTCCCCTGTCCTCGTAAGGACCTTCCCTACAGTCCCTGTAAGCCCCACGAGCAGCACAAGGTGCGCTTTGATCCCCCTCCGTCATCTCCTCCAGGGTGACCAAAGCCATCGCAGCAGCCCTTCACTGGGCTCTCCATTTTGTCCTCACCTCTCGTACCGGTTGGCGTACTGTCCAGAAAGGTGGACAGAAAAGCAGACCAAATATGTTGGCTGTATGAAGGCATTTTTCAACGTTGTTTTTTTTTTTCTCTGTAGACTTGCAGAGGAATTCTCCAGCAGCTCAGGCTAAAATAGAAAACCCCAAATCCCAACTATGGTCACTTTATTTACACAAGGAGGAATGCAGGAATTCTGACTTACTCCAAAGTATCTTTGGTTACCCTGTATCACTACAAAGTTGTTAAGAGTGGAACTGGCTAACCCACAACCCCACTGAAGTCACAATTGCAAGTTTTAATTGAAGCAACTACCGCAGCCCACAAAATGTGGCAAGACACAACTCCTGCTGCACTTTCAGAAATGCGTGAGCAGAGAAAAAACTGAACCAAGTGGGAAAAAGCCATTTGCTAAGCAAGTGTGATATATTTTCAGGAAGTAGGAAGACATAAATTGGGAGCTTAGCTATTTTGAAAGTAACTAACTCCTATTTTTTCAGTGAATATTTGTATTGGCTCTGTGTTCCTATCTTTCCAGTCAGAATTCTATTTCTCACCATGTATTTTAACATGAGGCCAAAAGGGATCTACATTCTGACCAAAGCAACATTGATGTGCACACTGTACACACACAACTTGCCTTCAGTCAGGCTGCTTGGAGAAGGGCAAGCAAGTTTCAGATCGTTGCACCGAGATGTGGTGTCTACCTCAACCAGCTCCTTTGCCAGCAAGCGAAACAAGCCTCTGGCAGGCAGCACTCCACAGCGGGGTAAAAAGGGGTTCCTGCTTGGAAACAGAGCACAGTTTACAGTCCCCTATGGGAATGTATATATTCTGCTACAGGAATACAATCTGCTCCTGATTTCAGCGCTTGAGTGTCCTCTTTGGCCACCCATGACAGAAGAAGGGCGAGCAGATTGAGCAGCGCTAGTTAAATCAGCTGCTTCGTGAGCATCAAGACTTTTGGTGAGGGTAGACATGCTCTGGAGGATTGCTGATTTCTTCACAATCACTCCCAAACCGTACAGGAATGGCAGGAGGGGTTGCCTTAGCAATAGCACCGCTTGGCAGAGAAGGCGTCTGGGATTTAATCTTGGTTATCTAGTCAAGGTCGTTTGAAAACAGGCTGCAGAGAGGCTTGAAGGCCCTGGAAGTGCTGGAGCCCAGTCACCATCTTTGCCCGATCTCAAGAGCCACTGCTCAGCAGAAATGATTCCTTAAGTGCTTGATTTACACTCAAAGCCTGTTAAAAAACACTTACATAGCGATCCAGCTTACACTGCCAAAAACTGTTTCTAGTTAGTTTGGAGGAATTACTACCTCAAACAGAGTAAGATCCCTTAGCAAAGGGAATCTTTTTCCTTATTAATTAAATCTATGCTGGGGGTTTCCCCAACATATTTTTCTTGGTCAGGGTATGATTTGTTTGTTTGTTTCTTTCTTTTTTTTTTTAACATTTGTAAAGTAAAAGCCACAGCAAAGCTGCAACATGGACCTGTCTTGACTGAAACAGTGGGTAAGGACATAGATGCTAAAAATGAGTGAGCACTGCAGAAAGCATTAGCAATTTACATGCAAATGCAAACGTTACCTATATTGTATTTATGCCCCCAGATTGTTTTTTTCCCTGGGAATATCTGAGTTCCCATCTCTTCAAAAGAAGGAGTTTGTTTTCAGTGGCAGTTCTTGGAACTGGAACACGAAGTCTGATGCCAGCTGAAAAATTGATATGCAGAGGGTGCACCCCACTGCTTTCCAGTTACTTGAATTCACACCCCGGAGAGCTCAGGCTGCCTGCGTCTTTCTGGGAAATCCCACAGCAGCAAATAATCACATCAAACCTAAGGCATTTGTTTGAAGGCGGATTTGAGGGTTCAAGAACTCTTCTTTTTTTATGGGACCCCAGACAGAAACTGGAGATCCTTCATGTTTAAGTTGCTCTTTGAGCCGTGGAACAAAGCACAGTTTCCTAGGCTCCTGTGTCCCATTTCCTTTCCTTTCCACCACAACCTCTGTCTCCTCTTGTCCTCTTGAGGACCTCGTAATGCTGCCAGCTCCTGTGTTCCCCCATCCGCCACATACCATCTGCCTCCTGTGTCCCACAAGCAGCATGCACTGGCTGGCCAGTACAGCTCTCCCGATCACCTAGAACGCTTCAAACAGCACAGGGAATTGCCAAGCACATTCTCGTTTCTTTCTGTAAGGAGAGACGTGATTCCAGATTTTTCCCCTCTACCTGGAAACTGAGTTTTATAAAATGTACGGGAATTCTGCATGCAGATTCCAAAGGGAAGGAGGTAGATATACAGACAACGTGAGCACGTAAATTTTCTTACCCTGGGAAAGCAGGTTAAAAGGGAAACGTAACAGCAATTTTAGTTACAATGCCTAAACTTGAAACACAAAGCCCAAGAGAGGGGTTCTCTCTTTCTTGATCTGGCTTGTGAGCCCTAAGATGAGCCTCCCTCTTGCAGCATTTATAATAATTCTTTTAATCTATGAGGATAAGCAAGATGGAGTCACAAATCACTAGGAATATAATTAACTTGCAGTGAATGCAGAGCTAATCTTTTTGTTGCCAGCACTGTTACACAGGCAGTAAAGCCTTTCTCAGATTGGATCCTGCACGCCAACAGTTCTGGGCAATGATTATCCCTGGCAAAAACCTTGTGACATACTCCCTCCAGTCACCTGTTTACATCTCAAATGTTCTCAAGTTCTGCTATTTCAAGCTTAACTCTTGTGACCTTAGTCAATGATATTCAATCCAAGCCTCCTTACCATATCCTGCAAGGCAAACAATTTTAGGTCAGTTTTAGTAACCAGTGCTATGTCATGCCTGTGGTCAATGACTCTAAATATGCCCACACCCATATGTTTCCTAAATTTGGATGTCTGTGATAGCAAACAACAGTCTGGGTGGGCAGTCCTGTTTCACTGAAGAAGATTTGGGGCATTTGTGCTCTTTGAACATTTTCTTTCACCTTCTGAGCATTGCCTGGATGAATTTAGATTTATCAGAAGCTAAGCAGGATAAGCAAAACAATTGTGACTCCTGCAGAACGTCTTTAAGAGCTGGATGAGTCAGGTAACAGATTCACCAAGCAGAAGATATCTACCTCCAACAGCGCCCAGCTGCAAAAGCTTACAGACAGTATAAAAACAGGTCAAGCATACAGTCATATTTTTCCTGAATATTCCACCAGACCCAGTGGTTTGTGGCTCAGGAACTTCCTGAGTTAGAGATGGTGTGTCTGTGTTTAATAGCTTGGACAGACATTTCTTCCTGGTATCTGTTCAAATGGTTCTTGAACCCCTACAATGCTTTAGTACCCACAGTGTCCTATGGAAATAAGCTCCTCAGTCTGTGTGCGAATTGTCTCTGTCTTTTTGATTCTGTCACTTTCTAGGCCACTTTCTTTCCTTTTCGGTCTTTGTTCACCCTCTCTGTGACAAGTTCTGTAATGAGCCGCTGGGACAGAGCATGATGGGTCCTGTTCAGGACAGAAGATTCTGGTCTCCTTTGGAAAATGCTCTGTTGTTTTCCCAGGGGAGCTAGTAAGTAGGCGACAAGTCTTTACCCCAATACACCCACACAACAAAAGCGTCAACTTTGCAAAGTTCCCTGAGGTGGTTACCAGTGTATAATGAAATGACTCCCAGCAGCTCTTCTGTATTTGCAAAGTGTACAGGATTACTCCTGCAAAAACAAATGATCATTCTCAGCTCAACTGCATCCTAATTTGAACTTTTTTCATCTGTTACGAGACATTGCTGGAGCTTATCTGAACTGCTAGCAGCTGGCGTGTTGACATTGCACAGGATGCAAAAAAACCCTTATTCCTCACCGTGTTACCCTGAGCTCAGCTTTGCTGATGCACCTCATTTGTGCCCATTTCTCCTCTTGCTGCCCTAGGCTACACATGTCAGAGGTGATCTGTTGTCCTGTCCAGAGAGTATGGACACGGCAGCAGCAGCACATGGAAGAGATGTTAACCTCAACCAGTTCAGGGGGCTGGTTTCAGCACAGTTCTACCAGTTATTGCACTGGTACAGCAGAGGGGATACTGCTCTGAAGGAGAGGGGCAGGAGTAAGTGGCTGGAGGCAAAGAGCCAGTGGAACTTCCTAAACTGGCCTTTTCCCTACATCCAGCGTGCTCTGAGCACCCTCAGCAGAGGGGCAGTGCGGGAGGTGGCTAATAGCTCTTACACTTGCAATGCTCTGACTCTAGACGCACGCGCATGTGCGTACATATAGGCTCACACATCCCCCCATGTTCCCATGTACACTCCTTTTCTGATTCATTTATCAGGCATACCTGCAGTACGACTCCTCTTGATTTATGAAATACTGAATAAACTGTCTTTAACACCTTCAGAAAATAAACTGCTGTGTTTATACAAGCTTGGCTGATGGTTTGGGGTAGCTCCGTCTCCCGCCTCCCAACCTCCTAATAGTTCAGCCGAGCCTTTGGTCTCCAGCTTCTCCCTGTTCCTGCCCCATGCAGCTGGGAGAGACCCCAGGCATGGCTGTCCTTATGGCACCACCAAAACCAGTTTCACTGGGGATACCACGCAAGCTATCAGTCCTGCAGGCAGAGCGGGCAAAGCCCATCAGCTCAGCAGTCTGCTCTGCCCACTTGGTTTTCGCATTTGTTTCTCTGTAACGAGCAACCTGTAAAGCCGAGCATTTCCGTCTTGTCAGAGAACAAAACTGTCCTGCATACAAAACACAGGACTCAGTCGAATTCATTAATCTGTTACTAAATGGGACCCGCCTGCCCTCTCCGGTCCGGAGCTGAGGCTCCCAGGAGGTCTGTTCATTTACTGTTTTCCCTTTACATGCAGTGCACTTGCTAGGATTCTTTGCACCCTGAGTGCAAAGTGGGTGGAATGGTATCCACCATGGATGTCACCAAATTTAGAGTAAAATATATGCATCTGCTTACATAACGAGTTGAATGGGCTTGGTTCACAGAACTAGACATTCTATCTGTGGCTCAGCTTGGGTGCGGGAGATACCAAAGTAGCGATGAGCACCTCTCCCTTCTAGTAGCTGGATAGTTCTGGTCCTAATTTGAGGGCTATGTGTACCTTGAGCAGACACTGACTGGAAATAGCTCGACACACTGGCAGTTGAGGGTAAGTAGGAAGCAGCAGCCAAGACTGGGTGTCAGAAGAGGCCAGGAGTGGATGTCATAAAAACCCTGCGCTGTTTGGAGAGTTTTCATCCACGGGAATTCTTCAGTAGTCGGCTCATGAAATGTAGCAGCTGTCCTGCAAATGCTGGTGAGAGCAGCGCGGCCATGTGAAGTGATAGACATCTATCTATCCTACGGCCGCTGGTAGGGAAATCTGTGTCTCTTCCCAACTGGACAGAGGGGGCTTTCAGCAGATACCGCTGATTTGGTATCTTATACAGAGACAACCTGAAAATCTGTCTCTTGTGCTTTGTTCCGCTTCCGTGCTGATCTGCTGTCCTCACTGAAAAGGATGGTAAGTCGGCAGTCTGCATATCCCGGAAGCCGCAGGGAACCACCCTGCAAACACAGTTGTTGCTCCAAGAAAAGCCCAGTGCACTGTACACACGCAGTGTGTCACAGACCCCAGGGTCTCCAAAAGCTAGGTTCCAAGTCACTCCTTTATCATTAAAAAAAAAAAAAGTTTATGCTCAGTAGGGAAGGAAACTTTAATCTTTGCAAACAGATCAGCTTCTACAGGAGGCTATTTTAGGTGTCGATTCTGTAACAGTGAAGTTATTGGACAAATGAAGAATGTGGCATACGCTGTAGCTTGGAGCAATTCGCATTCCTCAGGTGCTGAAAGCTTTAAATACTTCCTTTGGGCACGAAATAGATCTGCCATCAAAGAAGCCAGCATTCCTGACAGTGCCTGTCCCACAGACTCCCACAGCAGAAAGTCTGCAGAGCTGAACTGGTCTGACCCCAGGAAATCCTTCCCACACCTCTCATTCTTGCTCAGTTTCTCCTCTAATTTCCAGAATTTGCTGAAAGCCCAGTTTGATGTTTGGTTATCTTCCTTTTCACACACTTCCCTGGTCTCCCATTCTTTTATTAATACCACATTAAAGCTGAGACGTGAACCGTGCAAGTCAGGAAGTCCAAGATGCTCTTTCGGAGACGCTCACTCAGTCAACACTGTTAATGATTTTTAAAAACTTCTCTTGTTGTCTTTGCTAATAACACAAACGGCTGCTTTCAGACTGGAGCTAAAGGCATTCGTGCAGCCAGCAGGTAATATCTCTCCAGGGAATTCTAACCCTCGTGAACTTATCTCAGTCCATTTTGACTGAAACATCATACAGACATCTCCAGTTAAAGTAACAATAACTTTCAGATGTGTGCATGTTTCCTTCCCCTTCTCTTTTACGCCACTACAGTAGCAGTGCCATCATGCTTCACAACAATGATTTAAGGGCTTTTCAGTGCATTCTTGGCGTTTCTTTGGGTTCCAAAGCTCTGTTGCTGTTTCTTCACTGTCAAAAAGAATGAATATTGTGTAACAGACTAAATTTGCTCTGTTGATGGCTGGTTTGGGGATTTTTTTACATCTTCTTATTAAACAGGAATAGTAAAATTTGGAAATTCTGGGTTCAACTCAGGGTTTACAGGAAGGTCCAAGCTTTTAATCTGGTTTCCTCACGTTTGAGCTTATTCCTGGCCTGTTGGTCCCCATTTCTGCCTCTGTAAGGACACTCTTAGCCACTCGTACACCCGGCTGCACCTCCAAAGCTGCCGATGTCTCTTCAGATTTTAGTCAGTAAAGTAATTTATCTTTCTTCCTTGCAAATTTATGAATGGAGTAGGCACCAAGTGCTCCTTCTCTGTGTGGTTGGCTCCTAGCTGGTGCTGTCCTAGCTGGTGCTAGCCTGGAATCAGTATTTTATTATACAAACGGGAATAAATACATTTTGACCCACCAGACTTTCCCTGATGCCCTTCACGCAAACTCTTTTTCATGAACCGACATCCCTAACTGCGTATCTCCAGAAAGCTGCGGGGGAAATCGCATTTTGACCCCGTTGCGACCACATGCTCCATCTGGTTAAAAGCTGGAGGCACGAACTTTTTTCCACAGGCCAGGTGTTTGTTACTCGGGGAACCGGGGCAATAATTAACGCAGCTCTTGATAAAGCCAGCTTGTCACCGTTCGTATCCATTGGGATGTGTATTCACGCCTTTATTCTTCCGAGGGTTATTAACGTGAACCAGCAAGGAGAGTGGATGTCGAAAACCTGGGAGAGTTCAAAGACGGCCGGCGGAGGATCTGGGGTCCAGAAAACAAAAGCTACGGCGAGAGCCCGTAGAGGAGGCTATAAATCAATCCGATCCCCCCGGTGACAGAGGCCTCAGCCCCCACAGCTCCACCGCCGCCTCCTCGGCCTTCGGGCCCGCCTCCCCTCAGGCCGCGCCGGGCACGCCCCACACGACAGCTCCCGGCTTCCGCCGGGCCTCCGGCCGGGGCCTGCCCGCGCCCTCCCGCGGCGGTTGCGGGCCCGGGCGGCGG
>Ga0065711_1034056_pt1 | contig 24368 bp, 8 predicted proteins | sample Hoacrofraction12_FD_59098 | JGI IMG/M metagenome (GOLD analysis project Ga0065711, IMG submission 59098) | Hoatzin crop microbial communities from Cojedes, Venezuela - Epithelial fraction 12 v2 (version 2) | ecosystem: Host-associated > Birds > Digestive system > Esophagus > Crop | place...
TCAGGACTCTGGGATGCATCTCATCAGGTCCCATGGACTTCTGTACGTTTAGGTTCCTCAGGAGGTCCTGAACCTGGTCTTCACTTACAGCTGGAGGGATTTTACCCTCCTGGTCTCCTTCATGCCATCCGTCGACTCGGGAGGGGTGAGGAGAGAGGTTGCCAGTGAAGACTGAGGCAAAAATGTTGTTGAGTACCTCAGCTTTCTCTTCATCTGCTGTTGCCAGTTTGCCGGTCTCGCTCATGAGCTGGGGTACGCTTTCTTTGACCATCTTTTTCCGGCTGACATACCTGTAGAAGCCCTTCTTGTTATTGAGCATGTTCCATGGGGTCAGACTCCACACAAGAGACAGCCATGGCAGACTCATTCCAAAAACTTCTGGTGGTGGGACATGTGGCTGTTCCCATCTGCGTGCTTGTACATCGCCTGGTGACTCAGAACTCCCACAGGTGTCTTGCATAACACTGGTTACTGCTCCCTGCTTTCTGCAATATTTCTACTTTGTGTGGCCAATCCTCAGGTTAATGTCTCTTCTTCAGAGGCAGGTTCCTGTGACCGTGGGAGTCTTTGTGTCTTTCTACAGCAATGATCACTTTCAGCGTGCTAACACAGTGCAGTTGTATTGCATTGGAGAATGAATGCCTCCAGAAGTGCTGAATACAACTTGAATCTTCTCTGACTGCGTGCAAGCTTCTTGCTTCCCAGGCTGGTGCTCTTATCCCATACAGGGGTTATGTACAAGGCATGTCTGTTCGGATCTCTTAATCTCTTTCTAGGTATCTTTATTTATGACATCAACTGTCGAAGTTTGTCCCCATATATGTAGGTCTCTAATTACAACAGGAGTACAGGTGCTCCTGGGTATAGTATTTTTTGATGGCTATCTTTACTTGCTGCCTACTCTGAAAAGGGAATCTGGCTCTTTGAAATATTCGTGAGATTATTTTCTTACTAACGTGCATGATAAAATCCTCCAATTTGACTGGAAATTATGTATGTGTGTCATAGCGTAGTTGAATGCATTCCTTCTGTGTGTAAAAACCCTTCAGGTATGCATGGCAGCTTGGAATTCTAAAGCTCAACAGACTTGGAGGTAGTTATGAATGCACTGAGCAAACGATTTTGCTGATATCTCGTATCAGAAGACACTAATTTGGAACCAATCTTCTCTACATGGCAGTACAACATTTGGAGTAATTTGTGCTAAGTAAAGGCCAACAGGAACCACAGCTGAGGGGCTTCAAATACTTAAAAAAGTGCAGAAGGTTTTGCTGAGATACTTTTTGATCAGAAGAACTTGGCAGTCATGGAAAAAGGTGAACACATATGGGTCCTCATCTTCACAATTTATACTCCTTAAATGGGTAATGTCAATTGCTTTACTCTTGTAAAATTGGCTGGTGCCATACAAGTTAGCAAGACTCTTTATCACTGTCCGGTCAAAACAAATGCTTTTTTTGAACACTAGTGAAACTCTGGCTTTGCTGAAATTGCTCAGTTTTTCCACAGGAAAAAGGATTCACACTTTTGTGCTTTTTATAAAACATTCTGAGAAGCTTCCTGTCATTGATTTGCTTTATGATAAAGATCTGATTGTATATTACTTCTATATATTTTTTATATAAATATAAGACTATAATGCATTGTATACAAATATATTTATAATGCATTGTAATGTGTTAGGAATATTCTAGTGTACAAAAATGGATTTCATAAGCATATAATTGCTAAGACTATTAGATTCTCTACTTCCAATAATCTATTTTTATTTTTCTGGATGTCTCATCTTGTTTCCTCAAGGTCACTGAATCTTGCCTGAGTACTGAATTTGAGGAAAGAAGTTGGTCTGCTAGACAGCTTAGTCGGGAAGGGCTAGACAAGCCTAATATAAAACATTTCATAGATATATCACTTGTTCTGTTCTTGTGCAGACTGTGGGAGTGCTGTAAGTTCTTTTATCAATGCATAGGAAAAAGTGAAATTACCAGTCTATTGTTTTTGCCTGTGCTTATATGACATTTCAAAGCTATTCAGGAAAAGCTGTCTTTTCCTTAAGCAAGTACAGCCCTTAGCGCACTGGATTTTAGATTCCGGCATTAGAGGTCTAAAAGGTTGACCAACAGAGAAATCATTCTTATAATGAGTTTGTTCTACAGCTGCCCTCAAGCTGAAAGTCGTATATGAGGAGACAATTTTGTCTGAAGTCAGGCTAGTGGGACAACTGAACAGACCTGGTCTCTACATGACAAGCAGTGTTTTCTGATTATAGAATGTACTTGCTTAAAGCTCAGGAGAGTCCTGTTGTGCCCATTTCCACACCTACAATATGAGCATAATGATACTATCTTATGAAGTTTGCTGTGACTCTCCAAGGAATATCACCATAGAAATATAGGAATGATTAATAATTTATTGTATTTATTCTCCATTAAAATGCCCGTTTGAAGTTTGAGATATGGCCTGCACTTTCGAAACAGGCCAGTATCAGAGCTTATAATTTTCTTCCTGCCCTTGTATTCTGACTAGCTCTAGATTTTATTTGCATATTGAACCTCAAGCCTGAAATGATTTTAGATTTCACAGTGTTGAGGTTTTTGAGTCACTTAACAGTCTGTGAGAATTTTTGGTTTTGTTTGCATAGTCTCAGTTAAAATGACCCTTCTACGCTCTTATAGAAGAGTTAGCGAAGTAATCCGAGACATCAGTTCCCTAATGCTCTGAGATAGTTTTGCTTGACAAACATGCTCTTGCAAACGGTTCCGATAAGCTGAATATGTTGATGTGCTGCTCAGTGCACACAGATCAGTAGGCAGCAGCTGTAACTGTGCCTTCATTTTTTTAGTGTGAAGAATGTATGTGTTATAGAGGGAAATATGTCTTAAAATCATAACTGTCATTTCAGATTTCATATCACCCTCAGATTCTTAAATGAAGTGGTCCCTGAAAGGTTTGAATACTGAAAACTTTTACTTTAGAGGCATATCTGTGCTTCTGTAATTAAAAGCCTGCCAAACTTACTCAGAATGCCTGTTTGTGAAAAGATGGAATTTGTATATCAAGAAATGTTTCTGAGCTGAAATGTGGCAGATAAGCTTATTCCAGGAACAATTTATTCTAAAATTGCATTCAGTATATTTTTGTCAAGTTGTGATGTAGGAGTTCAGATTGTGTTTCTGTGCTGCCAGAACTAGATAACTGAAAAAATGCTACAGATATTTTCTACACAGTGTTACCCTCTTTTTTTTGGCACACTGCATCACAACTGCTCATCATGTGGTAATATGATGTGTAAAAGTTGCGTATGCTTTAATGCCCAGTATTACACTGAAAAATTGTACTAAAAAAGAAATGTTAAGAGAAATGACACTTCAAAGGTCTTACAGCTTAGCACATGCCTTTGATTTCTTTTCTGATTATACTTACCTGACTTAAAGCATGACTATCATGTTTTAGATAATAGAGAAGAATTAAATATATTAGAGTAAGACAGTCCACACAATACAGTAAAATGTGCTAATAAAATCAAATTCAAATATGCCTATTCCTTAATATTTATAACTAAATGAATAAAAGTAATTAGGGATAACGTGGGAATGAAGGATATTATAGCACAAAATGAAAAGGTATGTTACACCATCTAAAAAGAAAAGGAGGAACAAAGAAGAAACTGACTTTATTTCATGTATCCAAAAGCAAGGAAATTCAGTATATAGATTGACTGTAAGATATTGCATTGACCAAATGTTATCTACAACATATAGAAATAAGAATGTAACGTTAAGTGTTAATATAACTTAAAAGACCTATAGGACTGTGTTAACAAGATAAGTCACTTCATAGACAGGACAGCAGCAAAGGGGCTCACATATACAGAATCTTCTGTACTTCAGCCTAAGATTAATCAGCAGTAAGGTGGACAGAAACTGATGATTTAATTCCCAGATTTTCATTGAAATGTCTTGATGAGATGTACCAACTAGTAGGCCAGTTCCTTCGGAAAGAAGCTTAACAAAATCCAGGAGGCAATTTGTAATAATTTGCACTGTCAAGACAAAGCCTAGATTAAGCCATGCTGGTGGCAAGCCTGTTCTAGTCTCATGATTGTTAACACCGGTAGAACAGCAAAGGCAGTGGGAAGTTTTAAACTTGTGTTTGTGGTGCTAGAGATGCCTTTGCATGTAATAATGGAGTTGCCTGTCTGGCTTTTATATATTTAAACCAAGTATTTTAGCTTTTGAGGCAGATGGCAAAATCATCAATGAATTGCAACGGTTGTGAGAAGTGTAGGGAGAGGCGGCAGGTGAAATTGCTGCATCCCAAGATCGTTTCTAGGTTTATGAATGCTAACCCACACTTTTAACTGTGCTGATAGATAAACAGGATCTCAAGGATAACACAGAATTAATCTACTGATATATATAGGAATTATGTATGCTTTCTGCACATTTCATGTATGTATGCTTTCTGCACGTTTTAGCTTCTGAATGATCTTTAAGAACTGACCTACACATGGTAAATTATAATAGCCTATCATTGAAGAGTAGGTGAACAATATTTGGAAAATAATCAGATTTAGGGAAAACTGATACAGCACAACTATTGAATGTAACAGAACCTGCACAGGGGGTTTGTGGGGCTGTGTATCAACCATAAGTAGATTAAAACCAACAATTTAATTCCTGAATACCTGCATTCATCAAGAAGTAACATCATTTGCTGCAAAATGAGCAGGTCCAATTTACTTACTACTGGATATCTGGACCCTTATGACCACAGCCAATGTTTAGGAATAGTATATTTTTTAGGCAGTTGTCTACCTTATCTTTCAACAACGTATATTTTTATATTTTCTACATTCGCATAGCAATGTATAGGAACACCTGAACCTCTGGCTGTAATCACCTGCTAGGAAAATTGGCTAAAAAAGGCATTGGTGGGTATTCCCAAAGGGCAACTTTAGCATAATCTATTTCGGGAGCATCTATGGTGGATGAAAAAAGGAAAGATAAAGGAATTCTGTAGACAGTAATTCAGCAGGGTTCTAACCTCCACCACCATTGAGTAAAGGGAGTCAAAACGAAGTAGTTATTGCCTAGAGTTAGCTACAACGTACACATTCTTTCTTGTATTTACTTTGGTCAAATTATGAAACTATATTCCTGAATGCTTTAACTGAGTTTAGACTGTTGTTCCAGGTTGCACTGCTTATGCTTTGTTGTGATGCTGCTAAAATAAAATACCAAATATTCAACCTTGTTAATTAAAGTGCAGTAAATCACTGTGGAAATAGGTCTACATGTGGATTCTGATGATTAACCTTATATAATTTGAATTATATACAAGTTGCTAATTGTTTACATTTTTAATAACTTTAATGATTTTTTTTTTTTTGTATGTTTTGAATTGATCCTGCTTTCCAGGATATACAGGACTTATTTCCAAATCGAACAGGACAAGAAAGTGTTTCCCCAACTAGGAGAAAAAATTACTCTGCTGCTGTCCAAATACCCCAGCTTTAATGAATTAAAGAATCTTAAAAATCTAAATCTGTGTCACAATAAGCCTGCTAATACTGCTTTACTTTAGGACTCCTGTGACATTGCAGAAATTTGTTTAATTTATGATAAAGAATGAGAAAAGGGAGGAATGTATCACAGTAAGTGGGTTTGCTCATAAGCTAAAGGATTTTAAGATTCTTTTCCTCAAGGCGTAAATTATAACAATGGAAAATGGCTTTTTAGAAGTAATTTTGTTTATTTTCTGTATCCTAAGGGCATTAAAAAAAAAACAAATGAATGAAGGAAAGTGCTTGCCCTTGCATGGCCATAAATTACTCATTGTTCAAAATTATATGAGTTGTCAAAGGCACAAGATTACATATTGTTATTTAGGAAACTATCTTCTTTCATGTATTACTTGCTCTAGTTTATAATTTTCAGTGTTTCAGCAAAGAAAAGGATGTTATTTTTATACTATCAGAGAGTAGAAACTTCAAGACGTATTAGAGGCCACTAAGTGGGGACAATATCAGTTTCTTATTGTCTTGCTGACTTTGATTATCTGGTCTTGATTTATAGTGGCTTGCTTCTGTCTGTGAAAAATCCTGAGATATTTAATTAAATCCCACCTTGGCATTTACCAGCTGTTATGGCAGCCACTTGAGAGTCATATGATTCCATGATTCCGTATGATCGCCATATGGTTGCAAAATCCCTTCCCGACCACCAAGTTTAATTGGATCTCTCTCTGCTCTAATTGTGAAATGAGAGGACACTGGATGTACTGGACCTACTGAATGGCTTTGTGACATTTTTTTTTAAAACATATTCTCAATGTTTGCAGATATTCTGGAAATTGATCTTTAATACTTTTTTTCTGCAGTTTCTATAAATATAATTCGGGAAACTGTAGTAAAATTTGATCAGTCCTCATTAGGCATATTACAGCTAGCTTCATATCAGTAGTCAGATGGCGATCAGTAGTGTAGAAACCAGCAGCACTGGCATTAGGATTTCAATATTACATTACTATTTAAAGGAGCTTTGCTTTCACAAGGGAAAGGATTCTCTCTTGCTGTTTAGAAAAAAAAAAGAGCTTTTAACTTTAAATGATAGTTTAAAATAAAAAATATTAATGTTTCCCATAGTGATTAGTGTAGTGCATTTCATAATACTTTATGACTTATCCAATGTAATAGCTGCTGTTTCTTGCCTCTAGGTGTAGACATGCACAATGTAATATTCTAAATGTTTGTAAGAAAACATTTCTAGTGGAACCTCTTTTTACACATAGACCTTCTTCATCACCTTCCCATAAAAGTGTTGAATCTGAATCTAGAACTCTACTCAAACAGTGCTTTATTTTTAAAACTTAGAATTGGTTTAGAAGGGTGCATAGTTCAGTGACTCATATAAAACCAGTAGACTAGATAAAAGGAGAATCCAGTCTATTTTTTTTTTAACCCTAGCTTTAGTTTATATCATTGCCTGATAGATATTCTTATTTTAGTGGGGTCTTCAGGGACATTCAGAATTTCTGTGAAACTGAAAGTTTGTTTAGTCCAGAGGCACAGAATTTCCCAAGATTGTTCTAGGAGAAATGATAGCTAGAGATAATTAATCATATTTTTCCCTGGACAGTAGATTACATCCATTTCTGGTTTACTATGCATGCAATGATTCATGCATTCATGTGCTCCCGAATTTATTGTTACATTTTCCTCTGCATAAGAGCAAAGCTGTGTTCCCAATGAAGACACAAGCTGGGACAACATGAAACTGGGTGACAAGGAGGTACACAGGAAATGATAGAGTTTGCAGTCATCCAGCTTTTTAGGCTGAGGTTTGTTGAGTCTAGAGAAGCCAGTCATCTTTACTCTAAGAAATTAATCTTTATAGACTGATTATTACAGTGTATTATAAAGGATAAGAAAAAGTGCTCAGGCACAACAATAAGCTGTGGAATACACGCCTGTTTCAGCAAAAGTAACAAATAGAAAAAGTGAAGGTGACTTCTACTTAGTTCTTGATATTTGTGAAATTGGAAGTGCATTTTTATTTCACGATAGAAAGGCATTTCCAAATTATTCTAAAATTAATGCGTCCTTGAAGAGATGAGTAGGACCGTTAAACAGAGAACTCCCTGATGCATGAGATATAATAACTGCATTGCTGTGCAGCCTCTTATTTGGAAAAACTTGAGGCCTCCCCAGCTGAGGAACTCTGAGGATCTGCACTGGATCCTCCGGACAATGCCAGCCTGTCTACAGTCTTTAATATCTACATTTAGTACATTCTGCTACAAGCCTTCCTTTGATATTCAGTTGGAAAGACTACAGTATTCTAGGAATGGTATCTTCCTCATTTGTTCTGATTAGCAGGAAAAGTATCAGCTGTTGGCCTGCGTGATCATTGTTGTTGTTTTCATAGAAATAGTGTCCTGATCCTTTTTAACTTGGCTTTACATCTCTTCCTGAAGCTTATTTCTCAAGATAATTTTCAAGCTGAACATTCATTTTTCCCTTGGGCAAGTCAATGATCATACCAAGTAACTACTAATTGAACGATTCAGTTTTCCTTGCTTCAGTCTGCTTCTAAGGAGAGTAGTGACTTTTCAGAAATAACACACAGCCAGTGTGGATTCTTCTATAATTCATAGAACAGTGTAAAGTGCAAGAAAAGTATATCAAGGACACTTCATTTCAGAGAAAATATTCATGCACTACCTTCAGAAACAGAGTTCCAGCATAAATCTTGAAGTATAACCACTTCTTTTTTCTCAGTTTTTCTTGTTTTTTTCCATTTCAAACTGAAAATAGAAACCTCTTGTTTACTTAAACCTAGCAAATATTGTGAAAAATGAAAGTTATAGCCCCTATTAGCTTAATATAAACATACACAACAATTGTAACTATAAATGACTACAAGCACTGCATGTTAATTAACCTGGAGTAAAACTAGGCTACATTGTCAACTAGGAAGTTGACAGTGACTTAATCACATACCTAAAAATGAAACAAGAACGTATCTTTATTAGCCATGCTTTTTTTCATAAAAAATCAGACATTTCTTACGTTGGAACAGTTCTTAATGAATTTTGTGTATGATACTTTTTTACTATCTGTGCACCCTGGCATATAAAGCTAGTGTGTAGGCTCGACACATAGAATCCTCTAAAAGCAGATGAAACCCAAACTTTCCCTGGCCCACAAGCTTCTGATATTTTTGCAGCAATTATTTCTTCATCTCACGATTGCATCTCTGGAAGGGAATACTCAGTATATTTTTATTCTTCACTGGCTGCAGATTGCTCGGGCTTCACACAAAAGATCCAATCTTTAAGTACTTTTACCTGAAGTTCTTTTGACTGTGAGTAGTATAGAGTGACTGACTCATTTCAGGTGTGGTCCCATAGAGAAAAAACTAGGTATCTACTGCACTGGCAGTGAAATCTAAAGAAGAAAACCTGGGAATTGAGGTTAAAATGACGGTTTTTAAGAAAAGAAAAATGTGTGATTTCATGATAGCCAAAAAGTCTTTGTTTTTCATGTGTTATGTTGTCATTCTGAAATTAATATTTTTAATCCAGCCTTGCATCACTGACTATTATTTTTTTAAAAAATTATTTTTCAGTGGCAGTATGTTGCCATGGTTAGAACAGAGGCAGTATACAACAATGCCTTTGTGATGGCTGAGATGAGGTGATTTCTTCCACTGAGCTTAGCAGCTTCCTGAGCAAAGTATTTTAAAGCAACAAGACCAGATATAACAAATGTGTTATTTAGACAGGTTCTGCCACGTTTTATCTGACTACCCCAAGGGACTTTGGCTTTACTGTTCTCATATTCCCTCACTCCCAGAGCTGTCACGTAATATAATCGTATTTAATGAATTGCATTTGGAAACTGATTCTACTCAAGGTCGCTAAAATTTCAAACCCCGTAACCTACAATGAGTAATCCACCTGCAGTTATTACGGCTCTTCTTTGGCATTGCAGTATAAAAAGAAGGGCTTCTGATAATTTTCCAAGAAAAAAACCCCACAAATCATTCATGAAACTGAGAAAAGCAATATTAGTTACTGAATACTTGTCCCGGGCCAGTGAAGTCCAAAGGGAGCTTTGCCATTGTCCTCTCTAAATTTAGTATCAAGTAATTTTGGAAGATAATTTAATGTCAGATGATATCTTGCATTTATTCGGAGCATTTCTTTTGAACAGATGGATTTTAATGGGGAACATTATGTGTTTTTTAAGTCAGTATATAAGCTCCGGTTCTTTTAATCTAATTTTAGCCTTGAACAGAGACACCCATATTAATAGCACAGTTGTCTAGCCTCCCTCTACAGTCAGAGAAGACTGATACAGCTTACTACAGGTCTAAATCACTGTCTCAAGGTCCTCTCTTTGCACTGGCTATCTACAGAGCTGGGCATGATTTTCAGTTTAGGCTATTGAGTTCTGTGGGAGAATCCAAGCTTGATGAATTTCTCACAGGATTTTAAGAGTATTTTGAGAGAGGGTCTAGTAAACAAATAATTCAGTCTTCATTTAACCTCAGGTCTTACACCTAGATGTTTTCTCAAACTCAAGACTCAAGTTTCTACCTTTAATTTCTAAATTTAATATGTATTTTAAAATTCTCCAAGTAATGTTGATACCTTGATCAGTAATCACTGATCGCTCACATTTGTGTTTTAGACATCAGAGCACTTCAGCACAAAGTGTTAACTGCGAAGTTAAATCAGTCTTTTTCTCAGGTCTCACCTCAGGACTTGAATTACTTTAATTTGGGGCTATCAAGAACCCTAAGATATTTGATTTGTTGTCACTCCAGCAGGCAAGCACCTCTTTTTTGGGTCAGAGAGATGTTCTTTTAGGCAGTCTCTCTAAAGAAGTTGAGACTGCAGCATGTATTCCAAATACAGAGAAATTACTTGAAATTGTTCTCCAGTGATTGACAGGGAACTTTTCCTATGTAAAACCAAGTATCCTTGAATTAATAAAATATACAACAGTATAAGCCAAGTATAATAGTAATAAGAATCTTTGAATCTCTCTCTTCATTCACCCAGGGAGTTCTGAATAGGGCCTGCATGTGATTCCTTTTGTGGGTATTTTTCCATATGCTTCAGTAGACATTGGATCGTACCAATAGGGTTTAATCCAGTGTCCATTCAAACAAATGCAATTATGTCCCTTAAATCTAATAAGCTCTATGTCAGGCTTGTAGATTTTACAGTAGTCTGCACTATATTCTAATAGCTGTCTGAGTCTAATGCCTGTGAGGCAATTGGCTGCTCACTACTCATATCTCGTCTTATATAAATGGACAGGAGATTCAGAAATTTCAGAGTGAACAAGTGTTCCTCCTTGTTTGCGTAAGGCTTTGTTCTGGTAGATAAACAAGTTCTCTAAACAAGTCCCTCAGGTCATCAACACTTTTTATCACTGAAAAGAATTTCTAGTAGTGTTCATATTTCTGTAATAGAAATAAAAATATTTGAAGGGGGATTTTTTTTTTTTTACTTGGAAAACCTAGAAATCCACTAATATTTTCCTCCTATCTTTTTTTCCTGTGAATAGGAGTATGTTTACCTAGCACTTCAGTAAGTACCGTGAAAAACATTGCCTGTGTACTAGAGACATTCAAAAATCTCAGGTATTTGCTGCAAGCTTTCATGTTTCTCAGATAAATCATGACAAGCTGTGTTATTGTTACATATCATGCCTATTGGAAATTATAGTCCTCATCAAAAACAAAATGCAGAGCAATACTAGACTGTCTTCTACTTATGTCAGAGTAATAATACTGTTAAGCCTTGCTGCTCACACTGCTTTATAAATTTATAGTTGAAACAAGTAAGATTCAAGAGGTAAAGTTTGACATATACATATTTTACAGTCTTCTATGAATCTGTTTTTGTTTTTTAATCCCTCAGAGGAAATGAAATAAATCTTAGGTTCAGATTCAGCTGTCCTTATACATGAAAAAGGCACTGGTTTACAGGAACAGTCCTCTCAAATTTACTGCAACTAGCTTTCAAATAAGTTACTAATCCATTTGAGGAAAGGTTCCAGACTCCAGTCAATGTTCAAATTACATTTGAAACTAAGACATTAAGAAATCCACAGCTCAGTATAGCTTTTTGTATGCGATGTGTGTCATTATTTAAAAAAAACAGAGATCTAAATTATTAGCTCTGGTTAGATTTTTTTTCTCTAGGAAACACCAATAGCAAGAATTAGTCTCTTAAAATACCTATAACATTATATTCATAATCCAGAAATTATGAAAAAAATACCAGGTTTTAATTTTTAATTTTTAATTTTCTATCACAATCCCTTGTTTGTTTAACAAAGATACTCTTATTTTTATTTTGACATTTATTATTTATTTATTTTATTGTCATCAAACTAACTTTTGGTAGAATAACAAGTGCATATTATCAACAAAAATAATTTTGATGTTTTTGTTAGCACGCACATTTTTAAACACTTCACACTTCAAATGGCTTATTTATGAAAAATAAAGGGCACTTCATATTTCTGAACATCTGTTTTAAAGACAGTTCTTATACTATAATCTGAAGGCTGAGGAGTTTTCAGAACCTTTACTGTAGTCCTCGCTGCACTCTTAAAATAGCAAAATAAAACAAAAACTCACACCCCAGCTTTCCCTGTGGGTGAGATGTCATGAGAAACTTGTTGACTCTTGACTGATACAATGTGACACTCTCCAAATGCAAAAAGGATTTTGCACAGAAATGCCATAGCTCATCATGTTACTGTCTCTGTCAAAGAGAGAAAAGGCTTCATGAGCATGTTAGTTACCTTTTCTGTTCAGTCTATGGCTCTCTTACATTGTAACAGTAGCGTTTGATAATGGAGAAGCTGGAGGACACAAACAGTAATTCATGATTTTCTGGTGTTCGGGTGGATGATGTCAATGTGTCATGAACTAGGAGGGAAAAGGAAAGGAAAAGTACTTGTGATGGCAGAAATTTTAACTTCTTTTTTCAAGAGAATAATACAAATGTCACTCTTTAGTGATCAACAGAGCTGATGTATCAAGCATAAAATTATCTGATGGGCTGTCATCTGAGCCCTATTTCTGACATGGCTTTAGGATCCAATCACAACTTGTTTATAAGCTATTATTTTTAATTACTTACAAATAGTTCTAATGAGCATGTTTAAGAATGTTGATATTTTAACCCCTTTTCAAAAAGCCTCATGAAATAGGGATTAATTTTGACATGGTTCTAAGTAAGAAATCTTGAATGATAATCATCAAATAGGCTAACCTTTTTTGTGTAGCAGCCATAAATGTAGTTAAAGTAAGATGCAATTTGACACAATAGAGATCCTGATATCTTTTTCTTGTTAGTTTCATGTCTATGACGCTCCACAAAAGAAACATTTTACATGTGTTTTGTACTTATGTAATATTTTCTATTTTCTGATATATTTTTTGCATAGTTGCTGTAGCATATACTATACATATTCTACAAATTTAGTGTTTATTTCATGTCTCTTTTGAGGAGAGTCTTGAGTTTTCTTTAAAAGGAAAGAATCTTACTCTTTGTGATTGAAAAGATGACCATGGAAATTTGCTTTCATTGCCCTCAGACAGGTGAGGTGGCTTTCCTGAATCTAGTTGAGATTTAAAAAAGCAACAAGGGAGACAGGACATGCCCAATTAATCTCAATCAAGGTCTAATCTAGGGTGATGTTCTGTGACTAGAGAATTAAATATTTGTTCAGATGCCACAGAATTTAGCTTTTGTTTTGGAGAATTCACCATTTGGCTGAACTTGGAAATTAGTATGTCTTGGAAATTATTTCTATATCCCTTGTCATCCAGATTCTGCTTGCAATTGTGCCATGCTCTCCAGACTTCCTCATAATAGAATGTTTGGGGATTTATAGTGGATCCTGCTCACTCCCACTGTGTAATGGAGCCAGGCAGCAGTGAGTCTGGGAACCGGAGCTGGGTGCTGGTCTGCCCAGCAGTGGAGAAAGGTTCGTGGGATCTTCTACCTGGGGAATTCTACCAGCAAGCAACTAGACAGCTTTGCAGATGAATAATTGAGGCCAGCTGGAGGTTCCCCCATTTCTTGGCATGCACATGGGAAGGGGAACAGGACTGCCAGGATAGCATCAGAGAAGTCACTCAGCGAGTTGTAGCCAGACTTACCAGGGAAGAAAGCATCAGGATCCTATCTAGATACGATCTGTATATAAAAAGTTCCTTACACAAATGTGTACTAGAGAGCTATGCAATAGCTGTGGGTTAATTTCTGCAGACACTATGAAGAAATGTGATGTAAAAGTATTCTAAGATTGCAAAAAGAGCTTCCTCGCTGTAGAACATAAAAGGTGCTGCATAGGACTCTCCTGTTGCAGTGGAGTTATTCTTTCTCAGTAGAAGTTTGAAGCTCTTGCCCTCTTATTTAATGTATTGGTACCGACTGGGAATGTTTTCCAGTTTCAGATAATGCTCATTGAATTAATATCATCATGGAGGCTTATGGAGGAAGCCTTTCTTCTAATTTCAGGATGTAGGTTGTTCAAGTTTTGGTGATATTTATATCTTCTTTTTTTTTCATCCCAGTCCTCTTGAGAATCTGTGTCTGAGTATCTTGATTTTGACTCATGAGGTATTTTTGACTCATAGTTAAAATCACATCCTCCTGCCTACAAATACACAGTGTGGCAGCCTCCAGTTTGAGATTGGTTCACTCTTCAAATGGGTAAATGGTGCATACCACCAAATGGTGAGACTTCTGAGGACAAGGCATCTTCAGATTCAACTCTGGCTCTATGTGACTCCGGACAGCATGGGGACTTAGGTTACTGTGGGAAATTTGGGCCAAAGCATGGAAAACTTTCTTTGCAGTTTTGGGGGTGACTTTGTTTATTCAAGAATAATAAACATTAGACTCATTGCACAAGAAAGTACACAAAATATCATTTTGGAAACAAGAATGTATAGTCCTTACCAAGCTCAACTGGGTTGCTTAAGCTGTGTGACAGTGGTAGAGCAAACATGCTACAGGGAGATTTCCACACGTCCATTTCAAAGCAATTGCAATGGCCATCTTTCCATAGCCTTTACCTATTACTGACAGAGATTTGTTACTCTAAAGCAAGCTAGAAGATGAACTGCTCATAATGATCTCATTAAAATATGGATCACTTTTTTCATCTGCTTTGAGTGCTAAGATCCTGAATCAGTAAAAAAACCTCAGTAAACATACAGAACTATATATTCTCCAGAGCAGACTGATGAAAATGTTTTAGTGGTGTTAAGTTTTAACATTTAGAATTTTAACATCTTATATGTGCTAAACCTTTTCCTGTACTGGTGACCTGGCAGTCCTGTGTGGTTATATCTTGCTAAAATAGCCTAATAGCTACATATAATCTGAAAAATTGAGTAATTTAAAGAGTTAATAAATCTGGATCATAAGATCACTAGAAATTGCATTCATTTTATTTTATTTTACTTAATTTTAATGATGTACCCAAGTGTTTTACTTGAATATTTAAAGTTCAGCACATGCTTTGCTGAACTATGGCTTGATTACGACTATGAGAGAATATTTTATTAAATATGCAGGCAACTGAATTCATTAGTCTTCCACTACCTTCTTGCTCATGCTGTACAGCTTAAGAGCAAGTCTTAATATTCCTTGAGATAAATATAGCTCTTGAGGGTAAAGTAGTGGATTAAACCTGGTTACTGTATTTGTCTAATGAGGGAGGTAACTTTTTATTTCGAAAGTATGCAATCTGTGACTTAGTTATTTGGTTTACAGTATCCTGTCTTGTTATGGAAGGACACATTAAATAAGGCTAGAGAGCAAGGGGAAAGCAAAAAAAATCGTGAGTATATGCCAAGAAGAAAAACAAACATCTTGAAGAAAGCAATGGGAGAACTGGCTGTCTACAAACTGCTTTTCCTGTGTCCGCGTGAATCTGAGACATTTATGTGCCGTTGGAAGATATAGCACAGGACTTAGAAGAAGTCCGTGCCCTTCTGAGTGAGGAGACACAGTGGCCAGTAGAAATTTCCTGGGACATCTCAAATAGCAGAAGGTAGCTCTGTTTAGGCCAGTTAATTGGACCTCTAATGTAATGGTCAGGCAGATCATATGTGGGCTCCTCCTGTCCTTCCTAGCTTTCCTGATGTCCCCTTAATGATGGGGAGCTCCATCACCCTGACTTCTGGTCTCTTGCCCCGCCTCTGGATCAGTCAGCTCTACCTGGGCTGCCAGGTACATGGGTCAGGCCTGGAGAATTGTTCCATCATGTCATTTCTCTGTAAAATTACCTTATCCATAAGCAAGTACTGTTCCTCACTGAGGGAGTTTTCTGTGGAGAATTAAATAATCATCTCACTTGTAGAGAGGCCTTGTAGACTCAGGATTGCATAGACCTGCACCAGCATTTGGCTAAGGGTATGAATCTTATATGTCTGATTTATTTTTGTGAAGCTTTTTTCCTCAGCAAAACCTGTTATGCCATTATCTTAAGTGGATCAGGAATGAACTAAAGAAAAAAAATATGAATATGAGGAGGATTAGTTATGTAGGATGTGGAAATTATATTCATAAGTATATAGTGTCAATTTTTAAATCATAATTTCTGTTGCCAAGTGAAAGGATAGCTATATGATTTGAATTGTACTAAGAAACTTGTATTTTAACAAATGTTACAGTACCATAAAAACACAGAATGCGAAGTAATAGTAAGATGGTTTAAGGAAAAAAGAATGTTTTGGAGATATTTTTTTCTAAGTAGAGTGGTGGGCTCAGTACGATTAATCTTTTCTCCATAGTTTTATCAAAAACACAGAAGAAATCAGATAAAGATAAGAGTAGAAGTAGTTAAGCATTCTTAAATTCATAGCTATTATAGCCATAAGGGGGAGAAAAATCTTTGTATATATTTATAGTATTTATGTGGGATTTTTTTGGTAAATCAGCTTGGGGAGATTACGTATACACGATTATCTTGATGAAATTTACCATTTTAGATGAGCTCTAGCCATCCTCACACAAAGACCTCTATTAAAAAGTCTTTTATAATTTTAATAACCTATCATGCAGCTATTTAATGACATTTTGATATCCTAGCTGCTCATTGAATATTTACTCCCCATTGCTTTTCATAGCTCATATTGCCAACAGCATGTTTTCTGTAAGTCAAACTGTTTCAGTATGCCATTTTAGAAGAAAATATAAGCAAGCCTCACAGTAGGATTTTTTGAAACACTTAGTTACATGGAATAGTCTATTGAATGTTCCTCTTTTTAAGGTAAGAGAAAATAAAAATTATTTTATTAACAGTATTGCAATAACCTCATTTGTATCAGATTAAAACAGTTGAAATTTGTGATAAAAAAGTGAAGAAGCTGTGAGTAGGTTGACAGATCTATGTGCTGAACACACAAGCTCTTGTCACTGAAAATTTCTGAAGTTTTCTTAGCTTTAGAAAAGGCTTGCTTTGCCCAATAACAGTTGTAATATCATAAGGTGTTGCACCATTTTGATTTAATTATGCGATATTTTCTCACCTATTCCCTTGAATTAACTTTTCTGGCTACTGCTGGCAGCCTTTACTTTGTCTTTTTTTTTAAATTACCTCAGCATTTGATAATTGCTGTAAAATGATCTTGCCTGACTGCCAGGTATCTGCTAAGTAAAATTTAAGTTAATGAACTTTCCCAAATGCCTGGGGTCTGCTGCTCCCAATGCTGTCCCGTCACAGTGCTCACTGATGGAGCCACTCAGGCTGGAGCTCCTCCTAACAGCAGACAAGGCAGCAGTGGGATGGAGTGTTCCCCATGACATCCCTTAGTGTTGACACTGCTCTACATTTTTCGCTTATGAGATCAGGCACTTTTCTAAGCTTCTGGAAGAAGTATGAAGAGTATAAATCAGATGCAAGAGGTAACTAGCCTGTGGGGTTTTTTCACATCCCTTGTCTTGAAGAATTTGAGTGTATCTAGAAATTGAAGCCTACTGTTTCCTTCTCAACGTAGAACGCCTTCCTTTCCTTTTATTTATAATGAATGAGTCTGAAATGTCATCTCTCTCAGCTTGCATGCTCCCCAACACAGTCATACTTCCAGAAATTTGGTGAAATTTGATCTGTCTTCTTTGCTTGTTTTCTCAACTTTGCAATACCAGCCACTCATCATTAGGGCCTGCTTTAGCTGTGAGCGTGTGGAGGAAGCAGAGCAGGAATATGCCAGGGCTCTCCTCTGTCTTGCACAGAGCGTCACAGTAAATCTTCACGGCCAGAGTGGTGCCGGGATGCTGCTGTCTGGCTCTCCTGGAAGCACCCAGCACCGCAGAGAAGGGATGACAGAGCAGAGGGCATGGTTCCATCTGCTCGAGCACCAGCTCATGGGGATGATTTGGGTCTGCATTGGAGCAGCAGAGTGAGCGAACGACTGCAGTCCCTGGGCAGTGTGCGAGCTCTCAGAACTACTCTGCGACTCCTTGCCTTGTATTCATTGCGCTGTACTGCTGGGTGTGTCAAAGCTTTAGAGTGAAACTATGAGTTAATGAAATGCAGTGGAACAAAAATTTAGATCAACTTAATTTGTAATGTACAGCATTTCTACGGGGTGTTCTAAGTATTCAGCCAAGAAAGACAATGCACATAACCAATGTCAGTGTAGTAAGCTGAGAAATATCACAAAGGCTGACATTCTTCTGACTCTCTTGGCACTGACACAATACACTGCGGAACAGGAATTCACACTGAAGGCTTTTATGTATTCCTGAATAATTAATATGCATAGATTTGGGAACTAGCTAATGCTTTCTAGGTGAAGATAATAAATGTGTTTTAATAATTGTTTCCTGCTACTTGATTCAACAATTCTTAAAATATGGATTTGCAAATATATTACTGCTTTTTAATGTAGGGATCTTTCATGAAAGCTATTAGTACATTTTGTTCTCCTGTTGAGCCACATGACTTAGTGACAATCCTATTTATTTCAGGAATTTTGTGCATCACCCAGTGAAATATTAAAAAGGTTTTAACTATTAAAATATATTTATGTATATGCAACATGCAAAGCACACCATACTGTGCACTAAGCAAATTCTTTCACCATTTTGATTACTCAAAAACTAAAATAAATAATAGATTGGTTTGTAAATCTTTTCATAGACCTGTTTAGCATAATGGTTCTGTTAATCATGAGCAAGAAATAATAATTTCTAAAAATGCTATACTTACTGAAGATAAAAGTGTAGCAGTGCTGTGTTATATGCTAATCTATTTTAAAAAGAAGTCTTTAGAAATCACAGAAGAAGACACTTGGAGGGAGTGAAGTTAATTAACTATAGTGTCCCTTTTAATAATATATCCTTGACAATTTCAGTAAAATGCAGTGAGATAGAATTCAGCTCACAGAATACTTGTATCAAACCTGTTACAATGTTTAATTTAGTCAATTGTATTGACAGCTGATTTCTTCATTAACTGAATGAAAAATACACTACCTTATACTGAATTCTTTTAAATCTGCACTACTTCTATGAGTGTATATTATGATTCAATGTTAACTAGTATCTGTCTGCACATGCAAATGTAGAAAAATCTCATATGAGAAATATATTCTATTTTCAGTGACAATTTCCTTCCTTTACCTCTTTTTTAACTTTAGGTTTAATATAGGCATACAGACCTGATAGAATAAAATTGAATACAACCCAGTTATTTTGATATTTAGTACATTATTTTTTTCAGTTCAGTCAATAACCTGAGCTTTTATTACAACACAATGACTGTGCTCACCTTTTCTGAGAAGGATAGTTTAAATTGCAAAACCACTTGGATTGGAGAAGTCACAATTGTTATACTAATTTCAAACAGCTACTCTGTGCTAATATGCAAATTTTATTCACTCTGGGAATCATCCATTGCATTTGAAATATTTTTCTTTCTCTACATCTTATTTTGTGATTATGTCTGCATATGTCCATTTCTTTTGAATGTCTATTTTCACCATTTAAAACTTTCTTAAAATAATTGTCATTTTTATATTTTCAGAATTTTAATAATATATTTTCTATCTAAACGAACACTTCTTAATTTGATAACACAGTAGCTCTGTGAAAGAAAACACATATGGAATGTTTTATCTGCAGCTGGAGCTGCTGCTTCAGCGATCAGACTAATAGAATTGTAATGGACACTTACTAACAAAATTAATGGGCTGCATTCTTTTCTTTGTCACTAGATCTGTATGGCTCTATTAGTTCTGATTTGTTCAGGGATGAGAGGAAAGAATTATGAAGACACTAGTATTCTGCTATGTAGTTGAAAGGACTCAATCACTTTTTTTGATTCTTGAGCTAGTTAGCATCTTGTTATGCCAACCTGCAGTGAGCTAAGTTAAAGAACATCTGTTTTGTTATGGTTTTATTTACAAAATAATTTATTGATTCTGATCTTTGTGTTATTCTTACATCATAAAAGAAGGAGGTCAAAGATATTTGTTTCTTCTGCCATTGTTCATTATCCTAGATACTTCTACTAGAAGAAGTGCTTTCTCTGGGGTTTTACTGTAATCCTTGGGATTTTATTTTTATTGAGCCTTTTTCCTGCTACTACAGTTGATAGTAGTTGTTTCAAAGTTCAAGCATGTACAGAAAATGAAATGTAATAGCAATCATGTTTACTTCCTGTTAAAGTATGGATTTTTTGAAGAGACTAATTTACTGGGAGAATTCTCTGTGAGACCGTTTTACACCTACAATCTAATATCAAAAGCCAGTGCAAGGACCGTTCTTAAAGACAGGCAATCTAATTTGACACAGATAGCTCTCCCACACTATATGTTTTTGTTAGTATTATAGCTATATATTTTTGTTATTATTATAGGTGAAACACTACATAGTTGTCTAAGTGTTTCTGTCCTGAGGTTTTGTTTGAGATTTTGGGGACTGAAATATTCTAGAACTTTTTCTCCCCTTTCTCATTAGCCTGGTCCCTTTACACACAGTTTTCAATCTCCACTCAAATTTGGCACTCCCAATCTTCCAGAATTTCAGTATGGTCAAACTATAGCTGATTGGCTAATAGGATATAGGTAGCAGGGCTGTGAACTACTGATGTGGAAAAAAATTGTTAAAGCTATATATCTGCTCAAATGGTGCCATCTATAAATCACCCAGGATTTCTCTGTATTAGAAGATTTTTCACCTCATGTGTATTGATACCTTTCAGAACCTCTGTGGAGAGTAGGAAGTATCCAACCAGCAAAATACAGTCTGCTGTAAGACTGTTGCTGCAGAATTCCTCCCCTCCATCCCCAATGACTTTGTGTTATAAAACAGAAAATTTGAGAAGACAATTTTGGATATAGCTGAGCGTGTGAAAGACTGTACATAAAGCTTCTTTACTAACCTGCATATGAACAAAAAAAAAATGTAATGAGAATATATTACTTCAGAGAATAGAAGGTGTAATTTGATACACTGTGATTGTTCTTATTATTTTATCTCTTTTTGGTTTGAGAGAACTTTAATTTTTTGTGTTTGCATGCTTATCATTGGCTATGACATTTGGAAGGCCTGTGCAATATTTCTAGCATAGAACTCAGCTTAGGAACTGGAGCAAAAGTGACTTCAAAACCAGAGGCTGGTAAATACTAAATTTGTGATTTTCTGGCTGTTGATGAAATTTTGCAGGTATACAAGTTATAATCTGTGCCTCTTGTAATGTAGTTCTGTTTCTAGTTTTTTGGGTAGCTATTATGGTTCTCTTCCAGTGGTATTTTAGAGGATTTGCACAATTAAACATTTATTAATGAGACCAGGAGACAAAACACAAATTTATATTGCAATTTTTCTAGGCTTAAACATGATGAAACAAGACCATTTTTCAGGTAGCATTTTTTAATATTTCTTCTTCAGAAGAAGTATATTTGTGTTCAAGTACTTATGCAAGTACACCTTCAGAGAGGATTGTTGTGTTGATCCAATGTTCAGGATTACTGCTGTGCTTTATTATTAACTTCCTAGTACATTTGGTTATTGTCTCTGTGACTGATCTAGATATTCCCAGATGTCTTCTATTATTATATACTTTGTAATATGCTTATTACAGGACCTTCTGTCACAAAGTTGTAAATGCTTCATGTATATTTCATGTATTTATTGAAACAACTGAGTTAAATTTCAGTCACAATCCCCCCCATATCAAAGTACTGTAAGGAAATAATAAAATAATCTACTTAATTTTCTTTTTTCTGGTTTTGAATGTAATTTTTTGTGGAATCTGAAGAAACAGTGAAGACAAAATGTGTTTATTAAGATTTCATCAAAATCACCATTTTTGTTTAGGAAAAATGAGGAAAGAAATATCAAGTGAGGAAAGGAAAGATGGACTTTCTCTATTTTGCACCACTTAATGTGAGTTTATGTAGTCTCAATTAGAAAACCAGCAGTAACATAATGTTACAGTCAAATCTTTATTGTGAGCAAAAAGATGAACTTACCTGATAGGGGAAGCTGCCAATTCACAGCTGCATTAAGATCGTAACTACAGTATTTTACTTAGACTGTTAATATGGTTAGTCCAGTTACAATGCTATTACCATTCGCACTCCAAATTATCAGATCAATGATGCGCAATAAGTCTCATTAAAACACAATTTAAAAATGTCACACAAACACTTTCAAGCATCTACTCTTTTCTCAGTGTTTATGCTGCCCCTTTAGGTCCTAAGGTTGGCAGCAGTCATCCTCCTCAAAAATAAAAGTGTATTTTAGTGAGTTCTTGGCATCCTGAAGTCTTCACTAGGACTGTGGTGTTAATGGTTTCTTCTTCCTCAGTCACACTTCCACTTGGGGCTAGTTTAGCACATTTTCTAACATGTTTTTGCCTTTTTGCCTTTTTATTGATTAGCAATATCACTTCTTATCTGTATTTATTATATATTTTATTTTACATATGTTAGTACATTCTTTGTTCTTCTGCACTTTCTTTTTCTTTCCTAGCCTTAAAACCTTTTTGTTCAGCTCCCCAGTCACTTGGTTTCTTAATGACTATTGCTAAGCTGTTTATAAGCCTGTCTTTATTATCCCATGCCTATAGTCCTGTAAACCATGTTATTATGTTAAAGTCATAAATATTTCATTCTACACAGAATAATTGCTTTTCACTGTACATGTAAAAATTTTGATTATACCACAAGATTATGCAAATATAAACTAATATAAGCCATATAAGCAAAACTAACAAATTAGACAATAGTCACTTGATCATTAGAAAAATTGTTGCAGCTAAACAAGCTAAATCAAAACTCAAGGCAGGCAAGGAAAGTTCAGACTAAGCCTAAGAAGTTAATCCTGAGGCCTTGCAGAGCTGGTACAAGTTCTACAGCATGTTACTAGCAATGGTAATACTGGCTTACGGGGCTACAATAACAGCTGAACAAACATTCTTGCAAACTGACTAATTAGGAAGTCTAACTGTACAATATGCTGTAAAGGCTTGGGTTTTTTTGGTTCTGCATTTCTGTTTCTCAGGTTATATTCAGTGGTGCTGTACTTTCTTGTTTTAATGTTGTTACAGAATTTGAAATCTTGTCTGTTTAAGCTAGAGCAAAATCACCAGCTGTTTAAGGAAAAAAGAAGCATATGTGGGGAATGCACCTAATGTAGAGTGAGCTCACAACTAGGAACAGTTGCATCTGAATTTAGCAGGTTGGATAGACTTCACAGACCCCGAGAAAGCTGAGAATAGCCTTGATAGGGTCGCATCCTTACCTAGACTTTTCATTTCCTTTGAAACCTGAAACGAAGACCTGGATTTCCATAGAAATTTTGGTGTGCACCACTGCGTGCTACATCTGTACAAGATTCTTGCGCAGTCTGAATGCTGCTTTTACCACTGTGATTTGGGATTAGAAAAGGCATCATGGCAAAAGACAGTGAAGGTGTCAAATGGCAAAGAGACAGGAAGAGGTGACAGTACAGTCAATGAGCATCTTAAAATGACGTATTTTGGAACCGGGAGAAGTGATAGTAATAAAAGTCTCTGTACTAATAAAGGTGCATTTATTCCAAATGGTCAGGACAGAAAGAGAAAGACAGTTGTAAATACCTCTGCAAATAGCACTATCAAACTTAGGCTTATCTTTCCCTAATGCAGTGCCAAAACTAATAAATCCCCACACAGCTAACATACTAACAACAAGCAGACTCTGAGGAAATATGCTTTTATCACAGTAACAGTGTCAAAACAGTATTACTCATTCAAAACTTATTTTGCAGATAAAATTGCTATGTTAACAGAAAGACTTCTCAGTTATTCAAATAAATGTTCAAAGACCAAAAAAAAATAGAATTAATGCCTAAACAGCTCATGTCAGGGAGAATAATGTGGATTCAATTCAAAATAGCATCTGTTGTTGCCACAGCAAGAATAATAAACAGATCATAATGTAGAAATAGAAATCAGCTATTTAGATTGCTGGCTTCTCTTACTCATGTCTGTAAAAGAAATATGTTCCTCAAAGAATTTGTGCCTTTGAAGTACTGATTTTTCTTATTGTTAGGACAGTGTTTCAAAGGGGTAAAGTTTCTTAAGTAAATCTAAAAAAAAATACTTTTCTTAAGTAAAGAGATTAAATAATATCTGCAAGGGAATTGATTAGTCTATTTTTGGAGATATTCAAGACCCTCCTGGACAAGGTCCTGTGCAACCTGCTGTAGGCAACCCTGCTTCAGCAGGGGGGTTGGACTAGATGACCCACAGAGGTCCCTTCCAACCCCTACCATTCTGTGATTCTGTGATTCTGTGATTCTGTGATTCTGTGATTCTGTGATTT
>Ga0065711_1004949_pt1 | contig 24367 bp, 25 predicted proteins | sample Hoacrofraction12_FD_59098 | JGI IMG/M metagenome (GOLD analysis project Ga0065711, IMG submission 59098) | Hoatzin crop microbial communities from Cojedes, Venezuela - Epithelial fraction 12 v2 (version 2) | ecosystem: Host-associated > Birds > Digestive system > Esophagus > Crop | place...
CCCCCGGGCCCCGTCACCGCGACCCCTCCCCAGACGGTGTCTGCGGGCCGGGGCTGAGGCCTCGGGCCTTGGGGAGCCTCCCGCCGCCGCGGCCCAGCGCCGAGCTGCCGGCCGGGCCCTCGCCCCCGGGCGGCGAGGGGGGTGAAGGGAGTGGAGCATCTCTGCTCCGAGGAAAAGCTGAGGGAGCTGGGCTCGTTCAGCCTGGAGAACAGAGGGCTGAGGGGGGACCTTGTAAATGTCTATAAATATCTCAAGGGTGGGTGTCAGGAGGATGGGGCCAGACTCTTTTCAGTGGTACCCAGCAACAGGATAAGGGGCAATGGGCACAAACTGAAGCACAGGAAGTTCTAGCTGAACATGAGGAAGAACTTCTTCCCTCTGAGGGTGACGGAGCCCTGGAACAAGCTGCCCAGGGAGGATGTGGAGTCTCCTTCTCTGGAGATATTCAAGACCTGCCTGGACGTGGTCCTGTGCAGCCTGCTGTAGGTGACCCTGCTTTGGCAGGGGGGTTGGACCAGATGACCCACAGAGGTCCCTTCCAACCCCTAACGTTCTATGATTCTTTACTGAAAGAGTGGTCAGGCACTGGGACAGGCTGCCCAGGGCAGTGATGGAGTCACCATCCCTGGAGGTGTTCAAAAAACGTGTGGACATGGCACTTGGGGACATGTTTTAGCAGGCATGGTGGTGCTGGGTTGATGGTTGGACCTGATGATCTTAGGTTCATAGATGATTCTATGAAGCCAGGAACAAAACAGAGACTTTTAGCAGATGTAGCGGGTGGAACTGACAGTGCCCTTCGCAGCCATGGGGCAGGCAGAGTGTGTGAAGGAGCTGCTTCCAGAAGGGACTGCGCTTGGTTCTGTGCTTTGGGAATGCTGTGTGCAGGTGGGTTGCGGAATGCGCGGTATTCAGACGTGGGGACTTCCTCCTGTCTCATTCAGAGCAGAGGGTTGGAGACACTTGACATGGCTTTCATTTTCGGTGTAAGAACAGAGACCACGACGTGACATTTAAAAAAAGCAAGGAGAGGGGGGCTGACAAGGGCGACAGGTTGATTTTGTGCAGTTTTCTGTTGGGATCGCTGGTTTATTGGGGTTTATTCTGTTCTTTCCTCCCAAGGAGTTCGGAATAAGCAGTTTTGGGTGAACAGGCTCCACGTAACCAAAACGATGTTTGCAGATTTGGACTACGATATTGAGGAAGATAAACTGTGAGTATTTTGTTTGTCTTTTCCTGGGTTTTTTTTGCTAACAATAGAAATAGTCTTTGCAGCCAAGGTGTTATGGGAGTGGATAAATTTACCTGCTCCCGATACTGTGTGCTGAGGAGTCAGACTTGCTGTTCAGTCCTGATTCCTTGCTCCCTCTGGGGCCTGGGGATGAGGCATCGCCGTGCTGGCGAGCAAAGGAGAACGCTTCCCGTTGCTCTGCAGTGACTGCCCTGCCATTTCTGGTTGCAAAGCAGTGCTGATGAGTCTTCAGTAAATTAGTTACCTCAGCCAGAGAAAACATTATTTACAGCAGAGGAAAGGTAGCTAATAAGAGGCGGGAAGAAGCAGGGAGAGACTCTGGACTCCTTAGGTCTGTCTGGCATTTCCTGAGGAAGTAACAGGCTTGGTGAGATTAACAGTGAATTTGACATGGAGCACTTGTCTTGCAGCTGGTTTATGCTGTGCAAGTTTTCCTCTCGCTCTGGCAACAAGAGCAGATGAGACGCTCCATGAACCATGGTAGTGTTTCCTCAGTGCCTAGCGATGGAGGAGGGTGTCTCTCCCACCTCTAATCCTTGCGTGCAGCCTCAAAAAAGAGAGCCCAGAAGGTCTTTGTGCTGGCCCGTGCCAGTGGGCACTACAGCAGAGACAAGGCAATGAATTCAAACGTGCAGTGCCCATTATATTCCCAGTTTGTGTTGACTGGGATGCCGGAGCTGTTTCACACGCGTGCGGCTCTGCCTGCCGTGTTCAGTTATTCGTTCCCCCTTTCTCATTGTAGGGGGATCCCCACTGTGCCTGGGACCGTGACCCTGAAGAAGGACTCTCAGAACCTGATTGGGATCAGCATCGGGGGGGGAGCGCAGTACTGCCCCTGTCTCTACATTGTCCAGGTGGGCACTCGGCAGGAAGAATCAACCACCTTTGTAAAACGGTGTTGACCTGAGAGATGGGGAGCGTGGAGAGCCCTATGCTGTTTGTTTGCCTCAAAGGGGGACACATCATCTCACTGTCCAGTGAATAAGATTTTCTTACTCTAGTACCAAGTAGTTATGGAAGAATTAAATCAAGAATTCTGAAATTATCCTTCTCCTTGGAGAGCATGTTAGAATTCACAGGGGAACAGTGTGACATTCTCAACATCAGGAAGTCCTGTGCTTGAGGAGGTGCATCCTGGAGACAAGAACTTCCTGCGAGAACAAGATGATCAGCCCACCTCCGATTTAGGGAAAATTTGAGGCTTCACCATGAACAAAATACAACTGAGTTAAATAGGAGGAATGTAACTGTCCCTTTTTCATTCTTCAGCCCTGCATTCACCTTTCTCTTCCTCTTGATCCTAGACTACCTATGCTTTTTCTCCTCCCCACTAGGTATTTGATAACACGCCAGCAGCCTTAGACGGCACCGTGGCAGCTGGTGATGAAATCACAGGAGTGAATGGGAAGTCCGTCAAAGGGAAGACCAAGGTGGAGGTGGCCAAGATGATACAGATGGTAAAGGTGAGAGGTAGGAGGGGGCCGCTGGAGCTTCTGGGTCATAGCTTAGCTTTTTGTCCATTGGTAAAGGAAGCCACTGCTACTTGCTTCCACCACAGCAGTTTTGGATTTGCTCTTTCTACAGGGAGAAGTGACGATACACTACAACAAGCTTCAGGCCGACCCAAAGCAGGGCAAGTCTTTGGATATCGGTAAGACTGGTTTCTTTCTCCCTAGAGTGTTAAAGTGACATGGGGGGGTGAAAGACTGGTCCCAGCTAAAACCAAGGTAAAATTCTCATTCCATCCTTCCTCTTAACTCAGTCGTTTCCAAATGAATATTGTCAAAGAGAATTAAAGGTTTAAAAAAAATCCTTCCCTGACTGATTGAAATAGTCTTGAAAGTTCGTTAGAGGCTTGACTGTTGTTGCAGGAGGCTTGTTTTTGTGCACTGTGTTTATCACAGATGACGAAACTCAACTAGATAATTATTTAATACATGTAAGTTATGCCAACCTATTGAGATTTTAGGTGTACACAGAACTGTGAGTGTCGAGAAACACTGGTTGCAGTTTCTCAGCTCAGATAACACTGATGAAATACACTGAGTTTTGTATAACCATAAATTTTATAGGAAAGAGGGGAGGCTTTATTTCTAAAACAAAGTGGGTGTTTGGAACTAAGCCTACACAGCTGTCTCCATTATATGGTCTATCTTTCTCGCTTTCCTAAAAAATCTATCTGTTCTTTTTGCTTTCGTTTCTTCTCATGGTGATTAAGGTGCTAATGAATTGACAGGAGTTCAGGGAAATGGTGAGGACTGAGGTGGATTTCTGGGGAAACAGAAGTGTGGTGAGAATATGGTATTTTCCAGAGATGCTGAACCCTGTGACTTCAGCTGGGTTCTTGGGAGCTGCAGGCACTTGGCACCTCTGCAAGTTTGCCTCTAAATAAATATAGCTGAGTCGTCTAATTCCAAAGAGGGCATAATTGTCTTCAGTAATTTGCAGCGTATGACCACCAAAGACAGAAACAAATTCCATCAAGGGGCGACAAAAGGGTTTAACTAAGATCCAAAAGACAAAAGTAAGCAAAGGGATAGCTTCGAGCATTAAATCCTGTTTGCCTTGCTTTCAGCCTCGTCTCCTGACTTCAGTTTAAGTAATACAGCAAGCAGAATAAGCAAAGTTTAGTTCCAAATATCATGACAGGTATCTTATAGTGAAGCGATTTACTGGAATGGTCTTCCAAAAGAAGTGCTGGAGCTCTGTTAATTGCACTATATAGGATGTGAGAGCTGGACAGATAGATAAGACAAAAGTGCTGTGCACAGCTGGACCCAACATCTAGTGTCTATGGTATTCTTTTTCTGCTTGCTACCTCAGTAGTGAGTGAAACTCAGTTTATTCAATACCTGAGAAACCAGTGAAGTATGCTAGTGTGCTTCTCAGGCCTATAGAAATGACCCTGACCCTGGTTTACCACTCTCTTTTGCCCTTTAGTATTGAAGAAGGTAAAGCATCGCCTGGTAGAGAACATGAGCTCAGGGACAGCGGATGCTCTGGGGTTAAGCCGAGCCATACTTTGCAATGGTAAGTATTGTCTGGGAGGACATTTTCTTAAGGGAACACTTACCTTCTTGTGCTTACCAGCTTTTTATTGTTACTTGCATGTTCCTCATTATTCCTTTGTAACTCTTTCCTTTCGCTATGCCTCGGTGTACTGATTTTTCTGAGTGATATATCCTGTCATTGGGGCCATTTAAATATTAACTAAGGTCAAATTAATTTGATGACCTGCTTAGTAAATGCTGATAGGTGATGACCCCACACTTTAAAACTAGTTTGCAGTTACTTTAAAACCTTCCCGTGTTGGACCAGGCGATAGGCTTTAAAGGCGAGAGAAGTTTGAACCAAAGATACAAAACTGGTGTTTTTCCAGTTGGTCAGGTCTTAACCGTGTCCTGGATTTGACTATTGTAATTCTGTATTCTGATTCTTGTTTCCATTTAGACGGATTGGTGAAGAGATTGGAGGAGCTGGAGAGGACTGCAGAGTTATACAAAGGTAAACAGACACCAGATGGGAGGGAAAGATGCCTCCGTTCATGTTTCCGTGAGATGACTTAAATGTTTTTTCTGGCTTCCATCACAGGCTTGACAGAGCACACCAAGAGTCTTCTCAGAGCTTTCTTTGAGCTATCCCAGACACACAGAGGTAAAGAGTCTGAATGAAGGGAGCAGAAATCTTTGACCTCCAGTTTCAGGAGTGTTAGTTAGTACTTAGAGGTGCGATTCCCTTACCCAAAGAAAAACTAAATGTTTCAGAAATGAGCTGGGAAGGGCTGCCCTCCTGGCATTAGCGGTCACGGTGCTAACACAAGCCCTGTCTTTCACATGAGATGTTGAAGAAATGCCCTGCCAACCCCTGCTCTTTAGGGAATAGGTGGCATCATTCCCCAGCTATTTGCAAGGTTATGGGAAGGAGTTGTAGTGTTGGAGGCAAGATTCTTCTCCAGGGTCAACCTCTTCTTTCATCTGTTTCTATTTATTACCTTTATCCAGCATTTGGAGATGTTTTCTCTGTCATTGGTGTACGGGAACCGCAACCAGCTGCCAGTGAAGCCTTTGTGAAATTTGCTGATGCCCACCGCAACATTGAGAAGTTTGGGATTCACCTTCTGAAAACAATTAAGCCGGTAAAGAATTTAAACATAGGAGTACAGGGTCTGGAGAAGAGGGGAATCTAGAAAGACAGAAGCATGTCTATGAAGGTGTGGTGTTAAAGATCGTTCATTGTGGGAAGAACTGTCTTTGTCTGCTTTCCTTCAGGGAACTCTCTTCATAAAGACCCGAAGAGGTAACGTAGTGAATATATCAATCTTGTCCCTTTGTCTTTTGCACAGGAGTATAATTCCTCTCCTTTTGGGGACGCGGGGGTAGTTTGATCAGTGTAGTCCCCAAAGCCCTTTTGCTGGTATTGGTACCTGTAGTTAAAAGATATCACTAAATTTAAAAGTGTTTAAGTAAGCAGCCCAGGAACACTTTAAGGATTTCCATCAATGTATTTGAGTGAGAGTCTCCAGGGGATCTGTCCACTTAGTTTAGCAGAGAGAGTATTAAATGTTGATCTGAGCACCACTTTAATTGCCATGTTGGATGGACAACATTGGGTAGTGGGACTTTGATTCAGGGAGGGCGGTGTCCAGGACTCACTGAAAGTGAAACAAGATTTTTTGAAAGAAGACAAATTCAGACTAGAGTGAGGCATGCATTTCTAACGCTGGAACCACTTCCCGGTGACTCTAATGGGTTCTCTAACCACGGTAATTCTGAGTCAAGATCAAATATTTGCTTTCAGATGTGCTCTAGTTAAAAAAAGTTAACTCGAGGCAGTCTCATGACCTGTGCTGGTTAGAAGGTTGCACTTGACGAATTCTAGTCATGCTTTTTGGTCTTCCATTCAGCAGCAGGATGTTTGCCTTGCAGATGCTTACTGACTTGAATACGTATCTGAATAAAGCCATTCCTGACACAAGGCTGACTATCAAAAAATACCTGGATGTCAAGTTTGAATATTTGGTGAGCTACCAATTTTTTTTCTTTTTTAAAAAGTTGAAATTAAGTTTCATAGAATTGTAGTTGAAATTAAGTTTCATAGAATCGTTGCTTGAGGGTCACATATAGCCTGTACCATCACACATCCATCCTTCCACAATCCATGCAAGAATGCTTTATTTTTTCCAATTCTTTGTCTATGGACGGATTACTCAGATTCAGACACCTGCTTTTTACTCAATACTTCTCACTGGCAAGAGAGAGCTGCTAGAACCTGGATGACTTATTTTCTACACCACCAGATTAATTTCCTTATTTATTTGTAAAGAGTTCCTGTGCAACTTACGTTCTTCAACTCCTCTAAATAGCTCACCAAGCCTCAAAGTCCATATTTTTCAGGTAGTTTTGAATAGTCTTTCTTTAGCCAGATTAAACCACTGTCAAATCATGTTTGTTTTCATTTAGACCATGCCTTTTTTCCCCTTTCTCCATTCCACTCACCCCTTGTTTCCTACACTCCAAAAAATAGAGTAGGGTTGTTAAGTGCGTCTGTTCTATAACTGTAGGAATCTATTTCCGTTTACCAGCTGAGAGAAGTATTTGGAGCTGCAGTCCTAAGGCAAGTGAATATGGCAGCATCTCTTCCCACATCAATCCTTCCCACAATTCATCATTTCCCTCCCCCCCCCGCTTTATATATTGCCTCCTCATACTTTTCTGTTACTGTGTTTTCCCAAACAGTAGATGAATACAGGATTTTTCTCTTACTCACGTTGCACTTATCGGAAGTATTTGCTCCTGTAGTATAAATAATAAGCACCTTCTCTCTCCCCCGCTGTTTTCTTTCACTGTCTTTCTCTAAATAGATTTTCTTTCCACCTGGGGTGTTTAATATACCATGATCCCACTGTGCTTTCCCCAATGGGGAAATGCTGCACCTTTGAAGGAAGGCTTGGAATGGTACAACCCCGTGGCTATGGGCGATGATGAAATTGCTTCTAATTCTTAATATTTCCTTCTTGTTTTACTTTTTGCATTTGTTCTCTTGAATCCTACGAAGTCTTACTGCCTGAAAGTCAAAGAGATGGATGATGAAGAGTACAGCTGCATTGTGAGTACCAGTACTGTGACAGTGACAACTGCATACTCTGTTTCTGCAGCTTCCCTGTGCACTCTGCCTTATGACTGCAAAAAGCCCGCTTTGCCTCTGTGCACCCAAACTAGTGAATGCATTGTACGAATGACACATGTTTGACCTTAACATATTAGAAACTGGAGATGCTTAAATGCTTCCTGGGAAACACTGCCAGTAACTGTCACTGGTGAATCAGTGGTGCTGTGGAATAGTAAAGGGCCCAGACATCTCCTCTGCAGCTTGTTTGCTCGGTGGTTGCCTGTCTCAGTGTTTAAGTAATATTAGCTTGTGTAAGGAGGATTAAGGTGGTGTTGTCACAGATTCCATTTGTGTGTAGGGTGCAGCTTATCGTTAATTCTGGACTTGTGTCTGAGAAATGGAGGTTTAGCTCCTCCGCAGCAAAGTGCATGTGAAAGCTGCATTTGTCGTTGAGGAAAATTGATTAAAGGATGTCTCTTAACAATAGGTTGTTTTGGTAAAAATAGATAATTTAAAATCAGAATACTTAAAAAAAAAACTGGCAACTTTCTCCAGTAACAGTTTGCTGTCTGGTTTAATTTTACAACTGTAATCCTTAACAGCTCTGTTTAAGATAGCTAAAGCTGTCCCCTACCCGCCCAGTCTCCCTGCATAAAACCAAGATCTTATTTTATCCTAGGAATTTATCTCAGAGCAGGAATTCGATTTTTTTTGAATGCCTAGTACCTAGTGCCAGGAAGGAGGAAATCTTTCCTTAACAGTTCATTTGATTATATCTTTCCTGCTAAATGGGAAGGAAAGTGTGCTGGTCTTGAACAGCAAGTAACATCTTTGGGGTCTGGCACATGCAGTGTGCATTACCAAGCCGTAGTCTGTAACACGGATTTTTATGAGTGTTATGTTTACAGGTGCAAGAGAGGAATGCTGTTTTGCTGACAGACCTAACCTCTTTCTCTCAAAACTATTTTGTGGGACAATGTATAGGTCCATTCCTACTGGTTTCCAGTATTGTGTCTGGATGGTCACAGACACCACAAGGTTCCCTGTGTAGATGTATGATATGTCATGCAGTCAATGTAGGGTGAAGCTTGCAGAGGAGGGCAGAATTTTTTGTGTGATTGATGTGAATTAATATAGTCCTCAGACCCTAGACTTGCTTGTTCATAATGCCTGTCTTAATAGTTCAGATAAGAAGCCATCCCACATATCCATGCTGGATTGAAAGGTGCCTGTCCTTTTGCCTTTGCTTAGTAGTGATGCTTTTCTTTACCCTGGCTGGCGTGTATTTGGCCTGCAGAATCGCCCCACTGGCTGCCAGGTGTTGATGTGGCTCAGCGTTCCTCGTGTTTCGTGCTTCCTGACTGCAGTTCCAGTGAGCCTGAGAGGGCTGCGGTAACCCAAGGTCATCGTGAGCCCGCATCAGCAGGCAAGCTCTGCGTACCAGCATTGTTGTGGGAGTCTAAAACGGTGCCATGTTTTTGGCAGGCTCTGGGTGAACCCCTCTACCGGGTCAGCACTGGGAACTACGAATACCGCCTTATCCTACGCTGCCGGCAGGAGGCTCGCACACGGTTTGCCAAGATGAGGAAGGACGTGCTGGAGAAAATAGAGCTCCTAGACCAGAAACACGGTGAGTACCGCTGCTGCGCCCAGCACCTGTAGGGGCCAGGCGGACGTGGCTTTGGCCTTCATGCTCCTCCTTCATCTCAGCTCAGAAGTCTCTGCTGAAGAACCCATCTGTGGCTGTGCCCGAGGCATCCGCCCTCAGGGGCCAGAAGGGATGAATGCGTAGGAGGCTGTGTCTAACGCTGTCGAGGGAGGCTTGATCGCAGCCTTCACGCTCAGTTTGGGAAGGGGATTTTCGCCTAATTTCTTCCCAACTTGTCTCCACTGCAGTGCAAGACATCGTGTTCCAGCTGCAGCGTTTTGTCTCCACGATGTCCAAGTACTACGACGACTGCTATGCCGTGCTCCGAGATGCAGATGTCTTTCCCATTGAGGTGGACCTTGCCCGCACAACTCTTAACTATGGGCAGAAGGACACGTACACAGATGGGACAGAAGAAGAAGAAGGAGGAAGCGAGAGAGAAGGTAGCGGGAAGGAGGATGCAAATGGTGAAAAGCTCATTGATGATGCCTGAGTGTGTCGGCACGGCCAGAGGAAAGACTTTGCAGACTGTTATAAAAACTTTTATTTCACATGGCGATTCATCCTCCGTGACTTTCTGTGTATGTCCAGCCTGGGGTTCCTCCTCTGCTTTGGGTGGGGGTGGCTGGTTGGAGTGTGACCAGCCTCTGCTTTCCTCTCTCCTCCCTTGCTTGTTTGCCTGGATATTCCTTTTGCCCCCAGAGACTTCTGCTGCCCGACTCCGGTACTGAGGTGTGGGGAGGGAAATCTCCTACCACGCCATCGTGTGACTCTGTGCAGACAGGACGCTGCTGAGCATGTGGGGTGCACCACTCCCCTCTGGCACGTGGAAGCCAGTTAAACATCTGGAGATGACTGCAAATGGCGAGAACAGCCCCCTTCTGTCCTCCCCTTGTGCCATGGGAAAGCATCGGCACCAGCATTGTTCTTCTCACCCCACTGCTCGCTGTCTTCATGCTTCCGGTTCTCTGGCCTGTTTTAAGCTTGCTCTGTCTCTTCCATCTGACCCCATGGGCTGCAGGACCGATTTCTGCAGGATGATCACTCCCACCACTCCAGCCCTCTGCACCGCTGTTTTTAGGAAACAGGAGCAAGTCTGAGCTGATGCCTGGAACTGGTGGTGGTACGTGTGATCGGATCACCCCCCCATCCAAGGGGCTGCGGGAAGATCTCGAAGCAGGGACTGGTGGGACAAGGTGCCTGGCGTGCTGGGCTGCTGCAGCCCTGCTGCAAAGATTTGGAAGTCTCTTCCCCTGACTACCATCCTCTTCTTAGTCCGTGAGCTCCTGCGCAGCTGGCACCATGTGCACGCTCCGTAGCTACACCCCAGGGCTAGAATCCTGCAGGATGTGGCTCTGCCCTTCCCTGTGGGAAGGAGGGACCTGGCTTGGGAAGGAGCCCTCGTACTCGGCAGAGATGCTGGGGTGAACGTGCTTGTCTGAGGCAGACGGGTTCCTGGGAATGACAGCAAAGCTGCGCGTTTCCTTCCCATCACTCTCTCTTAGGGCGCCTTGCGATGGGCAGTACCCAAATGTGCTTCTTGAGGACGTGCAGCCAGTCCTGCACACTCTTCCCTCATGTGGGTACCAGGAGGAGCCACCTTAGAACCACAAAGGAGGTGTCTCATCCTTCAGCTGGAGGGGAGAGACCAGCAGCCTTGTGGAGAGGGGAAGACGTGGCCTGTAGGCAGGGGCTTTGCGATTCCCTAGTGCCAAGCGTGAATAGCCCAACCCCCCCCAGCCAGCCATCTTGTGCTGCCTCCGGGCCAGCCAGGAGCAGTAGCTATGCCCCGTTCCTCAGCATAAGGGAAAGGGAGGAAAGGAAAACCAAGGTAAATGAGGCTGCTTCTTCCCTCTTTCCTTTTCTCTTCTCCTCTCTCCATCCTTGTGGGCTGATCCCAGATGCAGACGGCACTTTCTCTTTTAGCGGGCAGCGGAGCTGCCAGGAGTGGTGTGCTTCTCAGGCGAGGGTTCTGACTTCTCTGTCATTACATTCTAGTGGTGGAGAAGTTATTTAAGGGCATTAATTTATGATTGTTTGTTTTGTTTTGTTCTGTTTTCTCTTTGATTTGTTTTTGGAGCTTCGTCATCTCTGTGGGTGCCTGGAAGAAAGCCATCCATGGTCGAGCTACTCTGGAAGATTTAAACGGACTCTGATGTACTGACGGTTGTCTCTAGTAAAGAAAAATGTGACATTTCATTTCCTGTCCTTCATGGGTTTTCTTTAGTGATTTTTTTGTTCATCCTCCATTGGTTTTAATTGTAAAATATAATCACAGGAAGAAGGTGGGTCATGTGCTGGCCTTTATTTTCCTACTCGTACTGGTGGATAATCTCTATGCCAAGAGGCAGTGGTCACTGCAGCACAGGTTTCCAGAGGAGGAGACTTATAAATGCTGTTTATAAGGCCAGTCCTCCATGTAATACCGGCTTCTCTGCCTCTTGGCTTCCCAGGGGAACAGCAGTCCTGGAAAGCCACCAGTTGCCTCAGCCCGGCCGGGCACTGTCCTTGCACCCTCCAGGGCCGCCTGCTCCACCCAGCTCAGCTGTTGCATCCCAAGCTTGAGCTGATGCCGATGTCCCTGATCCTCTTTCAGAGCTGTTTGTTGTGCCAAAATATGGAGCCGTTAAGTGGAACAGAGAAAACGCTTCCGCGGAGCCTGCCTGGAAGCCAACAAGGCGAAGTGGAAGGCAGCATAGCCAGGGTTTTTGCAGCCTGGCGGGTGGAGGGGAAGGGAGAGGGCTGGGTATCTTACAACGCCGTCAGTAGCAAGATCGGGTGCCCTAAGGGCTTTTACATGCTTTTGTGGAAAGCTTTAAAAGCAGGAGGCTTAGTGGAAAATGTTGACTGGTGACGAGGAAACAGAGGGGACCTTGTTCTAGCGACCTGTCTGGTGCTGACAAGGGCGGTTGTTTTCACACTGTGGACCCTGGGCCTCTGGGAAGTTGTCAGCTGCTTCTTGGAGGGGCCGTTGGTGAATAAGGAAAACCCAGCCTGGGGGGCAGGGGCTTGGGGTCACTGGGGAAAGAGCTGTGGAGTAACTTTCTTGAGCAAAGCAGAAATAGTGATCTTACCTTGTGAGGAGGGGAGAACAAGATTGCAGAGCAGTGAATGAACACCTGCAGGGCTCCATCACCCTTGCTGCTGCTTCTCGTTCTCCCAGAGCTTTGCATATGGAGTTTGTCGGGGTGCTTATTCTGATTTGGGATGTGTCTAAGGGGATTTGAGTAGGAAAAAGCCCAAAGACACCACTGTGACTGGCTCATAAGCAGAGCTGTGGTGGGACCAGGTACAACCCCACGGGGTTTACCTTCCTGCCTCCAATTTCCAGTTCCTGTGTCTCTTCCTAAAGACATTCTTCATTCAGCTTTCTTTTGCTCATCATTTACCACTCTTTGCTTGGGAGCATCTAAAATGAAACCCTTTCCTTCCTGTCCCTGTACACCCATTGAGTCTAAACGGCTTTATGGACCCTGCAGGCTTTGCCCATTACCCATTCATTTGTAGTCAGTCTGGTCTGGAATGAAACGCCTTTGTCTGACGGTCCCAGGAGCTGCCTGCCCTGGAGCCCTCTGGTCCCAGGAGCTGCCTGCCCTGGAGCCCTCTGCTTTGTTCTCCATCCCTCGCTGCAGTCACAGGTTCCCCCAGGGCCGCTTGAGGTGAAGCAGTTCAGGAAAACGGAAGAAAGGGCTTTGGCCAGGGGTGTTTATAAAAGATCCAGCCCTAAAGCAGATTAAGAGTGGTTTAAGCATGCTGGGTAAAGGTTGTCCTCCCTGAATCTAGAAATCCACCGCCACAGCGGGGGTGGAGGGGTCATGCCTGCTTCACCACGTGCTCCAACACCCTCATTAGTGGCACCCAGGGGCTGCACGGCTTGTCCTTCTGCCTTACCTTTGATTCCTTTACGTAAAGGGGGTTTTCTCTGTTTAGAAGGAAAACACACACATGTCTGGTGCTATTCCTGCTGAGTGGATAATCGCTTGGGACACGGCTGTCTACCTGCCCTGAAGCCCCCACCCCCACAGGGGCCAAGTTGTTCCCTCCACACGTCAACGGGTCTCACTTCAGCTGAGATAAAGCTGGCTCGCTGCTATTCCTGTCGGCGAGGCCCCGTCCCGTGGCTGCTCGCCTAATGGTATTAGCCTTTCTTAGGTGTCTTTTCCTCTCACCCCCAGCAGCAGCCTCTAACCCAGCGCTCCCCTACTTGGAAAAGCAGCATCATGTGTCACCGCCCCGGCTTTACCACCCACAAACGATGCTGCCGACGGAGGTGGTTGGAGCTGGTGTCCCCCCGGTTTGGCCGCGCCCGGGGGAGGTATGGCAGGGGACGCAGTGTCTACCCCCGTGCCAGCTGCAGCTGGAGGTGGCCTGGATGACAGCTGTGAGTTACACCACCTCCTAAACCTACCGCCAGCTGGCCTGGCACGATCCCGACCGTGGAAGTGCGGTGGAGAAAACACTGACACCAGACCGAAGCGTACCAGACCTGATAAAGAGTCTCTAATTGTTTGTGTTCTGTATTGTGACAATGCAGAAGGAAAAGGAGAGTCCTTGGCACCCTCCTCGAAAGACTTTCTCCAGGGCTGGTTTGGAAGTGAGGAAAGAAGTTTTGATTTTTTTTTTTCTTTTCAGTGTTTGGGCTGCTCTGAGCCTGTGCTGTACCGGCATGAGTGTAGGATGCAAGCAGACGTATCACTGGGGAGGTATGTGGACATATGTACAAGAGGACCAGCTATTCTTCGACTCTCTCCTCTTACTTCTTAGATCTGCTTTTGTCTCGCCTTTCTCCACCCCATATCCCATGTACCCTCCCATGCTGAGGTGCGTGCAAACGAGGCCAGTTTTATACATCCCCGTTCCTCTGCCCTGGCTAAAAACTGTCCCTCTCCACTGTCTGGTCAGCGTTGCGGCCGTCTCGTGCCAACACCTCCCCGTCCCCCTCGGGGCACCCGCCTCCCTCCCCGCTCTGCTCCTCAGCCACGTGGTTGGCCTCCTCGCTGGCTGCCACCATGGCATTGTCAGTGCTGTGGGACGGCTGGTGGTTGTCGCTGCTGTGCTCCTCAGCTTCCTGCACATCGGACTCTGCTTCCTCAGTGTCGCTCCCGCCACCCACGGAGGGATTCTTCTCCAGGGGAGGCTCCTTCTTCTTCCCTCGGTTCAGGCAGCAGTAGGTGGCCATGGCCAGGAAGAGAGCGGAGAGCACCACCTCTGAGCCTGCCAGGTAGAAGATCACTTCGTAGTTCTTGAGAGCATCAACCAAGCGGCCTGATGGTTGGAGAAGAAATGAGACAATCAGCTTCAGCCTACGCACTCCTGCATGGACAGCCCAGCACAGGTGGGCAGCACCTGCGTCTGGCTGAGGACTCATTTCTCAAGGGAGGAGTGGGAAGCCTGGATATCTAAATATCGTCCTGGGCAAGAGCCACATGGTACCACCAGAGAAAATACTGTAAGAGTGCGGGGTTGGTGTTTCCCTCGTGTGGACAAGGTTAATAATTGTGATGTTATGGTCTTGTGTTGTGATGGGCCATCTTCTTCTTTCCAAGGTGAGACGAGCCTCCGAGGACTTGGCTTGTCCAGTCTCAGGGAAGAAACAAAATTTGAGAAGCTGTTGCTATTTCTTAAGCTATCATGTCAGGAAAACTGTCAGAGGGGGAGAAGAAATATCTCTTTTGCAGAGAAATCCCCTTGGCTGGCCCACCCCTGATGATTACTCTGCCAAAGAGATGTTCTCCGTGCATCTTCTGAATGCAGCAGGGCTGGCAATGGAGGGAGGGTTCCCAGTCCTCAGTGCTGGGGAGCCTGAGCAACCACCACACTGCCATCAGGATGGCACCCACTGAGCTAGGACGGGGCCGTGGTGACCAGAGGCTTCATCCTTGTCCCACATCCTCCCAACTGCTCGTGTGACCTGTCGCTCTGTGGTGCGTGGCCCGCAACCAGCCCCAGGGCACGCCGAGGTGCCTCCCAGTGCAGCCGTGGGAGCAGGCGGTGAATTCCTCCCCAGTGAATGTGCCGCTGTTCGCCCAAGGCGGACAGTGAGCGAGGAGCCTGCGTGCATGCATGCGCGTGTGTGTGGGCGTGCGGCTTATCCCACGCCAAACCCCCTCACCCCCCGGAGCGGGAAGCAGCTCAGGAGGATTACACCAAACAAAGCCACTTTGTTCAACCCCCTTCTTCCAGCCAAGCGCCGCTCCCCCGAGTCCAAGCCGTCGGGTTGCCCTCAAGCTTCCCGGACCAGCGGGGTCCTGCAGCAGCGGGGCGAAGGTGGGAACTGCGACTTGGGTCCCCTCAACACCATTCTTTGGTGACCCTGCACCACCTGCGTGGGTGTGCAGGGTACTGAGACACAGCTGAACTGAGGCGAGAGGGCTGAGGGATGTCCCCCATCCCCACCCACCGGAGTGCCGTGCTCCTTGGAGTAAGGTGCTGTTAAATCCCCCTCTCGCCCCATGATCTCTGCAGCTGCCTCCGAGACACGTATTTCTTGACCCTCCCTGGCCTGGGACTGCTGACTGCCCCACAGGTTGTAAGATGGGACATGAATAATTGTTAGCACCGAGAGGGTCTTCACTCAGCCACCAATATTTACCTGAGAGCTGGGCAGACTTGCTGAGGGCAGGTTTCACTCTGAGCTGGGGGTACATGCTGGGCAAAAGCTCGTTCACACAGAGGTCTTCAGTGATGGGCTTTAGCCCACATGTTGCAGCTGAAGGAAGGGAGCGCAAGACGCGACGGAGTGGTTCCTCCCTGGGGATTTGCCCATGGTCTGTCCCTGACCCTTCCTCACAAATCACACATGCAGGAAACTGCACTTTGTTTGGAAATGATCCTTTGGCATGATTTGGCTTTCTAAAACCTGATGAGACACTTAACAGCAACCTACAGCAGCCCTCTGAGTGAAGGGTCTCTCCCCACTCAGCAGCCTGGTTGTGGGCTGTTTGTGGGGCATGGACCCTAGACTAGACTGGTTGAGAAGCTGTGTCTGAATCCCCTTTAAAAAAAAAGTAGCAGCAAATGCCTCAGATGGCTCTACAAACTGTTTTGACTTGACTGGCACCAAAACGCCCGTGCCTGGGGCCAACACAAATGGAGATCCTTATTCACAGCACCAACAAAAAGGCCAGGAACACAAAGGACAACTTGAAAGACCCTCACCTTGTCCTACTGGAGACTCTCAAAGGTTTTCCTGCAGCGTGTGCCTGACCCTACCCATAACATGATCTTATGCAATGTTGGCAGTGAAGGCAGAGACCTGGATCCCAGCATGAAGGAGAGGGAAGCGCCACTGAGCAGGACTGAGGGACAGTGGAAGCCATGCCACTCTGGAGAGCTCTTTATACCTTGCCTCTGAGCAAAGCAGTGAGAGAAATATCACTTGCCATTTTCTGCACCTGCTCAGATTCAATGTCGTGGCGCGTGTAGTGAGACTGGGAGCTCTCACTGCAGATCTCGGCTTCCAGGGGAGCTTTGAAGCTGAGACATAGGGTCTTTCTTCAAGCACTGTGCCCACGCCCAATACCTGCAATACCGTGGAATGGCAGCCCGACGAATCACCTGTGGTTTTCAGCAAGAGACCTACCTGCAGAGGGTGGACCGATGAGAACAGCAAAAGCCTCGATAAGTAGGACCAGCCCGATGGCACTGGAGAACTTCTGGGAGCCAACGATGGCCATCAGCACCTCGAACTGCAGTGCCCCCACCATGCCATAAGAGATGCCAAAAAAGACGCAGAAGATGACCAGCCCCGTGTAGTTGCTAGCCCTGGCACTGCAGATGTCTGTCAAGCCATTGAAGAGCATAGAGAAGCTGAACAGGTATGCCACGTGAGGGCGGACCCACTTCAGCCCTGCCACCATGCCGCAGGCTGGGCGGGCAAAGATGTCTATGAAACCGATGATGGAGAGCAAGAACGCAGCCTCTGTGTCTGGTACGCCTGTGTCCTTGGCGTAGTTGACCAGCAATATGGGGGGCACAAAGAGACCCAAGACCAGGATGAACTTTGAAATAGTGTAAATGATAAACCCTCGGTTGGAAAAGATGCTAAAATCCAGAAGCTTCTTTCCTTTCTTGGGCTTCTTCTTGGCTTTCTTGGCTTTCTTCGTTCCATCAGTGGTGCTGATTCCTTCCTCTGATTTTCCTCCTATGGGCAGCATCTCCTTAGCTTCGTATTTGTCCTGAGCCTTCCCCATCTTCCGCTTCATGCCCATATCCAGGGGTCTCATGACTGCCCCACAAGTGCAGCAGTTAAGCAGAAGGCCCCCCATGATAAGGAACCCTCCTCGCCAACCAAACTTCTCCAGCAGCACTTGACCCAGTGGAGAGAGGGAGGAAAGGAAGACGGGGCTCCCAGCAGCAGCCAGTCCATTGGCAAGAGGCCGACGCTTGTCAAAGTAGGTGCCCAGCATGATCAGCGAGGGCTGGAAGTTCAGTGCCATACCCAGACCTACATGAGGGTGAGAGCCAGGAGTGAGACAGAAAGTGCGAGAACATGAGATGTGGTTTGCAACAAGCTGAAAACTCTCCTCAGACTATCCTAGTCCTGAAGGCCCATGATGGGATTCACATGTTCCTCACAGATCTCTGCTCCTTCATGTTAGTGGGCTGGCCCAAGAGAAGATGGGCTAAACCAGCCTGTCTACCTGAAGTGTGTTTGACTCAGGTAGCTGTGGCCATGTTTAGACAGGACATGTGCCTTAAACTGGAACTTTGCCTCCCTCCCCTACCACTATATACTGATGCCATCCCAGTTGCCACAATCACTGGGCATCACCTGCATTTCTTCTGTCCCTCTCCCCTCAGCCACAGGCCCTGCCTGTTTAGATGCAGTAGACACATCTCTCACAGGTGCAATGTTCCGGCCTAGATGCCTCCTGTAAGCAGGTGCAAACAAGTGAGGGGACACCTGATGCTAGCCATGGCAATGCTAAGGGGGGACACAACATGGTCTTGGCTCTTCCCCAGTTAAGTCTATCCCGCCCAGCTCCTGGGGCTCTCACCTGTCAGCACGCCAGCTGTCAGATAAAGCTCAATGATATTGGTGGTGAAAGATGCCAGGATCATCCCAGAAGAAGCTAGCAGCCCACCAATGAGCATCACGGGCCGGCAGCCAAACTGGTTCACCATGATGCTGCATACTGGTCCTAGGAGGAAGCAGAGGAGACGGAGTAGGAAACCAGAAGGAGGTAGGACAACTGGGAAGGTGCAGCCTGCCCAAGCGGGCACCTGGGGAAGATGAAACACTGATGACAGAGATCACTGCTTGGCTGCTCAGATACACAGCCCTTGAGCCCAGCCAAGGGAGAGATTGTATAGTGTGGAGACCTCTGTTTTGCCCTGCCTTCAGCCTCTTGTTCCCTGGGAACAAGAAGGGGCTTGGTGTGATACAGAAAGCACTTCAGCAATGGGCGCAAACCCCATGTTAACTGCCTGAGAGGCGGGTGGGGTGACCCCTGAGTTCTCCTGGGGCAGAGGAAACAGAGACTTGAAATGCAACACACTCTAGAAGAGAAGTGGTGGGACAATTGTACTCTGCATGTTGGTTCATGACCAACATGACCAACACGGAGCATGAGGAGAACCCATGGAGAAATGGTCTGGGCCCATAAGAGGGTTGGGAAGGCACAAGTTAGGGAAGGGGAATTGTATCCAAGCATCACCTGTCCCATAGAGCATGGCCAGCATGATGGAGGAGATCCAGGCTGTGTCACTGTAACCCACGTGGAAATCTTTCATGAGCTCCTTGAAGTAGACACTGACGGCTTTCGGGAAGGCATAGGAGAAACCGGTGATCACAAAGCAGCCAAAGAGCACGATCCAGCCCCAGCCACCATCCGGGGGCTTCACGGGAGCAGGGAGCTGCCCTTCGTCTGGGTCAGCTCTCCCCATCGTCTAGCCTGGGAGGGGAAAGGCAGGTCAAGAGGAGGTAGGGCAACAGAGATAGAGAGAAAGATAAAGAAATCTCCAGGTGCTGCAAGACGAGAAGAGCAGAGCAGGCAAACATTTACTGCAAGGTTTCTCTCCATGCCCACTGTCTCCAAGCTCCGAGACCCTCACCAGGGGACCACATCATCTCTCTGCACCTTCATCCTGCCAGGCAAGGCAGGACCGCTCCAGGGTGCGAGGCCAAGCCACACTTGGGCAGAGAAGGGAAGACTCCCCCCAAGCTCAGGGCACCCCACAGCTCTGTCACCCCTGGTCAGAAGCAGACAAGCAGGGTCACAGCTCCTAGTTGAGACTGGAGAGCTGCACCTGATGTGGTGGGGCATCAGGATCTGCAGCACCCTACCTTGCTCTGGGGTCCCAAGATCACTCTTTGAGCCTTTTACCTCCTGGTCTGCTCTGTCTGGGAGCCCTCCAGGGTCTGCCCTGCTACAGAAGCCTCCAGCAGTGGGGCAGAGGAGGTCCATGAACCCCACTGTGCTTTCCTCTGGGAGGCTGCTGTGCACAGCCCTCACCCTCCCTTCCTCACCGCGAGTGGCCAGATTTGGGAAAATTGGTGAAGGGGGAGAGCACGGCAAAACCGGTGGTGGTGGCTACTCGCATGCCAGAGAGATTAGGGCTCTGTACCTACATGGAGGGGCCAGAACAAAGCCTAAGGGGGGAGAAGGAGGGAATTAGAGGGGATATCTTGTGAGTTGCTCTCAGGGCTGTTAAGCTGCCCAGGAATTTTTCTTCAAATGGCTGCTGTGGACATGTTTTTCTCATTTCTCCCCAAGGTACCAGGTCTTTGCCGTAGGCCTTCTGGCCTCAGTTTCTTGGTCAGCCAGGCTTATTTTTGCACCCGTATGCAAAAACATCACTGGCCTTTGATTATTGATGCTCCCAAGTAGCATCAGCCAGGCATTATAAAATAGGGGGGCTTTCTCCATGCCTGAGCTGGACTTTGCCAGGTCCAGTTTGCTGTCTCACCGTCCTGCTGGCAGTACACCCCCAGCGTGGGTCCTCTCTCCTCCCAGCTCCCTTGGCTGAAGGACTACGAGATGGCGGCAATGTCCCCATCCCTTGGCACTGGGAGTTGTGTGAAATGCAAGCAGTCAAATGCTGACTGTGACTGCCGAGGGGACAAGGACACTCCAATGGATGGGACAAGAGGGATAGCACCTGGAAGCTTTGGATCTGGGTGCATTTCTCAAGGAAGTCCCTCTTCTTTGTTTCCTCTAAGCAATGGGGACGACTTGTCCCGATTCCCATAGCACTGATTGCTCTGCAGGTTAAACAAGTGCAAATTCTTTAGGCAAAAGCATGGATGGCACAGGCAGAGTCCAGGTAAAGGACCCTTGCTTGGCAAGAGGTGGTCCTACCCCATGACACCTCTGAATCTTGCAGAAAAGGAGAACGACTAGTCTTTCTCAGGCTGCAGGAGCTTCAGCATGTAGAGCTGAGGCTGGAAATGGGGGTTGGAAAGTGCTCTGAGAGGGGTCTGAAACCATAGTTTAGGGGATGCTGGAGCAGGGACCTGCAAGACAAGACAACTAGGCCAGTTCCGGACCCCTCCACAAGGGACATGGCATCTGCACCCACGGTGCATTGACACGAGGAGGCCCAAAATGGTCTTGGCCAGTTGGTTTTAGTCAGATGCCCAAGCCAAGGTTGACCTGTGGAGGGAAGGGTGGAATCAGAGTCACCAGCCACCCACAGTGGTATCCCTCCTTCCCCTCCCCAGGGAATCGTTGCTTCTGAAAACACTTGAGGGTTTGTGCATGGCAGCACCCAGTTGTCTGCCACCACCACGGGTCCCCAGACTTTCAGGACCCCATCAGCCGGCTACAAAAGCGCAAATGTTTCTCAGTCAGAGCTGGTCCTCGACCACCACCACTTCACCATCTGCTGCACATGGCTGCCTCAGATGAGAGCAGCTGACATCAAACACGCCCTGAGCCTTTTTATCCAAGCTCCTCTCCCAGCCTCGCTCTGCTTGATCTCATCCTGCACCACAAATGAAATTAATCAATCAAACCATTGCAATTGATCTTTCCCCCCACCCCCCAGCTTCCTAGCAAGAAAATATTTGTCCATCTGTGGCATGTTCTTCAGAGATTTCTGTAGCATCGCCTGTCAACGAGGAGTCAACTGCCTTTGATTTTGAAGAGCACGTTAGACAAATATCCATCAGTGCTGTGCGAGTTTGGAGCTGGATGGGTACCACTGCAGAAGCCACTTGCTCAGGGCTACACAACCGTACAGCAAGGCGTGAAGAGGCTTTTACCTGCCTGCAGACAGATGTTGGCTGAAAAAGATGAGGTGCACCAGAGGAGCCCACCTGGGGAGATGTCTCCAAAGCCAATCCGCTGTAACACAGCTCTGCTGGAGATTTATCCCAGCTCTGAGCCAGGCAGCTCCGAGCTGCCTTGCTCCTGACACCACAGCCCATACGCTGGCTCTTCTCCTCACGACCGCACACCGTGGGCACACCATGTACCTCTACAGCTTGCTATTATCTTTCTCCTCAGTTAAGCAGCTTTATTCACAGGTAAAAATACCACGGGTACATTCACACGCACCTAAAAGCTCATCGGCATGGGCACCTGCCCTTCCACAGAGCTGGCTGCTGGTGGGTTCCAGGAGAAGACCTGCACCGACACCAGCAGTTACCAGCCCAGGCTGGGAGGGTGAAGGCCATGGCAGGTTCAGCTGTGGCTGCCAGTCCCTGGGCACACACAGAGCACGGAGCAGCCGGTGCTGGACGATGCGCAGCAAAGCTCTGCCGCGCCAGGCAAGCTGCGTGCAGGAGGGTCTGCGTGAATGCTAGGATGGCTCCTAGTGCCTCCACACAGCACGGGTGGGGTCTGTTTGATAAATGCAAGGACCACGATTCATGCCACCAGCCTCCCCAGCCCACAGACAACACCCTGGGAAAGCATTCATTGGAGAATTAAATCAGTGCAAGCTGTCGCATCGGCAGCCGGTGCTGGGATGCCATCATCCCACCGCGGCACTGACCTGTGCAACGAAGCGACGACCTTCTGAGCACGGGATGATCCTCCGAGGGCCGAGTGGACCCGTCAGCAAGCCCTCCCTTCTCCCTCTGGCTCGCGCTTCCCAGCTCTGGACGAGGACGCCCGCTTAGATGGTCCCGCTGGCTCTTTGCTCCATGGTGGACACACCGTCAGCCAGGCACGGGGAGGATGCCCACAGGAATCCAGCGCCCGTCAGGCAGCGTCTAGTGCCCCGCTCCTTCCTTTGGGACGACTATGTCCTCGCTAGAGAGCTAATCCCCCTCGCAGCCTGCTTTCCTCCAGCCCCGATGCTGCCCAGCGAAGCCGCCCGTGGCCGACCCAGGGGGATGCCCCGTGCGGGGGACCCCCTTGCCTCCCGTGGGTGCAGGTGGTGACCCACGGCCCTCCCAGCGTGGATGTGGGTCAGCAGCCGCTTATGGTTTCAGGTCGGTGGAGGCCGGCGGGCGCTGAGTGGGCAGAAAGCACTTCTGCACTTTTAAGAGGCTTTTCCAGCCAATGGGGAGGAGGTGGCTGCCTCCCGTGGCCCGAATCCCCCCGTAATCCCGCAGCCCAGGGGCTCCTCGCCTCTCCCCCAGCAGAACGGGGCGAAGCTGGGAGTGCCAGTGATGGACCCAGCCAGGAGGGAAGGTGCCAGGGCGGGGGGCAGCAGATGATGAGGGCACAGACCCGTGCTTCAGTAAGGGGCACCGGCGAGGTTCTGCAGGGCACGTGCCCAGCAGACAGCGAAGACAAGGTGGACCGGTGGAGGAACCACGGCTCTCCGCGGCTCGGAGGGTGGGCTCCAGCCCGCCCCGGGCAGCCGGCTCACCACCTCCTGCCGAACCGAGACCCCTCAGCAGCTGCCGCTGCCCAGGAGGGTGCCTGGTGGGCGCTGGGGACCAGCTGGGCTCTGGCCATGCAGGGAGAAAAACCGCTTTCCTTCCAGGGAGGGTGCCGGGGCTCGCCCCGGGTGGGATTTCAGGGAGTGGGGAGGGAAAGGCCCGGGCTGTAAACCCCCAAAGCCCCTCAGCCCCCCACTGCTGTGCCTCTCTGGTGGCAGGGCGGGGGGGCCTGTGGGGGCTTTGCAGCGCTCACAGCCAGGGTTTAATTTCTATTAATAAGGCTAATCGGCTAAAGCCCTGGCCATTGCTCGCACTCCCTCCCTCACCGCCCCTCCCTGTGGCCCCCAAGGGTGGGCCCAGGCTGGCGGGCACCCGCAGGTCCCCAAGGGAGCGTGTCTCCCCCACGCCGAGCCACCCAGGGCAGCCGTGATGGCCCCAGGGCTGGCAGGGACCCCGCGTCCTCCTCCCACTGCGTCCTCTGACCGAGGCGAAGTCCCGGCCCCTGGAATGGCTACAGAAGCATCATTCTCCATTTTATTAAAAAAACCCCAAATCTTTTCTGCAGGACAGTAGGCAAAGGAGCAGGGCAGCAGCACCGGGTACTGTCACCTGTCCCCGCCTCGCCCCAGGGCTGCGCCAGGGGGAGAAGGGGCAGATGCTGCTATGAAAGGGCACGGCTGCCAAAGGGGTCGAGAGCAGAGAGCTGCGCACTGCGGACCCCCGCAGCCGGACCACATTGATGGAAGCCTTCTTGTGGCCTCCTCCCTTCGGGGTTCCTTCTCCTGGTCGCAAAAGGACTGCTGGGTGAGCGTCCTTCTCTGCCCACTGCAGGGCTGGCAAAGCTTCGCCTTCCCCACCCTGCTACCCCATGTTGCAGACGATCCTACCCACCCGTCCCTCCACCTCCCACACCAGCAGCATCCCCTCTCCCAGGCCCCCAGCACCAGTAACACCAGAATTCTCCTGCTCGAGTACAGTAACATCACACGGGGAGGGTGGACGGGGGGCAATCCAAAAAGAGCAGCAGGGATCTGCTGCTGGCCAAAGCACACCAGACAGCCAGGCACAACGCGGAGGGAAGGGAGGGGAAAAGAGAGATTACTCCATGAGTGGTAGCACTAGGTCGCTGCCCAGCTGGGGTCACAGCCTGTCACTCGTATGCCTCCCCCTTCCCTGCTGAACTTCTCTGCTGTCCGCAGCCCCGCTTCATCGGATGATGGGTGCCGAGCGGTCGTTGGTGACCGTGGGACGAAGCTTGACTGTGGCGAAGGGGTTGGTACCTCTGGAAGGGGAAAGGAAACCGGCAACCATCAGGAAATCTGTGAAGACCATGCAGGGGTCCCGCTGACCAAGCAAAGGCTACTGAGTCCTGCCAGACAGCCACCTCCATTGCACGGAGGAGAGTGTGGTAAAGCTGACTGCTGAGTAGGTTTTCTCCCTCTCTAACACACCCTGCTGCAGGTTCCCATGCAGTCCCCCTTGGTCACAGAGACACCAACCCAGCTGCAGGGGGAAGGACAGCGGGGATTTACAGCAAGTCTCATCCCCACAGACCTGACTTCTCAAAGCTAAAAGCCAC
>Ga0065711_1006985_pt1 | contig 24367 bp, 15 predicted proteins | sample Hoacrofraction12_FD_59098 | JGI IMG/M metagenome (GOLD analysis project Ga0065711, IMG submission 59098) | Hoatzin crop microbial communities from Cojedes, Venezuela - Epithelial fraction 12 v2 (version 2) | ecosystem: Host-associated > Birds > Digestive system > Esophagus > Crop | place...
GAGGGTGACGGAGCCCTGGCCCAGGCTGCCCAGGGAGGCTGTGGAGTCTCCTTCTCTGGAGATATTCCAGCCCCGCCTGGGCAAGGTCCTGTGCAGCCTGCTCTGGGTGACCCTTCTTGGGCAGGGGGTTGGACTGGGTGACCCACAGAGGTCCCTGCCAACCCCAAACATTGTGTGATTCTAAACTCTCTGCCAGTAATTTTGCATGGTTTGGTCCTTCGGAGCAGAGAGTACAATTGCAAGGATGAGTTGATGAAACACCGGACTCGTCTGTGTTCTTGCTCCTTTGACCACTTGGTTTTTTGGTTTTTTCATACTTTTGAATTTCCTTACTCTGTCTTTGGTGCTGCATCGCGTGCAAAAGAGATTGAACAGGAAGGAATGATTTCCGAAGCCAGTTTTTGTGTGCGTAGAAGGTTGAGGTTTATTTACCATTGTTGTCTCCCCCCCCAGATTTACAGCTGGCGAGGTGATGTCGAATACAACGTGCTACTCGGGCTCCCAGGGAATACAGCGCTGCGAGGAGGTTGGAGTTATTAGCAAAGCAAGCCTCTGTCAGCCTGAAAACAAGATGGCTTAAAGATTATGGACTAATTTCACACTTACTATAGCATAGCATTACTGGCGCAGAAAATGATGGAGAATAAGCCGAACACTCATTTGCCCGTAAACCTTCAGGGGCGTAATGTCCTAAAAAGCCACTGAAATTGGATATCTGGAAAATGAACTCATTTTTAAGTGGGTCACAACATCTGTGATTATCTTGGTGGGATTACTAGCGTGATCATGCTGCGGGATCCTCGGCTGCTTCCTGTGGACTTCGCCCCTCGGTGCCGAGGTTGGCAGCGAGGACGCGCACGTGGTCTGTGGCCTGACGAGCGCTGGTGGGTCCGGCCAGCACATACGCAGCTTGCCTTCGTGGGTGGGTGGAAGAAGTACGTCAGGATGGTCTAGAAATGCTGGATACATCATTCCTGATTTAAAGAACACCAACTTTGATTTTAAATTAGGGATAAATTTTGACCTGTTGTCTTCCACCTATTAAAAACAATACCATGTTCTTCTATGCTGTTGTCCTCCTACTTGCTAGGAGATTATTCAGATACTCCCAAGGCTTGAAAATGATTTAGAAAATGGCAGGAAATTTATTTTAGAAAGCACCTGGAGCTTTGAGTCAAGCCGTGTAGTGGACATGGACCTTCCTCCTCTTCTCATCACCAGAAGTCCTGCTGAAGCAGGATCCAGCGTGTTTGGGTGGGGAACAGAGTATTTTCTCTGTGAGCAATGCAGATAGTAGGCCTAGCGGCAAAGTTTAAAACAAGCTCATAATCAAAAGTCTCCTGGATAATCAAGTTTGCATTTCTTTGGAAGACTTCATGTTGTCAGTCCACTTCATGGTGGTGACATTTAATTCAGACTTTGTCGTCATTCTGACTTAGCTCTGTTCTGCTTTTTCAAGCAGGAGGCGATCACCTTTACTCACCCCCGTGTCTCAGCAGGGTTTGTCCTGCACGTATTGGCAAGGTTTCCGAGTCTCCACTGGCGAGCCCTGTCCTTTTGAAGGTCCGCCAATGAGTTGCTCTGTAGCTAGATCCAGGCTGTTTTGTATTTTCTCGCTTTGTCAGTCAAAGGACATGCTCTTTTTAGGTCGTTTGCATCCTCCTTTCACCCCACTGTCGGAGCTGTATCTCATTTCTCCTCTTGAAAGCCCTTCGTGAGGATGTCTTTGGGGCAAACTACAAAGGATTTGAGCCTCTTAGCAGTTCTTCCTACACAGCCTTCTAAAAATGGTGCCTTGCTCTAGTCCTGGAGGCACTTTAGGCTATACATGTGGTGACTTAATCCTTGGAAGATGTGGGAATCCTCCAAACTATGTGCTGGGATTTGGGGTGGAATCTCAATTTCCTTCCTCTCAGATAGAGCACCATGAGAAAAGGCCGTGGTGGTTGCAGGAGCCATCTGTTAGAGACGAGCCGTGATAACCAGGGCCCAGAGCAACCATCGCAGCCCCTGGCCAGCCTCCCGGCTTGTGAGCAGAGCTGGACTTTCCTCGCTTTTCCCTCGCCTTTGCCAAGAGATGAGGTGGGATAGGGGAGAGATTAGTTCTGACTCCAGAAATCGGTATTTTTTCACCCCTTAATGGTAATAGCAGTTTTATGACAGAGAATCCTCTTTGCTGAAGCAACCTGTGGAAGAGCCCGTGCTCGCAGAATGGTTGTCTTGAAAGGATTTAGAAATACAATTGACCGAAACTTGAAAAATGTGAAACACTCGCTTAGAGGAAAAGCCGCCTTCTGTTAGACTAGTTCTGTAGAAAGAAAAGAAAAAAAAAAAGGGATAAAAGCCAAAAAGGGAGATCGCACATTCCTGTTCTGCTCAACGCTTTGAACGGAGGCTGGCCTCCCATCGCTGGAGCCCTCAGCCCCTCGGTGGGGCAGCAGGCAAGTCGTGACAGTTTGGAAGAATCGGCCCCCGTTCTGGCCAGGCTGTGTTTCTCGGCAGCAGCGGGTGGGGGTCACGGGCTCCGAGGGTTCCCTCCTGCCGCCCCGCCAGCCGCCCAAACAGCATCGTTCTGGGGGAGCACCGACTCCAGACGACATCATGTCCCCAAGTGATTGTTTACCTAACGCCGTTTTTGCTTTATTTTATTTCTCATGCTACTTTGTTTCTGTTCAGACTCACAAAAATGGGAAATAGTAAAATACAAAGGAGTAGAGGACAAAGCAGTGCAAAGAAAAGATTGATGCTGGTTCAAACTTGGGGAAGAATGCGACATAGAGAAGGGTCTCTGAAACCTGAAAAGGTTCCATTTTCATTATTTAAGCTTTGAATATGATCAGGTTATAAGCGCTTAATTATTGTCATGCCTAAAACACAATGCGGGAAGCTGCAGAGAACTGAAATCTGTCATGAGGTTTATGAAGGAATGGCCTGAAGAGGATTCGTATGTCGTTTATAAATGTCATCCGTATCTAAATACACGGTGGACTTGCATGGTAACCCAGAAGGAGAGAGGTCTTGTCATGAAGCATGACAAAGCAATTATTGATCTCGCCAAAAAGGAAAGCAGTGCTAAAAAAGCACCGGGGACAACCAAAAGAAGGATGGGACGTGACAAGGAGATGGAAGGAGAGGCCAAGGACAGGTTACCAGGGAAGCGGGCCTGACTCCAAATACTCCAGATGCAAAATCCCTCAGTTTTGGTAAACTTGGATTAGCATTTAAGAACAAACAGAAGAACACAGCTGGCCTTCCAGCTCTATCATTGATTAAACAATATCTGAAAGTCTTTGAAGTCCGGAGAAGTTTGGGGAGCTCCGTCGTGCAGTTTATCTGCAAGGGTTGAAGTATTGCTTCCTGGTTTTCTGTTTTAGCACCTCTGCAAAGGCTCTTTCTAACGAGCTAAATATATAGAAAGGTGTAGGGAGAGACTGGGGATTGGTGTGTGGAAAAGATCTGTTTGGAGAAAGCCTGGAGTAGTCGTGCTGGAGGCGGTGTTTAGATGCTGTGTCCGGAGCCGCCTGTCCTGCACGGCTCCCGGCTCCCCCGCTCAGCGCACAGCTTTCCTGCTGGCATCCCTCTCGCCTTCCCACTCCGGATGTTGGGAGAGAGATTTTCTTCTGACTGCAAAATTACCTTTCCAAGCCTGATTTGTGTATAAACACTGGGGTTTTTCAATACTGGGGGGAGGGAGGGGAGAAATAAAACCTGGATTTTTAGGCTGTTAGTGGTGTGCGTAATTCCAAATTCACAGATGTGGGGGAAGAAATGAGATCTAGAGGTCAAAAGGCAGAAGTGGGGTGCAGAAGACCGGAGTTTTATTTGTGATTCTTCTCACAGTATATAGTTGAATTCACCCTTCCCTCTTGTAAACTGAGAATAAGACCATTTCCATGAAGTGTTTAAAAATCACCACATGGGAGGCAGTAAGCGTGATCTGTTAGCTATAACTGGAAAAAATTGTGGGTGTTTGTGAATGCCCTAAGGCCAGGATCCATCCCGTGTGGGTTTCAGCACCTGAGAAAAGGTGCTTGAATTGATCTCATCTTCTCCACTGTCTTTTTAAGAAGCTTACAGAGTAAGTGTCCATAGCTTTGTCACCAGTTCGGTGCCTGGAGCAAGGCAGGAGGAGTCTGAGCCTCGGTTACTGAAATACCGTGATGCTTAGGTTTCTGTCTGGCTTTGAACACTGGGCTTTCTCACTGGCGTAGGCTGGTTGTGCTTCAGCTAGCCTTAGGAAGTCGTCATGCCGTGAAACCTGAGGGTCTCTTGATTCCATATAGCCAACAAATAGAAAAATTAACATTGCAAAATTGAGAATTTCAAACTGTATTAAGGATGAGCATTGTTCTGCTCTCATCTGGGTTTCTCAAGCATTTTGTTCCATTCACCGTCATCCTCAAACCCTGAGAAGATGGCAGTGAAGCTGCTGTCCTGGAGTTGTTTTATGTACTCGTGATCTTTCTTTTCTTCGTGAGGAACTGTCACTAAATCATTCCATTTGAGGGATGATTTGTAATCTCTTAGAGAGGGCTCTTTTTGTCAGGGTTGCGAATTTTTCCCCCAGTCCTGAGAGCTGTTTGGAATGCCCTGAGCACTTCCTCGCAGTGCTTAAAGTCTTCCTTCAGTTCACCGTCATTGCTCTCTGTGGATTAGCTTCCACGCAGTAGATTTTGTGCCTGGCCCAGTCTGATGTGTTTGCGCAGTGTGTGCCACAGGCAACCAGACACAGAAGCGTCGTGCTGCCGTTGGGGGGTTTTGGCCACGGAGTGATGGAGGAGCTGAAAGCCCAAACCCCTGATGAGCCGCGCGTGGAGGGAGTGGGGGCTTGGCTTGGCGCTGGGAGCAGGAGTGGGAAATCACGAGCGACGGTTCCTGACTCTGCGTCACCTCGAAGCAGCTCGTTCTCTCCAGGTAGCAGAGCCATGCTGGTGTAAATTACAGCTTTACTAACTGGCTTCACAGCCAAATCAAAAGACATTTACGCAAGTACTGGGAGTTTTGCTGGAGTAACATCTCCGGACCTTCAGTGACAAGCCTGAACTTTGCCAGCTCTGTTGTGCTTCAGATGGTGAAATCCTGGGAGTATTGAAATCACTGGCAAAACCATTGCTGACTTTGGTGGAGACAGGACTCCGTCCTCTGAGTGAATGACATAGGGCCATGTTGAGCATTTGGTCTGGCATCTAAAGTAAAGTTTAAAAAATGCTTAAATCCTTATTGAAAAAGGTTTTGTTTGTTTTCTTGTCTGTTGTTAGCGGTGGACATTTCTTTTTCAAGGTAAGTTTATGGTGGTGTGTAATTCCAGTGTCTGAAATGCCAGCTTCCTCCAGTACCTGAGCTGTCTGCTGCCCTTGGAGCACTGGGTTACAACTCGGTAAAGGAGACCAACAACTTCGGGCTTAAATATTAGGCAGTTATGTTTCAGAGCAATTGTAAGAGTTTTATAATATGAATACCTTAAATACCTGGAAGGAGACGCTCCCTACAGTACAGCGGTAGCTAGATACCTTTATGCACCATTTGTATGAAAGCTATGAAAGCTTCCAGTGTTCCACTGGTACACATTTACTTGCCTTTGCGTGTACTGGTGTGCGTCAGACAAGAATTATAGAAGGAAAATGCGAATGTTGCTAGATTGAACATCGATGTCTGAAATACAGACTGCTGCCTTTCTCGGATGGGTGGGTGGCTGCCTGCTGATGGGTGGCTTTCAGGGGTACGGCACCCTCCTCCATGCAGGTGAGCTCTGCTTCCCTCGTGCAGGGCCCTCCACATGAGCCCAGGCTCAGTGACAGCTGGATGGGGGGGCTGGGACAGCTCTCGTCCCTCCTGCTGCCTCAGTTTCCCTCTTCCAAAATGAGGGTGCGGTGGTGTGGCTCTCTGTCTTAACAGCTTTGGGGTCTGCGGATAAAAGCTGCCATGCAGCCCCTGGAAGCTATCACTATCAAATAATTTTCTGTTTAATAGTTGACTGTTCGTACGGTTCAGAAGCTACAACGGCGTCGCTGTATTTTTGCAGCGGCCACTGAAGTCTTTGTGGCTCATCTGAACAGGATGCTAGAAACCAGCTGGATGTCCCAGATGACTCTGTGCAGGTGCTGTATAGAGACATCTTCCTTATCAGTAAAACAAACAAACAAAAAAGTTTAAAAAAGAGTTCTCTGAAGCCAGTGGTTTCAGAAGCAATCTGAAACAGTTCTAAAGTGGAAGTAGTTGTGATTTCTTTATGGAAGGAATAACCCGCTTGCAGATAAGTATTTAGGGTAAATTTAGTCTGTATTTGCTTCAGGTAGACTTGAGTAGTGAGCTTTGTACCCGAAGTTCATGCAAGTGGTGTGCTTTGACTGGTTAGCTTAGCGGAGGTTGCTGCACCCCGTGCGGTTCTGTAGCCACCGGTCTTAAGATTCCAGCCCTGCGCTTCCCCGAGGCACGCTGCGGGCGGCCCTGGTGTGAGGCTGCGGGCGGCCCTGGTGTGAGGCTGCGGGCGGCCCTGGTGTGAGGCTGCGGGCGGCCCTGGTGTGACGGCCCGATCCCTTCCCTCTCCTGCACTACGGAGTCCTGCAGGCTTTGGGCTCATTTGTCATGTCCAGGTGCTGCATCTTCCCAGGCTGCTTTTCGTGCCCTGTTTTACCTCCACATCTTTCTTCATTTGTGTTCTGCTCCTTGGCACCTCTTGCCCACCCTCGGGTATCATTTCCATGGGTTTGCAGAAGGTCTCCCACCACTCTTCCAGCCACACGCTGTCTGGTCATTCGAATCCCTCCTTAAAACTAACGTCTTCCAGGAAATTCTTCCTCCTTTGCTGTCAGGAATAATCTCTCCCACATCCTCCGTTATCATTTTTTTTCTATGTCCTGTTCTGTTTTCTGTCAAAGTTTCTGCAAGGCAGGGAGCATGGCTCATATATACTTTAAATACATGCTATGAAATATCGCTCATATTAGAACCCTGAAAAAGAGAATAGTGAGCCTTTATAAATTTTCACCCGTACACGTCTGGTGCTTTATAACATCCTGATTCAAAGGGTGTAAGAGGCGAAGAGACCAGTTCAGCATCAGCTTGTCTGGCTGGTGTAGAGCACAGGTAAAACCCTGGTTCCTGCATAGCAACACAGTCCTATGGCTGCTCCTCTACGTAACAATATGCATGAGGAAAAAAGCAGCTGCTGCTGTTTAGGAAATGAACTAGAAAGTTTGATTTTGTAATTTTCAGCTATGAGCTATGTCGAATAGATGAGCTGAATTTGTATTTGGTTTTGGAAACGTGTTATATCCAACCCTAGGTGTGTGTCTGTGGGTAGGTATGTTGTGTATCTGTGTTTATTCATATGTGTACAGTGTGTCTATGTGCACATGCTATACATTAAAATACTAAAGTAACATGACCAGATTTTTATTTTACATGAGTGTTCTATGAAGTAAGAACTCCCTCGTGTTATACTACAGTAAAAGTGGTAATAAAAATACTGGATTTTAGGCCCATAGCTAAGTGGTTAGTTACACATAAACGTGCACACCTATTTGAGAGCAAAGCAGAGATACGTGGGAGATAAAAGAGAACAAATGGACAACTTATAATTACATGTGTTTTAGTTCATCTGGCATCCAGATGATCATCCTTGATTCTGACGGTTTTGACAAATCAGTTTATAAGAACTGTAAATGTAACCCAGGACTGTGCAGTAGGCAAGGGAACACCGATTTTTTTTTTTTAATTTTTTTTTTAATATTATATTCAGTCATTTCATTATTGGAGGTAAATACTGCTTGTACTTAGAAACACAACAGCTGGTCTCATGTGAGAAGGCAATCCACAGATTAACTTGCCAAATGTATTACCAGTTCATTTCACTGGGCTGAGAACCTAAGGGTATTTTAATAGTTTTGACCTTGATCAGACAAGAAAAAAAATGCCCTCGTTCGCAAGTTGAACCTGCGACTTAAACACTGTTCTGGTCTGCTGCAGCGTAAAGCGCGGCCCGGCAGCCTCCTGGCGAAGCGGGCTGAGAGCCGAGCTCTTCAAAAGCAACGGGGCAAACTCGGCGTGAGGAGGAGTGGTTGTGGTTCTCGGGTTTGCTCCGGAGGAGAGGTGCTTTGGTTACTGCTCTTGCTGGTTTGGGCGCTGCTTGCGTGGAGCAGCCGTGTAAGCGGGGTTACTGTGCAGATTTGCACGAGCAAGGAGGAGTCTTTAGTCGTATGTTTGCAGATCTAATTTGGCTTTAATATGGATTTTTACATTAAGAAATTGGTTGTATTCAAATTGAAAGGCCAGATGCGTGCAGACTTTTCGCAGCGCCCCAGAGCCGTTCCTCCCGCCGCGTGCAGAGCTTGCTCTCCGCGGGCTGGTGACCAAACCCGGCTGCAGGGATGCTGGAGGATGCTCTGGATGCGGGCTGGTGACCAAACCCGGCTGCAGGGATGCTGGAGGATGCTCTGGATGCGGGCTGGTGACCAAACCCGGCTGCAGGGATGCTGGAGGATGCTCTGGATGCAGGGCNCGTTGTAGAGAGCTCTGTGTCCAGAGCTGGGGAAGGGAGCTGTGGTGGAAAGGAAACTTAAGCAGATCTTCCAAAGACAGACTATTTTTTAATGAACTATTCCCTGCAACGTTTTTTGTGCCATGGGAGCCTTCCTCCGAGGACGTCAGGGTGCTGGACCCCGCAGCCTTTCGGGGCTGGTGACACCATGTCCCAGCACTTTGGCCATTGCTCTCCCTGAGCAGCCTCTCTTGCCGGGTTTCCCTGTCACGTCCCTGGGGACTTCTCACACCCAAACTCACCCAGTGTTGAAAATAGGGCAAGATCAGGCTTATTCAGTAAACCGGCTTGGTGAGGCTCATCCAGGTGCAGTCCTTTGAATTGAGGTCTCCAGCCTGACTATCTCCTTGCCTTCGGGAAGAGTTACGAGTGCTGAGGATTTAAGGGTGGGACTCCTGCAAGTTCCTGACATTGGCCTGAAATTCAGTTTCCTTTGAAGTCGAGGGAGCTTTACCGTTGGTTTTGTTGGAAGCGAAGCGCAGCAGACGCCGAATGCTTTCCAAGCTCCTGGTTTGGTGTCTAACTTTTCTGTCTCATTTCTTAATTGGATCTTTTTCAGAGTCTCGTGGTCGCTTGTCATTAATTCTCTTCAAGAACTCTTAGAAACAATCTAGTTTTGAGACGTGCAATGGCCAAAACCAGTGTAACACTTTTCCATAAAACCTATGTGTTATTTCACAGTTCTATGGCCGCTTTTAAAAATAGCGTCTCTTTATATCTCCAAAATCCCTTCCCCTGCTCCATGATCTCTGAAGTGAGATAAACCAGACAGATACCAGGATTTTTTTTTTACTGTTTTTATAACATTTACCAGATTAGCAAATAGGGATTTACTTTGCGCTTCCCTTCCACTGGGCTGTTTCTGTAAGAGATAAGTGGAGCGCTGTATCATGCAGCTCCCGGGTCTGCTAAGCACTGCCTCACGCCATCCGTCCCTGCGAAGGGAGAGCAGATCCTTGAACTTGAATCTCTGCAACAGAAGTCCTTCCATTTGATCTCTAAACCCGTTTGTAATTGCCAGATCTACAAATTACATCTTCAGATGATAATACCCATAGAAGTGTTTATCTGTTATTTTATTTCATGTACCTAAGACATTGTCTATGTCCACGGCGCGCTGCGTGACTCTGCCACACAGACCAGACCCTGCCATCACTGATCCTACAAGTAGGCCTTCTTTTACCTAAAGTTCCTTTGAGTTTAGTCAGATTAAAGCACAGTTTAAAGACAGAACATTAAGATTCTTTCACTTAAACCTTACTTTGGTTGCTCAGCTGCATTTCTGCAGTACTGCTCTCTGCTCTGAGCCTATGCAGGAGTCACTGTCCTGCTGTGGCCTGACCCTCCAGTTCTAGCGTGGGTGAAGTGTGCACTGGGGATTGAGGATGGATGCTTGGAACCGAGGGCTTGTGTGGCCCCAAAAGAGGTGCAGGGTTGTGATATTTTGCTGTTGCATTCAGTGAAAGCAGGGTTTGGTTTGGTTTTTTTTTTCTTTAAGAAAAAAGAAAAGAATAACTAGACTATGCAGAAAATCCTAGACTTCCTTTTAGTACTACTGCAAGTGAAAAGAGAGGCTCTTTATTCCTTACTTCCTTGGGTTCAGAATAATTCAGAATCGAATTGTATTGGACGTTTAGGCTTCGTTTGGTAATGAGAAGGCAAGAGTAGTTTCCTTACCACTTTGTTCTCCAACTGTGTTTGCTTTTTCACAGTAGTGCAGATTTGTATTTCCTAAGAATTTCAGGGTGATTTAAGCATCCGTTCATGTCCACTTCAGCATGGTTTTACTAGTTTTGACATGTAATTTCCTGAACACGCTGACACTTCCCACCCTCGTATTCTTAAGGCAAATGTCGTTCCAGCAACACCAATTTTTTCACATGTTCACTAATTTTTCCTCTTTGATTCTGCTAGTGGGCGATGAAAAAAAGTTGAGTTTCCGTTATCAGCTCAGATCAATAAATCTGAAGGAGAAAAAGGAGGAAACCTCAACTCAGGGGAGTCCCAGTCAGCAAACATTTACTGATAAAGAAAACACTCGTATATCTGACGCGTCATCAGCTGCCAGTGTTTGCTTACACCCCAAGTGCTTGTCGCTACAAGAAGAAACTTCACTGCTACTGGAGCTGGGTTTCCACGGTCCCTCCGAGAGCTGTTTTTAGTCAGAGCTTTGGTTATGAACCACCAAGTGAAGTACAGTAGAGGCTGCTGTTTTCCAGGATTCTTCTTCAAAAGATGGGTGACTTTAAGGGACGCTTTTGGAAACCCACCAAAGTTGTGCTCAGTTGATGGTGGGAATGGAGGAGCTCGGTTACCCAAGTGTTGGGTGGACTTTGCTGTCACGGTGGAGGAGATATAGAAATACTGCTTTATCATTGCTGTGGCTCATGGTTTTTTGGCCCAGATACCACAACTGGGTTGGTATTTATTGTTGTCATTGGAATTAGCTGTTAATTTTGGTAAAAAAAAAAATCTGAAGGTACAACAATATTGATAAAAGCAGGGAGTAATGCAGGCGAAGAATTAACCTTGTGCTGAGGGAGTCAAGCAGCAATGCTTGTTGGTTAGTGCTGTGTCCTGGTTAGATTTCAGACAGGCTCTTAGTCTCGTGAGCTGGAAAATCTTGAAACAAATACAGCGAGTTCAGCTGTGGTGCCTCCCCTGAGGAGGGATCGTCCGCACAGGGAGTCCTAAGGGGATGCACAAAGGTGCTCGAGTGCTTTGGGCCTGGAATTCAGCGTACTTGCACTGCAAGTATCTGGAAAGAAATGAAAACTTTGTTCGTTCTGCAGTGCGTTACTTTCTTGAATTATTCAGTAGACCTCTGGCAACAACCTTAAAGTATGAGAAAACTTACTCCGATTTATTTTCTCTTTGTCTTGCTGCTGTGGCATTCGATTTGAAACGTGATCAGCAGTTGTTGGAGTGACACCGGCGCAGATTAATTCCTTTTCCCAAAAGGATGTCCATCCTGTGTGGTCGTTTGGTGTCACATGAGTATGGTTCCTCATTCTTGCTTATGCCTTAAAGGTGGTAGTAAATGTATAGGTTGGTGTCTGTGGGAGGGGTGCTTTGCAAGAGAGTTTAAACCCATCGCAGTATCTCTTGGGACTGAGTGATGTTTAATGCCGTTATTACAGAGAGAGCCTGAGCGTGCCATAGACAACTTTACGAATAATGATGTACCCTAAGTAGGGATCTGAGCTATAAATCTATTCCATACAGCATGAAGAAGCACTTAGACCAGGCAGATGGCTTAAGTGCCATGCTAGGAAGCACAAGGTTTGCGAACGGTTCTTTGAAATGAAGACTAGCACAGCTATGAATCTTCGCAGAGCTGCTCGGAAGGGTTTGTCTACCTCAGTTTCCCTCATTTTAATTAGATTTTGTAATTTACGATAGATTAGGGCTTCGCAGTACAAATTGGGCGAAAGTCGAGATCTTCCCTTCCATACACTGATATCCCTAATGTTTGCTCATTATTTTTGCAGGCAAATGGAGATTTAGCTTTGTTTATCTGTGGGATTAGTTGCTGGGATTGGCTTTGAAGCTCTGCGGATTATATTATGATGTTTGTGCGCAACACTTTGGGAAATCTTTGCATTCCTGCAAGCATTCTAAACAGTGCTCATCCGTATGGTGCAAACAGTTAAATGGGAGCCGCGTGAGCGGCAGCCGCAGCGCCCTGAAGTCCCTGTGTCTGCAGCAGGGTGGAACGAGCTCTTCTCTCTGCCCGGAGGTGCGGGGTCGGCGTCTGATCCACCGCGTCGCCCCACGCCGGCCCGGCCCCCAGGTTCCCCGCTGGCGCGATGGCAGTGGGGATGCCCGGCACCGGGGCGGGAGGACCACGGTGGCTGTCGGGCCCCGTAGGAGCGATGCCGAGACCACCAGCGAATTCCTTGTAGGCCACGGTAGTGACAGATGGTAACTACTTTCAATCATGACGAACTGGGCTGGATTTAAACTAGTGATTTAGAGCTGAAAGTCTCTGCGTGCTATTCCCCTGAGCCCTCAAGCACTCGGGACACACCTCATTAGTTTGATGGGCGAGAGAGAGTTTGGATTCTCAGCGTTTGCCAAATGTCTGCCCTTTTTGTCTGCTTCACTTTCTCCAAGGACTCCCTCTGATAAATCTCCATCTAATTTGAGATTAGGCTGTTAATTGAAAAACGGGTCATTTCAATTTTTAGTCTGTTGTGTGCTTGGCCCCTGGACGATGTTGAGAGCGGTTGAAGATTTTTCTGATCTGAGCTCCAGGTGAGGGCTCGTGCCTGCGGACGGGCTCTGCTGCCTGTCCGGGCTGCTCCGGCGTTGGGACCGTGTGAGGAGCCAGCTGGGAAGCGCGGGGGGCTTTGCTGGCCGGGGGGATGTGATGCACGGGGCATCGTGGCCCGGGTGTTCGTCAGTGATTTTGGTGAATGGGCTGCGTAGACAGAGGTGATCTTGCTCTCGTTTCGGCTGAGTTTTACTACTGGATGCCACCATACTCACTGTAAATTAAAACAACAGTCATGTCCTGTCTGAATTTCTGTTTCTGTCGATACAATTTCTATTTCTGTCGATACAATTTCTATTTCGCATGTGCTCCGAAGAGGAGCTCTTTGCTGGAGACCCGAGTGTCTTCCTGAGCACGCCTTGGTGAAGCGCTGGGTGAAGTTCCCCGGGCTGAGCAGCCCTTAACACGCTGAAACCAGAGCTGCTGGAGTTGTGCTCCCGAAGATCAAAATTGGGGTCGGAACCTAGCATGATTTTGAGGATATTGAGAGCTGCACACTTAAACCACCTGTTCTGGAAGTTAAGGCAGCAACAAAAAAAAGTATAAAGCAGAAATAAGGATATCTATTAGATAACAATGCAAAAAAGAGTGTCTGCTTTTTAACATTTTAATGTGGCGGGGGGTTAAGATCAGCAACTTATTAACCAATAACATCCTAATGGGTTCTTTATTTTTTTTCCTCATTATCTTTTTTTTTTGCATTTGAGTGTTTATTCCATTTTCCTTATTTGGGTTATAGCATCTCATTTTTTTTTGTCCCTTTCTCTAGGGATAATGAAAACCAAAAATACCATGCAGTAATGAGAAACAATAGTGTACAAAGATTAACGTCACAAACCCATCACTGACCTCAAGAACATTTCACAACATTTAGTTTTCATTACAGTGAAATGTTACTGCATACTTTTTACATGAACTTCTGAAGAAAAATATATGATAGGGCTTTCCAAAAATACACATATGCTGGGAAATAAGACTTTTAAATCAAGAGTTTTACACATACACTGATCACATTTGACAAATCAGATGTGTGGTATTTATTACTCTGAACACACAGCAAACCGTCTTAAACATTTAGAAAATGAAGATTTTCTGCGTGGCTGATACGACGCGTGTCGTGCATTCTGACTTTTGCTGCTATTTGCTCCCTTTGGATGATGAAAGAGCATTCAATTTTTAAATTGTATTTGTAAAAAGCATTGCTTGGCATGGAGTTTAGGAAAGAACATTTAGAACAGGTTGATCTGTAACACCACGAGCAGTCTGTTTTCTATCAGTGATTCCTAGCCAGCTTATTAAACAGATTTATACAATGAAAGAATCTAATAACAAAAACATTCACCTCCTTTATTACTTGGCATTATTTATGACTCTTTCTTTTTTTTAGCTACCTTTTTATATTTCGGAATCTGCCAACATTGTATTTATAAAGTTTATGTACTAGCAGCATTTGTTGGTCAGGGATTTGGGTGATTTTATGTTTCTTTCCTCCTACACTTATTATTACTAAATCTGTACACAAATGCTTGTCAAGATTGAAAAAAGAAAAAAAAAAAATCTGGAGAAACTGGATGTTTAAAAAAAGTAATTAATTCTGGAGAAATGGGATTTTTTAATGTACAGACATTTGAGACATTGTCTCAATAATAATCAGAAATAATGGTGCTTGCGACAGAGCCTGTTCCGAGGCTTACTGTGCTCTCCAGACCCCTCGGCGTTGAATCAGAGATCAGGAAGTGTTTACACACTGCGGAATCCAGCGTTCCCCCTGTGACTATCATTTCAAATCTCTAAATATCCCTAATTACTATCCAAAGAACAACTTTGTCTTCAAGAGCTCCTTCCTTCCTTCCTTCCATCCCTCCGTCCGTCCGAAGGCGGCCGTGCCACAATGGCGCGTTTGTCAGCGCGAGACGGGGAGTTAATGGGAGCCATTGAGCTTTCTCCCCCTCGGCTCCCAGCGCCGGCCCTTGGCTTCTGCGTGGAGTCAGGGCTGGGCCTGGCACAGATACAGCCATGGCACCAAAACATTGTCTCCCTGTCCTAGAGATTGTTCTTTCCTGGCAAGCCCATTCCGCAGCTTCGAAAGCGGCCGGGCCTGCCCAGGGACGGAACAACCCGGCGTCACGGCTCCTGTTCTTCTAGCAGGCTGCTGCTGGCTCCGACGCTCCCGTGTGCGCCCAGGCCGGGCCTTCTGCCGGAGCTCAGAATGCCTGGAGATGCCTTTTCTGCGTTCAGAGAGAGAAATAAAGGATGGTGTTTGAAACCGGGCTGGGGGTCTCGTTGCGGCAGAGGACCCCCAGCTCCTGTCGGCGAGGTGGGGCCGGGGCCGGTGGTCGTTCAGCCCGTGGCACCGCGGCGGAAGGGAAACCCTTCATCCCCTGGAGATGCGTGCAGCGGGCGCAGGGAGCCGCGGGGCTCCTGCACAAACCGTAGCAGCAAACTGTTCAAATAAATGAAAAGTGAGACGTCAAAGCAGGGGATGTTTTGTATTGAATTCTTCTGACTGAAGATCGCGGCTCTTGGAGACACCCGATTCTCCGCGCTTCCCGCAGAGCGAGCTGCTCGGGGCGTCGGCGGGGGCCGGCGAGGCTTCCCCCCACCACCTGAAGCTTTGATGGTTTAGAAATGAGCGGTCGAGGAACGGACGCTCTGATACTGGCTCTGTTTGCTTTTGTCTCGCCCTCCCAGAAGCGTTCCTCCCAAATGCCCATGCTCTCGCTATTCCAGAAGAAAACCTTTATTTTTTTTTCCACTGAGGTTAACCAAGTCTCCTTCTGTTTTGCTGTGCTCAGCAGTTAAGGCCAAAGTTTACAAGAGAGGTAATTACAGTCTTACTTTTAATTGTAATTAACTACGAGTAAAGAATCAAAATAATCCAGCAACTCTTTTGCTGAATCAAGGCATTATATATAATGTGACAAAGAAAATGGCTTGCCCTTCAGCCATTAATTTTAGCAGCTCTGTTATTCCTAAATTACACAAACCTCTGGTGTCAGAGGGGAAAGAATATGAATCAGCTCAGATGTTTCACTGGAAAACGTCGCCCGTGGTTGTGTCCGAATTTGCAATGCTTTTGAAGCACTTCAGGTTATGATAAATTAAAGACACGTAATGAAGAAAATCAGGAACTCCAAATAAAGAGGTCACGAGTGAAAAATGGTGGTAATGAATTACAAGCGTCTCTGGGTTCGTGAGATCCATGCTTAAACTGAGTCTTTTGAAGGGAGCCTTTACCTTTCCTTGCAAGAGTCGCTGGAAAGTGGGAGCGTGGCGAGGAGGCTGAGCACGGCGCTGGCTTGGGGGCAATGCTGCCGTTGGGAGACGTTATTTGGCTGTGAGTGGTAGAAGAGACACACACGTGTGAATATATAGGTGCACAGTCAACAGAAGGTGAAGACGGCAACGCTTTAACTCTCTTATTCCCACCTGTATTCACTGATTATGACCCAGAATCAAGTTCTGAATGTTTGCCCCTGCTCGTGACGTGCCGCTCTTTCTGAGCCCTTTCTTTAACTGGAGTTGAACTCCTGGTTTCTTACCTGGCGTTTGCCTGTGCTGTGGTCACTTTTCTTGTGTAGGTGGTAGACAGCCAGTCCCAAGGCAGCCGAGGACGTTGGAGAATCAGTGGCACCGCTGGTGACAAAGAAGGAAGTTGAACCAATTCCTGAACACGCAGCGAAATGTCAGATGTCCGCGTTTAAAGCCCGTACCAAGGCGGATTTTACTGGTGCTGCTGGCACTTGCACAGCCCGAAATCCAAGCTGACACGGACCTTGGCAGCATTATTCGAGTGATCTTCATTTAAAGATGAACTATTCTTGAACAATTTCTCCACTGTATCTGACACAAACAGGCTTTTCTTCCACCCCAGACGTGCACGTCTTCTTGCTCCAACTATTTTTTTCTTGAACAAACATATGTATTGTAGCCAATGCAAGGAAAATCCCACTCGCTATTTCTGTCTGAGTTCCCTGTGTCCCGTTGACAATATCCCAGTGTACTCGTGGCAGTGTAGCATCTTGATCCAGATCCAGCACTGTTTCCCTGGATTCCCCTTTGGAGACTGAAGTGCCGCAAAGCAATTGGTCTTATTTAGTGACCTTCCATCCCAGAGGCTCTATTTTTTGGGCACTGAAACGGTTTCCTGTCCCTTTTTACAATTTTTGCCAAGTAGAAAGCACCTCTTACTGTCAGCCTGAGCGAAGAATATTTATCGGGACTAGCAACAGAGCTTGCAGCAGCTGGAAATTCATCATGCTTAAGGGTTTTATCTTCTCTCCTGTGCCTCTTCTACACATACAGGAGGTCTCATTTTGATTATGCTACTGGCCACTCTGCAAACAATTGTTGTGTGTACGCTATTTGAATCTACTTGAAACAACATCTAGCTCTCAAAGGGCAAAAGCTTTCTGTGACGTGGAAGAGGACCCTGCGGCTGGCGCGTTTCCTTCGGGGCTGCTCTCCTTTGCTGCCATGTGTAGGTGCAGCTACAGAATCTGTTTGGGTTTGGTGTGTATAGTGTGAGCGCATGCGTATTAGGGGTAAATGCTGCTGACTGGTCTGCTGAGGGATTTCTGTAAGTAAGAATGTAGAAAAAGAGCAGAATGCTGGCTGTTCGTCCCGCAGACAGCCTTACAGGTGAGAGCAGCCGCAGCTGCAGCCCACCTATGCCCGCTGGCACGGCGCTCGCAGGACTGCCGCGGCCCGTCCCCTCACACAGCAGCTACGTTTGGCCCCGTGTAATCCCTGCAAAAACAAACCAGTGATTTGACTGAAGAGGTTTTGGGGGGAAACGGGGGAAAATGGCACGTGATAGAATCATGAAGTTCGAAGGATGTACCTGAGCAGAAAGTCTAACAATTAGGCACTGCCAATTAGAATTACCTGCTTTCTTTCTGATGTATTTTAATAGTTTAGATCACTGGATAGCCCACAGCTAATACTTAAAAAAGGTAATGCAAAGGCACCTCTTGCCCCGCTGCATACGGTCCGACTGCACTGCCGTTCGGCAGCCGCAGCCCCGCACGGGAAGCTAAGCCTTCTCGCCGCTGGGATCAGATGCCTGGTGGTCGCTCTTTTGTTTTTGTGGACACAGAGATTTAGATGTCTGCAGTCCCTTGAAAACCAGCAAGGCGTCTGCGAGCTGGCTGGTTTCGATTCACTCCGACACGGCGGAACACGCCCCGGCGTTGCACCTCTTTGTCAGCGGCAGAAGAGCGCGGATGCTCTGCAGAGGATTCGATGACACGGTCAAAATGTTTTCACTTGAGTGCAACCCGGTGGCGACCCCGCCATAAAGGCGAGGGGAAGGAGCCACGCAAAGATCAGACGCCAGTAAAGCCAGCAGTTAACCTCTCTGGCCTGACTTTAGGGCGCTCCCTGCCTAAGGATTTGTAGCTGTATTTTAGCACCTAATGCGAAGAGATCAGCAACAGAAACCTTCCTTGGTTAACGTTTTCCAATTTCTCAGCTTTTTTTTTCTCCTTCTTTTTCCGCCCCCTTCTTTTAATTTTTTTTTCTTTTTTAGTATAAAGGATGGTTAGCTATATTCTTCTTCAGTATAAATAAATACAGCCTTTGTACCAATTAAAAAAAAATGTAACGTTATGGACTGTCATTGCATAACATTTTAGCGTATGTTAATGCAGATTTATTTTTGGGATGGAGTCTGAGTGGTTTTGTTAGTTTAGCTTTGGAAAGCTGGATTTAAAAGCTACCCTCAGCTCAGTAAGTTTTCTGTCCTGTCAATGTCAGCCATTGATTTATCCAAAAAGTCGTGTTGTTTACAGCGGAGACGTTAAATCATAAAACAACTTTCATTGTATCCTGTGCTCAGATAGGCAAAAACATTTCCTCACTGTTAAACCAGCTGGTCTGCTCTTTAACGGCTGTGGTTCGGTGGCCAAATCTGCGTCTTAGTGCTGTTACAGTGCAGCATTCGATTAGTTACTGTCTCTGAAACTGCTGTCAGTCAGGCTCTGTTTATGAAGGATCACGGCATTTTTCATAAATCATTTTTTTTCTTCCTTTACTGTTTAAAGGATAATAGTACTGTAGCTTTGCAATTGTTTTATGAGGCAGTAATCTTGTTCCTAGGAGGATAAACTGTGAGGCCAAAGGCAGCGCTGAGCTCCGGAGAAGCCGGTTATTGCTGAGGCAATCACTGCAGAGCGTCAGGTGCCACTGCCGCAGCGCAGGCTTTGGAATGTTGGTGACAAGGACAAGGTTCTGTGTCAAAACTAGTCCGTGTGATGGGGCCCGTGAAACCAAATGCAGGGTTTAAGGGATTCCTTTGCAATTACCGGGCAGTCTTCTGAAGTACCTTTGCTTGAGCACCCGAGACCAAAATCCTCCGAAGCACGAGACCGGCGCGGGTCGGGTGCTGCAGCCTGCGGTCAGCTCTGCTCTCGAAGCAGCTGGAAGGCTTCGGCGAAGCGTCGTGCTCACGACGTGAAACCACGTGGAGAATGTCTGGTTCGCTCTTGGCTCCGTCGTTGTGTCTTTAATTCCGGCTGCAGGCGGAGGGCTTTCCGGCTGCGCGAGAGGCTGGCAGGAGGCTTGGGGACTCCTCGCCTTTTTGTGTTTAAGCTGAAAACATTTTTAGGCCTTTCTGCGTATGAGAGCAGCTCGCGGCAGTGACCGCGGCGCTGAGTCCGAGGGTGGCAAAGCGTCAGCAGTCCCGGGCGCGCTTCCCGCAAAGGTCGGCATCGCACGCGCCGGCTTGGGAGCATCGTAGCACCTGCCTGGCAAACACTAACCCTCCTGCGCTGATGCACTCTGTCCTTAAGAGGTTTATTCAATTAACAGTTTAAACTTTCATTATATTTTGCCATTTGGTGAAGAGGATTCTTATGCATTTAATAGTTTTATGCATTTACCCATTAGTCCATTAAGTGGGCTCGCTTGGACGAGCTCTGCCGTTTCCCAGCGGCGGGGCGGGGGTGCGGGGAGCCGGGGCGGGCAGCGCAGACAGTGATACATGACACGTGTCGCGGCCGTTAGCATCTCCCCGACCTCCTCAATCCGTCTCTCGGAAGGTTGCTGCGCGTTAATCCCACGGCAGCTGCCAGCGCACCGGGGCAGGTAGCCAAGGGTTCAGGTAGCCTCTCCGCACGCCGAGCTGTGGGAGAGCCCCGACTGGCAGTGTGTTTTCATCGAAACAGAAAATTAGGAGAAAATGACATATGTTCTTTAACCGAAGGAGTGCTGATCACTTTAAATACTTTAAATTAATCTAGCTTCATTTGTTAAAACTAGTATCATCTGCTTAACGACTAAGGGTACACGGCTTTATACTTATAAACAGGCACCACGACAAAATCCTGCAAATCTTACCCTGATGCTTCCTGCAAGATTGTCTAGACGTCAGTTTGCTGAAATATTAATATTGTCTGTTAGTCCTTATCCATATTCCTTGTTAAATTCCTGCTACGTGGCAGTACGCAGACCTTGTTCCCTTACATGGCAGATGTTTCTGGCCCCGCTCTGTCCGCGGGGGAAGCTGGGCAGGTCGCAGGGTTTGTCTGTGTCTGCCTGCTTGGGGGGGGCTGCGGGGGGCCAGCCCGCTCCGCTGCTTCGGCCGCAGGTGGAGGCAGGTGCTGCACGCGCAGGTTCTTACCGCTGGCGGAGGCGCCTGTAAGCCAGTTTTTCAGGTCTGTTTGGCTTCTGATAATGGCCGAGGATGAAACGTTTGCTGCCTTGGAAAGGAATTTTTAAAAAGTAAAATAAGCGGGGGCCGTGTAATTAAAAAATGTTCAGAAATGCAACAATAAAAGGGAGAGCTATTTCTTGCAGAAACCCCGTGGATCAGTAACTCCTACTGGAGGCAGTGATTTCAGGCCCCGAGGAAGGCCAGAGCCATGGCTTATTTTATTTCTGGCGTTTTGTGCTGAAATAATCAGTGTGTCCCATCGTGAAAATAATTACTGCAGGGTCTGAGACCTTTGAACAGTTCTGTCCTCTTGCAAACAACCCTGAAATCCACAGCCACCAGAGGAAAGGCGTTCCTGGTGCCGTGCGCTTGGAAATCACTTCCAGTTGGGTTTAATAGAGCTGGGGTCTGTTCCCGCAGGGACTGCTGCCACCCTTTATTTGCCATTTGTTGCCGGTATCAAGGCTGAAATCAGAGAGAAGAAACAAGTTTGCTAAAATTTGCTGGTCAGTTTTTATACTATACACAGGTGGCAAATAGTTACTTTTGTCCCAGTTTTATAGGGGCTATTTGTTTATAAATTCTCCAGCAAGGTCAATGTTGACAGGGATAACGGAAAGTATTCAGCTGCCTTTAAAAATAATGAAAAATCTGACAAAAATCGCATGCGTAGAGGATTTCTGCATATTTTTATTGCTTCTCCTAGTAATAATTGGTGTCATTATTATACCTGTGTTAAACTGAGCAGATTGATGTAATTTATGGGAACAGGAGTATTTGGCTAAAACGCCGTTGATCTCCTGTGTAAGAAGCAGCCAGCTGACAGGGGAAGGAGACGTGAAGTCAGCGTTTTTATGTCACCAGGCTTGAGAGGATCTCCTGGAGAGTTTCAGAAATAAACCCAGCTGAATCAGACCCTGCCTGCTCACGGGGTTTCCTACCGAGCGAGAAAGGCACGGGCTTTCCTTTCAGACCTTGCATTGAAGCTAAGCAGGGCGCAGTGTTTTGTTTGAGATTTAGCCCGTCAGAAAGAGATGGTTCTGCAGCTTTTGGTGGGGAATCTCATGGAATTCAATTATCCATGAATATCAATTATCTGTAGGTCTGGTGACTTTTTCTTGTTTCATTTGCCCGTCCGCTTATGGTAAAGAATGATGCATGAAAACCCTTGAAGTGCTATGTTAGTGGAGCATGTAGCTATTTTCTTATTCTTTATTATTCTTTGTTAGTTTTTCTTACATTGCCATCGGTTCCCATCCTGTTTGTCAGAGCGCTGTGTTCTGGCGGGGCGAGCTTCTCCGGCCACGTGAGGTTGCCGGACCATCGCGGCGGCCGACCAAGCGCCGTCTGCGGGCTCCCACCTGCGTCCGGGAGGAGAGCAGCTCGCCGCGGCCGTTCCCCACGCTCTGTAGCGAGCAGCGGCGTTGTCTCAGGCACTGCCTTGCGGCAGGCTCCTCTGCTGCGGATGTGTTATTTTCAGCCAAATATGACCACCTGCGAGTTTGTGCTGGCGTTAGCATTTTCATCTCCCATTATTCAATCCCAGCTGGCTTTCCTTTGAAGTTAGGTCCCTCATGTGAAGTGTTAGCTATAATTTCTCTTGGCCAAAGAAGCAGATAGTGCATTCTTTCCTGTCTGTGTGATAATGGCCACAAGTGTGCTGGCTGCCTTCAGCCCGACCCACCGCTGCGACTGGTTTCTGTCCTCCTGGAGGAACGTCGACGCTCAGCGCTGCCGCAGTGAGTGCAAAAAGCTCGGGGCTGAGCCTAGCCCTGAGGACTGTCGTTACACATTGGGTATCTCATGCATCCAAACCTCTCTTCCAAGACCGGCATGTACTTAGGGTAGAGAAAAATTACCCAAAAAATCACACCTAGGGGTAAATTTTGAACAACCCCAGGGTTCAGGGGTTTTCTCAGCTTCGTGCAGGCTAATATTTTGCTTTTTCCAGCTGTACTAGCATTTTTCTAAACATATTTCAGTGCTTGTCCTTGCATTAAGCACAATAGCAGTGGAGGGGGAGACTTGTGACCATTTGAACTTGAAATCCCCAGAGAGCTTTTTATTCTAATAAAACAGCAAAATATTGGATACATGACACCCCTTACATCAAACTCTATCATATTAAGGAAACCTTAGAACTCAGGTCTGCAGCCTGGCCTGATACATTACAATTCATCTGGGATCAGTATAAGAAATAATTACATCTATTTATTTATTCCACTGTCAGAATGTTGACACTAGTTTTTCATATTGTCTCTGTCATGAAGAGTCATAATTAAATAACATGTCAAATGTATTGATCATACATTTATAAATTTGTTTGATATATCATAGAGGCCTTTTGTTATTAGGAGATATCACAAGATTAAAATTAAAGTTTGCCAAGCCATCTACCTCATTCTACATAGGACTTTTTGCTCCTAATTAACCACAAAATTCTGATGGCTTGTCATTCCGATATTACATAAAGTAATCTCTTCCTTTTTATTTCAAGTTCAGTATAGCATTTCCCTGCGACCAAAATCTGGCTAGATATGTACAATCATATTAGGCTTCTGTTGCATTTTTTTCCGTTTTTCTGTCCTAATTCCTCTACTTAAGAGGCGCTGTCTTAGCACAAAGAAGATCAGCTGGAGATGGCCTTCCATTTTTGTGCTCCTTCCGCACAAAGCCAAGAGCAGGAGCCTTGCCCACCGCCGTTCCTTCCCCGCTCTCCATCGCTGCGTGTGGACCCGACCCGGACAGGCGAGAAGGCGCCGGGCGGTCAGTGGCCCTCGATACGTGAGCGTCTGGCGCAGCTCCGGCTCCTCGACACACACCTTTGGGAAAAGCAGATTTTTAGGAAGGTGGCAAGGACAGGAAAAATCAGTAACTTATATGTCTAAATAGTACTGTTTCTCCCAGAGCAAATATAATTTGCAAAGGATCATGTTCGCTGTACGTCCCACGTGCTACTTCGAAGGATAAAAAGATGTAAATAAACAGGCATTTGTTGTCCCTTTTGGATGTTTTCTCCCGTTTTCTGTAAGAACATAAGCTCGGAAGGTTTTACTCAGATCTGGTGGCAGAACACATGCATTAAGATTAAGTTTCTTTTTAAAATTTGCATTCTTTGCTTTGTATATTTCCTAAATGGGGCAAGAGGGTTTCTTAGTATGTCTTAGTATTAAAATCTAAAGTAACAGACCTTCATTCTAATGAGCTTTGTAAATCTGACCTAAAAAGTGTCGCCTGGAGTCTTTGAAATGAGTTTCCTACAACTTCCTCTGAGCTGATTGTGTGTTTTAGGGGAGGTTAAATGGGTTAAGATTCTTAGCTGTCCTAAAGCCATTGGAGTGATTCCTTATTAATCTTTTTCACCCCCTAAGACATCATCTACAGATCTAGGCGGATTTAGTGCATAAGATAACATAGTCAGCCCTGCCATAACTATCCACGCAGCTTCTGAAAGGACAAAAGGGTGACAAAAATATGCAGAAACCAGTCCAAAGGTTCATGTTCACAATACTTTCCAGTCTTTCCCTTGTCCGTATTCAGCTCTTACTCGTTGCACAAGACAAGTTTTACCGTCATAGGATAATATCTCTCTGTAACTTGTGATCTCTATTACAAAGAAGTGTGTTGTGCGCCGTGTCCCATGGCAAAACTTGTGAGCGTAAGTCGGGGTCCTCAATGAGCCCTGTCACCGCCGATAACCACGAGCTGCTTGTTCCTGCGGTGCGGGTGCCAGCGCTCCTCCTCCCCGCCTGCTCCCAGAGAGCCTTTCCTAGGAGACTCCTCTGGGCTGCACCCTTGGTGAGGCTGCAGAGGTCCGGACCGAGGGGCTACGCTGGTGCTGAAGCTTTCCAGAGCTTTAATTCAAGGAGAGACATTTCCTTTCTGCCCAGTAAATAAC
>Ga0065711_1034057_pt1 | contig 24367 bp, 8 predicted proteins | sample Hoacrofraction12_FD_59098 | JGI IMG/M metagenome (GOLD analysis project Ga0065711, IMG submission 59098) | Hoatzin crop microbial communities from Cojedes, Venezuela - Epithelial fraction 12 v2 (version 2) | ecosystem: Host-associated > Birds > Digestive system > Esophagus > Crop | place...
GGCGGGAGGGCGCGGGGCAGGCCCCGGCCGTTCCCGGGCGCCCCGCGGGGTCAGAGGCTGAGCCGGCCAGGGGTGCCGCCCGCAGCGCTGCCCACCGCTGCCTGCCTCCTCCCCGGGCTATAAAAGCGCGGCCCCAGCGCTTGCCGTTATCTTCAGCTTCGCGCCGAGCCGTCGCGGCGAGCTCGGGCAGCCAGCGTTCCCGGCCGAGGAAGATGCTGCCGATCGGGAAGGCCACGAAGCCGGGCAAGAGGGTAATTCCCCTTCCCCCGCTCAGCCCCGGTCCCCTGCTCCCCGCGGGTCCGCCCCGCCCCGCTCCGCTGCCCGGCGTGGGGACAGCCCAGGCGGCAGGGGGAAGGCGGCCGGGCGCCGGCCCTCGCAGCGATCCGGGGCAGCGCCCGGCCGCCCCTCCGGCCTCTTGGGGCTCCCCTGCCCGGGGGTCCCCTACCTGAGGGAGGAGGGCTCTCCTGGGGCTCCCCTGCCCAGAGGGCTCTCCTGGGGGGCCGTTGCGGAGCTGGCGCAGCCCGCGGACGGAGCTTCTGTCAGCCTCCCTTCTGCCAACACAGGTACGCTGTGCTTCCGCAGGTAAGCCCGTGTTGTGAAAGCTACAGTAACACCATAACGATGCCTGTTCGGCATCGAGCCGTGAAAGACGTTTGGACACTGTTCGCTAGGAGATAGACTAGGCTGAGCTTAATGCTGTAACAGCTCATAGCACTTTGATTTCTCTGGATGCATAGACTAGAGCCACCAAAGTTCAAAACCGTTTTGCTTAATATTATTTGATATGCAAACTAAGCAGCGCTTGCAACACATTAAAATCATCAATATTTTAAGCATAAACCGTTACTGGATTTCTGTCTCCAACATCCTGCCAGTTCTAATTAAAAGCCCCAAATTGCTCTTCCCTTGATTTATATGACTGAATACCAATTGCGTTTGTAATATGAGCGCTGACTCCAGTATGCACATGGCCTTTGCACCCTCATTTAGGCAAAGAAATAAGCCAGTCTAAAAAGCTACCCAGCCATCAGCTGCTCTGGCCATTGATACATAAGCAATGTCTAAACCTAACTCTGACACGCACCGGTACAGCTACCCTGCACTGCTGCTTGGGAGGGTCAGTGGAACTGTGTACTCTGCCTGATGTTCAGAAGGACACTACTGTTATTAATGGGACACTTCTTACTTAGAACTGGCTTTGCTTGTTTTTATGTTGGACGGTTGGACTTGATGATCTTACAGGTCTTTGCCAAGCTGAATGATTCTATGATTCTTTGTGTAATGTAGAAGTCTAGAGTAAAAGAACAGAGGATATGGGAAGAAGTCTATGACCTCGAGGCCTTTCAGGCAGATCAGTTATAAAGGAAGCAGGTGGGGAGGTATTTGTTCTGCTTTTTATTTTCTGGCATGTACCGTTGCCACCTAACTTTAGACACCTAGCAGAAGGCAATTGCCCTAAGTTCCCCTTCAAGGCAATGGACAGAGATAAGCTTTTCTTGATAAGCTCACTTAAGATCTGAATAGTTGTTTTGAGATGCTTTTTTTGTCTCCACTGATGGAAAGGTAGGATATAGGTAGACCAAGCAGGCTTTTCAATTAATATGGTTCAGTTACACTCCTAAAAGTGGTTGAGGGATTATCTTCATACAGACATTTGCATTCTTTCCATGGATAGAGGTATGGACTGTGTGGTGCAACTTCATTCATGGTAGCAAAAGTAAAGCAGTGAAAACATGCCTCAAAAAAGCCTTGGTTAACTTTTTACAGGTACTGTTTCTTATTATTTAATACCACATCTGTATACACCTGACAGTACAATTTTGATCTGGATTGGGCTTGAGCACACAGCTGTAGGTCTCCAGGGCAGAACAAAACAACATTGATGCTGAACTTATGCTAGCCATATACTGATTGAACCAATGGTGTTTTTACCCAGTATAGATAAAGTAAAAATGGTGTGAGGGGATGATATCAGACCTATAATAAAGTTTGCAAAAAAGTTTTTTCCATTTTAGGCTAATCTGAGCTGACAAAGTAAGTTTGTATTAAGTTCTTTGTGCTTTGTAGTTATATCACCTGCTATTAGATGCCCCAATGCTAGGTTTAATATATCACAATATATTATGTATTAAGATGCCATGGCCTTTTGAGTCATGGCTTATATTGCTTCTGTGTGTCAAAAATGAAGATTATTTTAAAATGCAGTTTAAAAAAGCTAGAACTGTGAAGGAAAACTGCTGTTAAATCCTAGCAGTGACTTGTTAAAAGAAAAAAATCTGTTGGCTGCAGGGCATTTAAATATAATATCTATATATGATGTCAACATGTATCTATTACTTAATGTTCAGTTATCAAGCAACAACTGAGACTGCTTGTACGTTAAAGATTTTTTTTTCCTCCGCACTCCTGTTCTCTGCATATTAAACTTCTGAAGTCGGTTCTGTCTATAAAAGATTCCTTTGCAGGCAGAGGAAGCAGGGACTCAACCAGTGTTCCCTTGGCTGCTTTTCTCTGGCCCTATTTGTAGCATTCTGTTAACACTGCAAATTAGTTGATCGCAAACACAAGCTTTACAAAGTCTTCTGACATTTGCCCTTAGAACAGAATTGCCCTAATAGACAAGCATAACTGGTAGACTCATTGAAAATTACTGAGTTTTGGAGATTGACTTTTGCCCTGGTCCTGCTGAAATAAAGATATAACACTTTATTAAAGTTATAAAATTAATCAGGTCAATATTTTGGCAAGTCCACAATGTGCAATGGAATGTAATGTGTGAATTTAAAGACTCGCAAGCCAACACTTGACCAAGCTGGTATCTCTGCACAGCAGCACTGTACAGAGACGTCCTGCTGCCTTGCTGCCGTGTCAGTGCCCGAGCCAGAAATTCTGACCCTCTCAGCTCGGCTGTGTAGCCTCCAAGTAGCCTTACACTGCTATGCTTGGTACTGAAACTGGAATAGTTGTCACATTGCTCCTTCTTGTTGGAAAGGCATGTTCTCATCCTGCCTAAAGGGTGGTGCAGAGATGTTGTGTTTGTCTTTCCTGGACGTACAGTGCAAGATAATTGACTTAATGAAGGAGAAATTATCAAGAAAGAAATTCTGCTAGAGATTGGAGGCTAATTGTCAAAAAATCCTCTTCCTCTCATCATGAAAACCACACTCAACTCTACCTCCACAAGGCTTTTCTTTTAACTACTCCCTGAAATTTCGTCTACTGAAATGCTAGTGTGCCATCAAGAAAAGATAACTATGGAGGGAAATTTCAGTCTTACTTTTGATTAATTCTTTTCCTGTATCCAGTACAGGAAAATTAACATTAACATTACATTGTTAATGTAATAGGTCTGCATTCATCCACTTTTTAAAGTAAACAGAATTATGGTAGTAATCCAATTGCAAAAATTAGTCCTATTTAATTTAATAGCAAGGTACTTTTTGAAAAATTTGAACAAGCCAATGAAGCAATGAAAGGAATAAAAAAAATAACATTTATTAGGTACAACCAATATATGTCATTCTCACATTTTTCAGTTTTACAAAAAAAACGATTACCACTTTCCTTGCATTAGCATGGTATTCAAGGCAGAAGCAAGGTTAATCACAGAGTGCTACAAGGTTTGTAATCTGGCATCTTAAAACGTTCCAGGGCTGTGCAAAACAAGCAGAATTTTCTTTCATTTTGCAAGTCTACGTAAGCAAACCCAGGTGAGTAAAAAGTGTGTGAGAAAATGGAGGCTGGCATTTTGAGATGTGTTTTATTTGGTAAGAAATTGTTACATGCTTACTTTTCTGTGATGCCTGTTGTGCCATCTTGTGTCACAAGCTACTTGTGCTGAGGCTCTGTCAAGATGGCATTTGTAGCTAAAGAGCAGAAGAGCTAACAAAGAGGTCAGTGACACTAGTGTTTCATTTTAAGAAGTTTCTCATGTATTTTATAGGAGAATTTGAGACTGTTTTACTAGTGACAGGATGAGAGGAAATGGCCTCAAGTTGTGTCAGGGGAGGTTTAGATTGGATATTAGGAAAAATTTCTTTACTGAAAGAGTTGTAAAGCATTGGAACAGGCTGCCCAGGGAAGTGGTGGAGTCACCATCCCTGGAGCTGTGCAAAAAACGTGTAGATGTGGCACTTCAGGACATGGTTTAGCAGGCATGGTGGTGTGGGTTTGACAGTTGGACTTGATGGTCTTGTCCAACCTTAATGATTCTGATTCTTTCATAGGAATGGAATTGGACCACTGACTTCTAGTTTTGGGGGCTATATCTCTGGAATACAAGAAAACTGACTAATGAGAAGTCCTACGTAATATATAAGCACATATTAAAGCCTTATGTTGCAGAACAGACCATCTAACATTCTTTAAAAAGAATTTCAAGAATAAAATTGATTACTTTTTATTATTATGGCAAAGATGTTTCTGATAGCCCACAAACATTAACCTGCTTTCCAGATACAGGAAATGGCAACAAAGAGAAAGGAAGACCACAAAACTAAAGAACTGGAATTGTTAACCTTTTGTCCTGCTTTCTTCAGGGTATTCTAGAGCGCTTAGATGCTGGAGAAATTGTGATTGGAGATGGAGGATTCGTCTTTGCTCTTGAAAAGAGGGGATATGTAACAGCTGGTCCTTGGACTCCTGAAGCAACAGTAGAACACCCAGAAGCAGGTCAGTTTCACTGGGAAATGGTAATCCCATAGTGAATGTAAACATGGTTGGCTAAATAATAAATATGTAGGAACTTGTAGGTTTTTAAATAGAAGTGTTCCTTGGTACTGTAGAATTACACTGTTAAGAACAGCCTAATAACCTGTAGACCAAATGCTCATCTTACCACTTTTTCTTGCTCTAACACTGACGAAAAGCAGTTGGCTGGGTAGGAATGAGTAGTGCAAACATACAGTGATACCTCTCCAGAACGCTCTCCCAGTCTTCAATCATTTGCAGCCCAGGGACTTTTTGACCCAGATGTGGTACCTTTGTATTTAATAACATTCAGTGATTTCTCTGTCATGGATTTGTCCAGTCTGTCCTCCAGCTGATATAAAGCTTATCATTTAAAACATCTTGTGAAAAAGAATTCTGCAGTTAACTATATGTTTTGTTGTGTTCTAGTCATTCTAGGACCTTTATATTGTTATAAATTCATACAGCTTGTTTATTAATTCTTTCAGGAAAATAGAAGCTTTTATAAACATTGGAATGGAAGAGGAGTAGTTCATGTATCTGGCTCCAGTGTGAAAAAGAGAGTGATAAACCTCGTAAGAACCTAGGAATTGCAATAAACATTTAATGGAGTAACTCTCTTAAAGTGGACAGATACAAAACGAGCAATGATTCCATGCCTTCCAGCATAAAGATTATAGTGTTTAGTGTAAATAGTACAAAAGCAGATGCCGTTATCTATTTATGTATGCTTCATTACAGGAAAGCATTTGTCCTAGTATATGATGTGCTGTTAATCCCACAAGCCAATTCAGAATACCCTGGGGAAGAAAAAAATTTCTGTTTTCTAAGTGTTTGCCCTTCCAAATTAGTCTTTCCTCTATACAGGGAAAGAAGGCAGAGGAGGGGAAGGAGGAGAAAGATCGTAGCCCTCTCTATTATTGCATTGTACAGTTTACCTACTTATTCACCCTAAGCCTTCAAGTGTTACTTTGTGTAGCATGCCTAACTTAGCGTCACAGACAGCCTCAGGGAATGCAGAGCTCCAGCAAAGGTTTGAAGAGTGATGACCTAATCTCCAGAAAAGACATCCTTTCACCCCTCCCTCTGTTTCTCTCCACCTCTACCTTTGTCTGCCCCTACACATTCCATCTTACAAATCATAGCACTTATCCCATGCTCTTTATTTCCCCTTTGCTTACTTATTTTGCACCTTAAAAGCCCTTGACCCTCTCCACATGTCCTTTCAGGAAGTGCAGGTCTGAGTCCGTGGGGAATGCACGACATTGGCTTCCACAGAGGCAAATTGGCTAAACTGGCACACAGATTTGTTTTAAAAAAAGTGATCCGTAGTCATAGTTTAGAATCCAGCCTTCTAAGAATTGCTGCTGATTTGCTAGAACGTGTTGCTCATGTCTGTAACATAGTTGCAAATTTTTAATAAGCCCCTGACAGGCTATTTATAAATACACCCTTCACTGGAAATCTGTTTGTTTCTTTTCATGCAGTGTACTGCCTGCCCTCCATTACTGCTTTTTGCTCCTGCATGCTCAAGGGTCATGTTACTTTGAAAGCAGGTGTAAAGAACAGAAGGAGCAACTGGCTGAGACAGCTGGTATGAAAACCATACAACTACCAGACTTTCTTGTCCTTGTAAGGAAGGAGGGAAAATGAAGGAGATTCCAAGAATGCAGCAAGGAAGTTCAAGGCCATTATCTCCGTTACAAGTGAGAAGTTTTGCCAGACTGACAAGTTTAGAAATGAGATCTAAATATTTCTCTTCAGCCAGATCAGATATTGCTCTGTTGTGAGCAATATGCACAGGCACTTACTGCCCCCATCTTCTGTTAGCTGGAGTCTGTTTCTTTTGTGAAATGTCCAACTCATGGTGGGTAGAAATTAAAATGCAGTGTTGTACATCTGACTCCTAAAATGTGTCAAATTGTTACTAATTGTTTAGCCTCATATGTGGCTGTTATCTCCATTTCTCAAATGCTGGAGGATAACACAGCTTCAGTAACACACTGGAAAGCACAAGAAGTAAATTACAGAATGGTTTGGGTTTTTAATAGTGCAGACTGCTGTGGCTTGATAATAGTAACAGTGCATTCTGCTGGTAAAAATGATGTGCCTGGGGCTGAGTGACATTCAGGCTGATACTTAAAAGACTATTCTTTCCCTCAAAATGTAGACCCATTCACGAGTTCTTATTCATATGTGTTAGGTAGGCAGATAAAACACAATCTATGTCACCACCCTTACTCACACAAATCCCAGGTGGTGTTCTAGGAATGCAAGAACCATATTTATAGAGCACTAACCATGGGGATAAACAAATCAGGTTTATTATGGAAATGCCATAGAGCATTTGTGAAAATACTTGTAGATTCTTTTTTCCTTTTACTATTTCCTGACTAGTTTTCATCAATGACTTCTCATGGGGGAGAACAGAAAAACAGATGACAGAAACATACAGACAGCCCCTTTAGTTGGGATCAGTAGCCTGTCTTAATGCTGGTAGGAAGAAGAATATTCCCTGTACAGAGAATGTTTTGACTCTGCATAAAGGTTGTAAGACTGAAATTTGATCCTGGTAGTTTAGGAATATTCCAGGGACGTTTTGAACTGTAGCTCTGCTATAATCTGTGTTCCTGGATAGGTCTTTGTGACTGCTGGGGAAAAAAAGCATTGTGTCAAATCACAGTGCGGTTACCCAAGGCTGTAATTAGAAATGAAATACTGTATCAGCAGTGAAAAGAAAGGGACACTACACTGTTCCTTCAATGAAAGCAGACATGCTTGCATGTATGCAGATTGACTCTAGCACCTCAAACTGCTGTTTGAGCTGCTCTGGCATAGAAGGCTGTGTTTATTGCAGCTGAAGGGAGTAATTTTATGCTCACAATACATTCACACCTTTCCCTAATCACACAGATTGTCTATAGACAATGAGGTATGATAAACCAGAACGTCAGGAAAACTTTTCCCAACATCTGCCACAGAAACAGCAGTGTTCTTGTGTCTGTGTCAGGTATCTACGGAATAAATTACTCCTGTATTTTCTATAAGCTGCTGAGCATTTTAATTCTGGTTTACATAATCAGCAGTGTTCTAGAAATTGTTATGTTGTGTGGGTATACATGTAAAATCAATTGACAGCTCCTATTCTGTTCCTGCTGTAGCAATTGCAGTGTACTGCTTACAGCAATGAAGGCTGAACTACTGTTACAGAGCCTGCTCCCAAAGTCCTAATGTAGGAAATTTGTCCATTAAAAGTAATGTCAACCTGTTCTTCAAAAGAAGTGTTGGCTCTGTAGCAAAATCATCATGTGCTGACTTAACAGAAGAATTAAGTCTGTGTTGCAAGTCACTCTTCTGGAGCACAAAATCATCTTTTAATTAAATGCGCCTTTAGCAAAATAGAGTTTGGGTTCTGGCTGACTAGACTCAGCTAGAGCTTTGTACAGGGAGAAGAACAGAAAATACAAAATAGAGGAGGTAATGGCACACTGTATTCTTCCATACAATCTTGTCCCTTAATTTGTTGCCATGATACTTTCTTCTGTTTTCTTCTTCATAGTCTAGCAGCTAAGAAAACATGGCTTTTTCATTTGATAATCTTTTTGTCTGGTATTCCGTGTTATGCTTTCACGTTCTTTTGTCAGATGTCTACTTTCCCTTCCTAAACCACTATGCAGTTCTGTAAAATGAAACTGGGAGGTCTGAAGGACAGCAGAAGGTACAATATAGGCAAGGTGGCATGCAAAACTGAATCTACTGATGAACTAAACAGAAACCTTCAGTCATTCTTAGCAGAGAATAACTAGAGAAAGTTTTCTACTTAATGTTCTTAGAGTGAGATGAAAGAAATTCTATGCAGACTGGGGTACTGCTCCTACTCTTATAATGGCTCTTCTAGTAAACAATGTCACTTATTTTACAGCAACATTACTTCAACAACCATTTAATTTTGGGATAACAACAGTAGTAACTGTACCAAACATCTCTTCTTTGCCTCTTTTAATTCTTTGCAGTTCGTCAGCTTCACCGGGAATTCCTCAGAGCCGGATCCAATGTTTTGCAGACATTCACGTTTTATGCCAGTGAGGACAAACTAGAGAACAGGGGCAATTATGTAGCTGAGAAAATAAGTGTGAGTAAAACTCTGTTTTGATGGAGATATGAAATAAAGGGATTCATTTCAAAAGGTTTAGTAGAGAGATTATTGAACACTTTCATAGTTTGTCATAACAGTTTTGTCTATATTTGAAGACCAAAGAATGAGGTGATGCAATTTTAGATTTTGGAATAGCAAGAAAGATAAGGTTAAAGGGCAAGAAAATAACAAGATGGGGCAAGGATGAAGGGAGAAAAGAGGATGCCCACATTGTATTTCTCCCATCTGAGGAGATTAGTTTACTGGAGTTCTGATACAAAGAGTATAGGAGGACTAAATGCACAGAGACCAAAACCAGTGAAGAACAGAAATGCTTTAACATCCAGAGAAAAAAAATAATTCAAAAATGGCGAAGAATCCTAGAGAATAATGAGTGGCTAATGCAGACAGAATGTTTTTTACAACCATGTCTTCAATAAAGTAACAACTAAAAAATCCAAGGCATACACTGCAGTCAATATTCCCCTTCTCATGTGTAGGAGTAATCGGTTACAGCAACAGAAGTACCATGTTGGTGTTTTCTCACCCTCTACACAAAGGGGTTGTAGGATGTTGGGTGTGTTCACTAGATATAGGCCAGTTCCACTGGGACTTCTGGCACAAATGTTTCTAGACAGTTCCTTTGAGACTAGGTTTGCCATTGAGTTTTCTCTGATTCCTTCCCCTTTGGTCCTATTGTCTATGTCAACCTCTGCAAAATAGAGACGATTCTCCAGGGAGCAGGGAGGAAGGTATATATTTGTATCTGTGAAGATAACCCAAGTCAGAAATTAGAACAGTCTGGACACTAGGGAAGCACTTGAGGCTTGATGAAGAGGTCATACCAAAATGTCATATGACAATTTATCTGAAATGCCGTACCTTTACGTTGAATAGATGCAACATTGAAATGTCTGACGTGGTAGCTCTGGAACAAGCCATGCTGCAACTCTTGCTGCCACGCAAAATTGTAAGAAGGGCCCGGAGAGCACCTGGTATTGGGAGTGCATTGCAGCAAAACTTTCAAGATTGATTTGCTGCCAGTTCTAGAAGCAGGTTCCTCCAGGTTTTAGCTGGTTTATGGCTCCACCTCCCCGCTTTCCCAAAGATGTACCTGAGCACAATTGCTAATGGAAGACAATCTGTCAGAAATAGCTTTAGAAATCAGTTGGGTCTTTTGAGGCAGCCATGGAAAACTTCAGCTGAGAGAAACCTGTGTAGATTCTAAGTAGTCTGTGGGCTGCAGAGAAACCTGCTCTAATCAGTACTTGTTATCTATCCCAAATAATGATTCTTTTCCCAGAGTCTTTTTTGCCCATCTTAACTTCTTCTCACAAGCTGTTGTAGTCATGCTGATTTAGGTACAGAGGGAATGTGTCTTTCAGTCTAGGTGAATAATTAGTGATATAGTGGTAAGTTTTCTTTTACTGTTCTTGAATTGGTAACTTTAAACTTCAGATAATTAATGATACCTGTTTTTAAAATGCCTTAACTCCATATGAATATTGTATCTTAAATTATGAAGATCATCAAAATACTAAAATACATTAAAAAAAGAAAATTGAAATTTTGTTTTCCACCCACAAAATGGCAAAAGAAAACCATACACGTAGGTATAACTAACTTAATTTCTAAGAAGAAAAGAAAATTTCACTTCACACCAAATATTTGCTTTTTATAGGCTATTTGTGTAAGAGGAATTAAGGTAATATGATAACTGAGATGTGGCAAGAAATTTGTTTCCTAACATTTGTTATTTTTTTGAAAGATGCTGATCTTCCTAATCAATATTATTGAAAAATCCACTGAAATGATAAAAGAATATGAAGAAGCCATTGTGGCTTTTGACTCTTTTTGTCTTTTTTGTGCCCTGAAATTACATGCAGGTATAACTGACATAATCTATATTCATACAGGGCCAGAAAGTAAATGAAGCTGCTTGTGACATTGCAAAAGAAGTGGCTAATGAAGGTGATGCTTTAGTGGCTGGAGGAGTTAGTCAAACACCATCATACTTAAGCTGCAAGGATGAAGCAGCCGTTAAAGCAGTCTTTCGAAAGCAACTAGATGTCTTTATGAAGAAGAATGTGGACTTCCTAATTGCAGAGGTAAATCTGTAAAAAAAAGTACGTGTCTTCAACTGGCACAGTGTTAACTTTTAGATGTCCAGTCTACTTCAGGGAGTACAAGTATATATTGCTTCTTCCTTTAAAACTTTCTGTTATGCTTTTATTTCAGTAGTATCAGGTATTTTTCTAAATGCACAGCAGCATCTGCAAGTGTCATAGAATAAGATCATGAAACAAAAACTTCTATCTCAATCAAGTCAAATTCTGTATGGTACAAAGAGGATAGATTAATGTGATCTTGACTAGTTCTTGTTTCCTCACACACACTGTAAGCAATCAACCTAAAATGACCTTTCTAGATGAAAATAGTTTTTTTGGGATAAATCCCTGATTAACTTCCTGCATGGGCATTCTTATTCTGAAACAAAAGTATCATTTTTTATTTAGTTTTACTTAGTGGCTTTTTAAAATCCTTTTTTAACTGTGTGGTCAGTAAATGCAATTGAATTCTGTTAGTGTAAATTAGAAAAGAATCAAGTTGTATTTCTGGTGAATTTGGGGTCTAGATTAACGTGTTTATGCTTCATCTCCAAAAAACAGAAGTAGTCCAGTTTTAATTTCTTTCAGTATTTTGAACATGTTGAAGAGGCTGTCTGGGCAGTTGACGTTCTAAAAGAATCTGGAAAGCCAGTTGCTGCTACGATGTGCATTGGTCCGGAAGGAGACATGCATGGTGTGCCCCCTGGACAGTGTGCTGTCCAACTGGTAAAGGCTGGTAAGAATATGTTTTAGTATGCCTTTTAAAAGTATGGAAAAAGTAAAGTCATTAAGTTCTGAGATAAATGGATGTGTATGTCAGGTAGGTAACTTCCCGATTATATGATAGAAGTTTTGACCCTATAGAAAAGTTTTGATGTGTACTTTACTAGAGCAGTCTTGTAAAAAACACATGAAAATACAGCTATGAAATCCTTGTTAACCAGGCTGGTATTAGGAGCGATAGCCACAGGCAGCGGATAATGAATAGTGCAAAATCCTAAACCTACTCAAATTTGGTTACAGAGCCAACCCCAAATTCTGGAAACATAAACAGAATCCAAAGTCACCTTTGATTCTCTCTTCATGTTTTTAGAAAAATGTGGAGCACAGTTCAAACCCAGGATGAGAGAATAAGAGGATGAAAAAATTAATTTTTTTGCCTATTGAAGGCTGTGTTTTCTGCAGGACAGGGGGAAGGGCAGAAGAAATTGATCAGGGGCACGATGAATGATGGTACAGGGATTTATTATATCTGTTCTGAACTACTCTTTTCCTTTGGAGTTAGAGTTGAAATCCAAAGGTAGAACCTGTGTTAGGAACCTGCTAGCTATTTGCATATGTGGCTGTACATAATCAGTCCTCCTTGATTAAGCACTGACAAGAAAAGCAACGGTATGAGGGTAGAAGATGTGATTCATCATCAGGAAGGTAAAGAGGAGTACAACAGAGATGTAAGTGGAATCATCAACCTCAGGAGAGTTCAGGCTGGCTCTAATTCAGCTGCCTTTTTTTCATAATGTTGGTGTACAGATGGACTGCTCTGCTTCTGGAGTGCTGTGGCTAAGCACTTTCACCTCCCACTTCCTGGAGAGATGTAACTTGAAGTTATTGTCCTCCTCCTAGGTGCTTCTATTGTTGGAGTCAACTGCCATTTTGATCCAAATACTTGCCTGGAAACTGTGAAACTGATGAAAGAGGGCTTGCAGGCTGCTAAACTGAAAGCCCATCTGATGTCCCAGCCACTTGCTTTCCATACACCTGATTGTGGAAAGCAAGGTTTTATTGATCTTCCAGAATTTCCCTTTGGTAAGACAACAGTATCTTTTTTTTTCTTTTTTTTTTTCCTTTATTGTTTGTTCCTTTCTTTCCCAGCTTTTAGTAATGCTGAAGCTGCAAGTTGTCCTTCTATGCAATAGGATGAATCCCAATTATTCTGTCTGGCATTTTCCATAGAGGGAGTGCAGTGTAATATTGGATTAAAGATCACCCACCAAATGAGAGTACTTCAGCAGTATCACAGTGTGTGACTGAAAATGAAACTATGATGGAAACAGTTGAAGTGGCACAACCTAAACTCAGTTAAACAATGTAGTTCTTCCTTGTGCTATAGAACCTTGTTCAAGACAGCTATAAGCAGTCCAAAGAAATGAACAAGAGCAAATACACTAAAAAATCCCCAGACTTAGATGCTTTTGCATTGGAGCTCCCCAGCATTCTGAGTTGTGACATATATCCCACAACACCTATAATGTTTACCTACATAGGGATGTAATGTACAATGCATACGGAGAACTGGGTATAGGGGCATGATTATTGCACTCATAATGGTTCAGTCTTGCAAGTGTAACTGTCTCATAGAAGTGAGATTAGAGAGAAACCAGAAGAGGGAATATGTTCTTTGATGTTGCTAACAAATGGATCAGCAGCTTGGGGATGGATTCATCACATGTATGCTCAGGAGAAATTCTACAAAGACTGAAAGATTCAGCTACTTTATGTGTGTATGAGGCTTGTGTATTTAGGGCTTATTTCCACCAAGGATGTAGAAGATCACATGCCTTTAATATAATAGAACAAAATCAGCCTAAACATATTTAAATTTATTAGAAAAATTCTTTCATTTTTAGGTGTCATACACTCTTCTTTTCAAGATCAGACTATAAAGTAAGGCACTAATACATTCAAAACTTGAATTTGTAGAAAAAAAACTTGAGATAGATGTGATTTTCAGGAACCTTTTTTTCAAATTCCTGTTTTTACATAAACAAAGGAAAGAGCATAAAGCATGAGCCTAAGGCATTCATTAAATGATAATAACATGTCTGAGTTCTGAAAATGTTCTGGGATTTTTAAAAGTGTTAGGAACTCATTTACCCTATTCATTCCTTCACATAACTCCTCTGATTGCAAGCAAAAAAAGATCAAACAGATGTAGTAAGTAATCAAGTGAATTGAAGGATTCATTCTGGTTTGTTGTGGTTCTTGGCTTGTATGCTGTAAGCAATCTGTATGAGACCTCAGCTTTCAGAAATTTCATGAGTCAATTGGAGAAGGCTGGTTCTATGAATGTTTTCAATACATAGAAGGAGCAACTGATAAGCAGTTTGGTAAATCATGATTAAACTGACCTAGTTGACTCTGGTTTTGTATAAGGCAATAAGCACAGAGGTATTTAGATATTTAAAGCATACAAAACCTCTGTACAGGCCAACAAGATCTCAGTTTCTGGAAAAGCATTTACTGTGTTACACTGGCAAATTTCAGCACCTAGATGACAGCAGTATTTCTTTGTCTGTAGATTTTTTTGCAGTTTTCTGTGTTTTCCATTCTGTGTTACTGCAATTGCTCTGAAATGTCACTAGTTAAGCAAGGATAACATTTTAGAAAGAAAGGTCCTGGTCAGTCAAAGCATACCCAATCATCTCGAGACTAGATATATAGAGGGGTTAAATCTAGGAGCAGGTTACAGTCTTCTCATAAACTGATGAAAATGTCAATCTTTTTTACTACAGATGTTAACATAAACTATTAAGCTACAGATATTTAATTCTGAATAAAGCCAAGAAAGGAAATGCATTGACAGGCATGGAAAATAGAATGTTAGTCAATTTTGGCAAGGGGAAAATCCCACAAAATGTAATCTATGTGGCAACTTCTTTTCATAGAATACTGCTTGTTTTCAATCACTATGTTTCACCACATGTGTGAATGGTTCTCATGGTGGGGTCTATCCCTGTTTCTTCAGAGAGGTGAGGTTGTTGATGTCCTTACACTCCTGAAGCACAAAGACTAATTCATAAAATCATAGAATGCTTTGGGTTGGAAGGGACCTTAAAGATCATCTATTTCTAACCCCCCTGCCATGGGCAGGGACACCTTCCACCAGACCAGGTTGCTCAGAGCCCCGTTGAGCCTGGCCCTTAACATTGCCAGGGATGGGACATCACAGTTTCTCTGGGCAACCTGTGTCAGTGCCTCACCACCCTCATCATAAGAAATTTCTTCCTAATATCTAATCTAAATCTTCTCACTTTCTGTTTAAAAATGTTGCCCCTCATCCTATCACTACACTTCCTGATAAAGAGTCCCTTCCTTTCTTTCCTGTAGGCCCCCCTCTTTCAGTACTTCAGGTACACGACTTCTTTGGCCAGAGTGTTCAGTGCACAGACATCATGCTTGCACTCACCTGATAGCCATGCTGGTTCATTTATGTATATGCAGATGTACATAAAAAGTGGGAGGATTTTTATTCCTTTATTCCTGTATTTTTGTTCCTTAAAGTTTTTTCTTCAGTCCCTGGTCTTTTCTTTCCAGTTCTGCTACTCTTGTGCCTCCTTCCCTTTGAGGTGTGCTTTTCCTTGTTCTTTTCACTTTCTATTCCTTTCCTTCCACAAGTCCTTCCTCTCAGCTCTGTTATTCCTTCACTCTGCTCATCATTGCATCCTAACTTGTCTACACACAGAACTTTCCACAAGGTATGAAGTGGTTTGAGGCAGCAGGCTGCTTATGGCTGAGATTATAAGTAAGTAAGGGATGGGCTAAGAAATAGCTGCAGATCCCAGCTGTCAGTGACACAGCTGGCTGTCACTAGCTGATCATGGAAAGAAGTGTAGTAAGCATTCCTGAGGAATAATGAGCAGGCTTATTCCTATTGCAAGTAGGCTGATACCTTCTCCCTTCACAGATTTCCCAGGTACTGATTGTTTATTAGGAACTGTTTGGAAACGCAATGTAACACTGAAAGTACTCTAATACTCCAGCAAAGAACTCTGGCAGAATGGCAAGCATGCGACTTAGGGCTTGATCAGCTGAGAAGATATTAGGTGCTGTTTTGGAAGGCCAAAAAAGCTTACAACAAGCACAGCTCAGCAGAAGACAGCAGAATCTGAAAGTTAGACTCTGAAAACGTGTGTCATTAATTCTAGCTATGATAGTTCAAACATGTACATCTGCACCTACAACCAGTTTTGCAAGCAGTGTGCAAGTGTTTCAACAACGTGATTTCTTACCAAAAAATTGTGCTGAAATGTATCATGGTGGAAACTTAAGATATGAATGTCTTTGTAGGTCTGGAGCCAAGAATTGTAACCAGATGGGATATTCAAAAATATGCAAGAAAGGCCTATGACTTAGGAATTCGTTACATTGGAGGTTGCTGTGGATTTGAGCCATATCACGTCCGAGCAATAGCAGAGGAGTTGGCTCCTGAAAGGGGATTTTTGCCAGAAGCTTCTGATAAACATGGTAGTTGGGGCGATAGCCTGAGCATGCATACCAAACCCTGGGTCAGAGCAAGGTATGTATATCTGACCTGGAAAGCACACTAACATATTCCTTGCAAAGGCTTATATTGGTCCATACAGCAGACTGGTTTAACTGATATGCAGGTCTAAATATTGCTGTAAACATTCTCTATGTGTTAATAATTTTGAAGAATTAAATCTGATCTGGGAGCAGGGAAAGGGGTGAAGGGGCAGTAGGAGAGCTCCCGAAATTCTCATCCTTCTTTAAAATGAAGATTTGGTCTGAATTAATGTGAAAGTAATTCATGAAAGTTAAGATAAAAAACTGACAGACTGCTGTAAAACTGCTCCTCATGGTGAGTGGCTTACAGCGTCCCTTTCAAGAATGAAAATGTACTTCTTAAGTGTGTAGCATTTCATTGCATGCTTTCATTCATACTTCTGAATCTAAATATAAAGTCAGTGTGAGTTAAATGACCCTTTGCAATGGTCATTTAAGCCACATTTCCTTTACTATTGTGAGGTGCTGGAAATGAATGTGAATTTCCTTGTCTTTCTTTAGGGCAAGAAAAGAATACTGGGAGAATCTGAAGCCTGCTTCTGGAAGGCCATATTGTCCTTCAATGTCAAAGCCAGATGGCTGGGGCGTGACAAAAGGAGCCAGGGAGCTGATGCAACAGAAAGAAGCAACCAGTGAACAACAGCTGAAAGAGCTCTTCCAGAAACAGAAGTTCTAATCCACTGCACTTATGTATGTGTTAGAATGATTTAACTACAGATCATCTCATGCTTCACAAAAAAAATCTGTGAAGATGTGTACCCTGTTGATTTATCAGTTTATATGTAATGGAAGAGACAAAATGCAGAAAGAATGTGATCATAGATTAAATATGCCAGACCTTGATAATAAAATCTTTCTCTGGATAAATAGTTTAGAGAACACAGTCAGAAAGAAGTTTGGATTCTCATAATAATTGAGCTTCTGTTAGCTAGGTGCCATTAACTAGGTAGACACAGAAATACATGGAAGGTAATAATTTGCTCAACTCACCTGTAGAAAGAGAAAAAGCCATCTATAAATATGATATTAATGGACTTCCACTCCTGAGTCTATTTTGTTGAGGACTGCTTCAAACACACAAGCTGCCAATGCTTCAGACACAGTTATCTGTAGTCATGTTCATGACTTCAAGAGAATAAAAATAAACTGGAAAATACATCTTATAATTGGAATCAAAAGATAAGGAGAATGAAATCTCGCAGGAATTTCTTATATGCAGGAGAAAGGTTGAGAGAACTTTTAGGAAAGAGAAAAGGACAGGTAAATAACTCACTGCTTTTGTCTCAGGGTACCATGTATACAAGATTTGCTCCTCTCGAGACTAAAAGGCTTAAGAAATTATTTTGAAACAACAAAAAAGAAAGTAATATAATAGAATAGTATTGTATTATCTTCACAGCTTAAACCATGACAGCTCAAACAGAATAACATACCTCCAGTAAACAACTAATTTTCAAATGATCCAGCTGATTTCTGGAAATCTCAATGGAAATACTTGGTTATCTCAAAATAGCACTTAAAAACTGAAACTTCCTAAAATATAACTCCTGTTTATAAGAGTAGAAGAACTTTCCATGATTTTTTTTTTTTAAGCTGACTGATTCACTCTAGAATCTTAGCTATAAGAAGATATGAAAAACTATGTTAGGCAATAGATCGATCCACCTAAGTTGCATTGATCTCCACAAGCTTAACATGAGTGAACAGTGTGCTGCTGCAGCAAAGACAGCCAACAGGATGCTGGGTTGCATCAACAAGGGCATCACCAGCAGAGATAAAGAAGTCATTATCCCACTCCGCTCAGCACTTGTCAGGCCACACCTGGAATATTGTGTTCAGTTTTGGTCCCTGCTATGCGAAAAAGATGTGGACAGGCTGAGAGGGTCCAGAGAAGGGCCACAAAGATGATCAAAGGACTGGGAACCCTGCCATATGAGGAAAGGCTGAGAGAATAGGGTTTGTTCAGTCTTGAGAAAAGCAGACTTAGGGGAGACCTCATCACCATCTTCCAGTATTTAAAGAGTCGCTACAAAGAAGATGGAGATTTCATTTTTACAAGGAGCCACATAGAAAAGGTGAGGGGTAATGGGTACAAGTTACTCCTTGGGACATTCCAATTGGACACAAGGAAAATTTTTCACAATAAGACCAGTCAGCCATTGGAATAATCTCCCCAGGGAAGTGGTGCCTTCCCCAATATTGGACAATTTTAAGATTCAGCTGGACACTGTGCTGGACCATCTTGTCTAGTCTGCTCTTTTGCCAGGAAAGGTTGGAACAGATGATCCTTGAGGTCCCTTCCAACCTGCTATTCTATGAAGTTAAGAAAACCCATGGACATTGCACATTGAATTTGTTGAGAAGGATTTTTCTCAGGAAGGGTATCACTACACCTGGAATCCATAAAGGACACATTTCTATAGTTTATTTTTGTGAACTACCATACAACTTAGATTTCTCTCTAGAATCTCATTCCCACCCATTCTACATTAAAGCCAGTACCTTTATAAAAGTATCATTATCAAAGTTAACGTTGAAGGCTTTTGTTGGACTACTTTTTGTGTATAAGCTTGTTTTCATTATTTCTACCCATGTTGACATTCTGCAGTTCAGGAAATATTTAAATATGCAACACTTTAATGGAAAACCTCAGGTATCTTTTTCAGAGTGTTATTGGCAGATTTTAGAAAAAGCCATCTGCCTTCACCAAGGTTATAATAAATTGAAATAGTTACTAGCTGGAAATTTTGCCTGAAAGCCAAAAGTAGACAAATTGAGAAAGTAGGTATTTTAAAGTGTAGATTATTTGGAAAGCGTCCATGTTAACTATATATGCACTACATTAAATTCATTTCCTTCCTAAACCCCTCTGGACATTCGCCCTGGAGAAAGTAGAGTAGTGCAAAATCTGTAAAGCAAAAGAGACAGATCTTTGATCACCACCAAAATGCATGCAGCATTAAAGATGCATGCATGATAAAGTGGCTTAAAATACAAGTTACGATTCATAAAGAAGTGTTTTGAACAATCATTACTAGTTTAGGGACTTCCTTGCCAAAGGATGCATCATACTCTATATAAAGCAGCTGGACTGCTTATTTTGAAGCTGTACAAACATGCAAAAATTTGTACTGAAGTGAATGAGTTTACTTCAAAACACAGAATACTGAAGAACCATGGCATTTAAGAAGAAGACAAAATATGTCTTTAAGCATTTATTTGTAGACACCCAGTTGAAAAAGGATGAATTTTAAGACACTAGCAATGATTAGAAATATTTAAGAGGCTATTTGAAGCCAGTCAAAATGAGAGTTGACCCTGTTTGATTCATATCACAGGATGGATTTAGAGAGAAATTGACAGTGGGATTAAAACAAGTTGACAGGCTGTTTTATTGATATCTGCAGTAACTCCAAACTATCAGAGAAACACCCCAACACACATAACCCTCAAAAAACAAACCGAAAAACCCCTCACCCAAGCAGCCAAGCCAACAAAGCTTTATTTCCCATTTCTTTCTGTGTAATATCTTAGTGACAGGTAAGGGACCTGTTAGATTAATTAAAGCTTTCTAATGGTTTTAATAACCATGGCTTCTTAAGAAAGTAAGACAGGCTGACAGCAGAATCCCAGGAAATTTGTTTCCTTAGAAAGCCTGTCTGAAAACTTAGACAGGAAATGAAAGGGCTTTAGAAGGTCAACTCTTGTATTTAGTACCCCAAGGCAAGATCAGCTATTTCATTGGGGAAGACATTTTTTTAACCTGTTTGGAAACACATCTAATGATGGAGCTTCCCTGCCAACCCCAGGCAGTCTGGTTATTTCTTCTTAACAAATCTTTCCTAATTTGAATATTCCTTAATGGAATTTAAATCCATTCTTTTTTTCCAGCTCATTACAGACATGAAGAATTTATTGCCTTTATCTTTGCTGAAGTCTTTCATACATTTGAAAATTTACACACATTCCTTTTTTCTCTCTCAGCTGAACAGACCCTGTTCATTCAATCTTTCCCTGTGGCTTCTGAGTCTGTGATTCATCATAAACTCAGAGCTCATCTCCATCAGATCTTTTTCTAGGGCTTCACATCTCTATGGCTTTTTTTTTTTTTTTTTTATTTACCTGCAAGCAGAATTGAAGAGATCTGAACTTTGGAAATTCAGATCCAGAAGAGAAAATCCAACATCTTTGCTATCTAAAGAATAAACCTTTATGCACTAGGCTGAATGCCAGGACAAGAGGGGTCTGAACAAACCATAAACTTCAGAAACTGTATACAAGCTCTGTGCCGCACACGAGAAGATGGATACATTTTCAGTCAGCTCCGAAGTTTTATAGAACTCCATGCCAGAAAAGGCCTATAAACCTGCTGTTTAATGGTCAGGTGTTGGCCTGTAAACTGCCTGATTACAGGTGTTGGCCTGTAAACTGCAGAAAAGCAAGGAGGGGTTTTTTATAAAGAAGAAAATTTTGGAGGAAGGTACAAAATCACTGAAAACCTTGGGTCTTTCCCTATTCTTTTGAAAAAAGGGTTTTCTAGGAATCCCACAAAATATGAAATCTCCACATACCACATATTTCTTCCTAAAGCGGTTTATAGCTCATGCCTTCTTTTTCAATTCTACAGACAAACGCAGTGGCAGGTTCAGTGACATTTTTTAACCTACGCATTAAAAGAAGTGGATTCATATATCTGTCTTGTTCTACATCGTTGACTTTATAAAACATTGAACATAAACTAATCTCATTTCATCCTGCAATGCATTGAATTGTTTTAAGTATAGACATCATTGAAATAGGATAGGCAGAATGTGATATACATTATTTCAGCATTTTGTGTTATTACAGAATTCTTCATTACCTTCTCTTTATGTTCCACTTTATTGAGAGAGATGGTATCTGGCATAAGTTTTATATGAATTATCCACCTCCACTAGATACGATTTCACTGAACTGCGATACTAAATTTGGTGATTGGTGTATACCTCTGTATGTACACAACTCAAAGAGACTACAATCAATTACATCCAAACTTTAGGAACCTGAAGATGGAATTTCCATATATTTTGGTCAATTTCACCTCAGAGCTTCTGTGTCCAGTACAGTTGTAAATCTGAAAAGAAAATCAAATTTGATTAAGAGGACTCGATGCAATCAGAGTGGAGGGTAGTTGCTAAGGAATTAGTTTCAAAGCAGACTGAAGAAATAGGGAATAGGGAGAAGAAGCACGGTTCTATCTCACAACTAACAAAGCAACAGCAAACATGCATCGAATCAAACAAAGCTTTACAAGCTGTACCAGTTATCGATGGGTGGTTTAAGAGTGTTTTGTAGCATTCATTTGCAAGTATTTGCACAACCTCATTTCAGAGCAATTTAAGAAGAGATCCAGTGACAAATGAAACATGGCAGGGAAATTGTCACAGGCAAACAAGCCCCACTTTGCAAGTCACCTGTTTGCAAATGAAGAGTGCTAGAAAGACACCAAACCTGTTCAGCCCAGCAGGCTAGTCTTTGCCTTTTGGCAGACAGGGTAACAAGCTTTATAGCAGGTGTTATGCAAAATCCCTTGGCCAATCCTTATTTCTAATCAAACAAACAAACAAAAAAAGTAGGGCAGTTCCACTCAAGAGAAAACAAGGATAAAAAGTCTGTACTATTCTCCGGGTCAAGCAGCAGTGTTCTTCTGCCACATTTGGAAGAGAGGTCTTTTCCTGTAAAAGAAAGGCTTGTATGCAGGAAAGTTTGCATGTTCTTTTCAATTATGTGAGCTGTCCTGCTGGAAGATCCTGCTGGCTCTACCTACAAACTTTTCTGTAAAATGGCATTTCTCAGTAGTATCACAGTGCTACAGCTTCATGGAAATACAAAGATACGTATTATTAAGGCAAAGGCTTTTTAAAAATATTGTTTCTCAGTATATAGTTTCTACTCAGACTTTTTCTGTATGATGAAATCTCATCAAATTATACTTTAGAAACACAGGTTTGTAGCACTGTGCAAATACTGCCTCCTGGCGATTCTTTGTATGGCTACGGGAAGGGGGAAGGTGGACCCTCAAGTGGCTTCTCAGGTTTGTATACACAGAGAGAACTCAGAAGAGCAACTAACTTCTATTTAATTTCAGAACAGACTTAGTAACATCTGTATTTGTCACTTAGCAAGGAAGTGTTTTCTTTATGAAAACTGTCAAAACTAATTAAGTCTCGTGCAGCGTTTCAGTCTTATTTTAGTGCCAGAATAAAAGGACTGGACTGCAGTTTGTCAGCTCTTATTTTAAAAACTCATATGGCATACAATGTAGACAAACATTTTAAATTATAAGGAACAGGACAGTGGAGAAAAAAAGTTGAAATGTAGTTAACAAATATAAAACTTAAAATACATCTAAACACCACCTTCTCCTCACCTCTCCTCTGACACTACTCCAAAGTCCCAACATTATTAGAATGCAGAATTTCCAAAGGTTAATTCTTAGTGTCTAAGAAATTTAACCAGACATCCTTAAATCTGCCTACTTGTGTGTTTGTCTTACAAAGTCAGTAACACAGAGGCAAAGAGACGCTGTGTGTAATATTAAATGCCATACAACATTGCAACTACTGCACAATAGGGCAGAATTTAGCTGATCTGACAGACATGCAGTGCTGCATCCCTTGTAGCCACTGCTTTCTGCAGGGCTCGACCTTGCCAGGTTTCTGTCTGCTATCCTGGCAAGATTGCCCTATAGCTGAACAGCAAATCGAGGCTATATTCTTTAAACCTTCTACTGTCTTTCTGGATGCTTTTTTTCATATGAGAATTCTTGCCTCAGACAAATAATTGTTATTCCACCCTACTTTAAGACTGCTACACCTATGTTTAATGTGACTGGTTCTGCTGGTTCTGCTAGGCAGACAGGACTCTTCAAGATAATTAGTGTTTGCACCATTGACCTGAAAGACAACCTGCATTTTTTTTTTGGACCTGAAGCCGTATGTGCTCCATTCTATTCACACTGATACAGCAGCACAAAGGGACAGAAACTGGATTAGCTCTGTTTGCCTGGAAATGAAGCAATCCTTGGGTGGCATAAAGATGATACGCCCGACCCACCTACCAGCTTCTTCCCACACGTGGCAGTATGGAACATTGCAAAGGTGTGAGAGTGTGGCCAGGACAGAACACACTCCACTTGCCATTGGCTAGAAAATTAAAATAGTTCATCAGTTTTGTCACGTAAGCCTGCGGAAGGACAGCTACATAAAAGTACAAAAGTAAAGAATTATGGTCTCTTCATGCTTTACATTTATGCTGTGCAGAATTATTACAAACTGCCCAAGGTGTAACAGCATAGGAACTCAGACCTTTGATCTTTACTTGTAATTTTTAGCAGAATATTTAGTTTTGAGTACCCTGAGGTGTTACTGAAAACCTGTGTCAAAAAGTTGTCCTCAGCTGAGGATAGAAAGGAGATAGGAGTATGTCCAAATCGTAACTGCCAGCACTTTCAAAACTCTATACGGAAAATTGTTTGGCCAAACAAGGATTTGGCCCTTGGTTCAAAGCTTCATGCACAAACCATGCAGAAATCGTCTGCAAACCTGACTAGCTATTCTGTTCTCACTAATATATGCAGAAAATCATGGCTCTAAATCAGTATTGCCTTGGATTATTAATAGTTGGGCACATCACAGGTGAGCATTAAAAGCCGACAGACCAAAGCACTTCACTCCAGACCTCTGGGCTGGTGTGCTTCCCTGCAGCGTAGCTGAGTAGCCAGGATCAAGGCAAACCGACAATCACACAGGGTAGCTAACCATACCAGAGGCACTAGACGTGTGGGTGGACTGCCTTCACTATAAGGCAGGCCTTTACTGTTCATGACTTGGTTTAATAGTCTGGCTGGAACAGGATCTGTTTTAATAGGCTGTATGGCTAACAAACAGTTATTTATCTGAAGCATAAAGAGATTTCTGAGTAACATAGCCTATTCTATTTGGCTTCTTTGATCACAGGGAGGTGTACACAGCACCACGCCTGCTGGCGACAGGTGGATCGCAGCTGTCTCAAAGGGGAAAAAGGATTCTTGGCCACGAGCTGGCGGGGCTCATTGAGAGGGCTTTAAACTAGGTTCGAAGGGGGAAGGGGA
>Ga0065711_1004846_pt1 | contig 24366 bp, 18 predicted proteins | sample Hoacrofraction12_FD_59098 | JGI IMG/M metagenome (GOLD analysis project Ga0065711, IMG submission 59098) | Hoatzin crop microbial communities from Cojedes, Venezuela - Epithelial fraction 12 v2 (version 2) | ecosystem: Host-associated > Birds > Digestive system > Esophagus > Crop | place...
AACGATTATTTATTTCTCGCTGCTGCTACTGGGTTTCTGAGCGCTTCGCAGAGGCGGGAACGGGGCAGTGGAGCCGTGGGGCAGCGCTGGGTGCTGGGGCGGGCTTGGGCCCTGAGGAGGAGCCCGCCGGGGCCCGGGCGCTGGGTACCGGCGGCAGGCCGAGCCCCGCCGGGGCAGGGGGGGGTTTGAGCCCGGCGCGTTGGGCAGCAGCGGGGTGTCCTGCCCTGAGGTTCCACTTTCTCCGTAAAAAATATTTCATCTCCTCTTCCTGAGGCGCTCCGAAGCGTCTTTGCAGCTTAACAGTGCTCCCTGAGCACAGGGGTTTGGCAGTGGTAGCAGCTTTAACTCCTCGCTTCGCTTTCCTTCCTGCCCGCCTGACGTTTAGCCGAGCAAAGGAGAATGCGGATGAAACCTGCCCCTCAAATGCATCCTGGAGGAGCATAGGAAGTAGTAATTAATCTGAGAAATACGTCGCAAAGTACAACGCGGGTTTGCTGCTTCTCAGCTGTCCCTCTGCTGAGCTCTGCTCTCGTAAGGAGCAACAGATTTTCCAGTTCTTGCAGATCAAGGTTTCCGTTTGAGGTAGAAATTAAACGTGAGAATCTGATTTTCTTAATGCAGAGTAAGTTTACATTAGGGGTTTTCAGTAGAAAATGTTAAATGAATAGCTGGTAACAAATAGCATAGAGGAAGAAAAGTTCTGTTGCAGTTACTGTTTCTAGCACCTCTCTTTCTCCTAAGTGATGGAAAGGCAGGTAACCCAAAAGTAATTCCTGGGAGCTTCTTACAAGCTTCTGTATGCAAAAAGCATCACAGCTTAATAGTAAAAAATGCGTGCATCCTCCATTTATGGTTAACATAGCTACGGTGATGTGGTTCATTCTCTGCGTGAGGAAGTGGAAACTCCTTGGTAAGAGAAGAGAAGGCCAAGCCATTCTTAATGACTTGCCATCTGACTGTTTTCTAATTACGTATCTAATTTCTATGTGTAAGGGTTGGATACTTTAATCGTGTTTCTTGAAGTGTCACAGTTGTAATCGTGGACATCCTGAAGTTACTTAAGCAGGGGGAATCGTTGTTTACAGTATTTCTTCACTTGTATGATGCAAGAGCAGGCGCTTCGTATTTTATGCAGCTGTCAGTGGACGAGGAGCAGAAGAAAAAGGTTTAGTGAAAACAGGGCATACGATTAAACTGGGTTTTGCTCATAATTTTGATACTTGATAGCAACCTGATGCAAATAATACATAGGGGCCATCTGAAATGTCGCACATCTGAATGCTGATATGTAGGTATGCTTTTTAAAAAATACTGAAACAAAACCTAATTTCGGAGATTTCGTCCTTTTCTAAAGCATAGGCCAGGCTCTGCTTTTTGTTCTGGAGGTTAAAACTCGGACATTGGGATCACTGGATGACATACCTGCTGGAGGACAGAACTCAATGCCCTTTGCTATACACCNTTCAGTTCCTTCAAAGCTGCNTAANGTACTCATGGTATCAGGCAAGGCCTCCCNGCCAACGGGGCCTTCCCGGGGGCCTGGCTGTTCCCTGCAGAATGGTGCAGCATGGGCCATCTGCCTGGGAGCCAAACCAAGGTGAGCATCTTGGTATGCTGCGGGCTTCCTGCCCTGCAGCAGTGGTGTGTCGTGCCAGAAATGCCTTATGGAGCCACCTTCCTTCCTGGAGCTGTTCTTGGCTGCTGTGTACTTGATCCACCACTCGTGCTCTGTAGTCCCTTGAAGGCAAGGTGTGATCTTCAGCACCCGTGCTTGGGTGAAGTCCAAAAGTGCCTCATTTTTTTCCCACACCTTCTCCATGGCCTGTCAGGACTTGCTTGTGGATACTGCTGGACTCTGCAATGAGGTGCTAGACTTCTCTTGCATCTGCAGATTGCAGATTGGCAGAACTAATCCTATTGAGGCTGCCCTTCTTTTTTTGGGGAATTACCAGAGTGTTGTCTTCATCAGTTTTTACCTACCCTTGCTGAGCTTTCGTCCAGGAGGGTGGGACCTGTTCCCATTTTCTTCCCATATCTGAAGGGATCATAGAATCATAGGTTGGAAAAGACCTATAAGATCATTGAGTCCAACCATAATGCTACACCCAGGAGTGGGTTGCTCTGGAGCAGAAGGGAAGATTCAGTGTTTCTGGAGAAAATTGCTTGATTTTGCACAGAATAATTAAATATTCATTGGTCAATAGAGGAAGAGGCTTGTTTGGCTGGGAGGGGAAAGCTGTGGGTAGCCCTGGCCCCNCAGGCTTCCTCGTGGGGAACACCTAAACGTGATTAGNGGCAGACAGGGGAAGGCGAGCCTTTTTTTCCTGAAACAACATGCTTTCACCACTTNCCTGTAACGGCAGGCGAGGCATGTGCTGCNGTGTNGAGCATCCGTGCCTGAGGGTGGGCAGTGCAAGTTCAGACCCGTGTAACTGCTTTGAAGAAGCCGATCGCTGTGATAAAGCTTCACTGGACGTAGCTGGATGAGGGTAGGTGAGGTGCTATGGCTACGAGGACTGAACAGCTTCTGGTGTCTGCTGGTTTGGGTACGCGGGCTGTGCTGGCCCTGCGGCATCGGCCGGCCCTTGGCCACCGCCCACCGGGCCCTCAACATTTGCCTGCCGCTGGCTTGAGTGGAAGGTGGGCATGCAGCTAGCTCCCTCCAAGGGTCTGGGCCAAGTGCATGTTTATCCTTGTTAGTGTATCTATTCACTCTGGTAGTAAGCTGTTTGTAACATTTCAAAAGGTTTTTGGGGATTCATTTCCTTCAAGGGGCTGTTGTTTTCCCCCGGTGCTTTGATAGGTCGAGATAAACATGTTTTTGTGTGCAAGTAGCTTAAGGGAGAGAGCTGTTCTGACAGTGTAAGAGCAGAGGCTGGTTTTAAAACGGTCTCCCATCGGATGTGAACTGGTGTCTGCAGGAAAGAACCTGCTACACTGGGGAGTATTGCTCAAACCGTAGACCTGTGATGCGCTAAACACAGTTCAAGCATTTGGTACGCGTGGAATCAAATACAGCTTGTTTTCATTTGTGGGATGCTCTACATCAGCTATGTCCCCGCGCTTGGGGAAAAGGGAATTGAATTTGCAAAGCACCCTCTTTTCTGCTGTCATACAAAACAGGGCTTCCTCTTTCTAGGGTTTAATTAATGAGTGCTTTCTGCGCTGTCTTCATAATTTTCAAGCAAGCATCTGAAACCAAAACGTGGCACCAGTGTGTAGTCGAAACATGGTTTGATCCCAACAACCCAGTATGATCAAACTGTGTTTTCCCACTGTGAAGGAGGAAGAGGGAAAGGGATTTGAATCCACTTCGTAAGTGGAGAGTGTAGTCAATGTCTCCGTGGGAAGGGAGGCAATTTATTTAGATGCTAAAATCTGAAACCTAATTTTTGTTTTTTAACCTGGGTAAAAGCAGGTTCGTAGCCTTAGTGCAATCACACCATCAAAATTACAGAAATCCAGAGAACTTCACTGATAGTTCCTTTCCGTAATTAAAACATTGATCATCTTCTGCTGTATATGGTTGGGAAAGGGAAGGATTTCACCAGTGCCCAGGCCTCCTCTGACAGACCGTTCAGCGTTGGGCAGCTGGAAGAGAACTATAACCTTCATTTTAGATGAAAAAGTTTCTAATTGAATTCCAGCATGCACCTTAAAGATTTCTGGCCTCCGTTGAGTGGCTGGCTGGCCGTGGCCAGGCAGGTGTGTGCTGAATTCTGCATTCCCCAGAAAGCCGCTCCCCAGGCAGAGGCAGCTGGAGCAGCCTGGGGCTGCTGGGAGAACTCGCAGCCCCCGAGAGCTGAAGCACCGAGGCATGAGACCAATGCGAGGAGCTCCCAGCAGATGTCTCTGCCAGGCCGCCCTGCTTCCCCGGCTGCTCTCGGTGTTTGACGGATACCTGCAGATTCATGCAAAGCGTAGTGACCTTCTGCAGTCGTCATCCAAATTCTTGTAAAGGTGTAAGTCGTGAAAACGGTGCCTCGTTTTTCATTACAGTTTATTTAATTGCCTTAACGTAGCCGTTTCGCTGAACCCTCATGAAATTGTTTTGAGGTTAACAACTAAATTAGTATTTCCCTTTTCATGAGTACAGTTGCAGTGATAACAGGATAACATAACTCAGTAGATGTCCAGGAAAAACAGTCTGGAAGAGAAATGAGATTTTCAGAGGTCTCTCTCCCACTTCTCTACTTGAATTTCAGCTGGTCTGCATGCGGATACAGCTTGCTGTGGGGTGTGTGTGTGTGGAAATAAAGCAGAGACCTTGAATTGAAGCAAGAAAGCAGATTTGGCACTTACTGGTCTGGTAACAGAGTTTCTCTTCCTGCTTTGCCATTGTGCCATTTTGGGTAGGTGTTGCGGGGCCAACGGCTGAACGGCAGCTGTGAGATTGGCTGAATTCTGCCCAGCCGCCAGTGGCCTGGGCTAGTGGGCTGAATCGTGTCTGGGCTTGGACTCATGCTGATGTCTGGAGCACATCATCCACCTGCTCAGCTCGGGTGCCCTGCGTGGAAGCAGGGAGAACGATACTGCAGAGGCTCCAGGGCTGGCAGGACAACTGATCGCTTGTACAACCGTTTGGTGACGCAAGGTGCTGCAAAGTGCAACCTGGAGCGCAAGGAGGAGGGTCTGGCTGGGACTCTCATCATCTGCGTGAGTCATGGTAGCGATAACGATAATGAACAAGAGTCCCAGCAGTCTTGTAGGAGGCCATTTTCTCATTCATGTTGTTGCTGTGTATATGAAATCCATACAGATGTCAGTCAGGCTTGTCAATTTTATCTGTTAAGAATGGCAACAAAAGAATAAAGAGAGGCATGTGCTCAAATGTTGCTGCTCTAACAGCAGGCTCCCCAGGCAAAGGAAAAGAGGTTTTGCAGCACATGTGGATAGAGAAGTCCTGCTTTTCTTTTTGTTGGGTACTGAAGTATCATAATGCCTATTTTATCATTTTTCTTTTCCTGAAGGTATCACCTAGAGTACCTCAGCAGATTTGTAAACTGGATGAGAACTTTGGGGAGTTTACAGTGAATCTTTCTACTGACACTGACAATCTATTTCAATTATGCCTTACAAATAGTGTTACGGTACTCTAGGAGAAACTATGCCATGCCTGTTTTCATAGAAGAGCTAGTCCCTGACATGCATTATTTCTAATCCAAGTATACAGGAGAAATAATAGGTAAGAGAATGTATTATTCCTCTTTACACAGTGTGAAGCAGAGGAACACAGAAATTCAGTGACTCAAAACCAAACAACAAGCCTGGAGGCCAAATACAGTTTGAAGCAAGACGTCTCAAATGCTGTTCCAGAGAGCTGGTAACATCAGCCTTCTTCCATTCTTTTAAGGAAAGGAATCTGTTTTAAGGAGGGTCAGCAAAAACCTGATGGAAGAAAAGTGTCCGAATTTGTAATTGCTGTTTGGACAAAGTGGTAGTGGCATTTTCCAATGATCTTTGTAGCACATATCTGTCCTGCAGGAACCAGAGTTGTCATTGTTGTATGAATATCCAGCATACTTCAGTTTAACGGATACGTAGTTCAAAGAGGACTAAGATGTGAGCAAGCTTATCTGGTGTTGTACAAACTCAGTCTGGTTTTATTTCCGAGTGCGATATGTGAAACCAATAGCACTTGACAGCATATCTGTCCCATAGTGCCTCTGACATACTCTAGTCCATCTGAAATAGGGAAACAAATGTTAAGAACACGGGAGAAGAAAACTCTGGCTCATCAGCCTAAGTCAAGGTCCTTAGTGTTGCTTCGTACCTTCCCAGAACCTCTGGTCAATTGGCATCCACTTTGCATTAGTCTTTGCCTGTGCCAAGGCTTGGAACGTAACTGGAGGGCTCTTAAACCTGTTTCTGACAATATTGATGGAATCATTTCGACATTAGTCAGATGACTCTTACAAGACAGGCAGAGCTGTTAGCCACAGCGTGTCTTCTTTTCTCAGCATCACTCCCCTGTGCACTGTCGTGTGAGTAGCAAGTGTCTGTTTAGCCTGGAGTGAAGTTTGTTGGAAGCAGATACTGTAAAGTTAGAGACGTTCTAGAAGAAAGAAGTGCGCACTGCTACAGAAAATGATCCATGCACAGAAGCAGAAGTGAATCTTTCTCTGCAATCACAATAAAATATAAGTCCCATGCCAGCTTTCTCTCTCTTTCTTGAGTAATTGTGCTGTGCATAGGTCTGCTGGACTGCATCAATGCCTGCTTGCAGCCAGTAATTCGTTGCCGTGCTTTTGGCTCAGTCTTGCTGCTCAGATATGCAAGTGCATGCTTTTGCCTATTTGAAAAATCAGCTGCTGCATATGCACATACCAGCACAGTAGTAGGCTTTACAAGATATGTGAAATCTGCGTGCCAGCAGATTTGTGGGCACTCAGCCCTTAAGCTTCAGAATATTTTTACTGAATACAAAATACTGATAAAAGTGCAACAGTATGTTTATATCGTGGTTTTAAGAAACGTTTCTGACTATGTGCAAACAGTCTCATTGGGCAGGACTGCTTTTTTTTTTTCCCCGTTCTTAGCACATAGCACAAAGAGGGCTGAGGCTGTTGGCATGCTGAGGTGCGCCCACAGTGTCAATAGTTACAATTAAACAGCAGTGTGAGGGAGGGATTTTGCAGTCCAAGGAAGATGTAACAGAAGTATATTAATTTCTGCTGAATTGTTGGAACAGAGAATGCATCTCTTCATCTGTTCTGGAGAAGCCTCGAATGTTTCCCATGTCAATATAGTGGCTCTTTTCTTGCTGTCAGTCAGTCCCAAAGTGAGCAGAGCTGACAGATGTCGATTCTTTCAGATTTTCCCTTTGCTAAGGACCTTGACAGCTTCAGCTGCAGGAAAAACGAACTTACTCTTTTTTTTTTTCCTTACCTGTTTACTCCCACTATAGCTGTCCTCTCTCTCGCAAGGAGGCGTAGATTCACTTCGTATCACACAATGTCTGTACTTTACCCTCACTTTGCTGAAAAGGATCCAAGAAACAGTACAACGTGCTACCTGTCCTTCTCTGTCTGCAGTGTGCTACGGTAACCATCTTCCATGCTTTCGTTTCAGAAGCAGTTAGGTATGACAGAAGAACTGTAGGATAGATACAGACACATACCGATGTGCTACTCAAAAAGAATATAGTTAGGCGACCGCTACACATCTACAATACCTGCAGTATGTATATCAGCAAAATAAAAAACAAATGATAAAGAAGGGTTTGCAATTTCAATGGTAATAAATAATCTCGACTGAAAGATCCGTGTCTGCATCCTTGTTGCTATTACATGCATTTAAAGCAAAAAAATAGTTATATATAATGCTGTGTATGGGCACAGTTAGTAATATGCAGCTTTTTGAAGGTGGATTACATATGCTGGCTCAATATAGGGAAAATATGGCATGTCCGGATAGTTCCAAAGGGTAAGTGATTGGGAGCCAAATAGTTAAACCTCTTTGGTCATTTGATTTCGTACAGTACATCTCACATAAAAGAACATGAAGTTGACTGTTCCTGCAGTCACTGAGGGAGAGTAATTTGCTGCCATTCCATTTCTTCATTCTGATTTCTGTGTGTGGGTAAGGGTGCTATGGATAAGCCTGTTTCTGTGTGACTGGTTTACATATTTTAGTTTTGAATTGTGTGGCCCTAAAATCTGATCAGAACAAGCAAAGCCTATTTATTTTTTCTGGAAAGTTCATTAGACAAAAAGCTTCACTAGCTGAAACCTTTCCCTGGTTCTCAGAAGAACTGTAATGTTTTTAGTGCACATTGATAGGTTTTAGCTCAAATGTGTGATAAACAGTTAGGAGCAGAGCTCTTCCTGTAAGAGGCAGTCCTAAGAAAAAATGCAGTTTAGTTTGCAGCCTGTGATAATGAGATAATTTGTGGAGGGCCTGTTAGGAAAATCAGCTTACCATCTCTATCCCATTTTTAAACAGTGTATATTATCTGTCTTTTTTGCCTCCTCTTTTGATAGAAACATGGAACTTTCTCTATCCTATACTAAAGGATGGCAAAAGAAACAGAGAAAAAAAGCAGTTTTCTTTTCAAACAAGCATTTTGAACAGCTTGGGGGAAGTGATCGCTGCTGGGAAACTGTTCCACCTTTCTGATCCTCCTGTTGCCGGTCTCCATCCAGCTGGGTGCTTTGCAACCTCCCTCGCTCCCGCGCTGTGTGGCACCACCGGCTTCTCCAGCTCGCGGGGCATCCGTCGGGAGAGCCCTGTGCCCAAAACGTGGTGGATCACCTGCCTGCCCCTCTCAGAGGGGCGCACGGCCCGATAATGCCGGCCTGTGATGTAGTCTTCCTGGCTCATTTTCAGCAGTTAACCAAAAAGTCCGTTGCAAACCCGCCTGTGCAACAATATTGAGAGCTACACAAAATTGAGAAAGTCAGGGTCGGGGGGGAAGACTGTTCATGATGAAAGATGAAGGTCGTATTCATTGGGTAGTGCTTTAACCAACCAAACTGTCTGGTTCAACTTGCCCTCAGCACCATTGTGCCTTCCACGTCTATTTTCCAGCTCTTATATTTTTTAACATACGTAGAGTTAATGTTCTGTCTGCGATTACATTGAAGTTATTCTGTGTGACTATAACGTTCTGCTGTTGTATCGGAGTAGGCTCTGTTCCATCTGAATGGCAAAATGGATAGAGAATCGCAGGAGTTAGAGAAGGAAAAGCCATATTAGATTGGAGTCCATCATCCTGCAAGGGTATGATATAACATCATGACAGAGGCCATATCAGCTATTAAATGGATATAATACGGAAGAGTTTTACGCTGTCTGAAACTGTAATGAGAGTGAGCAGCCCAGGAGAGGATTTCGTGTTGGTGCAATTGCTGGGTTGCCCCAGGAGCAAGATGTACTGCCCAGACTGTTGCAAGAAACGGACCACTGGGCTAGTTCGTGCGATAGAGCCTTCTCCAGCACCAGCGCCGTGCGTTTGGGACTGTAAGGTCCCGAGCGACGTGCTCTTGCACCGCCAGCAGCATGCCGCAATCCTGTCGGCTCTTGCGAGCCGAGTGGGAAGAGGCTGATGGGGTCCTCAGGGGCTTGAACCAAGGGGGTTTGTGCCTGTGATTTTGGGGCAAAGCAGTGCCCAGCCCCGCAGGGCTGCAGTGGGGGGGATGGGGATGGGTGCTACGGTGGGTACCACTCTGTCCCCAGGCCGGCCAGCCGGCTGCCCTCCCGCAGCCGCACCCGGGGCCCGGGGCAGCTCGGGGCTTTGCTTAGCATCTGAAGGCAGCTCTGGTGTCCTGCTGGGAGCACGAAGAATCCCGTGGCGTGTTTGCAGGAGGAGGGATGTAAACCTTTTGGTATCCCTGCTGGACTCATATTTAAAAGAATCTGTTCTGTCTAATTTATCCTGGGTTTTAACTGATGGAGCTGTGACTGATGCCTTGCTTCTCCCAGACTGAAACAGGCTTTGAAACAGCCCTTTGAATGACTGTTCCCTCACTCCCCCCCACCCCAAATGTCAGGTAAAACAGCACTTGCTAAATATGTACTGCACATTAATACAGTTGTGGAAGCTGGCATTGTAGGAATATCCTCTTTCATAACTAGTTTCTGTAGTTTTTTCCATCAGAATGTGAACGATGGGAAGAATATGGAAACGTGGAGCAGAAATGCTTTTACGCTCTCCTGCTGCTGGAGATAGAATTGTCAGACAAGGAATATATTTAGTGCAGTGCTTTAAACTCCCACAACAGTTTTTTCTCTCAAAATGCTTGTAACAAAAATACATTGCGTCAGGTGCCCTGGTTTCATTTCTGCATGCTCTCTTCTCAGAGGTTTCGCATAACTCAGAAATAGAAAGTCAAACTGCACAGCATGCATTTGCTGCTGATGGGCATATACACAGGGGTAGACTAATAAAAATACCACATTCCTTCTCAATACAGTGTACATTTCTAGTGCTGAGTAAATACTAAACACAATGGCTGAAATATTCTGTTACTAAGGCAACCAACTTCAGTTTTATCTTTATATAAATATACATACACACACATACTCCCTATGCTACTCGGAAAAAAAAAAGGTTCTTGTCAAGATTTGGTGAACTGAATTCTTGATGAGATCTGTCCTATAGAAGGCTAAGTGTTGCGGGTGCCTCAGACTGGGCTTTTGGATCGACTAAAAGAGTAAAAACAGAAGCTGATAGAAATGATAATGATTTTCAAGTCACAGGGTATTGGCCAACTTGTACAAAATAGGTGGTAGGACAGAACTTTTTTTAAGGCCTACGTATGCCATAAGTGCCTTCACAGAATTAATATCTGTATTTTGTAGCGCCTCCTTCTGAGACAGATCTTTTCACTTGCTGTGTTAGGCAGACCAACGTGTTTCTCTAGTGGGATAATTCTTGTTACTAATGAGCCTAAGCAAGGGAATGCCCAGCAGCATGGAGTATGGTGTGTTGTCTCTAAATTGTGCTGTTAGTATTTATTTCCATATATGTATTTTCAGTATTGGAACATGTCATATACTATCGCGTGTGTGTAGCTTAGTGCTGCTCCAGAAGACTGAAGAGCGTAGGTGAGGCGCTGCTTACACAGTAGTTCTCATCCAGCTGTCTTGGCCATGACTGACTGGGTTTTTTGCCATACATGTTTATTTTGAGGATCACTCGGCTGTAGTTTATACCCGGTGAGAACAGGAGAGTTCTTTCAGTGGGGGTTTAGTGCTCATGCTTATGCTGGTTCAGTGTCTGTGTAATTCAGGACTGAAAATGAACTCAGCCACAACACCCCAGCAGGGAGGCTGGCTGAAAGGCCAGAACTTCATGGGCTGACCTAAACTGTCCTCGGAGGCAATCTTTGGTTTCGTGGTATGTGGCCTGGGGGGTGCATATTCTTGAGTAGACCTTGGAATGGACAACTTTGCTGCATCTTATAACTCACCATGCTTTCAGCAAAGTACGACAGGTAATGTTAAGGTCTATATTCAAGTTTTTAGGAATTACTTTTTTTTTTTTTAAAGAATATTTAAATAACTCCGGCTTAGTACCCTGTCCCAGAAGCTTGGGACACTAAATGGAGTTATCTCTGAAGGTGTTTTTCAGCCCCACATACTCACTAGCAACGAGTGTCTCTGAAGAGCCCATCATCACCAAGTATAAAAGGGGTCACAGAATAAGCTCGAGAAACAGTGAAATGGTATTAGGGCAGACTTCCTCCTCCAAGTGAAATCTTAACCCCAGTCCGTCTCTCACAGCTGTAAGTACTGACACAATTCTCTACTACTTTTTCCATCTTCTCTGTTATGTCTAAAAATTTATTGTCCAGAATTGGGGAAGTTCACCTGTGGGGCACAAAGATCTCTCACTGCTTATTTTTTTTTAACCTTGACAGAAGTGTCTGTCCCTTCTCTCAAATGATGTGATAGGGCCAGGAGGTCTTTATCCGTGTTCCTCAGTTGGGTTGCTCTTTCTCCATGGCTTGAGTCCAAGTGCTTTCAGCTCTTTTCAACCTCTCAGAAGTGACACCGCTCTGTTCCCATTTTTAGAAAACATCAGTGATACACCAAGGCTGAGAAAAATCTTCGCTCCGAAATAAGCTGCTCTGGAAGAAACTTTTCTTGTTTCATTTCTTTCCCAGACTTTTCAGAGGTTTCCCTCGTGTGGTCGTGAAGGCAGTGCTTGCAATTAGGGAAACTCTTCATTCTCAAACACAATTGATACAGTCCTTTTGCCAATTATCACCCAACAGGGATGACAGTATTTTGTTATCCTTAAATCCAAAGGTTAAAACCCAGTCCTTAACTGCAGTGTAAACGAGGTCCGTCCCATACAGCCATTTTCCTGGCTCACCAGCAGATGTTCGAGGAACGCACCCTGCCCATGAAGGCGTCTGTCCATCTGGAGTTCCCAAGCCACCCTTAGGCTGCACTTCTCCCTTTTCATCAACAATAAGCTCATTACTCTCAAAACCGTCAGGGAACGTGGATTACACACGCATGGAAATGGGATTTTTAGTAACCAGTGGCCAAATGTTCAGACGTCTCCTCTAGAGACATTTGTGCTTCTAGTGAGAAAAAGAGCCCGATCCCAATAAGGAATCTATTTCTAAATTAATAGTAATTTTAAAAACCCCTGAAGTCTGAGATAGATGCATTAAAATACAAGATGACATTTGAATATGTACAGTGGGTCAGACTCTGATGCTCTAAGGCACATTGAGTACTGTTTTACTTGCAAGTAGTTCCATTAATTTCAGTGACCCAGTTATGGAGTACCTCACCGCTCAGCAAAAGATGTTAAAAATCTGCCCACAGTATTTGATGATAATTTGATTTCTGTACTGCCTCCCAGACTAAGTCACCCCATTCTGCTTTCATCACAGTGCAATATCTCTTTCATAGATGCTGACATCTCTAGACGGCTGTCAGCCTTTGTGATGAAGAGTATTAGAAGAACATTGTAGCTGTGTCAATAAAGCAGATGTACATCCATTCATGAGGAGGATATTTTTTCAGTGATTCTTGTAAAATTCCTTGGATTTTTTTCTGTTATGATTGATATTCAAGTTTCTGTGACTATGGTAACTTATGTGCAATTTGCATATTGTAGGCTGTGCAGCTGCAAAACTGTGTTGGAGATAATTGATTTTCTCCCAAAGTAATTTGGTGCTCTTCACTTCAGAGATCATCCTTTGGATTATCGACTCCTTATTATTAGTCATTTGCAAAATTATTGCTATGGCTATGAGGTTCATAGCCTTGTCAGACTTTTGGCTTCTTTTCCTCAGGGTTTGCTTCCTGACCAGGAAGGTTTTAATCCTGTTGTACTTGTAAAAAATAATAATAAAAAGAGCCAGCTAGCTCTGCTGGCACCTTCTCCCATAAGGCTGACATTTCAAATCAGTTCTTTATCAACACACGCTTCTTCCTTGCCTTTACGATAGCCTCAAAAAATGTTACAAAGAGCTTGGTCAGTGATGATAACCTCTGCAGAGCACTGACCTACAGCAAGGAGAGGAATGTTTCCAGATGGCTACAGTATATTAGCAAATAAGGAGCTTTGGCTTGCACTTGACTACACTGTCACCCTTTTCAGTGTTTCACAGTTGGACTAACACTTTCTTTACGATAGCTCCACCCCATTTTATTTTCAGTTTCAAATGAATTTATAACTTCAGCATAAAACCTTGTGCTAGGCTAAAGGGTACATAAACTAACTGCCTGCAATTGATTGTGTTATTTAGTCCAAAATTTTCAAAATTATCAGAATAGCCTTTGAAGGTTCAGCGTGGACCGAGTGTGTGAGCCCTTTTTTTTTGGGTTGGATGTTCTTTTAATGACAAAAAGGGAAATTCATGTTTTAAAAAAAATTCACCAAGCGTATTGGTAGCTATTAAACTTCTAAAGCACAGTAGTTGCTTATGCTGATTTTCAAAGCATTTAGGACTTCACAGAAGTGGTAGTGATAATCTCAATATAAGGGAATGTTTGAGTTTCAGATACTGCTATTTCTCTGTTTGCACTGTATTTTCATCGCAAGAAAATGGCATTTATTAGGCCCTGCAGTGTTCAAACTCTGCAAGTAGTAGTGGGAGTGACTCAGTGCTTCCATTACCATCTGTGGTTCCCTGCTTGCACCTTGGATGATTTCTGGCTTGCAGTTAAGGTAATCATTGAGTAGGAAGGACCTAGTTTTAGTTGTGGAGCTGTATGTGAATTAAGCATAGAGCTGAAAATGGTGGAGCTGTCAAAGTAGCATCCATGGCGGTAGCATGGTAACTTCCAGGCTGTGTGTTCTTTTGGTTGTAAATCAAGCTCTGTGAGATTCCTGCCAAGCTTGTCATCCTGTGGGAAAAAGAATGCAGAATTGGGACCCAAAATGTAAGTACAGTTTTACTGATGTCCCAGTCGTGGTTTCCATAGTTCTGGAGAAAGACTGATGTGGAGGCATGGTGTTTTGGGACAAAACATGGGAGAACAGTAAGGGCTGTGACTACCGATAACATTTCTTTTTGTTGTAGTGTTAATTTTGGCAGTATTCATATACATGCACATGCACGCGTGTGTACATGAACCTCTCTTTTTCCTCTGAATCGTTAGCTTTCTCTTTATTAGGAGCTCTCATCGTCTGCCTGTGCGGGGCTCGGGAGCATTCCCATGCACTGGAGAAGGAATCCGAGTTTCGTTAGCCTTAGCCTAGCCCTGACAGGCGAGTCTCTGCTCTCAGCCACAGATTTCTCTGGTAATGGAGATTCTGCAGTCTTCTCTGTAAACTTGTTCCGTTGCCTAACTTTTCCAATAGTTATAGCATTTGCCTAATATGAAATCTAAATTCCCCCTTGCTGCGTCTTAAGCCCATTACTTCTTGTTCTGTCCTTGTTCTCTAATGAGAATAATTGGTCTACATCCTCTCTGCGGCAGCCCTTTACATATTTGTAGACAGTAATGCTTCCCCTCAGTCCTCTTTCCTCCAGACCGAGCAGGCCCTGCTCTCGTAACCTTTTCTCAGAGGTCTTATTTACTAACTCCTTAATCATTTTTGTTGCTCTCATCTGAGCTCTCTCCAATTTCTCTGTCTGCTTCAAAATGCGGTGCCCAAACGAGGCCTAGCCAATGCTAAGTAGAGCAGAATAATTATCTTGCTTGTTTAACGTGAGGTATTCCTCAGCATGGCTCTCGCCTCGTCTGTCAGAGCCCGGTCTCCTGGCCTCTCCATCCATCTGTTATCTGTTATAACCCCACAGAAAACAGGAGCTTTCTAATGCCACGTTTTTAGGGCGAAGATATATAAGTTAAGTGTCGATGTCTGAACTGTCCCCCTTCCCAAAGGAGAGGCGCTCCCCTCCTTACATGCTCACAACGCGGAGGAGGAGCCCCTGGCGGCGGAGCGGCCATGTCTGGGGGGGGGCCCGGCGGGCTCCAAGGTCCCTTACCCTCGCCGCAGCCATCATGCTACGGCCCCACGCCCCGCTTCCCACGCCTGCCCGGGGCTGTGACCCCCACGCCTTCCCCTCGGACGCCGTCCCCGTGTGCCGTTAATGGAGGCCAGCCCTCCCCCGAGGCGCTGCCATGACCTGGGGCTGCGAGCGCCGCCGGTCCCCAGGAGGTTGTGCTTGGTGAGGTGGTTCCAGCTCGGCTGCCCTTCTCGCGCAGGCGAGAAGCTGGCGGTTTCCCTGCTGTCTCCCCACATCACCACGCGGTTCGATGTCACTTCTCGGGTAAAAGCCAGTGCCAGGCCCGGGATGGCTGCTGCAGCCCCCATCACAGAGCAGAGCGTGGGCAGCGCTGCCGAGGGCTCACCATCAGGTGAGATGCACCCCACCATTTTTCAGTGAGGAATGACCCGTGGCAGTCAGGCGCTGTTTCAAAGCTCCCTCACGGGCAGCAGCTGAGAGGTCATTTCCAAATTCTGTGCCAGCTCACACCGGCGAGAGGTGAGGTGCTGATACCCTTAGAGGTACACGATCCAGGGAGAACACACAGAAACACAGGGTATCACCCATAATAGCAGCCACCGCCATTTTGTGTAGGAGCCTTTAGCAAAACTTGGATCTCTTTACGTTACAATTTACGCCCAGAATACAGGGACAATGATACTTTCCAAGGAGTGCCATGTGCCGTACTTGAAATGTATGACAGGCTTTGGAGCTGGATCCAAGAGCCCTCTCTTTCAAATATCCCCTTTGACTCTGCAGAGCTTGGGGTTGGCCCTAGAGACCCCCCGACTGGAAGGGCTGCTGAAGATGATTACTTCTTTCAGAGAGCAAGACAATACCTGCTGACGCACCGTTTTGCCTGCAAAGAATTAAAAACTCAGTGAATTAATTCTGCATAAATGTTCCAGTCTCAGACTTCAAGGGAGAATGCAAGTGGTAAAAATACACTTGCATCCCAGTCTCCGTGTTCAGCAAAGGTGCTGGGCCAGAGCTTCAGCTTTGCTGAGTTCATGTTTGTAGAAGCAGAGTGGGGAACAGGTTACGGCTTCCTAACTCGTTGCCTGGCTGCCAGCCCACAGCCGGGTTGGAGCTGCCGGGGAGCTGCTCTGACGTGACGCGTCTGGTGACATCTCCAAGGCCTTAGCCACAAGGGGTGCGGATGGACACTGGTGCAACCCGGGCGCATCCCCAGCGCCCTTCTTTCTCCTTCTCGTCTCCGCCTCCCCCGCTGACATGCCCCTTGGAGCAGAGGTGGCCAAGGACCAGCAGCATGCTTTGAGGGAACATTTCCGTGCTGGCAATCAGTCATGCGTGCAGGTAGCACAGCTTCTCTCTTTTACCTCAGCACCTCTTCAGCGATGCAGAGAACATGCCCACAATTTGTGAGGCTCGTGCTGAATGCAGCCAGCGTCATTGACTGCTACATTTTTCCAGATCGGTGCACCAGTATGCTGCTTAATAGACCTCTGGCATAATGTGCAACAGTACCAAGCTCTATACCTTAGAGCTAAAAATGAGGAGACAGGAAGAGATGAACAGCGTAGGTGTTTTCCGTGCCGCACAAAGTGAAATTACACAGGAAGTAAGTCACCTCCTGAAGAGACTAGACATGAGAGGAGTTATCTTTCTCAGTTAAATTAAAAAGGATGATTAAATGCCGGATAGTTAGAGCATGTATGGCAGGTACTGCACAAGCACTTTTCTTGCTAAGAAAGTAAACACATAAGTTGCCAACTGACTTTAAAACAACTGAGAAAGTGTAATTGCAAAAATTGTTACTGTTAATTTACCTTCTGGCAGGAGTAGGAGAAACCAGCTTTGGCTGGACATATTACTCAATACAGTATTAAAATACCGTGGCTTGTAGAGAGCACCTGAACATGTGAGGACATGGTGTCTGGCTTGCTCCATGCTTGACTGATGAACTTGCATGGCCCTCACAAAAGCTTCACATATTGAGCAAAGAACCGTGAAACCCAAACCCAGCTGAACTGCATGGTCTGCTGTCTCTTGGCTTTGCAAAGGTATGTGACACTGGATTCACATAAGGTGAGTGAAAGAGGGGACACTGGAGCAAGTTCTCCTCAAACCTCTGCTCAAATCCGGCATCTCCTTGGCATTCCCTGTTGGCCAGGGTCAATACACCCATCAGAGGAAATCCTTCTTCTGGGGAATTTCTCTTTCTGTCCCAACACTAACCCTGTTCTGCCCCAATCACAGGGGGTAAGCAGGACCAGAGTGGTCCCTCTGAAGCTTTAGAGGGTTTTCAGCACAGCCTACATAGGAAATATCTCTATATCAGATCTTGTACCCAAGGAAGAATTTTTTTTCACCTTTCTGATTTTGTCCCTTTCACTTCTCACCAGCTAGCACACTACTCATATTTAAATGAAAAGTACAATTCATTTCGAAGGCTGTCCCACTCTGTATCAAAACCTTTCCATTCATCTCAGCAAATGTTGGCAAGTTGTAAACCTAACTACTGCAAGTCATACCTAACTACTAAGGGACAGCCCAGGAGAGAGAGGGACGCGTCCTATCTCTGAGCTCTGCTTCTGGAGTTTAGTGCTTTTCTCTTTGTGAAGATTTGCCTCCTCCAAGAAATTTGTGCATCAATATTGTAATTGTTTGGGGCTTAATTGGAACTGATCTCCTGCACAAAACCTTCCCTCACAACCCTAGTTTCTTCGTAAAGAGGAAAGAATTGCAGTATTACAACAGAATAAAATTGCCTGCTCAGGGACCAGGCGCAGTATTACTGCCCCGCATAGGCTATTTCATGCAATGAAGGCTGAAGTTAGCACCTAACACCTATGGGCCTTTCAGCTCAGTCAGTGGGAAGTTTGGGGGAATTTCTTCATAGGGTCCTGCTCTTTCAAACTCCCAGCATTACCACAGATTCTCTGACTCAGTGGAATAGTAGTTAAAAATAAAGGTGGGGGGAAGTGAACTCATCTGTCTGGTGTCCTAGGCCAGAGAGTGAAGCAGAAAAACTTTATTATTCAGATCAGCAATGCATAAACTCAGTTCTTCCCCGCTTGTCTTTGGTTACTTCTCCGATTGCTGTCTGAGGGCAACAGGGGAAGGAGAACACCACAGCCTAACATTTTCAGTTCATATCAAAAACTAACCAGGCCAGCTTAACCTCTTTCTCCCCCACCCTTATAAATGATAGAAATAACCTTTATAAGATAGGATAGGAAGGGATAAACCAGTTGTTATTATACCTTGCTCCTTTGAAATCTGTATTTCCAGTTGTCCATATCTACTTTACTAGTGAGCTCCTAACAAGATGATAGGCTATCCATAACCTTTTTTTAAAATCATCTTTAAAGGATGAGTGGGACAGGAAGCCCTTCTGTCTTTTAAAGACCAACCCCAAAAGTAGATTCCTTCTAAATCCAGCTATTCCAGTTAATAGGGCTTGGCACAGCTACTATGTCTACTATCCCAGACCTTAAAAGCTAATTTATAACAGAACTTTGAATGTTTCCTGGCTCAATGCATTTTTTAATATACTGGATCATTTGCATCAGTGTCTCTGTTCACCTTATATTTCATGAGTAAGTAAATTGTGGAAGGTTAACCTTTTCTACAAAAAAATAGGACTTTATAGGACTTTATGGGGAAGTCAATATTGGCAGAGTCAGTGGAAGAACTGTGTCTCAGCTGTCTGGGTGAGTGTTTTGTCTGGCCTTCCTTGCAATTCTTTTGGGTTGACTCGCTCTTTTTTTCTTTCTGCTTTCTTTTTAATTTTTTTTTCCCTAAAGCTAAAAAAAGAAATTTCATAAATTAACATTAGTATCAAATTCTTTAAATTGTCAAGTCATACTCTGGCTAGCTTTTCCCCCTGTATACTCCTTTGTGCGCCATGGTGAACATTTATGCTTACAGCACATCCCTTCTTGAGTAATTTATAGCATTTAAAAGCTTAGATTATCTTGTGGGCTTCTTGGTTCCTTAGCGCTTAAGTGGACTCTTGGCTCTGTAGCAGTGATTCTAGATCTAGCAGGCAGCAGTGTGCCACCACAGTGCTTGATTGCATACTCATCCAAGGACATAACTAGCAGTATGAAAGATTTCTCCAAAGACTGATGCACACAATTAACTGAATTACTTCAACAGGGTGTAGATAGGATAGATTTAAAGTGGAACCTGTTACTGTGCCAGTGGCTGGATGAGGAACCTGCTGTGCCGGTCGAGAGGGAAGAAAATCCTTCTCTGCCAGTTCTCAGTGAAGAAGTTCTTGCTGTGACAGCAGATCTAGCTCACACACTTGATTTAATGCCCTCAATTACCATATCTTTGTAATTATCATCCATGTCTGATAAGTCTTGTGGAAACTATCAGGTCGTGAGTAGAGGATCTAGGAGTCTTGTAAGAATATGATGTCTTGAATTGATCTGTCCATTTAATGTTTCATCACTCTGCTACCGATTGATCATTCGTTGAATAAAAAGATAGCATAGCTGTATGCCAACACTTGTGATTCATTTTCACTTAGCTAATCAAAATGTTGTTTCACAAGACCCTGATGATGTTCAGGATGCCTTTTAGGAGGTATTACCTTGCTCCAAGCTGGCTGACTCAGGTGGTCTATTTCTTAGAATGTTACCAGACCAAGCCCCACAATTTATGAGGCACGTTTTCCACTAGAAAATAGTTCTTATGGGGGTACAGGACTGTTTCATTGCAAAGTTTTTTAACTAGGGAGAAATCATAGTAAATATTTTTTTTTCAGTTGAATGAACTGCAGCATATTAGTATATCCTGGATCAACAACTGTACGTTTTCTCTTTTTACATGAAACTTAGGTATTAGTAGAAGATTTCCAGCGTGGTCCATGCAGATCAACCATTCATCGTCAGCTAGCCAAGCCAAGCATCTGTTTTTCCTGTATATCTCATGCTGAAGCCATAATGCTAAGATTCGGACACTGACTTTTTTTTAGCAATGTGAACAAATGAAAAGAAAATTTTTCACTTCTTCAGTAGTCATGAACCGTGTTCATGTTTGTAGCTGAATTTTGAAAGCACATACCTATCGGCCAGGGATGGGACTCTTACTTTTTCATTAAGAATAATTGCTGTCTTTACTGATGTAATCCTAGCAAGTTAAAGAGTGTAATGGAGTTTCATGCTTGCTATAGCAGTGAAGTGGTAAGTAAAGATCACCTTTAGGAAGTCTTAAGCACTGAAGTAGGGCGGAGCAGTGAGCCAGGATACTCTAATGTAGTGAAGAGACTCTGTAGTTCTCAGGCTGCGATAGTAAGCAAGTGTTTCATAGGTGTTAGGGACACGGGTGAATTTTACCCAGAAAAGTAAGCATTTTCCTACAGTTTTATGTCCGGTATAATTATGTTCTCAGGTTTTGACATATTTTTTTATATTCCATGAGCCTCAGCAGCAGTAGCATTGGGAAAATTACACCATAGCACTGAACGCTGTCTGCCTACAGCAAAGACGAAGTTCATAGAGGACACAGAAAGCACAGAGCCCCTGTTAACCTTCTGTGAATGAAGTTTTGTTGGCACACTCCAAGAAAGCAATCTTTTTTCCCCCTAGGTCTTTGTACAGTCTTGTATGTTTTCTTTTGTAAAGAGAAAAGATACCACTGTAGTAATTTTATAACTATCATCAGCTTCAAAAAGACTGTAGAAGCATCTGGTAGGGCCAGAGTTGTAGTTCATGGTGTCAGCCACCGCCTTTCATCTTGTTTTTGAAGAAGTGAGTTAAACTACCTCTCAAACACTGACAGGTTAAGAAAAGTCTAAGAAAACAAGCCTTTCTCTAAGTCCAATGATTCACCTGTATTTTCCTGAGTGTGATTACAAATATTCTCATTTGAAATGTCACGCACGTTCCTCCTCCACAGACCGAAATGTCAGACTTCTAACCACTTGCTTTTGCTTGCTACAACATTGATGGTCCTTTGAGTTAGTGATGCTTGTGCAATTCCAGATGAGAGCTCCCAGTGCCCACGTGGTACTGTTTGTTCCTGATTAAGCAGAACAAGGGAGCATCTGATTGACTTTTGCCATAAATGCTGACATTCTACAGCCAAAGAGGAGAAGGGGAAAAAAAAAGTCTTTGATAGTGCTTAAAGCACACAGGCCATTTTCAGGAAGGATTTCCATTTCAAGAGATTTGTTAGTGTAGTCTTGGATTACTGTATGCATGGAAAGCTTAACTTAGGAAGATTTTCATCCTTTGAGGCACAAACATACCAAAGCTCTTTGTTGTTCCGAATCCGTATGATTATATGCTGAATAATGAATATTTCTTAAAAGCTTTATGCAGCCACACTGTGACACCTCACCAATTGCAGCCAATCTCTTTTTTGTTTCTTTTTCCTGACATTTCCTAACATAAAACTTTTAGCAAAGACTTTTAACAATTTAGAAGTTATTCAGTGCCAGACAACTGAATTGCTGAGATGCTGATTTTTTTTTAAAAAAAAAAAAAGGTATCTTGTGCTCATTTTGTTTTAGAACAAGCTGACTAGCTGCAATTGAGGTTAATTGACCTTTATAATGGATACACAGGACAGTACTAAAGCTGTATACATAAACTGCAAGTTTATTTGAAAGCAAATTGTGTTAATTGACATTCATTGAGCATCTTTCTGTTGTTTACTGCTAGTTGCTCATGTGAATAGTTTGTTGATATTATAGATAGGACAAACATTTGTTTCAGATAAATAGGATTTCCAGTTGAATAGGTTTTAATTTAAATGACCCCCTCTACTCGATTTTGAAACTGTGAAGTACTGTACAGTATGTAGCTAATCCTGTTATCTAGGATCTTAAATTGTTGAATCGCTTCTCACACAAATTTGTTTATTTTTAGCAAATAATATCGAAATTCTTTGCCAGTTGTGCAAGGTTTAGGTCTTTTTCCAGAGTAAACCATGAAATTATGATGCTGCGGAGACTGAGTTTATGCGAGAATTATAGGTGGTTGGTTTGCCTTATAGGGCGAACCTGTGTTATATTAAACACATATTCACTGCAATATTAAAAGCGTAAGTCAGAGTATATGCGGCTTCTCTCACACACGGGTCCTGTTCTGCTAGACGCTCAGGCTTTGTCTTTCCTCTCATAGACCTCACTAACCACCTGTAGGGCCTGGCCTACATAGCCACAGTCTTAATGCTTTTCACAGCTTACGGTATTTTTGATTCCGTAACTGCGTTCCACGTAAGTCTAACCACTTCCGCTAATGGTGGCATTCCCTTCACTCTGAAAGCAAAATGAAAAATCAGCCCCTCCAAAGCCCCACATGGAAGCCTTTTCTAGGTTACAAAGTATGTTTTGCTTAACAAAGTTAAAATGAGCAAAGATTGCTAATATATTTTGTCTAAAAATAAAGCAGAACTAAGATGACAGGTAGATGTCCTGTAGACATGTTCATAGCATTAATTGAGTGGTGTGGAGCTATCAGTTACCCTAATAATCTTCTAGCTCCTTCTGATACTTCATCGCTGTCTTTAAATAGCTGTGTAGCTAAACAGATAGTCAAGGAAATAAAACAAGTGTTTACTGTGTGTTTTTATCACAAAAGTATTTAAAGAGAAATAACTGTTCTTCCAGTAAGTTACATTTTATTTTAATATGCCAGTGTAAAGAAGGATGCTAGTCATTCACCTCTTATATTAGAGATGGGAGCAGACTTAGGAGGCAAAGTAGTTAGGTAATATACAGAGAGGTTTCTCTGAAAGCATGCTCGTTCCTCAGGTTTGCCTTATTCCTTTTTCTCTGAAGTGTATTTTCCCCACATGAGTGGCTCGCTCTTTGCATTTCTTTTACATTCACAGTCTGTAAAGTGTAAGGTTATTTCCAACAGTATTTTAAGAAGTGCTTTTCCCTGGAGGGTGTTTTTTTGGTAACCAGCAAGGGACTGCTGTCAAATGTAATGGTAAACATTTTGAAGAGATTCGTGATACAATGTGTGTCACAGACACAACTTACAAGTACCTTATTTCTGGTCACAGAAAAGTGGCAAAAGGCAGTGACCTGGTTTTCAGCTCTGACTGAACTAACCAGCTCCAGGAGCAGTCCCTGAGACCTGCACCGAGCACTGGGCATCCCAGCAAAGCACGTCAGTAGTGTCTAGATGAGGGTGCTTCAAAAACTGAGTGGGTGGAAGCAGCAGAGGCTGTCTGTCTTGACGGCGGAGTATATACTGCTGTATTCAAACTCAATCCGAAGTCACCGAGTGACTCCTAACACTTGTATGTTACTTTGCCCTCAGGGCAGCTATGATTCACACCGGTTGGCTCCTTCTGCAGGAAAGCTAAGGCTTGGGAGTGACTCTGGTTGCAGTCCTCCCACTTCCTCCCTCGGCCATATGGACATGACTGGTAGCCAAACAGTGTCAGCCAGCTTTCCCACAGTCTGACAAAACTACCCCATGGCCCTGCATGCTCTTGAGCTCTCTCTGTGCGTCCCAGTGCTGAGTTGCACAACATTTCTATGTCACTGATGTTCCACCCAAAAAAATCCACATATGGCACACAAGAGACCCCTTCCATGTGTGCAGAACACCTCCAGAAACCATGACTGAGGAAGGGAGAGAGATATTCTGGAAAATCTGGGTTGCACAGCTTCCATAATCGGAAAGTAATGGGGCAGTAGTAAGGATATGTCTAACCTTCACTCACTGTGAGCACAGAGGAGCCATGAAGAATCAAACTGCAAAATCGGAGATCTCTTGAATGTGGATCACTTCAGAAAGCCTGAGTTTGTCCACTGCCCCATGTCAGAGCACCGGTGAGTAAGGGGGGCATTAGTGTAGATGGTTGGCATGGGGAATGGGCCTTAGGTGGTGAGGACATGTGGGGTCTGCCCAGGGAGCACATGCACTGTGGGGCACTGGCCAGGTTTGAATTAAGCAGCCATGGTATGCGAACTGTTAAGGAGCACCACTTGCCCTCCAGCCCTCCTGAACCTCATCTGTGCGTGACTTCCTGGCACAGGCAGATCTTCTGTGCTCTTGCTGTCAGCAGCAAGGATTGCTAGGCATGTCAGACCAAATTCTGCCTGGCCACAAAAAATGAAATGACCATCTCAGACCAGCCTAGCCTATCATGGACCTCATCCCACCTTTTTCCAGCTTCTAGAGATTATGTGTTTCCTGAGAAATTCAGGTTCATGGCAATGACTGCAGTTTATTATACATACATGATGTGACTCTGTAGATTTAATGGCTGTGCTACCCTGAGTGTATTACTATCCCCCAGTCCCTTTAGCCATGTGCTTGTAGTGGCATTTCTTGGCCTTTCCTAGACAGGAGGATATAGAAGATTTGACACGACTTTTGCTGGTCTTCCCTTCCTCCTAGGGAAGCTCAGGAAGTGTGGGCTGGATGAGTGGTCAGTGAAGTGGATTGAGAACTGGCTGAATGGCAGAACTCAGAGGGTTGTCATCAGCGGCGCTGAGTCTAGTTGGAGGCTGGTAAGT
>Ga0065711_1005334_pt1 | contig 24365 bp, 14 predicted proteins | sample Hoacrofraction12_FD_59098 | JGI IMG/M metagenome (GOLD analysis project Ga0065711, IMG submission 59098) | Hoatzin crop microbial communities from Cojedes, Venezuela - Epithelial fraction 12 v2 (version 2) | ecosystem: Host-associated > Birds > Digestive system > Esophagus > Crop | place...
CTGGACAAGGTCCTGTGCAGCCTGCTGTAGGTGACCCTGATTCGGCAGGGGGGTTGGACTAGATGACCCACAGAGGTCCCTTCCAACCCCTACTATTCTGTGATTCTGTGATTCTGTGATTTTCTGCTGGGAAGATAACCCCATAAATCACACGACAGCCTGAGATTTTTCCAACCCACTTTTGCCAGTGATGTTTCAAAATCCACCAACCTGTCTCAACTGGGAAGAGTGAGCTTTCAGATGTTTGCAGCATGAATTTCCACGCACTTTTACTCGCCCAGGCTGGGCTGAGCAGCGCTCTCGGGCAGCTGTGTAAGCCCCAGCCACCGGCCCGGAGCCCATCAGGCTGCTGTTTCACGCCAGCTCGCTCCGGTGAGTGCCTCTCGAAGCGAGAGACGTCCTACGCCCCCAGGAACTCCTGCTGCACGGGAGCGGGAACTCCTGAAGGCTGCGCTTCAAGGGATTAACCTCCGAGCACCATGCCCTAAAAAGCAGCCTTCAGGGGATGGGTGCTGGCATCTGCGTCCGTGAGGAAACTTTCAGCAGCTGCTGAAGCTGGCAGGATGGCTCAGGACAAGTTGCATCTCCCACGTCGGAAAGAAGATGAACAACTTTACTGAGTGATATGCTCAACGTAACTACAGGGGGAAAACATAGACAGAAACAGGAGTAAGCCCACACAAAACCCGGTTCTGGTCTAGGGACTCAGAAAGCTACCTTGCTGACCAAGAGTGTGCACATGCCAGAGCACGCAGCAAGGACGGGGGCTGAATGGGAGCAGCTCCACACACCTTGATGTCGTTTGGGTTCCTGCTCCTTTCGGGACGGGGCTCTGGGTCCCGAGGGGCGGGCGCGGGGTCCCGTCGGCGTTCGCTCAGCAGCCGCAGCGGCGCAGAGCTCTGCGGGGACAAAGGACGGCCCCGCTCCCCCCGTCGGGGACCCCTGCCACGTCTCCACGGGAGCGGGGGCACACAGACTTCGGCGAGTCCCAGAGGTGCTAACCCTCCCGGAGAGGCTGCCGCCCCAGAAACGCTCTCACAACAAGCAGGGCGTAAGGGGCTGTTCCGAGCGACAACGGATGCGCATGGCGCGAGTCCCAGAAGTACACGTCACGTTCACTGAACTAATGGGAACGAGGAGTACCAAACCTCATCTCCATACGTTAGGGCTTTTTTCTGCAAAATAGCTCATTTAGTTCAGGTATTCCTACGCGATGCTGCAAGCAAGAAGCCCAAGCTTACCTCACCCGAATCCACCTGAAGCTCCCTGTTACAATCACGCCGGTCTCTCACAAAAGCACGGGAAGCAAGCGCTGGCACAAACCCGGGAGCTCTCTCTTGTCCGGTACGAGAGACCCAGCAAGTGGAACGGGCCACAGGCTGAAGATCTCACCCACCTGTCTCGCTTCAATGTCTAAATGTAGCACGCAGTGTCGTATTCAAAGTCCCACTGCTTCGCAGAAAGAACAATGCTTTGCTGTGCCACCTCTGTTAAGCATCAATTACAAAGATAAATGAGTGAAATTTAAAATATCTTAACCCTGAGGGCATCGTATTTTTTACTCACGAGAAATTAACAGGCCTATTTCTTGTTGGTACTAAAGGCAGTTTAATCACAGGATCAGCGCAAACCGAACAAAAAAGGTCATTTCTTTTTACTTTAATGAACTGCTGTGCTAGAGACCGATTTCTTCGCTTCATCACAAACTATTCTACAAACTGAAAAGGGGAGAGGAAATGAACACAGCAGAGTCTCACCAAAAAAGACAAAAAAACAGACAGAAAAAACTCCCAGTGGCAAATTAAAGCACTGCTCCTGCTGGGAAGATAAATGATACAAAAAGGACAGTTCAAAGAATCATCTCATAAATATTCCAGAGTTTTGAGCAGAAACCGACTGTCAGACTAAAAAGCAGCTTTCTCCCTCCGCTGGCCCAGGCTCCTGCGCCTTTCGTTGACATTCAAGAGTTTTGCCTGGGTAAGGGGTACCGTATCGTGCCCCTGTTGCTAACCCCCCCCAGGGAAACCAACAAAACCATGAAAAAAATAAAGCCAAAATAAAACAGGCTACAGAAATACAACCCACCTGGAAAAGCAGCCGAAGTGCAAACGGAACTCTTGCAAATTTGGACAGGGTTCCCTTTTTGGCACTGAGCAGGGACAAGAAACAGCCGGGCAACCAACCGGGCGCCAGCAAGCCTCGTAACAAGGCAGGATGTGGACGTGGTGCCAGGACACGGGCAGGAATGCTGGCCACCAGTCCGCCCTGTCTCTGTCCCACTATGCTCCAAGCCAGGTTTCTCCTCCTCAGCCTTTTCCTGCAACAGCCCAGGAAGAGGAACAGTCTACCAAGGATGGTTACATCAGCTGGAAGCATCTGAAACACCTCATTGACACAAACTGCAGAAGGAACTGAATAAAATTCACCTTAAATTCCAATGTCATGGTTTTGCTTGCAAATATTTGTGGGGAAATATGGTGTCGGAGTGCTGCAGGATGCGATCTCGTGCGTGAAGACCAGTCCCCCATAAAACGAGCAGCAGCAGAACAGGGGAAGGGGCCAGCTCTCAGCATGCTGAAGCAGAGTAACTGCAGCACCCCAGTGGAACTTCATTCTCTAAGAAAAGCTCTGACCTGACTGTTTTCAGGTCCTGTTTTAGAAGAGGCTAAGGGACACGGCTATCAGAGAGAGCAACAGTGGGAGTGGTGGGCAAGTGAGAGAGAGAATTAGAAGAAGCAGAGAAAGCAACAGGATAATTGCTTTCCCAGTCTATGTCCAGCTTTTGACAGAAAACTCTTTCGAGCAGATACGAATCCAAGACAATGTCCATGCACTGGACTGTGTTTGACATCTGTGCATGATGATGCTTCCCTGGCAGTGGATGCTCTGCAACATCCCTTCCCTCCAGCTGGTCAGAGCATTGTGAAAACCGTTCCTTTGGGGATGACTCTGTCCCAGCTGAAATGTGGATTTCAGTGGAAAAGCTCACAGATATCTCTTCAGTCATTTCGCGTTGACATAAACTGGGAAAATGGACTTTCTCCTTGGGAATAAAGAGCTGTCATGGCTGCATCAAGACAAAGAAACCCAAAAAGACTGAATCTAAAAGCAGACAAAGAGCAGCTCCACTCCACGCACACCTCAGCAGGCTTCTGCTAGCAAGCATGGACCAACACCTGTGTCAACAAAAACACTGCCATTAAATACTTGGACTTCTTCCCCAGCAGCGTCACGGATACTGCTTCCCAAAACGCCCACTCCCTCTCCGCGCTGGCCGAGACATTCTTCACTAACCTGCCTCCTCCCAGCAGCACCTACACCCACGCTGTCCGTCCTCACCTGCCTGCTCCACAGCAGCGAGAGCAGTGCCAGCAAAGAGGCTTGAACACAGAGAGAAACGTTAACGTCAGCATCACTTCATGCAACCTCTTTTACTCTTCTTGTTGTTTATGATTCAAAAATATGTAAAGATACCTGGGGACCCTGTTTCATTTTTCTAGAAAAATTTCTGTATGCCCACAAGCCAGGAGATCGGGTAAAACCAAGAATATTTGTTATCACTTGTTTATTGCTTTTGATTTGCAAATGATTCAACCGTTTGATCCGGGAGGAAAAATAACGCTGAACCAATAACAGCAAAGCAAAGCGCACAAGCGTCCCCGAGCTCACGCACGCTTGCATCAGCAAATGAATGCATCGTGCAGACAGAGAAACCACAATCTGTTCCCGAACAATTCTCAACCAAGAAAAACCCTGACTCCACGGGATAACTGCTGGCAGTGAATAATTCAGCCATCTGTCAGGCCCAGCTGGGCCCCGTCCCTTCTCCTCACGCCGCGTCTCTCCTGTTTTAGGTGTGATCAGCGCACAGCGGCTTCAATCAACACCGCACGTGCTGCCCAGCTGAGCGAGCATCTTCCNGCGCCCGGCCGGGAGGAGGGNTGAGGGAGAGTCCTCCTTCACAGGAGAGGAAGGCTCTGAGGAACAGCTCTGTAAGTGGCACACCACGCTGCTCCGGGATGGATGTGTGGGAATGACAACATCACCAGAACCCCTTCATCGTACTCTACATGTGGTACCAACCAAAGCTGTAAGTTGAAATAAACTGTATTTCTGGTAGTTGACATACTTTTCAACATTTTTTTCTGCGTATTGCTGATGTTCCACCTTATTTTCACGTTCTGGCAGACGCCGCTCCCTGCTCTTCTCTGCAGAACCCCCTACGCCCAGTATCACCAGCAAAGCCTCTTCCGCCACGAGACACGGCGACAGGCGAGTTCCACCAAACCACCGCGGTGCGACCATAAAGGAAATAAACGGAGCCTTGAAAAATCATTCCGGTTCCTTAAACAGAGCACATTAAGTTTTATTCTAACAGGGCCTCTCTTGGAAGAAAATACCCAAGGCGGAACACAAGGGTGGAACCAACTGCCCAGGAGCAAACGAACAAACCGCACAAAGCGGTCTCTGTCCCTCGCGCCGGCCGAGAACGGCGGAGCGGGAGGGCACAGACAGGGAATTGTTTTCCAGATCATGGCGGCAGGACTCCGAGCATCTGCACCTCCGTTTGCCCGGACTGTCAGCCCTGCCCATGCCCCGTTAAACACCCAGGCAGAGTTCAGACTTTCCTCAGGAGAAAGAAAATAAAAGGTATGTTCAGTTGGTAATTTTCACTGGGGGGAAAAAACTCGACACATTAAGGCTGTTTCTATCGGAGATAATTTTCAAAGCAGACTTTTTAAAGCATCTGAAGTGTGTGGTGTTTTCGGAGGTGTGAGGAAGGCTTCACCCCGCACTCACGCTACCGCAGCTGCGGAGCCCAGCGAGCGAGGCAGACCCGCAAGCACAGCTTCCCGCTCTGAGATGTAGGGCCAAACTTTTTTCCTTCTACTGTAAAAGGAATTAGGAAGTACTGCCCACTCATACACGAGAGAGGCCAACATCAACAGCTTTTATTTTACGCACTTAAAATCGCTCTCAGGCCTATTCACCCAAAAAGAGCTTTGAGGTGAAGGGACGCTTCTGGGGAATTAAAGACATGCAGCAAGCACTTGTGGGGCCAGTTCCTTGAAGCCGTATTTATCAACACCTTAAAAGGTGGAACTGCAGTGTATCTTGAAAATAAATAAATAAAAAGTTAAAATATTTTACGTTGCTTTCCACCAACATCTCCTTGTGCTCTCCTTTACACACACAAAAAAAAGAAAAAAAAAGAAAAAAATTATTCTAAAGACATACTCCCTGGATTACACCAAGCCATTACAAACACCATAGCAAGGAAGAGCCCTTTGTCAACTTCAAAACTGCAAACCCCTCCCCACACCGTACTTTCAAATATCAAGACTGATAGAGACAGCTCATTTTTTTTAGACACAGAAAAAGCTAAATAGATTTCAACATTCTGCTGCTGGCATTGCCTCAGAAGGCAAATATCCAAAACGTAGCAAAAAGGTTTATGAAATCCGGCTTTTGCTTTTTCAGAAGCAAATAGTTCTAGGAAAGCAAGAGGCAGTCCCAGCTACATAAAGCAGGTGAAAATGATTTAAAGCATCGTGTTCTCGTTAACCAGCCTTGCATCTCAAACCAGCCCTCACAGAAGCCCGGAAGAGTCCCCTTCTCTTTCCCACCCCTCCGATTTTAAACTCCTTGCACAGTCTCTTGGCATTCGAGGTACATCTTCCTCCTCCACCAGAGACAAATGTGAGAGCAAACATTATTTAAAACAGTTGTACAAGTGTTTCTGCCTGCCTTCGAAAGAGGCCTTTCACCTATTTAAATAGGAAAACTGTTTCCAAGGCACAAGGAGGCCTTGAAATGTCCCGTGTGTACTCTTCAGTATATCATTACAAAGATAAGAGGCGACACATTCATTTTGCTCAAACTCCATTAAGAAGGCCTCCAAAGACAGAAAAACCTCTTCTTTATGTGGTGTTTGCCCTTTCAGACAGACGTCACATGATGCAACAAATCTATCCCCAAAAAGTCCAATCTAAAATACGGCAATCAACAGGATCTGCAAATCCTCATTCTGGTATTGTTACAGCTGGTATTTTACTGCCACAACTTCACCATCTTCGAGTGACACAAACCGCTTTGGAAGGGACACAAAGCTTATGGCAGAGCTCTGCCCAGAGCTGCCACGCTGCAGCTCCCTGTCTCACGGCAAGCCGAGGGCAGCGCACAAGCCTTGCCGCTTCTCGAGGCCGAGGACGAAGAGCCGCCAGGACAGGCTGCGCTGCTGCTATGTGTGTCAACAAAGTCCCTCCCCAAGGGCCGACCTGTGCTAGCCACAACCTTGTTTAATAAAAAAACCCCCCAACAAAAAGCCCAGTGTGGGGATTTTGGTGCTTAAAGGGTAATTTTGCATAGCTTGAGAGATTCGAAGTGCCTCATGTCATTTAACGGGAACACCCGGGCATGTGAGAGCCAGCAAGTGCCGCCCGCGGGGAAGGCGGAGGCGGCAGCGGTGAGCACCCACCAGGTCGTACGCCGCCAGGACCTTCCTCTGCACCTCGGGCACGGTCCCCAGCGGCTCCAGGTAGGGAAAGGCATCCTTCATGCAGAGGGTGACGGAGGGCGCGTTGTCGCCGCTCACGAGCCGCGAGGACAGGGTCAGGATGCACTGCTTCAGGCTGGCGATGGGCGGCAGCCCGCACAGCTCCTTGACGGACACCATGGCGTTCTGCGGGAAGGACAAGGAACACGTGAGCACGTGCTGCACCTCAGCTGCGGCTTCGCCCCGCTGCCCGCCGTCCCCAGCCCCTCACGGGCCCCAGGGTGCCGGTGCACGCAGCAATTCCCGGCCGGCCCCGCTCGCGGCTCCCCAAGCCTCCCGCCAGCTCCAGCCCCCCCGGCTCAGGTACCCCAGCTGCCAGCTCTGCAGCTACCTCGCACTGCAAATCCAGCCCCAGCGGGGACAAGCGCTGGTCCCCAGCGTATTAACCCATCAGCCTAAAATGCTATTTCTTTTCCCAACCGTTCCGACTCCAATTGCTTTTGATGCTGTAATCTCCCGTCGTTAACATCCTCCAGCAAGAACAAGTTCGACAGACCTCGGATTCCCATGGGAAAGGCAAGCAGGAAAAATCCACTTGGTTTTCAGCCTTGCATTACCACAACATAAAGAAACCAACACTCTTTCCCCTTCGTAGGTCACACGTAAGAAAATCAATACTGGCTATACAGGTCAAACCACGCTAACGTGCCAGGGTTCATTTATGTATCAGGCCAGGGGAGCTCATACACACTCATCCTTCAGCTTCTCGAGTCGCACAGCGAGTGACCACGATGCACAAAATCAAGTAAGACAGAACTGTAACAACTCAAATGTTCCCCCCCAACGTCTTGCTGAAAAGCCGGACATCAGAAAATGCCCAGCTAATTAATAGAGGCTCATTAATCAAATACATTAGCACGCAGTTAATTCTAACGACTGTGTCTTTGCGAAGCATTCCCCAGAACCAGATCTTGTATGGAAATTTCGTTTGGAGGGCACATGAATGCGGTTTCCCAGTCGGATTCAGAGTATTTTCTTCAATGTAGTTCACGCACGTGAGCCTGGCCAGGACAGACGGTGGAGTCAGCGGCTCAGACTGGTTACTGCCCAGGCCTGCAGGAAAGGAAAGGCTGGAAAGAGGCTCCCAGTCTTAAAAATACGCTCCAGCTATTCCTGTCGGAGTCATTTAAAACTTATGTCATTTTGTAAACTGCTCCAGCTGCCAACATTTACTTTGCTTTAGACTCCGTCCAGCAGAGCGGGGTCAATGAAGTGCTCTGCCTTTTTCTCCCGTTTTCAAGAAAGAAAAATGAATTGTTTCTGTATCTTTCCCAAGGAGACGGTTATGGCTGATTTCAGCTATTTATTACAGAAAAGTCATAGTTTAACGCCACTCAGTTTTGTTTCTAGGCAGCGTCTGGACTTCCGAACCGCGCTGCCCTTCCCAAAGCCGCGGAGCCGCCCCGCTGCGGAGCAGAGCGCCGGGAGGGCTGGCTCTCGCTTGGCCTCAGCTCTGCTTTCTCAGAAGAACACGGCCAGTAACGCACGCGTTTAGAGAGGCTGCACTGATTTCTGAAACACCTCTGCCTAACCCCACCTCTACTTGTCAGCCAACACCCGTAACTATCGGCCGTCTGATGTCCAGTCACAGGCTGACAAGGGCTGCGGGTCTGAAGCTTCACCAGCTTCCACCAGCTTCATCAAGCTCGCCCTACGAGCCAGCAGCTGGCACCAGGACCTCTGCGTCCACGTTCAGCGCACGCACACGACTACAGCCTCATACCTGCATGTTTTCTCTCATGTCGGTGGCCTCTCGTAGCGGGTGCACTGCCAGCTTAAAGATGTCGTCGATAGTCTTGAGACCGGTGTTCCTCAGCATGGTGTACTCCCTCGCCTTCTTGCCTATCCTCACCGAGAGGCTGCGTTTCTGGGCCTTCCCGCCCCCACTTCGGTTGGTTATTGCAATGTGAACGAAGAGGGTAACGTGCTCCATGATATCGCCAACGAAAGACCGCAGCGGGATGTGCCGGTATCCGGGCTGCAAGCACTCCAGCGGGATGGTGTACTGCCCTATGAACTCATCCCCAATGTAGTCATCATCCAGAACAACAAAACGGATCATGGCAAGCTCCGGCAGATTGATCTGGAACTCAAAGCTTTCGTCAAAAATGGGGTTATCACTGTTTTGCTGAACAGTTTTAGTTCTTTGTTCGGTGCAGTCCGCGGGGATCCCGTGTATTTCTATGCAGACGTAGGGGTCTATGACGTCCCCTTTTGCACATGCACCCTTGGGCTTTGGAAAGTTCTGACCACTGATTATTTTGACGTGTAGGACTTGGGGAGACACCCCCGGAACAATGCCCTTGGTATTGGCGCTGAAGTAAGACACTTCCTCACGCATCACTGAAGGCCTGAGGACATACCCGCATCCCCCGTTCTGTAGAAACCAGCCAGTGTGCAGGTCCATCATGGGCCCCGGGGTCTGATAGTTCATCGCCACGATCTGGCAACCACAGTTCCAAAAATCTTGAGGATTTAAGTTACTGGAGTCTATCCTCATAGCACTCGGGTACACCCTGGACAGAAACTTTTTGTTGTAGTTGACAAAATCTTCAGGGTATTCATTTGCGATCCGACTGGCCTCTGCCTCACTGAAGGAGCACATCTCCCAGTAGTTTTGAGCTTTCATGGATGTCTCAAAGTCTTTGTATTGGACAGATTTGCATAGGGACACCAAGTCGGACAACTCCCTGCAGAGCCAGGTCAGCTTCGGTTCCCTCGAGAAGTCCTCTGACAGTCTCCGGGATATTTCAGCCTCTTCATCTTCATCTGTGACTTCTCCTTCTAATATATCCTGGTCGCAGGGCAGCTTCTTCCCCTTCACAATGATCTTCATTTTCAGTTTCTCAGGTGACGGGAGGTAGACTTCTGAGGATAGAGGTGCCTCTGTATAGAGTTTTGCTCCAAAGACCCTCTTCATGTGTTGCACCACTACCTTCTGCTGTCGTACGGAGCAGTGGTTCCCCAAGCAGAGAATCAGGGGGTATTCTGAAGCAAAGAAGGCCAATTTGTTTATTACCTCAATGACACTGCGAAAGGCAAGTGGCGATGTCATGTTGTTGCGGTTACAAATAACGGGCTCGTTATCTGGGCCATCACAGACGTCTAGTTCGATACTCCGACAGCTCATCTTCAAAGCTCTGACATAACCATTGATATCAGCTGGCCCTCTGAGCTGGTCTTCTATTAGATACGTGTTGTGGGATGCATTGATGTAGTAATGTGACAAAGGCTGTGTCATGTCTTGGACAATTTTTTTGTGCTCTGGGTCAAAAATATCACATTCTGGGGATAACAAGTATTGAGTAAATCCATCAATTGCAAGAAAACCTTTCAACCGCCCTTCTTGAGAAAGCTCATACCTGCGTATAATATCGAGACACATTTCTTCCGTTATGTGGGTCACCCCTTGCTCCGCCTCTAAAAACAGCATGAGGTCGTTGGCATCTAGATACTCTTTGTTTTTAGATATCTGCACAAGCAAGAAATAAACTTCAGGTCTCGTGCAAAGTTCGCTGAACGCTTCACAAAATTCCTCTTTTGTTACTCTTGTTGTCAGTTTCTCTTTGCTCTTCTGGATTTCCTTAAATTTTAATCTGATCTTCGATTCCTTTAAGGTGGGGTTAAGTTTCTTTATTAGCTCCACAGACGTATCTTCTAACATTATGCCATTACCATCAACGTCTGCTGCTTCGAATACAGTTTTTAGCCAGGCAAACCGCGGGGTATTGTAGCTGCCTTCCATCAAATCCAGGGGCTGTTTGCTACGAGAAACCAAGTACCTTAATCCTGATACCCAAATATTGGCCACATCAGCCGAATTGGCAACCAAGTCAAGGGACTCGTAGTTCTCACCATGAATTACCGACAGCGCACAGTCCTCAGAAATCTGGTCAGCAAGCCCATTATTCCTGAATGTTTCTGTGTTCTTCCCTAGTCTGATTTCTTTTATAGCAGAAATATCAAGCTTGGCTTTCTCAAGGTCCTTCTTGGAAGGCTCCCAGCGAAGAGCCTGCAGGTCAGGATCCAGAGTAAAAAAACGGTTATAAATCCGGGAATTTGGACGAACTTTCTTCAATTCACACCCAGCCTGCATAAAGCTGATACAGTCGCTGGCGCTGCTTATTTTCTTCTCTGATGGCATGCTGCTGAAGGACACTGTCTTCTTCCTTCCACATTTTTGGTTTGAAGGATCCTGTGGAATAATTACATTAAAAAAAAAAGAATGAGTAAGTTTTCTTTGGCCATTCCAAAAGTGGATAAATTACAGAGGAGATATTTCTATGTAAAGGTAATTCTGAACCTCAAAACACAACATATCACCCCTTCCTACAATTCAGTCCCTACTGAGCTATAAAATACACTGAGCTACACAGCGACCTGATTGATTGCGGCATTAGAGATACCAAGTTTTCATGAGTGACATTTGCAGCTACTAAACTGCCTTCCAGATCTCGGCAACTCGCTACGGCTGTGAGGAGGTGGTATCCAGCCGTGTCACATACATCTTCAAAACAGACATCCATGGGAAAAGGGGTTTCATGGGAAGCTCCAGCACCTGGTTAAGGTCTGCACAACCAGAACTGGGGTGGACCTCACCAGGATCTAAGCGGTGTCGTGAATAAAGGAGGAACTTTGGGATAAAAAGGCACGCGAAGAGAGTCTCAGCCTGTGTGGGAGGAGAAGGGGAAGGAGGCCCTGAAGCAGCGCTGGGAGGAGAGCCTGGGACAGGTCAGCGTGCCCGTGGGGCACGTGTGGCAGCTTGGTGCTCAGCAGATGAGTGCCCTGCCTCAATTTTGCCTCTTTTCTGCCACCTCAGACACCTCACGCAAAACTGAAACAAAACCCAAGAGCAGCGATGAGTCAGACCCCTGAGACACACACCCAGGAGAGCCTTGGCTGTTTTATTTCTGTGTGTTTTCGTGTCCTTTGCCCAAGGACGTTCTCACTAGGCTGAGATGCCCATCTCTGCTGCGTGCAGGACCACACAGCGCTCTGGGCTGCTCTCGTGGGAGACCCACGTGCCCCTCTGCTCAGCCCAGACCTACTTCACACTCCCGTCTCCCCGTCGGCTTTGAACAGCAGCTACGCTGGGCACCTCTCTGCACCAGAACCAGAAAACGCTGCGGGAAAACGGACAGCCAGGCAAGCTACCCAAAGCCTTTTTCTTTAGGGCACATGTTCTAACTCCTGTTGAGAAAATACTTAGCCAGACACGTGTGAGACTCTTTTCAGTCTCAGCTACCTGCTTGCTGCTAGATTTAAACACAGCTGCCTGCAAAGCTTTCTGTAATTTCAGGGCAGCAACTAATTTTGAATCTTTTCCCACATATTATCAGTTCAAAACATTTCACAATAATTATAAATTGCAAATCATTCTTTTTTTCTCTGCATGATTTCCATCTACTCCATTAGTATATAAACTATTCAACCGTTACCAGAAATATTTTTAAAACGTCATTCAAGGCTGTAATTAGTAGTGAAACACTTGTTGAAAGTGCTTTCCCTCCTATTTCCCTGGCCACCAGCAATACTTTCTGTGTTCTCTGCCTTCTGCTGCTGACGGGCCTTTTGCTGCCTGGATCTCGAGTAGAAGAGGGGTCCCAAGGTGAGGAAATTTTGTCGCTGGGTGCCGGCACAGAGCCCCGCACCACGCTGCCCTCCCGCCCAGCCACGAGAGCTGCACCGGGGACCGGCTCCCCAGGGACCTGCTCAGAGACCCCAAAGCCCCCGACGCCCAACCCCTTTGCCCCGGGAGCTGCCGTCTGCCGCGTCACCCACCCTGCCGCCAGCCGCCCTCCCCTAAATGCAGACCCCAAATGCGAGCCCTGCTCTGGCAGCGCCCTCCACCCACCCGCCGCTGTCCTTCTGCCGCCCGTGCCCAGGCAGGGCCCCGTGCAGCTCTCCCAGGCACCGAGCACCCGCCTTGGTGCACGGAGGAAGAACATCTCCACTCACTCCCTGCACGTTTGTATAGGTGCTCCCAGCAAACCTGTCACTATAAATGTTTCTACGAAATCGCTGTCATCATTCACTCACTTCATTCAATAACATCTGAAACACTTCCAGAATCCCAGCCCCTCAGCCACTGGATTTAGAGGTGTGGGATCTGCTGGGAACACGATCAACACCTCTAAACTTCTCACGCTGAAGATCTCTCATTAAACTGATGCAACGACTTCTACTGACAGGAAGAACTACTCCAGCCACTTATTGTAGCACTTCTTCTGAGAATTAGTCTTAAAAAAATAGGAAGAAAGGGAACGAAGCGAGTGCCTTGGGTCAGCTACTTTTCTAATTACAGTTTTCTGCTAAAATATTCTGTTCCTGCATTAACATACTGCATTTTCATACACAGCTAAGGCCACAACATCTTCAAGCAACAGATGCTAATGAATACAAAGGGATGCAGTCTATTACCCCACGGGTTCTAGAAGAGCCTTTTCCTTCTTATTTCTTTATGTTTACAGGACCAATATTTATATTGAAGATTGATGATTAATAAGATTATTTTTCTCATGTAGGAAGATGTATTAACAGCCTTTGAACGTGCAGTGATTCGTTCCTTGATGGAGAGCTGTTCCTCCGGGCCAGACCTGGGAAACTCCTCAGAGCAGCAGCTACAGGTCTGCCATTCCGTCTTTGCTAGAGAGATGGGAATTGTTATGTGACTATTTTTCTGCAGAAAAATAAAAGCCATCTATTGTTAGTTCCAAGATACCTGTGATGTAAATATTTTTACATCAATATTTACCTATTGATGTAAATAAGCCATGGAATTAATCAGCTATTTTTGGGGTATTAAGGTGGGGAAAAAACCAAATTGGCCTCATGGAGAGTCAACAAAAGTTGCCTTTTAATTTTCAGCCTTAACTTCTCAGGGATTTGGAGGGAATTACATTATCCTCCGCATCCTCTTTCCCTGCTCGTGTTTCTGACGGTTACTCCTGGTTTCGTACTTGGTGGTACACAAGGAACATCAGAATCGTACAACGGCAGCTCCTCACCTCTGAGCAGGACTTCCCTGTATCTTTTAATCAACTGAATAGAATTCAAGCCTAACCCATGGGCTAATTGCCTAAAATTAACAAGATTTGAGTATTATTGACATTGATAGGATTATTTTAAGTAACACAACAGTCTCCCCTATCTACTCTATAACACACACAAACTCTGCAAAGCCGCAGTTGCTAACTGAGCTTACTACTGCTGCGTCAGCCATTCCCCCTTGGTCTCTACAGAACAGGAACATACGCAGCCCGTCAAAGTGAGAGCTGCTAATTTAGATTTAATGAGACAGTTTTCATTCATAATTATCAAGCAGTAAGTGACTTTACTGTTGCAGAAGCTCAGAATGCGTCTCTGTGTGCCCGGATGCCGCCTTCTCAGCCTGGCAGCCCGGCAGCAGCCTTCGCGCTGCCACAGGCACGCTGCTGGACCAGGCACCTCCAGACCCCGGCGCCAGGGCTTAGCCAGGCCACGTGCCGCCAGGTCCAAGGGACCACCCCTGGGAGCAGAGCAGCGTGGTCTTCAAGAAGTGTCCTCCCTCCACTGGCCTCCACTCGCATCAGAGCCCGGAGATTTAAACGCACTTTAGCTCGCCACTGGTTTTCTGCTGAGCTTAGTTCAACTGAGCCTACAGGCTTCGGTTCCTAATTTTAGTTTAGCAATCTTTAAGTCCCTACTTTAGTCTAATTTCAACACGTTGCTCTTCTAGGACACGACATCCAACTGAGAACACTTCTGTGCTGTGTTGTCTCCAGTGGCTGAATTCCTGCTCCGTTCTACCTTTCACTGGAGACTACCACCAGCAACCAGCACAGCCACCTGGCAGACCAAGAGCTGCCAATATTTCAGGTGAATAAACAGCAAACCCGCTCTCCTGTGCTGCCTGCCAAAAACATCCACACTGCGAATTCTCAGACACCTCTCTGCAGTATTCACCCACACCAGAGCACTTCTTCCTTTTCACTAACCAAAGCACGATGAGATGCACCCCTGGATCTTGGAGGTGAAAGGTCTGTCTTTCTCCAAGATGCTAAGTCCATCGAAATTGCTCTTACCGCACAGGAGCTGGCCTAGGACTGCCCTTTATCCCCAGCCACCGGTACTGATGACACTGCATTTATTGTGGCAATGAAAGAACGAAAGGCAAGGATGATGTCTGCCAGACAAAGAAGTCTACAACAGTGTGAAAACAAGCACCTAACTTGTAGCTTTTCCACCCCAAGACCTTCTCTACCAGAGATAACATAGCTCTGTACAAAACGCTGCTACTGGAAACAAACGCAACCAGCTTGCATGCAACGGACCCACTCAAAAAGAAAATCCCTACTTCTGTGGGAAACCTTGCGCTTTCCCAGGCAAGGCACTTCCTTTGAAGTGACTCAAAGTCTGGTTTCCTTTGGTTCCTTGGACATCCCTACAAGGTGACCAAACCGGCCGACTCCTGCTCCTGCGCCTGCCTAACACCCACCACGCAAAAGCACTTCAAAGACCTCCACCACAAGACCACTTCAACACGCGCGTAGCTTGCAGTGAACGCACTGCTGCTCTGGCATCGGTTAACACCAAGGAGACAGACCCCAGTGCTGGCCTGACGGCACCCCAACATCACAAACAACCGTTTTCTAAGGGTTTCTAGGGGAGGGATTCAGAGCTCCAGCCTAAGCACACTCCCAAAATAGGAGATGCTCTCCTGTTGAACACATCATCCTCGTCAGAGGGACGGGATATGTAAACAGTGGGATCAGTAAGCCATCAGCAGTTGTGGGAAAACTCCACCCCATCCACCCTGACCTTTGACCACTCCATCTTCTGCTGTTTAAATCAAAAAGCAAACAAAAATAAATACGTGAGGTCAAAAAAATCTGAATAGACATGCTCTCCACCTCATCCCACCCCCTTTACCAAAACGACAGGACATAAATTGTCAAGCCGAAGTTAAGAAACAGGGCAGCAACAAGAGCTGTAGAGCAACCCCGCACCTGGAAGTCAAACTCATGAAAACTCCTGTTTTCAGGTAAACAAACTCATGAGGGTAAGGTACCTGAAGGGCCTCTAAAGCATCCACAGCCTCCCAGGAGTCTGCGAAGGGGGATAAGCAGGGCAAAAAGCATCACCTACCCAAAGAGACCAAAAGCTTTTAAAGAGCTGCAAGGCTTCTGTGAAAGGATGTGAAATTCAGTAACGATGCTAAGAGCTAAACTTGTTAAGTGCAGTTAAGAGCCATTGCCCCAAAAACCAATTCACGTTTTCACCAGTGAGCATCACTGCTGCTGAAAGAGAAGCTTTACTCTGATCTTTGCCGTTTCCCATGAACCTAGCACCAAGAAATCAATAACAGACAGCTTAGCCTGTCCTCATAAATAGCTTGTGATAAACGGTGTGTCCTAAAAGCTATCTGCTCTGGAAACTCCAGATGATCCACTTAATTGGCCAAATTATTATCTGATTTCCACCCCTCCCCAGAAGAAAGTAATTAGCTCTGCAGGGTGGGTTTTTTCTAAAAGCAAGAGTGCTGTAGTGTGAGGATAATAATTTTGATCTTTTGGGATGCTTCTAGATATTTCATTTCTACACGAGGAAGAACCCCAGTCCTGGAAAATCTTAAAGCTTTACAGTACTTGTGGTGGGAAAAATGTACTTTTAAACGCTAAACAAAGAAGTCTAGTGGCACACGGTGTGGCGGGCTGACAAATGATGGTGTGATTTTTCTGCAATGAAGTAAGTCAGAGCAGGGAAAGTTTATATAAACTATCCAAGAGAACACATAGGGTCAGTGCTGGGGCCAGAGCTGCAACCAGATCTGCTGCGCCTGTGAGGCTTGGTCTGTCTGCCCTGAGACGGGACTCGACGCTGGAACCCACAGCACTGGTACATGACCACTACAGGTAGCGATGATCACTGGAAACCTGCATTCATTACCAGGACAGAAAGATTTCTTCTGTGAATCCCAGCCACGTTCTGGCCATCCTCAGCGAGCACCCCAGGACTGCCCATTTTGCAGATTTAATCGGTTCTCCTCACAGCTTCTGGCATCACAACCAATTAATGAGCTGAACGCCCTCTAATCTTTCTTGGCAAGGCTTGTAGGATGCAAGCATCAGAGATCCACTGCAACAACTCACAGGGCAACAGAGAGAAGGCTACCTACTCCAAATCCACCCAGGCTGAGAATGCCTGGCACACAGCAGCTGCCTTCGCACGGGGCTGACCCGCCAGCCAGGCTGGTCGCAGGGCAGGCAGCGGTCGCACCGGGGCCGACCGCACCGCTCACCAGACTGCAAGAGCAGACGTTAATGCTGTGGGATCAACCTCGGTAGCCTCTTGGATGCAAAAGTCCTGCTAATTCAGGGATGTGAGCACACGTGGAATAAAGACTGGATCCAACGTTTAACACACGCGCTCTTAAAAGCAGAGATGCACACGTCATGGAATGCACAGAAAATTTAAGGCAGACCAAAAATACGACATGGACAGAAACGTGAGCAATAGCTTCAGAACGCAGTGTCCAACAATTTTCCAAATACCAAAACAGTCACGCCGGCGTGTCTCCAAATCCAGCCAGTTGTCACTAACCAGCAGATTAACTCGAGCTCCAGCTCCATGCAGAAGCCTAAGCACTACCGTCACTCGTGAGAAAGCAAGGACTCAGGGATCTCAGACACAGGGGAGAAGAGAGCCATAGGGAACCAAAATATCAGCATCTACAGTGGGTTTTTCTCAACTCCCCAGAATTACCCAGACATCAGGTATGGGTACTGGACTGTCACCAAGGCCTACAATAAGGACTTTACAGTCAGCTTCTCATCCAAAGGGGAGGAAGCGTCACCCCACAAAATGGGCACCCCCAGGGCAGAAAAAGAGCGAAGACCATAGCTTAACCATTCCGGGATGCTGCATAGTCCCCGCCGGAGAAATTCAACAGGAGGCAAGATTATAACAGCTTGTCTGCTTTCCTCTTTCCCTCCATTACTAAAAACCCCTTTCAAATACTGGAGTGTAAGGCTAGACAGAGATAGAGAAGAATGTCTGGAGGAGATCTTTGAGAAAAACATCTGAACCAAAATGACTGGCTGTTCAAGGAATGCTTTGTTGTCTGCTTGCTTTTTTCTTTTCCTTTCTAAATCGCTAGCATTGCCAAAATTACTCACTTTTACCTTGAAGAAAGTTTACCTATGCTGTTTAAATGACAAATAAGAGCAAAAGAAAAAAGCAGTAGCACATAAAGACTCCAGCTGGAAACACTTTTTGGAAGTGGAAACCGTGCAATGCAAGCAGGGTTTATTTTCTGGCAGGGTACGACACTGAAGTTGCTTCTTCTGCTTGCTTTTATAACTGGGGCCAGGAAGCCAAAGTCAAGAAACTTCCCAGAGCACGAGAACATGAATGCCTGTAATGAGGCTACCACTTCACCGCTCCTCCTGCCGTCATTGTCCCTGAGGTTTTCTCTCACACTTCATCATCCAACTGGTTTCCACAAGGAGATTCCCTAAATAAAGGTGCAAGTACCTATCCTTTTATCACATCTACAGTGAGAAATAAATTCCTGTATGACACTTCAACACATAGACACGACACCTCCGTATAACCCTATGGAAGACCCCACGTGATGCAGAAGATTTTTCACCGATCCTCTTGCATTCTCCCTGTGGAACCAGCCCTTCACCTAGGATACCCCAAGTGCCAGACGTACCTCCAGTTGGGAGGAGGCTTTTAGTTCGGGAGGGACTGACCCACCCTGAGATCTGGTGTCTCGGCATCTTCCTGGCAGCTCTGAGCGCCGTGACCAGGAGGACTCTGAGATGTTGCTGTCAAACACCATGCAGGCTCACTGAGAGTTACAGCATGACCCTGACACCAGGGCTGCCGCGGCCCCAGGGAACAGGAAAATGAGTACTGTGGTACCTGCACATCTCAGCACAGCGTTAACGTTCATCTCTTTTGCTAGTCAGAGATAAGACAGCCCCGCAGCGAGCGCAGAGGACACTGCCACAACGTCCTTCCAAAACACAGCGACCGGAGCAACTTCCTCCTGTCCCTAGACGAACCCAGATTTGGAAGCTGCCGCGCACACGAGCACAGGGGTGGGTGCAGGCTTGCCAACACGCAGGAGCCAACGCAGAGACGCCTGACGCAGCATCCTCACCCAGGGTCCTGCGAGCGGGGAGGCGGCGGCAGCAAGCCCGGCAAGGCACGGGGCTCGGAGAGGGTCAGCAGTCAAACCGCAAAGAGCCTACAGGGCCTGAAGCCCTTGGAACGATAGAGGACGGCCGTTTGACTGCCACGTCACCGGGGCAGCATCATGCACCACATCCCACCACACAAAAAGCCCAGTGTGAACACGACACGCTATGCGCACACCTTCCCGCAGGCTTCTGCCCGCTATGATTTTATTTCTGCATCTCTTCGAAACAGCGTATGCTTGAAGTATTTTGAAGAAGTTAGTTATTCGGCCATGGACAGGAGATCAGAGCAAGACTTTCTCTGCATCCCTTGTTCAGATGGGAAAAAAAAAACCCAAACAACCCAACAAACAACTGAAATGATGGACTTTCACTGAGAGGGAATTACAAGAATCTGACCTAGCTGAACTTAAAATATTTTTTTATTATTATTTTAAAGAGACCTCCATTGCATCTGTGGTAAGTCCTTAAAACCTGACAGAAGACGATGACCTGCAGGTAAATCATCTAATCAATCCATGGAAAACACTACCGGAGCCAGACAAGCCAGAAAGAAGGCTATGCTGGTTAAAAATGTCTCAAACAGGAAAGAAAAATAGCTACAAGAAAGCAATACATTACAAACTGAAAATAAGAGAAGGTGTTGGTGTGGTTATAAAGTAAAATAAGGAAAATTAGGAAACTGGTAAAGGAAGAAAACAGACTGTCCCAGTTTTGGCTGGGACAGAGTTAATTTTCCGCCCAGTAGCTGCTGTGTTTTTGATCCAGTATGAGAAGGATGTTGATAACACACTGATGGTTTTCGTTGTTGCTAAGAAATCAAGGACTTCTTCCAGCCTCCCATGTTCGGATAACAAGGAGGTGTGCAGGAGCTGGGAGGCAGCTAGCCCAGGCTGGCCAACGAAATATTCTCTGCCACGGCTGTCACGCTCAGTGTACAAAGGGGGGTTGGCCGGGGGGCACCAACTCTTTAATTCCCCCCCGGGAGTTCGAATTTTTCCGTGACTACTTCTGTGAGTTTGGCGAGTTCTGCAAAATTTGCAAATTGAGGCAAAGTTGTGAGCTCCAGGAAACCTGGGGGTTGCACAACTGCTGCTCGGGCACTGGCTGTGAATCGGTCCTGAGAAAGAGACTACATCGTGTACAGCCTGTTGTGCATGTTCATTATTATTATTACCAGCAGTAGCGTTTCCTTTCTTGTCATATTAAACTGCCTTTACCTCAATCCACGAGTTTTTCTCCTTCCCCTCCCAGTCCCACTGCGGGGGGGAGGAGGCAGCGAGCGGCTGCGTGGTCGTAGCTGCCGCCTGCCGGGTTAAACCCCGACACAGGGAAAGGAGGAGCGGCAACCAGAGGAGCTGCGACACGCAGGAGAAGGGTCTGGTGGCAGCTACGGCAGAGGTGGTCCAGGCAGTTCATTTGAAAACATGAGGAAGAGGCGGAATCCCACCAGCAGTCCAGCACGAAGCGGGAACACTGGTGGTGTTAACAGTACAAAAGAGCATTTGTCTGCTAAATGACATTAAGAGAATTCCAGTAGTAACTCAGGACGATAGGCCAAAGCAGTTTAAAAGGACCTCACTAATGAAAACTTTGCCCCAGGGGTACTCCCCTTCATTACACCTCAATGCTGGATTTGCAGAGTAGCTGTGAGTGGATATTTTTCATTGTCAAAACAACGGAAGAGCTGAAAAAAGATTTGATTAGGAAAGAATAAAAAGACGATTAGCATCAACTATTTCCAACATTATGCAAAACAGAGCTTGTCAGGCTCACCTGGCATCTCTTTTACGAAATTAAAAGTTTGGTTGATACACGAAATAAAGTCATTGTAATATACTTAGACTCAGTAATATCTTACGGTTTCTGCAATGCATTTGAGCTGGTATTGAATGACAATTAGATTAAGGAGATGTAGCAATAAAAATAAACTCAGAAGACCTTAAACAGATCAAACACGAGATAAATTATGTGTCTCAAACACAACAGTAAACGTGAAACACTCATCACGTAGATGTGCTTCAGATGGGATCCTGCAGGGACCTGCTCTCAGCCCAGTGCTATCTGGCATTTTTAGAGTGACCTGGGAGAAAGCACAAAATCAATGTACATGGAGCCTGGAGATGATACAAAGCCAAGATCTGAACAGCTATGAATAACAAAGAATATGGCTCAGCGACCAAAAGTCAAAAGACTGCTTGACAAGCAAGGTATGAAAGAAAAGCGTGTTCTGATAAGGACCGAACCGCGAGGTCACAGAACTGGAAGCTCAAGGGGCAGGCCCTCTGTGCAGGACCGTGCTCCAGGAAACAGCAGCTTTGGAAAAGCGGCTCAGCTGTGTCATCACAGATGATCAGGACCAAATGGAACAATAAGATTGCGGCGGTGTACTCGGCTGTATAAACTTCGTATCTGCTGGGGATAGAGAAGTTCTAACAGCTTTGTGTTTGTCCATCGTGTGACAGCCCCGGTTTGGAAATCACCTTGGAAACTGGAGAGAGTTCACATAAGACATGAAAACCAGGTGGTTTTGGAAAGCCCATTTGAGTGAGACATTCCAGATTCTTTTAGTTCAATACACATATTGTCTGGGCACGAGCAATTGCAGAAGCCCAAACTGATATCAGGAATAACTTTAACGGACGCTTCTTGCCCCCTAAAATAAAGGCATATCTGGGCACTTTTATTCAGAATGTAATGGTTCCAACTCAGTAGTTTAATTAAATAGTGATTCATGTATTTTAAGAAGTCCTTTAAATCAAGTTCCCTTGTTGACCCTGTAGAAACTCAAGCTGCAGCCTGGCATTGTCACAGATTATAGGTGAGTATGTAAAGATCAGCACCACCATGGGATACATCCTTCCCACACCCAGCAGCTGACACGTTCAAAGGAAAATGAAGATTTAGAAAAACCACAGGACCAAGCCCCACAGTGAGGATGGCTGAAGAAGGCCACAGCTCCCGAGGGCAGCAGCAGAGTCTCCATCACTCCCAAGGCACTCGTCAGCACCAGACTCCTCCCAAAGGGACGCCACATGGGGGCAAACAGGATTTAAGTCCCACATAACGGAGAGCAGGCCAGATTTCAGGGGTATCTTCTGGCCTGGTTATTTAGGTGTTAGCTCAAAAATTCAATCCCATATGTTTCCAGAGAAAACTGCTGAACGTGACTACACCATCTGGTATCACGGCACTGGGGATCATGAGGCACTAGGGGCCCAAAATCAGACGACCAATTTAATTTCATTCTGAATCTTACAACAATCCTCCAGGAAAAAAAATGTGTAATCCAATAAACCACCCAAATCTCCATAGTCTAATCACATTATTTTAAGCCCTTTTTAATCACCTTAAATTATTTCTTCATTAATCACATTTACGCTGATTCAGATCAACCCCAATCCTTCAGCTTAGCAATGATGTTCCAAAACTCAACAGAACGAGGTAATCCAACCTTACCAAAGGCAGTCGGGGGCCCACGAGGCAGATCCCGGGGCAGCCCCAGCGCTGCCCAGCTCGCCCAGCCGCGGGGGGTGTGCGGCCCGCAGCCCCTGGGCTCGGGCAGTCCTGGCCGTGCTTTGCTATCCCTGGTCAGCAAACCAGGAGTTGGGAAAACCTCCTGACTGCTCCCCTGCCAGGCGTCCCTACGCGTGCTGAGGAATCTCAGAAGGATTCCGCTCCCATCTGCAGCTCTTCACCTTGCGGCTCTGTGCACACCCCATCCTCCGGCTGTAAGTACGAGCCACGGCGGCCGACACGCGGGCAGACCGCGCCGATGGCGAGACACGCTGCTGCTCTGCTGAGGGGCACTGGCAGGGCGAAAGCTCACACACAAGGGCAACGACGATGTCAGTGGTCTACTTAGCGACAGGATAACAAACTAAACGCCTCCCTTCAAAGCAAAACACAGATTTCCCCAGCAAGACAGAGGAAATGACTACTTGAGAGACAGCTGTGGCAGCCTCATTAAATCCTGTTACGTGAATCTACTAAGTAGGTGTATTCCAAATTTTCACCAGTGCAGACGTTGACTGTTTGCATCACTCACCAAACTGATGCAGGTTACCAGCGCTTTGATACGTCTTCACAGCAGACGGCAGCATCGTAAGCATCAAATTTATTTGAAGAATAACTGATTTGCTGTGGTGACGCATTACAATTTTTATCATGTTTCCTCAAAACTATCCACCTTCCAGGGCAGAATTCACCTACTTCCACAAGCTCAAGTCTTAGGGAGAGAAAAATCAGTGGGTTGGTTTTGTTGGGTTTTTTTTTAATAAATATAGGACTGCAATTATAATGTAATTTTATTCTGATCATACATTTCGCTAAATAGCTATAACTCCTTTTTCTCACAAGTGAATTAGCTGCATGCCTGAATGCTCTGGTCCCTTGGGTTTCACACAGCACACACACTGGTACAGTTTAAGTGTATCACCAACCCGGCGTGACTGCTTCCATCCAGCTCATACTTCAACGTTACGAATTAGCGGCAGCAGGGGTACGAAAAAAACAACAAACAAACGACAGTACAACTATACGGTAACTGCAACATAGCTTAGCACTTCACAAGAAGCAGCTAACATCTCAAACCTCCAATAGTTTTGCACAGGTGCAACATTTAGAAAAAGCTGAGCCAGAAAAAGACGTTGGGTCTGGTACCAGAGGAGTGGGAACGGCGCTGCCTTCTAGTCCCGCTGCGAAGCCGCCAGCTGCCCTTACCCCCCTGCACAGTGGCCACCACCGCCACCAGGCACGCTCCCCAAAGCCATTCGAGAAGGACCCAAGAGGCATCTGCTAAACGCTGGCAATGTCTAAAACTGCACCGGGGCCCACACGGCGGCAGGAGCACGGCATGAGCGAGCTGCGGCTCAACAGCTGGACAAAACGTGGGACTTCCAGTTACGCCGCAGGGAATTAAGGAAAAGCCATGCCTGCCGAGCAAACGCAGCACTTCCTACGTCACTACACAGCCATGGAAGCTGTTGACACGAAGCACAAAAAACCTGTAGGAAAGGTACGTGCAGGAAATTGCCACTGACCACTGGGAACCAGGCTTCCACGGACAAAAATCATCTCAGAACTCAAAGTCCATCCAATGGGCCCTTTGAAGTAGATGACGATCCGCAATAGCTGTGTGATGTAGCAGTTGCTCATTTCAAGCTGTAACCTGAGGAACACTCACACACCTTTAGGCCCCACGCTCACACTCTTCATCTGTTCATACCCTGTCCATCAGCCAGAGGCGTGCCTGGGCATTCGGTCACCAAACATCTCCTCCAGCCCTTTCTAACATCAGCGCTCCAGCTTTTCAAGACTTTTAGAGCTAATCCCTCCCACCAGGGAGAATCCCACAGATTCTGAGTTTGTCGGTGCGGTTTTTACACAAAGAGATATGGTGAAAAGATAAATGTTAAGGAAAAGCCTTTTTCTTGCTCTAAAAGAATTGGCTCCGTCTTCTTTCTTCTTATTTCTCACCAGTTCCTTTAGGGGGGAAAAAATTGAAATTTTTCCAGCGGAGGGCTACAAGGATGGTGAGGGGACTGGAGCATCTCCACTACGAGGAGAGGTTGAGGGAACTGGGCTTGTTCAGCCTGGAGAAGAGAAGGCTGCGAGGGGAC
>Ga0065711_1034058_pt1 | contig 24365 bp, 6 predicted proteins | sample Hoacrofraction12_FD_59098 | JGI IMG/M metagenome (GOLD analysis project Ga0065711, IMG submission 59098) | Hoatzin crop microbial communities from Cojedes, Venezuela - Epithelial fraction 12 v2 (version 2) | ecosystem: Host-associated > Birds > Digestive system > Esophagus > Crop | place...
CTTCTCGGGAGATATTCAAGACCCGCCTGGACAAGGTCCTCTACAGCCTGCTGTAGGTGACCCTGCTTCGGCAGGAGGGTTGGACTAGATGACCCCCAGAGGTCCCTTCCAACCCCTACCACTCTGTGATTCTGTGATTCTGTGATTGGTAAAGGCTTAGTCTTGGTAAGACTAAACTAATGTATCATCAGAGGCATTTAGAGAAGCCATAATAGTTCTTTTATATTTCAAGAGAATAAAAGTATCAGAATAAAAAGTTCTGATACTGAACTGGTACTTCAAGTCAAAATTTTAGAAAGCAGTACTTGTAAAATATTTTGCATTCATAATGAAACTGTTGCAAGCTCAAAATACCAGTTTTCAGAACTTGCCTTGCAATTGTTCTTGAACAAGTGTATTTGAGCCTGGAAAAAAAGAGGGACATTAAAGTCAAAAGATGGTCTAGACGAATATTTCCTTCAAAGTATTTTTCTTGATACTTCATGCTACCTATTTGTGGGGTAAGACATGTCTTTCAGATCAAAGAAAGTGAACGATTACTTTCATGCCTTTTCATGTATTTGTTATTATTCAGGGATGATTTACATCGCATGCGTGTGCATGTGATATAGAGAAATAGGGTAGCCATAGTGTCCCAGTACCTGTGAAGCCCAGCAAGCACAGGCTTCACAACAAAGTATGGGTGGAAAAGACGCAGTACGACAGTCCAAGTATCTTCCACAACAGAAGGCAGCAGACTTTGCATGACAGATCATGTAACAAAGCGGGGTCTACAGCAGCAAGTGTAAAGCACAGTGTACCCTAACTGGTAGCACATTGCTGATTGTACAGGATGGTATAACACAAGAACAGAAGCTGTATTCACAACATAAGACAAGAATGACTGCATTGAGAACATGGCAAGCTACTGCTTCTGCCACAGAGCTGAGATGGTAAAGCCTGGACAGCTTTAGTTGCGCAGAGTAGTATGAAAATGGCAGAATCACAGCAACTATGTGGTATGGCTTGATGTACTGATGATTTGACTGCCCATCACTGCCGGTTCTTTCTTGACGTAATGCTGCATAATGCAGCACAACACAGCAGTGACTGCCCTCCATGGCTGTGCAGGCATTGCACTGTGCTAACTCTTTTTGATTTGCTTTTCTTTTTGTACACTGATCATTACTTTGCTTTCATGTGTTTTCTCATTTATGACTTGCTTCACTGATTCCACTTAGCCAGTCCACATCCTTTACAGATAGAAAAACAAAAGGTAAATGTTCTTGTTTAGAAAGAGAAATCTGTAGTTAGCACACTGAAGAGTGGTTCCATATTCATTTCACAACTTCATCACTTGCTCTGTAAATAGCGATGCCACATCCCGTTCACAAAAGAGGAGCAGAAATAGCCCTTTTTTTTTTTTTTATAATTCCCCCCCAGGCTCTTATTTGAAGACCTGTGGCACTGTATTCAGAAGTTTTACTTGCAGGTTGTGGATTTACTTTTGTTGTGGATTCAACTGTTACTCCTCTTCTGTTTTTTGCACTCTAAGACTGAAGAGCAATTTCATGGTATTTATCCGCAATTTCACTGAAAGGCTTGGTGTCCCTGAATTAGCACACTGATACACTTTAGTGCAAAGGAGAAAATTTGAGTTTTGCAGTGTATGCTAGATTATCACCAGTTTAGATTAGACGAATAATATGAAACGACTATACATTTTAGTAACATCATATATCAGGCAAATAACTTCTGTATTAATATCGCTACCTACCAATACTACAAGTAAAATCTCTATTAAATCCCCATGCATAGGTGAATATTCCATTATTATATGTGCAAAGTGAGGCTTCTGGGGGAAAATACAACAAAACCCAAAACTGAATTACTATGAATTTGCAGTCCGAGATTTCCATGAGCAACAAGTGACTTGAAGACGGATAACTGTGCATTTGCAGTCTTTTTGTCTTTTATATCCAGTGCCATTGGACAATTATCAGTTAATGAAAAAGATACAGTCCTACTCTTCAACACCTGCACAGCACTTGGTGTTGCCTTGAGCATCATAACTACACCAAAGAGAAAGCTACCAATGCTTGTATTGAGCATCATGTTATGTATTTCACAGGTAAAAGGACCAAGTATTACTTGCAGACTTTTTTCTGTTTTGATCATAGTTGATATAGCAATTCAACACAGCACAAAACACTCCTTATTTTTATTCTTGTAACCCTCATAACCAGCAGTATGCCTGGTCGCCATTTTATAGATGGAGAACTTAATGCAATGAACAACTAAGGTACTTGCCACTGGAAGTCTGAATCAGAGCTGACACAGTCAGTCCCAAATTAGTGCTTTAATCTCAAGAGCTTAAAAGCCACTTTGATTTGGTATGCAGTAGGAACAAGAGTACATTGAGCCACTTTCACAGTGAAATCCTTTTCTGCCAAACGGGATCTAGTGACGTGGCTTCATGTTTTCTTCCAGGACTTGCTATAGTTCCTGGTGCCCACAGAGGAATAAAAATTGGAAAGTTGCAGTGTCTCTCATCACATAGAGACAGACTGTATGAGATGAGGTAGGTAATACTGTTTCTACTATACAGATTTTAAAAAAAATACCCATGAAGTTTTTGGCAGAATATCTATAAACTGGTAAAGGTTTGTATTACAGAAAGTGAGGACTGGAAATACCTCTCAAAGTAGGACAACCTTCTAATTATCTTACAAGCTCTTCTTATTTTCCACCTTAATAAAGAATATAATTTTCTAACATTATCAGTATAACATTTTCAAAATTTGTGGGAAAATAATAAATCTATTGAATATCTATTCAGGTACAGAACATAGACCGGAGGGCATGTACTTTTCCTCTTTTCAGGATCTGTAGGCAACTGGTTAAAAAGTTTTTCTACCTAATAAGTACAAAATAAACAATCTGCACATGAGATATGCTGAAAACAGAAAAAAATAATTTCAGTACAATCAAATGAATAACCGTGGTTCTGAGCAAAATCTATTTTAGTCAGAATGATTCCACTGCTCTGTGCTTGCCAACGTCACTGCCACGCGCTTGGGTTCCCTGGAATGAGGCCATTGATTTCAGCAGTGGAGAATGAAAAGCTCAAGCAAATAGTGTAAATAAGCACAGTGAGCTTTTGAAGAGGTGATCCAAAAAGCCTGGGAAGTGGAAAATAACTGTTATTATGTACTTGTTGTAGATAAAGCAGTACATGTTGCAATGCCTTAGAGAGTTAACCCCTGTGTAAAACCAGGAAGGGAAACTACTTGCAGATAAAAGCTCCTTTTCTAAATCTTGTGAAGTTCTGCACCTATATTTTTGTGTGTTCCTGTGTTTATCCACACAAGTAACCAGCAGGAGTGACTTCTAAGTGGAACCACCCTTGTGCAGCTACAGCATCAGGTCCTCAGGCTTTGCTACTGGAGGCTGACGTTAAGGAGTCAGGGCCTATACATGAGTGAAGCAATAATACCTGGAAAGAAGCTCACCAGAGACATAAGAATTCACTTATATGGACTATATCCACTAATTTCAGTAGGGCTCGGATGTTACCCCAAGTCTGTCATGGAAAGTGATGGGATTAAACAAAACAGAGATTGGTAATGCAACTGCGTATCAATTTGGATGACAGCAATATATAAGGGAATTCAAGGAAGATAATGTAAAATAAAATGAAGTTTTTTATGCACTTTAAGCCAGACGTTTACACTGGTTTATTCATTATCATGTTCATTATTGTATTTATTTTGCATTGATTATTCATAATGATTGACTATGAATGTCTTTCTGTTTAGATTTTATGAATGGTTAATCCCCTACAATCTTCTCTCATCCATAATTTTGTCTTTCTGGAGCATAACGATGATACTCTTTATGAAATAAGAAACAAGTAGAGGACTTGATCTTTAGAATGCACCAAGAAAATAAAATGTCTTTGAATGAACCTGTACAAATAAATATAATCCATTTCAATTACTTTGGAAAGTGTTCTTTGTATTTCTATTAAAAATAAAAGTTTTGTTGTTTCAGACCAAAATAATAATTTCATCAGTTTTGTTTGTGAGAGTGATAAAGTGGACTCTTCCTTTTAATGTTTGTGATTTTTTGTATCTAGAGTTGAATCACAGAAATGATAATTATAGAATTTTAAGATTAAGAGAAACCACAATAAAGGTAATATTGAAATGACAGTGAGACAGGGCTCAGGTATAAAAAGTTAACATCTATATATCTGTTTCCCATAAACTGATAAAAAGCCCTTTTTGATGTTGGATTGGCGGTCTATCTTTCAATAATCTATCCACCTATTAAGCCAGAATCACCAGTATACTAACTATAATTCTGGAGATGGAAAATGTTCTGCTATAAAAAAATTGAAAGAAGGGGAAAGAGAGTAAGTCAGAGAATAAACACATTATTTCTGGTTACTCACAAAACAGCCTTTCACAACACCACTGGCAAGGAGTTATTTAACTTACCTCGTAAAATAACACATAACTTACACCACTTTAAGGAATTTCAGTTGTTTCTCATCTGAAATAATAGATCTACAGTCAGTTTATGACCTTTCCAGCTTTCACATCCTCTGTTTATCTTGCTTGTGTTCTGTTAAACAAGAAAAGTGTTGTGACCCATAATTGCAGGGAGATTCACAGCAGGTTTTGAGGAGCTTTTTTTGCCACAGTGTCCGAGCTGTCTCCATCTGCTGCTGTCTTGTGTGCTTCCCACAGGGGGACCTGGCTAATTTTTCAGTCAATTAGCAGAAGGGTTGCTTTTGTTCTCCAAGTGCACCCTCAAGGACTCCTCTTACACCCTGGACACAGTATTCAGATGTTCAGAGTTTTCAAAAGGCATATCATGTTATTTTTTTTCTGCTGACCTTTGTGACATTGTTGGGCAAATGCTGTCTCCTGTAATCATAGACCCTCACATTAAACTGTGTAGACTAACTTAGGAATGTTTTTAATACAAATATTAATAATACATGTAGCAAAAGCTTTTCTTAAATGATTTCTGAAATCTTATATTGAAGTCTGGCCTTACTTTTTAATTCAGGAGGAACCAGCGGATGTACTAATACTTTATCGCAATCATTATTTGCTGTATATTTTACTCTCTTGATAGGAAAAATTTTCTTAATGATTGCTTTTCCTACTTACCTTCTAGCAAGGGGCATCTAAATGTTGAACGGAAGCCTCAGGTTATGAACACAACTCCAGTTTCAGTGAAAAGTACTTACATATCAAACAAAACAAAGAGCTTTAAATAGCAGATTTAATTGTGCACATGTATGTTTACAGCTTTGTATAGCCAGCAGAGGGGTGATGCAAACATTATATAGTGGTTGAATAATAACCTGATAGTCTGGGTCCTTCTGTATTCTTTGTGTTGCTTTCTATGAATTTTAATCAGGGTTTGGCTAATATAAACTCCTTGCAATACGGAAAATGCTGTTATTTCAGTATAAAAAAATATTACTAAATTTCTGGAAAAAAGTCAGTGTTTCTTCTGGATGAATATAATTGATCTAACAGAAAGCAATATGCTATAAGCCCCCAATTTATGCACATTTCATTTGGAATTCTATCTCACCTAGATGTCCTTGAGCCTAATCGGCTTCTAGAATTTTTGAACATCAGTTTATATACAATATTCTCCATGTGCTGTAGCAACCATCGTATACTGTAGGAGCATGTAGAATTCTTCCTTCTAATTTCACTGTCCTATCTTTTATCTGTGATTTCGGTCTCGGATGCAAATACAGACCACTGAGGGTATTTTTCCTTCTCATTAGCTCCATGGTCACACTGCTACTTTTTACTGTAGGATATCAAGTGAGTTCATTTTCCTCTAACCTTTCATCTGCCCAGCCTCTTGGCTATATCTTTCTATAGTTAATAAATATACTTTTTCTCAGTGTTAAGCAATAAAATATTCACTGGGTCTGAGCTGGGGTTAACAGATTTCTGAAAATTTTATTGCGTGACAGCCTGTCCTGCATAATCCCCTCAGCTGTCTCATGTTCTGGGGCAGAAATGATCTTATGTGTCACTCTAATAGTCTAGAATTACACTTGTATCACTGTCACCAGCATATGGGGCTGTGTATACCCCTAGGCCCAGCTCCCTCTCTTTCACGGCATTTAAAATGATAACATTTGGCAAAGCCAGTTTTGACAGAAAGTGAACTCTCCGTTCCGCACCAGTGACAAAGCGGGCCACTGGAGGCCTGACACTGAGCAGCCAGTCATCGTACTCTTTGCTGGGTAATGATCGCGGGTTTCCCTCCTCTTAATAACCGCCTCACTGCAAGGGGAGGCTTGAGCACAAGTCTTCACTTAATTATACAGTCTTCATCTTAAGTGCTTTATTCATGTGGGGGCTTCAGCAGCTCAGGCGTTATGGTAACTTTTCTTTTTATCGAAGCTTCCAAACGTACTGATTGCTGGGCAGGCAACAGGAGAGGGAAGGACTTTGGGAAAATAACAAGCAGGAAAACAAAACAACTTGTGTATGCTCAAAAGCAAAGCAATTTTAGGAACTGCACATCATATCATCATAATCAATCTCTAAATGTATTGTACTGCTAATGGCACCTGCTAAACGTGGTGTACAGCTTGTGTACAACAGACTGAGAGGAAAGAAAAAAAAAAAGAAGAATTAAAAATGAAAGAAAGGAAATGTATGAAAAAATATGAGTTTCTCTCTAAAAGTGAAGCCAGGCCATGAAAGCTCATTTTTCAATACAAGCAAAATAAAATGTGGCAACTCAGGAACTTGGTGCTTAGGTAAACCCTTTATTTAGGTCTGCTAAACTAACCAGTAGATATTTCTGAAAAGCAGAAAGTTGTGCCAGCAGGTGTTCCTGGCAAAATAAGGAGGACGTAGGACTTGTTTTCTTGTGGCTGCTTGACAAACCATATTTGTATTTTCCTCCCACACCCCCAATTTTAGTTTAGAATTTTAATTTGGAGGATATTTTCTTCTTACAGTTTACTTTCACCATTCTAACTAATCTGATCTTAAAGGAAGCCTTGACTCATTTTCCCATTTCCCATTGCCTGCTCCCATAATGCATCTTGTCAGAAGCTGTGATAATTCCCAGTGGATGCTTTTACTGAAGTGTGTTTTAGTTTGCTCTTAGGGGGTACGCATTTCAAGATGACTATTAAAAAAGAGAATAAAGCTTTTTTTTTTTTTTTAGCTTTTTGCACCTTTTTTCCCCTACTCAGCTATATTAACAGAATCTTATCTACAACAGTTTTCAGTATTTTCGTACATAGCTGACTTTATCCACTCCAAGAAAATTGCTGCTATTATTTTGCTTACACTCTGGCATTGATTTTAGAAACATCTGGGGAGGCTCTTCATTTTTCTTGAATTCTGATTTTCAGAAAAGAAGAGTTGTCGTGAGCTGTCTTTCGTTACTAGCACACAGCAAAATGAGCTCCATAATATGGAGAAATGAGAGATGCCCTGGACCGCAGTGCTTTCACAGAGATCTGGAGAACTGAATCATCTCAAAGCAGGAAAAGATAAAAAAAATGTCCCAGAAGATTAACTTGTGAGGGTGTCAGATAATAATCTGAACTGTTTGAAATTTGATTTCAACCAAATTCCAGATCTGTTGTGTTTCAGTCAATTCTCTTTCTACAATGGCAATCTCTTAGGGCTTACTACTGCACAACCTGAAACCAAATGATATGGCTGCATGAAGCGTAATGCTCAATGACCTCTTTTGTAGGACTATAGCGATCTCATTAACATTAATACCATTTGTGGAGAACCTTAGGACAATGTGAAGCAGAGCTTTAAAAAACATGCATTCACCCGCAGATGTGCATTGAAATTTTAAAGACATGTACCGGGTTGTTAGGAATATGCACACTGAATTTTAAGCAAATCCCTGACGTTTCTGGTGTCACTGCTTAAGCACTTCATTTTCTGTTATGTGCAGTGACTTTCATGAACAGTTTAAAGCAGTGGTATGAACTATTTGCCTGAAACAATTCTGTACTCATTCATAATACTGGTAAGAATACTATGGATCTCCTGACAGCTCTGTCATGATTCTACCCACTGAGACACAAGCAACCCCTCTCCACATACCCATTAGTTTTCTTATTGTGATTAATAATCCTCAGCTAACCTGTGGTCATGGAGTTAGCACATACATGACTCTGAATATAGACCCTCGCTACTGTGTTTAGCTGCCCTGTCAAGCTCAGTACAACTTATACCATTATTGAAAGCCAGATGATGACTTTAGGTCATGCCCCTTTGTGATCAATGTAAACATTTCTTTGCCTTCCAGTAGAGAAAGCAGTAACTTTGAGCTGAAGTCATATATCCTTGACTTGTCATTGCTCTTAACTTGTACCTGTGTATGATCGTGTTTATGCATCTAAACACACATTTGCATTTATTTGTGTGAATGTTTATATATATATAGATGCACACACCCAGAAACACACTGCAAATATAAAAGTATTTGTCAAATTGTATGCTGGGCTCACTACTGTATACATGTGATTAACTGTGTCTGTGGTTGCTAGCGTTTTAAAACCATTTAGGAGTTGATGTCAATAACTTGTTGGTAACACTGATATTCACGGGCAGGAAGGGAGGAAAATGACAGTGAGGGAGAGAAACTTAGTCAGGACACAAGCTGCTGATAATGCATGCTGTATTTAAAAAATGTAAGCCCTACCTGACAAGTATATACCTAAGAGTTAACCCGTACGTGCTCAGATAAATGGAGCTTTATATTACCATATGGAGAGAGTGAAATGTAAGAGGCTCAGTGTAAGTGGCTACTTGGGATCATTTACCTTCATGAGGAAGGTCTCGGGTCTAAGGCAATATTGCATCATTCCAAGACAGCTGCCTATAGACACAAAGAACTATTTTACTTGCCCGGTTACGTGCATGATGAAAGAGCAGTGCAAGGTTGAGAAGATGTAGAGGTTTGGTTCTGCCTGCATTTTCAGTGCAGGAACTCTTGGGTTTTGTCTTTAGGATTGAAAACATGGCATTTTCAGCTAGACTACCTGAGTTAAGGTAGTGAAAAATTTCTGTTAACTGCAGATAAAGTACAAGAAGGTCACAGGGAAAAAACACAACAGTGAATCACATAACTTTAACTGCATTTTAAGATATTCTGATGGTCATCTCTCAAAATATGTGTTCTTTCAGAATTCAGTTACAGGAAAAAAGGATGCTTATGAATTATTTCAAATCTTCATTGAAAATGTATCTTCTTATAAACAACTGCATCATCCAAAACTCTGAAAGCAACCAAGCAAAGCTCCGAAATGCCGTGCTTACCTGCTACCATGATTCCCTCCAGACAGACATCCTATTGCAGAATTTTTTACCACAGGTGGTAGAAAGGGTCATACTTGTGTGAGTATGACAATTTAATTATCATAAAATTAGTTACCAGATTGATTTTTATAAATTTCTACATCCAGTTCAGAGTAAGCACACCTGAACATATGAAACACACAGTGTACTATGTGCTGTCTGACCATTGTGTGCTCAGTGGCTGATACCTGACATCTTCCTTGTACGAAATCCACCACGTCTCTTTGCAAAAAATAGTTTTATTTATATTTGTTCTGATCAACATTTCTCTAATAGGATGACTTCCTGATCTCGTATTGTAGAGGAGAAAACTTGAATAACCACATCAGATGGATGAGTTCCGTAGAGTTTCTCAGAAAGATTTGTCCACAGAAATGTATCAATCAGATTTTTTACCTCAGAAAATCACATTAAAGCTGAGATATGCCAAAAAAGTTCTCTTGCCTGGCAGAGTTACGTTTGTCAGAACATATACTAGGCAGTTAAAATAACACTTATATGAAAATAGACCTATTTTGTTCTGGATAATATTTTGGTATAAGGCACAAAGTAGACAATTGAAAAATTGGGTTCTGTCCTTGGCAGTGCCAGTGACATTCTGAAGAACGTTGGCTAGGTGCCTTAGTCTTAGCCTTTTTCAGAAGCAAAGTGCAGACAATTTTCTCTTTTTCTTTATGTGTTTAGACAGTAAATGTTTACTTGGGGACTGTGTGAACGCATAGTACCAGGCAACTTTTTAAGGTAAAGTGTGGGAGAGGAGTGTGAGGCAATTACAACGAATCTGACTTCTGTCTTTTTAATTTTAGTTCCTTTTGGTATATAACATGGAAGAAAACATTTACTGAGAGGAAGCTGACAGGTTTGGCTGGGTGTATACTCAGAAGCCATATGCTTCAATGCAATGCAATTGAAGTGATTGTTTAAAAGAAAAACAACACACTTGAATCAGAATGAAAAGTGGAGTATAAGAAAACCCAAAAACCCTCAATGATTTTTTGTATTAATTAGTGAACAAAAGAGGCAGAGGAATAATCTTTAGGGACAGGAAATGAGACTGTGCACACTTTCTACATGTTAATTTTTGACTTGAATAAGGATAGCTTGGGTACCAAGCTGTCATATCGTGAATCCTGAATTTCAGGATAGAATCACACACTGACAATTTGCTTTGGCCTTGTACACACTGACGTAAACCGTACCAAGTGAAAGCTTCTTATAAATTCTTGTAAATACCATTGTGCTAGCCTTTTGATCCTCTATATGCTGGGATTACTTAAGCAAACTTAACAGTTAACCAGTGTAATGTGATTTGTATTCACATTTGTGTACGAGTTAAATCCTTGTCCTTTCATGGATGAACCTCAGAAAGTTGTTTCCAACTATCAAATATACATTAACTTGTAAAAAGAAATTATGTCAACGAAAGTTAGACAGACAAAATACAAATGTTACAGAAAGGTAGTGGAAAATCCAGCTGTGCTTTTGCAGGTTCATTGTATTTAATTGGTTCAGAATATGTCACAGTTTATCTATATCTAATGAGAATTCCTTGTGCTGGTATGTCATATCTCTACTTGAACCAAAGTGATTATCCAGGCCATAATAGGAATGACACCGGAGAAGAAATACAAACAGTGTTAGGACCACTTCAGAAGGGGTGAAGTCACAGTCACTTGAGTCAGAATCAAGTGTATGATGTGGAATGGTGTCTGCGAAGCTGATGAATGAGGGGCCATTATAAAGCCCAGCACTTTATTCAAAAGGAAGAGAAAGACATGTGTAGAACATAAAAATAGAAATGCTTTCTGTGACAGGAGAATGCAGTAACAACTATGAGAAACAACCATTAATATGACTGAAAGTAGTTGCTTGGTTTTGTTCATGATCATTATGGAGTTTTATCACTACTATAGGGATGACTAGAGCTTTAGTTCTTTACCCCTTGGATATTAAACAAAGAGAGAGAACCATAAACTTGTTTCTGTTTCAGGAAATAAAACTGCTACAAACTGCAATATCAGAGCTTTGAAAATAAAGAGTTCTAGCTCATGGATACCAATATTCTTCAATAGAAAGCAAAAATAAGTCTACATAAGTATTTTAGGAACAGGTAGAAGAAAAGTTTTTTCAAATTTCAGTAATATTGAGTAGTAAGTTTAGAATTTTTTTGTAGATTATGAAGTCCACTACATGGCTTTAAACATTAAGTGTAGAGTAAGCTGACAAAGGCTGAAGGAGCTAAGAAAGAGAACTGTAATATCCTTAGTAATGTATGGTAATTCAACTATATGCCACTTGTAGTCATCTGGAAAAACTTTCAGAAAATGTCAGAAAAGCATCTGGAGATGAGAATTATTAAATGCTGCCACTGAGGCTTAACTCATCTTATGATGCTCCATAAAACCATCCATCCTCAACATAAATTTTAGTGCTTTTAAAAAAAAAGTCAGACGAGTACTCAGTCTGAAATGTAGTATTGATCTCAATAGCTGTTTATGTTGGTGTGTGCGTTTGACATTCATTTTTATAGTCACTCAGTGAAGATGCTTAGCAATGTAACTCAGTGCCAGTTCTTCCTGTTCTGTTGTCTGTTGCCAGGTCATGTCTACGGCAACATGAACCTCAGTAAGGATGAAAAAAAAAGTCCTTGAAGAAGGGAGAGAAGCTGTAAAAATTATAGAGAATAGAACAGTTGAATCTGGCCTAAACCCTTTAATATTTTAATGGAAGATAATCACCGGAATCTGTCCACTGAATTTAGTATGACCTATGGATGCTTTCATGAGTCACTGGGTCTGAGCTAATATACTCTGCTGAAAGATGAAGCATATGGCTTAGGCTGCTCTGTGCTAATACCTCTATTCCAGACCAGAGTTGACTTCTGCCTGGCTAGGCTGAAAACGGGCAGCTTGAGGCTGTCTCTGTTTTTATCCATCCATGCAGACATGTGCTGAAAACTTCCAAAAACTGGACTTCGTGTCTGCCACGGGATGAGAAAGAGTACCACTCCAGAAAGTGACAATTCATACCAGAAAGAAAAAAAAATCAGAGAAATGTTCCCTAAGGTAGCATTACTCTCACCCGTCTGGGAAACTGTCTTTTCCTTTGCCTCACCATAGATAGGCATTTGTAGCAAGTAGCATACGCAAAGGGTCGGCATCTGGGGGAAGGATAGGACAGGTTTCAATTACAGCAGACTTCAAGCCTTCAAATCTGAATTGAATTCCTTTAACCTGTGCTCTTCATGGTCTAAAAACTGTCTTTCACTTCCTGACAGAAAGGATCACAGGAAGTCTCTCACAGGGTGTTTGCAAGTTTGCATGAGGAAACACCTACTTCAGGAGAAGTGGATAGCCTTTTACAATATTCTTTACTAAAGTCTTCAGGACAGTGCTACTGGGTAGCTGAACCTCCAGTACCACTTGGGACAGGATGGATATGATCCCTACTGTGGTCCTGTTTAGGTAAAGTAGCTTGTTGTGTCCAGCTGTCTTCCCTGCTTCTGCCCCTTCAGGTTTGGAGAATAATAGCATTTTCTTAATTTGTACTGCTGCTTTTGTCAATAGCTTTTATCTGTTCTAAAGCTGAAAGATAAGAGGGAATACTGTGCAACAATATAGAAACTCTTTCAGACATTCAAAGCATCTCACCTGAATTTTCGGTTTCATGTTAATTCAGAATGTGATCTGAAAGCCAGAGGTCTTGAAAATGTACAGACTGAACACGGGTAATTTTCACTCGAACTCATTCAAACTGTAGCTAGCAGGTTTCAAAGAGCTCTAATAATTACTGAGAGACTTAGCAAAGGCTTGTCTGATCCTATATTTGTGACTTAGCACAGCATTCTAACCTGCATTCACCCTCTCCATAGCCAAATTAAGAGCTCTTAGACAATGATGGATGGCAAATCTGCCACACTCTGACTTTAAAGAAGTTGAAATAAAGTACCAGCTGTAAAGAAATAATGGAAATGTGGATGGGCTATTCTGGACACATGTAAATGTAAATAACATATATGAGTGACAGCGGACCTAAAAAGTAAGGCTTTAAAATATGTTTCCACATCCCCCATACAAGGTATTAAAATTCTAGAATACAAACCAATACATATCACTATGAGAAAAAAAGTATTTAAAACATATAAACGGAGTTAGCGTGAATCCGTAATAGAAACCTTAAGAGATATAATGGATTTGCTCTCTGATGAAGAATTTGAGAGGCAAGACTCAGACAGCAAAAATGTGAAGTGACTCCTTTGAAGACAGTAAACTTGATTTTCACGCACAATGGCACAATCTTGTAGGAGTGAGAAAAGGCACACCTCACAAGGCATTTGTGCCTTCCCCCTTTTATTTATTAGATGAGAGTGATTATGATACCTCATGCAGCCCTACAGAAAAAACCCGAGGAAAGGGCCTTGTCAGAGTTCAAGGCAGTGATAATATACGTTTGTCCAGAAAGACTGACAGGCAGGTGATATGCTGGACAGCAGTGTCCACTGCCTAGCCTGAATATATCTTCTTGACACCATCATCTTTCATTTTTGGCTGCACTTTGGTTATGAGTTCTTGTGGCATCACGGGTACTGCACTCTTACTTCAGGTCTACCTGTTGACCAGAACCTTTACTCTGGGAGTTACATATGGAAATCAGTATTTGTTCTGGATTAGTATCAATGTTGTTACTTTGGATTTTCAGACACTGTGAGTGTCTAAGCATTGCTACTATTTCTAATAATCAATTTGTTACAAAACTAGGGATCCTAATCCTGCCCTCAGATGTTCAGATAAGGAGTGTGACTTGTAATGCCATAACTAAGCCTTAATGATGTGAATTTCTCTGGAAATATCTATATATCTTTCCAAAACTAGTCCTGGACACATGTGATAACTGCTGAAAAGAAGTAAAGAACAGAGAGTTATGAAAATGCAACATGTTTCTGAGTTACTTTAAGTTTTCTATAAATAAGACACTGAAAGAAAATTCATTACTTATTTAATTTTACTGAATCCAGTGGTGTTCTATGAAGACTGAATTTATACAGAAAGAGGCAGAGAAACTGAAAGACAAAGACAGAGAGGTAACAGAAAAAGACTGATAATTGGCATGGTAGAAAGCCCGTCTAAAACTATAAATAATTGCAGTTATGGAAATACCTATAAGTTTTTTTACAATGCCTTTAAAATTTAACCTCTGAAACACAAACCTTTGAGAGTGCTTTTTTAGCAGCAAACAAACAAATGCTCAAGTTCCTTTAAAAAATAAATCTTCACAGACGTCTAACCTTGAACAAGAGCTGATTGATTAGATCTGAATCCAGCTGGATAACACCAACTCACTTCTACAATCCCAGTTCAATTGTTTTTTATCCATAGGCTGCATCAGTTTTTAATATATGGCTTTTAAGGCCATATAGCCATTGGAAAAAAATCTGGCATATTTCAGAGTTCAGGGAGCATTACTGGAGAACCATTTTGTATGTCTTTATTGAACTAAGACACTACGTTGTCCAAAAAAGTCAAAATAGGAACTGAATATCTTTAAGAAATACAGCTATCTCTCATAGAGACTCAGTAAAAAAAAAGTGATAAGGAAAGATTTATTTTTCATTCTATATTTAAATAATCTACTTTTTTGAATGTATAAATCTACTGTCAGTTTTCTGCCTTCTGTGCAAGACACTGTGATCAATTTATCTCTGCTTTGGTTCTAGACAAACACTACACATCTGTTGCAAGTTCATTTGAATAACTTGATGCATGTATAACCTGATGAAACACTAGTAGACACAGTGTAGCCATACTACACAGGCACACTAATATGTTTGCTGAGTTGATCAATAATAAGATTGATCAGTCTTTCAGTTGGTCAAGTTTATCATGCTATTGATCAGCTTTGCAAACTCATCACTTTCCTTGAGCCCTATTGCTACACAGGCTCTCCTCCCAACCCCCATCAAATGGACATCAGGAGATTTCAGAAAATGAAATGCAACATTTTGTATGGTAAGTGCTCCTATAACTTGAGGCTCATCTTGTACAGATAACTACAACTTTTCATGATTAAGGTGCTCAGATTTCTTAATCTTCTCTTTCAAGTTTGAGTGCTTGTATTAAAAACCTGGGAAAATTTCTGAATATTTTTTCTGAGACAGAAGACACTCAGCCCAGGCTCTGGCTGTAATGAGGACCTCTTTCCAACATTAAATATTTGAGATTCTCTCATCTTATATGGAACTTATAAAAGCATTTCTTGCTTTCGAGGCTTTACGCTTTCTTAAGGGAAGTAATTTAATTGGAATGCAATCAGAAGATATGGATCTTGGGGTATAATCATTAGCACAGTATTTGGAGGTTTAACTAGGGAACTATACAGCAACATATTCAATAGTCTCAAATTAGCATTAAAGGGAATTTCACAATTTTATCCTTATATGTGGTGGCAAAAAAAGGCTTTTAAGTATGGAAATAGGTCTGTTATATTTAGACTATACCTCTTACATGGTTTGTTTACTTTTGTATTTTGTTTTGAAAGCCTGAGTTTCTGCCAGCGTTCCATGTTAACGAAACAGCTCTCAAGCACTTTTTGCAGCTTGAAGCACATAGTAGTGTAAGGCTTATTTTTGATACAAAGCCTCTTCCATTAGCGATAAAATAAATTCCCCACTGCAACTATAAAACAGCATTGGAAAATGGTTGCTGTTTTCTGATGTGTATCCTAATTCAAACAGTGAACTGAAAGTAGAAAAGCCAGATCTTAAATCCAGACTTCTCTGGATTTAGCAAATAACTTGTGGGCTAGAAGCAGTGGGAGGAGTGTATGAGTGGCTGCAAGTACTCATAAGTATGATTAGTTTACGGCGAACTGTCAGAGACAGGTGTCATTTGAAAAGTAGTGTCTTAGAGCAGGTATTCAGCCGATGGAAACGAGATCTGTTCAGCTGAAATGTGTCTCATACAGTTCTTAGATAATACCAGAGCACAGTTCTATACCTCTGTTCTTTGGGACATACGAAATCAGAAAACAAGGAAACCATTTTATAGATAAGTAAATTTTCTAGTTTTTTTGAGAGGTCAGAATGTGGGGAGAAAAGATTTTTTCAGAAGATAACTGCTGTAGTTCTAAGCTACAAGTAAATTGGTGAGAAGTTACCATTCGTGGGGAAAGATGTTATGGTACAGCCTATGTTTCTAGTTTGAGCATAGTTAGAAAATAAACCTTAGGTAGAAACTGTGCATTACATGAAGCTGGGTGATAGAAGTCCCCTCTGAAAGTTTCTAAGTCTTAAGCAGATTCAACATGAATAGCGAACCTTGAAAACCACCAAAGTAATGTAACCACACACTAATTCATGTTGTAAATATTGTACTTGCTTCCAATCTCTGTTCTGTGGTCTCTTCACAGTCCCAGAAGACCTAGAAGGTCCTGTTAGCTGCTTCATTTCTGGTTAGTTTAACAGTGCTCATTGTAAGAGCTCATCATTAGACTCAGAGATTTCAATCTAAGAGAATTTATTTCTGAAAGACCTAGTGAACCCATATGGCTGTAAAATCCTCAGTATGCTATTAATTTACTTTTTGGAGTGCTCATTTTCACAACCATATGACTGGAAATTGAAACAAAATTTTTCAAAAAATATTACCACATTTTCAAGATTGAATTTGAAAGCCTGGAAGGTGTACATCTCCCACTAATTTCAGCTCAAATACTAACTGCTTGGCACTGTGGACAACTCATTCAAGGTGTCTTTGGTTGGCAAACAAAAAAGGAAGACCTTGAAGCCGCTAGCAATCATAAACATGCCGGCCTATATTAATTAAAAAAAGTCAAAGCCTGACTTCTGATTTAGTAGGTCCCACCAGGTTACTGTGGGTAAATTTTGCTTATATAAGGGTAATCTCTGAGTCTCTAAGATCAGGAAATTTTTTTAGGGGAAAGTGGATTGTCTGATAGTATATGTGTGAAAGGTATGAGACTAAAATCCCTGGAGGCACAATCTTGTAGCCAGTCTTTGGAAAAGACAGAGTTCTCTCCCTGCCCTGTTTATACACTTGAACTTTAACTCAAAAGATGAAAGAAGAGCTTCGTCCTTATTTGCACAAAAGAGACACTGATGAATGAGCAACAGCTGAAGTATTTTCACACAAAGCAGTTTTTTATAAGCTGAAAGAAAACAAATTGCTAGTCTCAAGTCTGAAATTTTAATCTTTTCCTAACATTTTAAACTGGAAGTCTTTGTGGGAAGCTGTTCAGCATGTTGTATATGGGTCAGGTGCAGAACAAGAAAAGGCTGCTTTAGTCTGACTGACACGTAAGGATGACTTTTAAGTACACCTTCTGCAAAAGTGATTTTTTTTTCTTTCTTTCTTGCACTGTGCAGCTGGCTGTGTGACATCTCTGTTAAACACATGGAGGGCTCAGGACTACAAAGAAAGTTGCTGGTACCGAGGAGAGAAGGTGGAGTCTAAGCTGTGGGTCTCCTACTGGCATTGCCAATAGTTTAGAGAAAGAAGGGTCATACTGCCACAAGGCCCTGACTGTAAATGGTGCTTCTGTTGCTTTAAAGACTACATAATTTCATTCCACTTAAGTCAGCAGACTAGGAGTGTGTGTAATGATCTCTTCACCCTCCAGGGTCTGAGCAAAAATGGTTCCAAGACCAAGTTTTCTGGCTTCCATAAAGATTTCAAATGAAGAGTTAGTCTGTGTGCAAGAATATTGAAGGTGCTATTAATGCTTGTTTGAGCTTTAAGAATGCCCTTTGACATCCTCCATCATTATTCCAAGCAAGTAGTACAGATATTTCATTTTAAATAACTGAAACCACTTCTCACTATTACAGGAAGTATGAAGAGATAGCTTTAACACTACTGTACCCAAATAAAGCAAAGTTAAGCAGTCCATTTAAAGAATATCTTGCCACAATACCCCTGATTTTTTGGGGTTTTATTTTTTTTTGAGTGACAGGAATATCTCTATGTTCTGTTCATTTTTGCAAACTTGGTGAGTTATTGTCTGCCATCTCTATTTAAGAAAAAGGATCCTAACCTATTTTTAGCACTCTGGGACTCTGTCTCCATTTCATCTTTGATAGAAAATTTAAGGATTATGCCTTTTCACTTCTCTTTTGTGAAATATCAATACTTTATGATAAATATAAGGTATCCCTGAAGGACAGGAAAAGGCTGGCCAGAGAGAGAGAGAGAGCGTTGAACATTTCCTAGGCAAAGGCTGAATTCTGATCTACCTTATTTTTACCTTTGGAAACATGTTCATTTGAAAGGACAAAGACTTTTGTGTTTGAAATTCGACTGCATAGGAAGATGTTGTTGAATAAATACATTTTGTTTTAGGGATAAAACCAGCAGCAACAATGTTCCATTATAGAGTCTGAAAGCCTTCTGCAACATTGAATGAGATACACCATATTTTGTGCAATTTTGAGGTCTTTATCATTCACTAAGAGACAAATTTCACCTCCAGGTCCAAAAACCAGGAGTACCTCTGTAGAGTGGCAAATGAGAAGTACATAAACTCAGACACTTAAACTGAGAATAAAATTTGAAGTTTTGTAATGATGTTTGTTCACTGCATACTGTGCACCAGTAAATCACATCTCCAGGGATGTAAATACTGGGATGCAGTAACCAAGTTACTGGGATGCAGTAACCAAGCAGGGGCTTGATTAGAAAGGCCATTACCCACTGTTGTACCCCTGGATTTATACTACTTTCTGATCTGCACAGAAGTAAATATAGAGACAATCAAACTCCTGATTTTTAGCAGTCATTTTAAAAAAACCCAACACTCTCAGTCACACAATTTAATTAGAAGTCACACCTTTCTTTCCTGAAAAAAGTCTGGAGAAGCTCATTATGCTTGATGTAAACTTCAGCTTCTGAAGCACAACATGATGGGCCAGCAGAACAAGATGACTGCCCACTTTCTGGGTGAAGCTGTCACATAAATACATGCCAGAAAAAAGGATCTGAACTTTTTAACAATTGTCTCTGATCCCAGTGGTTGTTAATTGCTCCTGATTATATCAGCACTGAAACCTAAAGAGGACAATTAAAATGTATGTCTCATCTAATATAGCACCTGATCATTCTAGTAAATAGCATGAAAGGTTGAATTAAACCCCAAAATTAAAAAAAAAAACCCTTGTCATTAATTATGACTATCTTTAAAAATATTCCAGAAAATATGTGGAAGCAATTTAGGGGATGATTGACAAGAGTTGTACAAACACCAGTAAGCAATCTATCTGAGAAAATTACACAATTATGGAGTTCACTGGCTTGTATGCAAAATAATCCACTATTTTTCATAAATATGGCAAAAGAAGATTTTGTATCATTGGATAGCTTATAGAAAACAAAAATATAATGAACATGGGAATGATTTTGAAGAAAACTTTACTATCACAATATGAGAGAAATGGCTAATAGCATCACATGTGAATTAAGTGCTTGTAAAGAGCGGGGAAATGCATACTAAGTAATGAAAGTCAAAGAAAACAGTTTCAGTACAAAATAGAAAGTAGAAAGTTTAATGTACAAAACATTCAAAAAAAGACACACTACAGATGTGAAAACAGAAAATTAGGAAGAAATTTTCCAGAAGTACTGAAACTTTAAATTGCATGACAAACCATTTTTTTCTTTTCCAGAACAGCACAGACAATGGTAAAGTAGTCAGAGATTGAAAAAAATTGTGACAAAAATCAAAGTAGCACTTCCATATTGGTAATGAAAGTTTGAACATCTTGCAAAACTGTGGAAGTAACGATTTAATGAAAAAAAAATTTATTCTAATGAAATGTACAAAATTTAATTAATTGAACACAACATATTCCTAAAGTTTCGTAACTTATTGTGGGAAAATATTTGTATTTGCTATAAGTTTAAAATGTAAAAAGGCGATCAGTTCAGGAAATAATTCTGGACATTTTGCAAAAGATGAACATGATTTCCAATATTACTTGTTGTTCTAAAAAGAAAAACGTTATTTGTTTTAACAAATCTTTGTTATTTGTTTCCAAATATATTTACAATTTTTATTGTTTGATATAGCACTACTTTGAAGACATCCATTAAAACCTTCAAACTTCTTTGTGCTTTCTTTTTCTTGACATGAGAAATAATTGGTTTTTATTCAGTATTTCAGCTTCACATAAGATTGAGTCTACAGACAGGAGCAGCTGTAAATCACACTAATTAAATTCAGAATACTTAGAAAGTTTTTTAAATTGGCTCTAATCAATTATACTACTAGAATATTAAAGAAATATTTTGTGGGAATAGTACAAATTAGTTTATACTTTTCCAGTCTGTCTTACTTACAGAGGTATTTATGTGGAAGAAAGAGTCATTATTCACTTTAGATCATAAAACATTTCTTCATAGTTTTGCCAGGGAAGTCTTTTGAACAGCTGCAAAAGTGAATCCAGAGCAATGTATTTTCAGAAGCTTTGGGAGAAGCATTGAAAACTGTGCCATGTATTGTTTATATCATATGTAATACAGTCTGCTCTAAATGACTAGAAAGCAACTTTTCAACAGGCTATAATAGAGAAGGAACGTTTATAACAAATTGATGTGTTCTGAAACTTGGGTGGAATAAGGAAATATGGACAACACATTCCATATAAGGTTATCACAAACTGTCACAAATGAAAAAGTTAACAATTTGCTAGTCCTTTGCTGAGCCGTAATAATGTTAAGCTGTGTTTTGACATAGATTAAAAGATGTTCTCTCAGTTTAATATTTTTTTCCTACTTTTAGATTGAACTGTAATATTTCCATATTTCCTAGGCTAGTTACATTGTCTGAATTAGTCTAATATACTAATACTAGAAGAATTCAGAAAAATATTGCTAAACCTCTTAAAAGACAATAAGTATTTTGCAGTCTTTTAGTTTTTCTCATAGGCTCTCTTACTCCTTCAGCAAACAAAATCTCCTAGTGAGACACCACCAAACTGTGCTCTTCTTGGGGTCCTATTTTAACAAGGTGTTCATAGACCACTTAGAGCAAATTTCATCTCTGATTTTCATTAATATACAATCTTTTTTTTTTCAAATTGCTTCTCTTCCGCTTAGAAAAAGCTGGATCTTGAAGTACTGCTGCTACATCCGCCCCACCTTTCCTCCAGCTTCTCCCACTCTAAGAGATTTTTGGATGGATTAGAGGCTGATTGGAGTCAGCTGTAGAGATTTGCTTCCCATGTCACAGTTTACTCTGTCACAATTCACAGGAATAGTCAGGCAGGAGGTGTCAGTAACCCTTGTAGCTCCCTGCAGAATTTTTCCACAGATTGTCCTCTTTGCTTATTCTGTTCCTGAGTAAAGCAACCATTAAGAGACAGTTGAGGGATATTAGAAACTCCTGTCTCTTCTCAGATTCACCACATGTAGCTCCCAGTCAGCTGGTCATCTTAACCTTCCAAGTGTTTCTTCTATAAAAAACATTTCCACATTGCTGAGGGTTTTTTTTCTCAGAACGTAATGTAGTCTAAGCCCTACATCAGGAAGAAAGTTATATCTGGCTGTAGAGCATTTGACACTGGCTATGTAAAAGCCCTGGTTAGCTGAGAGAAGAAGGTCATACAAATATCTGACTCCTCTAGTTCTCGTGTGGGAGGAAGACCTCCTTGTTGACCCTTTTATTGCCTGGTTGGTTGAACAGAATTGCAAGCATGTAATACATCTTCCTGGGCCTGAAAACAGTAGATGTATTTACAAGGAATTAAAAGCTGATAAATTCTTTTAACTCAATTTAAAAAATGACTATGATGTGATATTTTATGTAGAATCTAGACATCATAAACTAAGGGAAACATCTCCGCTTTCATAAATCTAACTGTATGTATGCTGTTGAAATTAAAAAGACTGAGAACAAATGTCAAAATTTACTTTTTATTACTTAGTAAACTAGGAACTTTTTCTTTTGTCAGAGACATTAAGATGTTTTTTAACATTTTCTAAGACTTTTAAAAAAGATGAATGTACTTGTAAATACTAATTCAAATATCTGAAATTAGTGTGTTTAGAATGACATATAGGTTTTATTATTCTGAAGGGACTTTGCTCAAGTTTCACACAGATATGTTAATAACTCTTGGCTATGCTTATTTTATTTTTATCAAGGTCTTCTTCAGGTGCATTTGTTTGTCTGTAGTATGCTTACAAACTGAGAACAGAAATATCTTCTAGCACGAAAATACAAGACTTCAATGGCCTTGGATGCTCCAGTGAATAGTGGTGAGTATGACTAGGAGTATTCATAGAAGATACTTGCAGTTTGTAGGCGTAGGTTAAATTCTTTCCACATGGGTCAGAAGAAAACAGTCATAGCCTCATAACATGGAGTTTAAAGCCACAAAGAGACTATTAAATCACCTAATATGACTACTCATATATCACATCCCTTTAAATTTCTTTCAGTTACACCTATAATGAATCCAAACAATCATGCTTAACAAAAACGTGTCTACAAGAAAGACCTGCAGGTATGTGTTGGGTGGATCATTCACTACTTGTGTTAGTACAAGCCAGGAGGACACCTGGACTTTGAAGTGCAGGGAGCCAGCTGTGAGGGAGAGGGAAAGCAAGAACAGCACCGATGGTTTCCTCTGCTGGGTATTCGATTTTTTTCCTCCCATCAAAGCTATTCTAGTTCTACTACATAAATTTACAAGTAGTAAAACTCTATGTTAAATCTTTATGTTGAAGTTCTTATGCAAATTATATCTGAATTCAACTCACAGCCAGTTATTCCCAGATTTTTCTTTTTTTGTTTTTTTTTTTTTCCTTCAGTGTAAGACTCCTCCAGGCATGTAAAATTTCCCTGGTATTCCAAGATTAAATACAAACAAATATAATTGGGTTATGAGTACAGTAAGATACCTTAAAAAAAACCCCAAACCCCTCTTGTGCTCATATTATTTAGGCTTGATGATTTAAAATATTTATTCCAGCTATCTATATTTCTTCATTTACTAATAGATTAGAAAGTAGTTTATCATTCATAATGAATGCAAATACATTTCCCTGTTTGCTTCCAAGTACAGAAGAAAATAATATTTATTGAACATTAGTTTTCTGTATTGCTACCAACATCACTCCAAGTACTTGTTCACAACTCACAAACTAAGGCTCCTACTAAGAGTATTGTAGCTCCTGTATTATAATTATTCAGTTATGGCAGCTAGGAACAGTCCTGAAATTCAAGGTACTCCGATACAGCAATTATCTGTAATTAGACAATGCCAGAAAGTAATAATAGGATAGTAGGAAGTGACAAAGCACACATGATGTGAGCTTGAGTGATCTGTGAATATAGTTATGTCTTAGGCCAGTAACTAGTGGTGTCCCCCAGGGGTCAGTACTGGGCCCAGTCTTGTTTAACTACTTCATCAGTGACCTGGATGAAGAGTTAGAGTGTACCCTCAGCAAGTTTGCTGATGACACCAAACTGGGAGGAGTGGTAGACACACCAGAAGGCTGTGCTGCCATTCAGCGTGACCTCGACAGGCTGGAAAGTTGGGCAGAGAGGAACCTGATGAGGTTCAACAAAGGCAAATGCAGGGTCCTGCACCTGGGGAGGAACAACACCATGCATCAGTACAGGGTTGGGGCTGACCTGCTGGAGAGCAGCTGTGTGAAGAGGGACCTGGGTGTCCTAGTGGACAACAGGTTGACCGTGAGCCAACAGTGTGCCCTGACTGCCAAGAAGGCCAATGGCATTCTGGGGTGCATCAAGAAGAGTGTGGCCAGCAGGACGAGGGAGGTTCTCCTTCCCCTCTACTATGCTCTAGTGAGGCCTCATCTGGAGTCCTGTGTCCAGTTCTGGGCTCACCACTTCAAGAAAGATGAGGATCTACTGGAGAGAGTCCAGTGGAGGGCTATGAGGATGGTGAGGGGACTGGAGCATCTCTCCTACGAGGAGAGGCTGAGGGAGCTGGGCTTGTTCAGCCTGAAGAAGAGAAGGCTG
>Ga0065711_1034059_pt1 | contig 24365 bp, 15 predicted proteins | sample Hoacrofraction12_FD_59098 | JGI IMG/M metagenome (GOLD analysis project Ga0065711, IMG submission 59098) | Hoatzin crop microbial communities from Cojedes, Venezuela - Epithelial fraction 12 v2 (version 2) | ecosystem: Host-associated > Birds > Digestive system > Esophagus > Crop | place...
TATCAGATTGGTCAGGCATGATTTCCCCTTGGTGAATCCATGCTGACTACTCCTGATAACCTTCTTTTCCTCCACTTGCTTGATGATGGCCTCCAGGATAAGCTGCTCCATCACCTTTCCCAGGGTGGAGGTGAGGCTGACCAGCCTGTAGTTCCCTGGGTCCTCCTTCTTGCCCTTTTTTCACCTCATGGGGTGAGGCACCTTGACCCCACCTGATGGCAGAGCTACCAGCTCTCCGGAGGCACAGGCTGGTTTTGGTACTGGTAGTGTTTATCTGTGATACCGTGCAGGTGACACTTCTCTGGCTGTTTTGCTGGTTTCTGTTTGAAATTAAATTGCTGTGTCAAAAAAGTGGCACAACAGGATGAGATAACTGCAGTGTTTTTGAGAAGGACCAGGTTTGGGGGCAGGAGTTTAAAAATTTTTTGCCCATGGATGAAACTGGATAGAAGCTCCTTACAATCTTTACCCAATGTATTTGCATTTGGGAGCCCCTTCCACAGCTGCCTGTCCCCACTGCAGCACTATGGGACGTGGTTGTGCCGCCACCATCACAGGCCTGAGGCAACGCACTGTCCCTGGGAGGGTACCGCAGCGCCCGTGCCAGCACATTGGTATTTCTGAGACATTGGTATTTCAGGAAAGTCTTGAAAATAACTAAAAATCCATCTGGTCTCTTCTTTAGGAAAAATGCTGACAAAGAGAAAAAGAATGCAAGGAGGAGGAAATACCCCTTCTCAAGTCTGATAACCCCCTCTGTGGGGACCTCCTTTCATCTTGCAAAGCACCTGCCCAGCAGGGATGTGGCTGTGCTGGCCCCCAGGCATCCTCAGCACGAAGGGTGCCCCTGCCCTCTGCCCGCCCTGGCCCCCAGGTTAGCCACACGCTGAGCGGATGAAAATGTTGGAGGCGAGAGCTCGGCGTTGAGGTCCAATGTGAATGAAGCATGGCAGGGATGTTGTTTCATGAAGAAATGGTGTGGGAGTAAATTGCTGTGGATCAATGTAATCTAATTTCTTTGCTTCTGTGATCTAAATACATGCTTTAATAATTTATTAAGGGGGAGTGTCTAACGGGCGGGAAGGAAATGATAAAGGATAGTTTAACAGAAAGCGATACAGGGCAATAAAATATTGCAGTCAGTCATTAGAAGGTGGGTGATCTCCAAGTAGTTAAAGACGGGAGATAGAGAAGGTAAGACAGGCTTCCTGCATTGGGCAAGAAGCACCACAGAACGGTTAGAAAGTCTGGCAGGTACGAGCTTTGTTCTGTGCCTTTCCTTTCAGATCCCAGACGGAATGATGGACTTACAGGGTCTTTCATCTGTGAATTAGGTTTAAACTTAAAACTGAAGAGATACTCTAGGAGGCTTCTGATTTTCAAAGTTCACCGTTCTTTTCTCCTCTGCTATTAGTTTGGTTCTCAGAAAGAGTTTGTTCTGGCCTGAGCTGCTGGACTTGGGGCAGAGCACCCCCAAAGCAGCGCTGCAGGCAGCCCGGCGCAGTCGGGGGCTCGGGCGCACACAGCTGTTGAGGCGCCAGCCGCTCATGGTGCTGCGCCGGCCAGCAGCGCTTCCCTCCCGTCGTGTGGCCCCTTTGTGGAAGAAATGAAAAGCTGACAAAAGCTGTTCTGAGATGTTAAAGGGAAACATCTTCACTGCTGACACTGTCCGTCCTCGGAGAGGAAAAGGACTGAAACTGCATGGCTGTCATGGTATTGGGGGGAAAAAATAGCAAAAACTGGTACCAGGGGGAATTCATCACACTGGAACCTCAGCACAGATCTTGTTCAGATGTTTGAAAATAAATATTTAACTGAGTCTCATCAGGATCATGAAAAGTGGTCAATTTTAATTCTTCCTGAACCTTATTTTCTGTGTTTGCGGGGGACCGCACACAGACTGACACACAGGGAGTGCAGGTCCTGTTCTCACTGTGTCTTGGCCTTTGCTTGTGCAAAAGCTTTTAACATAGACATCATGTGGTAAACAGCAAGAAGAGGGCTGTGGTGTTTTTTGTCTTATGATCTCTTTAAGCACTTTATGACATGCTATTTAGGCTCCTGGACGTAATTTTGCATTAAGTAGTACATGATAGGAAGGACTTGGTCTGCCTGTCAGACAAGGAGTTGTCTGAGACACCAGTTTGATTTTTCTACTGCACTGGAGATTTCCTAATAGCCCTGGGCATGTTTCTTAACCGCAGGGTCTCTTGTCTCTGGTGATGGGACAGTGCTCGGGCTTGTGTGGGGCTCAGGCTGACAATGGAGGTGTACAGAAATACCGCAGAGAATGAATTTATTTGCTCCATGTATCTTTGATTTTGCACCCAACAACAGTAATTGTAGGGTATTGTAATTTGCATTGATTTTCTATATATTTAATGTTTTTTAAAGTTTACTCTGCACAAAAGCAGCATTGATCTCTTATACGATTCTGGATCCTGGCTGTTTCAGTGCAAGGTACCCAGTGATCTCTTCGTGTATTTCTTTTCCTATTAATAGTACTTGGTGATTAGTATGTAGTGAGTGATTTATTAAAAGCTATTTGGAGGCCAAATTTTCTAGGGAGTTCTTGAATTTCACAGTATCATTTCTAATGGGATGGGTTTCAAATAAATTCAAATTTGCTTGAAGTTTAGCGACCTGAAGTCTATGTAAGTGTTACTTCTGGCATGCTCACTCTAAATGGTCTGTCTGTGTTCGGAAAGGTTTGTATCCATGACATTGCTTCAACAGAAAAGCACTGAAATAAATAAATTCAATGGTAACACTTTGCCAAACTGTGTTCCAGACAAAATCCTTTCGCCCCCTTTCATTCACCTCTAATTACCACTGACCCCACCTCTTACCAGGCTTTCGTCCCCCGCGTTTATGCAGTGCTCTGGAGCTGTTGGTTGGAGGAGCCCCACAATAGGGACAGAGCGGCTGACGGGAGTAATGGCTTTGCTTTGTACATCTGTCAGCTAATGCTTAACTAATGCAGAATTACTGTCAGCCTCCTGCGGAGCGCACTTTCCTCTCCACCTGAATGCATAATGACTCCGTGGCAAGGAATTTGAAATACACACTTAATGGCCAGACATTTAGAAAATTAGGAAAGTAGCAGAAGTTTGTTGTGGTGGTTGTCTCGGCAGCTTTCCTGACCCCTATGGCAGGTGTGGAGCAGCAGGTGCCCATGGTGCAAAGGCCCCATAGCGCTGGTGGTCCCTGGCAGCCTTTGCCCACTGAGCACCGACCATGCCAGGATGCAGTGCTGCCTGGGGACACCAGTGACCGCTGATGCCTGGGAGGTGCTGGCCTGGTTTGGGGGCTACCTCCCCCACAGGGGTGGCTCTGCATGTAGGAATCTGTCCCCCATGCCAAGCCACTTTCTGGCATCACCACCGTCCCCCAGCCATGCTAGTGTGTGGGGCTTCTCCCGGGCTGCGGTGCACCCTGGAGCCACCGCGGTGCTTTGCCCCAGAGAGCAGAGCAGTCCCTGTGCTGAGCTCTTGTCGCTCAGTTTGCAAACCCCTCTGGAACCATGTGGGAGGAAATATGTTTTCTAAATGTTAGTCATTACCAGCTAATGGGGATGTTAGCAAACGGGGCGAGCTCAGAGACGCAGGGGTGGCCGAGTGCAGGCCGGCGGGAGGGCTGTGCCACCGTGGGGGCTCAGCAGGATCTGGGGGCTTGCTATGGGCAGCCCTGAGACAGCTAATTCCTCCAAAAATGACTGCTGGAAATTGTGAGCTGTGGCTTGGTACGATGCGGACAAATCCCAGGTGACATCTTGCAGTGTGGATGATGTTCCCACTCCCTGATGTCCCTTCTCCCCCCAGAGGGGCCCCAACAGTGCATGGGAATGTGTGAGCGTTCCTTTGCTGCTTTGAGGCAAAGTGGCCTGCGTTGGTTTTCATCACTTTTGGCTTGTCTCTGCCTGGGCAATGAGGGGCTGCAGTGGCCGGCAGCCTGTCCTGGCGGCATGGTGACAGCTGAGGCCAGCCATACTTCCTGCAGGCATTGCTGGGGTCAGAGGTGGTTCTGCATCTGAAGCCAGTCCTTGTAAGGTCTCCTTGGCACTCGCACAAAAATAATTTCAGGTTGCGCATCTCTACCTGCCTCATCTCTCACCAGAGGTGTTTGCAAAACAGCATTGACCTCCCTGCTTTCGGCAGGAAGGGTTGATGGGCACAAACAAATTTTGGAGGTGGAAACATTTCCACCAGTGCTGTTAACAAAATTCAGCATGACCTTCAGCTAACTGTGGTATCCTAATTTCACACCTGGTGCAACAGCAGTGTTAGATCATGACTGAAGGAAGATGGCTGGGCTGAGACATCTGCTGTTGGTGGGCAGTTGTGAGCTCCTTAACACCAAGGGTGGGAGCACCCTGCTATGCGGGGGGATGTTTCCTGACCTGGTGTCTTTAGGATTTTGATTTTTCTGTTGTTGCTTTTTCCCGCATGCACTGCTTTTCAGCTAGCAGAAAACGTTCAGGAAAGTAATTGTGTTGGAAAAATTTAAATCTACCATATTTTCTCAGTACAACCACCAGGGAAAATACAGCCCCACATACAAATATTGAATGAGGTTTTAAAAACAAATGGTGTCAGAGGTGACTGGTGTTTACTCTTTGAAATACTGCATGAAGTGTGTATTTGGAAACCCAAGCGTGAGCCGAGAGCATGGAGCAAAGGCTGGGGCGGCTGGGCCGTTATGTTGCAGTGGAGGATGGCAGGCGGCCACAGCACATGCGGGTGACTGGCTGCTCGGCCAGCCTCAGCGTCGGCACGAGGGTTCAGGATGTACCGGCATACGGCCATGGGACGTGCTGGCAGTGCCCTCCATGGGAGCACAGCCGGTGCCCTGAACAGCGGCCTTGCCTCTGCCAGCCTGCGCTGCTGGAGGTCACACGTGTGCTTGACCCATGTATATAGAATTATATACACACTGCTTGTTGAAGGCTGTGTCCATAAGGTGATGCGCAGCTCCACAAGGAGACACCCAAACTTGCCTGGGCAGTCTGCTCCTGTCCCTGGCAGTGCCCGGGGTCACGGGGCTGCATGAACCAGCCCTGGGTGCATCGCCCGCTGCCTCCGTGTGCAGGGGTCAGGCTGTCTTTGCAGGAGTCTGCAGAGCTTCCCACCGGCTCGTGAATAGTCAGACCTGGAATGAGTCCTTGATGCTGGGATTTAATACAGGCCGTAGTTATTAATGCATCTGCAAACCAGAAACCACAAGTGAGATACCATCTCCAAGTTGCACTAATGGAAGAATCATTCCATTTTACTTAGCACAAGCAGGTATGGCCATTAAAACAGCTTTAAACAAATACTCTGTGCATAAAGGAGTCTAAGAAGCAACTGGGCACCAAACCTCAGTGTTTCTGTACTCACTTGTTTGCCAAGATAATACAAATGATGCTTAACTAATTTAATTAATTAGTTTAATAAGGACTTTTTGAAAACAGATTTGAAAGCTATTTCTCAAGGTCTGTCTTTCAAGCATGTGTTGCATACGTTATCTACCCAGAGTACTTTTAGGCTGGTACCAGGCTGGTCTGCATACCCAAACTCACAACATTGCTGTAGTGACAAATTACAAAGCCATTAATTTGTCATGCACTTCTGGTTTGTTTCTCTCCACTGTGTGTAATCACAAGCTTGGTAACATCTCTGTGGTATGGGCTGTGTCTCAGGGCTCCTTTGCAGATCACAGCACCTCTAGCAACTGTTTGCTGTGCCCAGGCCTGTTAATAATGTGACCAAGGCAGGCTGAGCCCTTTGGGTTGGACTGGGTGGAGTTCATGTATCCTTGTTCCTTGTGCCACATCACTACTGTTGCTGTGGCTGGTGCTTAAATTGAGGAAGGGAAAAAAAGAGAAAAGAAAAAGCCAGAAGATGAGGAAGGGGTTAGGCAAGTGTTCTGTGTGTCCTTAAGTACCTCACAAACAGACTCCACTGCTGGAAACCAGCAGTTTGCCACCCTGCTCCCTGGGCCGTACCAAATCCTCAGTGGCCTGGCAGATCTTTGCCATGTGAGGAATGTTTGGCTTCATGCATATCCAAAGAAAGTAACCCAGACTGCTTTGGAAGGGCATCCTGAATCCTGATGCAGGTAGACTTTCACAAAACTCCCAGGGCCTAGCTACTTTAAATTTACGGGTCCAAACCACCAAATTTCTCAGCTCTGGAGCCTGGTCTCCTGTAATGCGCCAGGGCAGCAGAAGCAGGAGCGCTCGCCCAGTGCAGTCCTGCTGCCGTGCGAGTGGCATGGTTTAGCCCGATTGTGATGAAGAACCACGCGGTCCCCCTGTGGGGTGGGGAGAAGAATTGGAAGAAAAAGGCAAAACTCATGGGTCAGGATAAAGACAGTTTAGCAGAACAGCAGAGGGAGAATAAAATAACAGCAATAAATACTGATAAAAAGATTATGCAAAAGTGAATGATACAGCCCACTCCTGAGCAGTGATTACCCTCCCCCAGCCAGCTCCCCCACTTAAAAACTGAGCATGACGTCACGCAGTATGGCATAGCAGGTTTGTTTGGCTTGTTTGGGTCAGCTGTCTGGCTGTGTCCTCTCCTGCCTTCCTGGGAAAATCAACCCTATCCGAGCTGAACCCAGGACAGTCAGATACTTGCTTTTTGCCCTGGAAGTCCTCAAAGTGCCAGTGCTCTAGAAACAGTGTTTTGGCAATCCAGATTTGTTGTATCCTGATGATTCCAAATCTGATTTACTCCTTTTACTGGTAAAGAGGTTTTTTTTCCTAACTGTGGTCATTGTGAGCCAGCCTAGCAGTCAGGCTGGAGAAATTCCTTTTCAGGGATTGCCATCGGTAGCAAAGGTTTTGCCAGCCAAATTAGGCCCTCAGAGACAGCTATGCCAGTGCAGCTAAAACTTGTGATCAGTGTGGCTGGAGAGACTCCCAAGTACTTCTGCACGACCTACTCACTAGTGTCACTGGGTTGAGTTACATACAGTCTGCTGGCAGGTAGGGCAAGTATCCAGTTGTGGATAAATGGTCAGCCATGTCCTGTGCCAGCTTCCATCACTTACAAATAAAGAGGAATTGATCTTATGTTTGGACAATTTCCTCAGATAAACTATTATAGCAACCACAGCCACTCCCCCAGATTTCTACTCTTGGGTCTCCTAAAGTTGTGCAAAATGAAGGAGTGTTTCCTCAGCTCTTACAGGGCTCCTGCACCTCGTCTTCTGCCAAGGAAGTGACAAACATGGTACACTTATCTAGGTCCATCTGGGCCAAATATTAGCTATAGCCAAGTCCAGCTGTCAAATGACTTAATTGGACTGGAGGCCCCTGTGTGCTCCAAGATTTAGATCTCTGCTTCAAACAGCTGCTTCCACACTCCATCGATGTGGACACCGATGGACGGCTCCCCATAGCACCGTCACTCATCTCATAACAGCCACAGCTCTAATTGTTTTGTTAAATTTTGTGCGCGGTTTGTAGCATCCGTTATCTCTTTTACATTGTCTCTTTTGAAGGGGAGGCTCCACGCGGGCTCATTCGGTAGTTCCAGCAGACGTAAAAAGCCAGTCTTCACCTTGCCTTGGTACAGCACCATCTGCAGAAATCAGAGCATAAACGCAGAGCGAGAAAGGGCAGCAACAACAAGAGCAGAAGAAAGCAGCGTGCCTGGGAGAGGGATATGAGGAGAAAAAGAGAGAATTTTCTTTGATGTATTCGTTTCCTCTTATTAGTATCCATCTAGTGGTGCTCAGGCTAAGATAGCTGACCTGTCCAAAAGTTAGTGATCCACACACAATCCACTCCCAATAGTGCAAAAGTACAGACATCACAGAATGAAAATAGCAGAAGTCAAGATGAAGGAGGAAACCACGGGCTGCCAGATATGACTGGGAATAACCTAAGTTCACCCAAGTGGCAGAGGTACTATCTTAGTTTGTGGAGAGTGAGGGAAAAAATGTCTTAACAATCTTATTCTGCCACCTATAAGCACATTTCTTCTGTGTTTTCTATGCTGCTACTGATAAAGACTGCCCACGCTTGAAAGGACCTGGCAGGGTACGAGGTCAACCTTATACAATTTCCTCTAATTGTGTGGGTCTGTCTGACCTCCTTATTCCAGCGCAAGGAGGGATAATGGCAGGCAGAGATGACAAGCGAAAAAGATGGCCAAAACTTTTCCTGCCCTGTGGCAGTAAACTGCCTATGATCACAGACTGCTGTTTCCATAGTATGTGCTCTCCTCACTTGCTCCTCACTGCTGCTTGCTGGGGACGGCAGCCTGCCCACACTGCCTGTGCAAAGGACATGGAAGAAGGCACAGGGCCTTACACACCTGAAGTAGCCCAGCCTGCCTGGAGCAGGTGGCAAGCTTAGGTTTGCCACACTTGTGGCTTTCAGTTGCTCCGTTGAGTAGAAAAAGGGGGAAAAATACACATCTTTGTGCCGGCAGCCAGCCCAGCCCTCTGCTGCGTGGTTGTCTTCTTTGGCTGCAGGTCCTGGAAATGTTATGTCCCTTTTCAGCTCAATTTCTTAATTTAGAGGGTGCTTTTGTGCTACAGAGGGTGTTTTGCTGTTTCCTGGGAGATCTGCATGTGGGTGAAAGTGATAGCTTATCCCCTGGGTGACCACTGCCCAGATGTCATACGATGGCCACCGGAGCAATGTCCCCTCTGGACTGGAGAGGAGCACGTCTCGCAGCTCTCCGCAGCAGCACTTTCACAGCTCTTCTTAGCAAGTTTCTTGAAGTCTTGCTAGTCCTGGAAGGAGGTGCACTGGGCATTGGTACTAGCTTAGAAGTTTATTTGAATTGCTCCCTGGAGATGGTGCCATCTTTGTGTTCAGCTCTGTTGGAAAGAGATGAGAAGAAATTTCACAGAGACAGTAAGTCAATATCGGTGCTCATAGGTATCGCTTCATAATAATGCCTTTTGACAAATGGATGTCAGTTCTCCAGAAAATTAGTTCAAGAAAGCAGAAAATGAAAACTTGCAGCAAGTTTTTACTGCTGATGCTTTGTGTACAATCACAGCGAGTCTACACCATCTCCTTTCTCAGCGCTTGTGTTCCTCTAATATATGGACAGCAGTAAAATAAACCACTGGCTCTTAAAACTATGGAAAATAATATCACAGGGAATAATTACTCAGAACCACTAAACAGTTCTGTAAAGAGGAAATGTGTTTTTAGAACAGATCTATCACGGCTAGAAGAAGCTGCAGGATATGCCCAATAGGTCTATGGCCGTGCTGGCCCAGGGGCTGGTTTGCAACTGCAGCAACGTACCGTGAGAAATGCTGAGGTGGCTGGGTATCGTGCGCTCCCCTCCTGCAGCAGGACCACCGGCGGTGCCTGCTGCAGCTCCTCCTCTGCCAGCACCCGGGGGCTGGAGGCACCTGCGACCTGGGAGTCCTCTGTGTCCATTCGCTGTCCATCAGGTTGTAAACGCACTTCGGAGCGTGTAAGGACTATCCTCTTGATTTCCCTGTTACCTTCTTGCCCTTATGAGAGGAAAGGTAAAATGCCGTCTGTTTCCAGAGGAGCCAAGTGCACGTGATTGCCATTGACTCTCATGGGAGATCCAGATGTTCAGCTCATTTGCAGTGATCCTCCCCAAAATGCAGACCCATTTATACTGTATGTGAGAGGCGGTCTGCTGGAGCTTGCAAAAGGTAAAATGGAAAACCATGCTGTCTACACAGAGGATTTATCAGCTGTTTTCCAAATTTGTCATGTTTGCCTGTCACCTGTGAGCACATGTGACCTCTCAGCCACCTCGGGCTCCTTTCCCCTCACCAAGCCTTGACTCCTGGCAGGTGGTGGGAGCGGGGTACTCTGGCTCCCTGGGGGTGCACCTGAATTTTGAAGGGAAATGTAAATTGTGTGAGGTGGACTTTGGAGCTCGTTGCAAGCGATGCCCTCACGTCACAGGGCTGTCAGTCCCTGCCACCCCGCTTATCCAGAAAGCACATGAAAATCTGCCAGTCTTAAAAACTTCTGAACGAGGAGCCTGTAACTCTCTGAAATGTGCTGCTTGGCTTGGCAGAGCTGAGTGGATTATCCACTTAAAACTCCAGCAGTTGTGTTGATGAACTTTGACATGAAAGGATTTGGGAAGCTTTAGGAACAGATAACCATAGGAGTGCAGCTTTGGAGGGGTTGTGGGAACAGCTCAGTCTGTCTCCCTACTGTGAACAGGACCAGGCATATCTAGACTATCGCTACCTTCTTGCCTCACCTGGTAGGGAAAAACAAACAAAGAGAAAAGGGCTGGAGTGTCTCTGGAGATGGCTTGTTCCTGCACTGCTAACGAAAAAGTCCTTCCTCAGCACCCGGTTTGAGTCTCCCTTGCTGCCATTAGAGTGCATCATCCTTGACCTGGACCTGGAGCAGTGTGTCCTCCCTGAGCCTCTGCTTCTGTAGACCACATACAGTCATGCCTTATAAACGTGTCCTCCTAGGTCATGTTTTTAAGCTGCTTAGGGTTTTTGCTGTTCTCCTCTGGACTTTCTGCAGCTCACAGTGGGTGGGCGGTTGTGCTGGTGCCTGGCGTTGCTGCTGCTGGTGGCTGTACCCCGCTACTGACTTCTCCACTTGCATTGCTCAGCAGGGATGGGGGATGTGTCTGCGGCTCCTCTCACCTCCTTCAAGCTCCTTTCCGAAGGTCTCGCCTCATTCCCGCTGAAGGAAACGCCAGCGGTTGAACCGAGAGCGTGGCTGGGGCTGGACCCCACCCTCCCGCTTCCTGGGCACATGCTGGCGGTGCGGAGTGAGGGGACCCAGGCTTGTCTGCAGCTGGCGTTAATGCATTTGGAGCCAGCTTCTCAGAGGTGAAACGAATGGCGTCCCCTGCGCAGGGAGTGGGGCATTGTGTAGGTACAAAGCCCTCAGGCTGCAGCCACCTTGGGCTCTCATGCTCTTTGTGCTCCAGTGCTGTTTTCTTGCACAGAAACCCTAGTGTATTTAAATTAGGTTTGTAAGATATTTAGCCTAATGCTTGTGCTTGTCAGTAGCTTGCAAGAGCTTTGGCCCTACTGAGGAGATTGCATGTCAGTCTTGCTAGACCTGTTTTCAAAAGCAGCCTTTAAATCTGTGCACTGAAATTGCTCTCACAAGTGCATGGATGAACAGCAGTGCCGGAGTGCTGGCTGGTGATTGCAAGTCGAAAGTATGTAGAAAAAAACCCGAATGAGGAAGTGTAGAGGTTGACCCAGGGCTGTCTTGGAAAAAGAGAGCTTTGTATCTTCTTTTCTAGCTTTTATTTTCTACCAAGCCACATATATTGAATGGCCCTCTCAAGTCATTTGAGGATGTTGGGATGTGCAACAAGAACAAATGCAAAGATGCTATTTAATAAATAAAGCTACGGGGTGACATGCCAGCATGGTGAAGACACAGCAGCTCTAGGTGCCCAGGACACCACATAACCACAGACCCCTTGGGGCTGATGCAGCTGGGCCAGACCCATGCCCCACGGCACTGCTCCCCTCCAGCGATTGTGGGCCACCCCAAATAAACCCAGTCCCCTCTTTTTTTTATTCCAAAGGCTCAGTGCTTGGCTGCTGTAAGTGGCAGCTAACGACTCACAGTCCATGGAGAGCTTTCCAGTTCCACTGCCTAAACCCTTAGATATGCCCTTAAAACTTATGTTAACAATAAAACATGAAAATGTGCCTATCCAGGTAGAGGCTCATGGAGAATGGAAGCATGAGGCTCAAAAATATCTCAACTATATAAATATATTGTTTAATAAAAGCATAGTTATATATATATAAAATTTACCAAGGGCTTCCTAGCTGCCTGTTTCCCTGAGTGCCATCGTGATAATCTTGGCATAGTTACTAGGTAGACAGACGGACAGATTTAGCCTTTAATGTAAAAGAGCTTCTGAAAGCTGAGGTGTTGGAGTGATTTTCTAGTTTGTTACTCTCCATGCTGTGCAATCATACTGGGCTGCCCATCGCACAGGGCTTCCTGGGGCACCAGCACTGGATGGTGATAGAGCACTTCGAAGGTCTATCCATAGTGTGGGTACCATTAAATAATCTGTCTTCAGGCTGTGCAGGATTCAGGAGTGTGAAATGGTAGTTGTGGGCATAACTGCGTGGGGAAAAAGAAGAATAAATGCTTTGAGATAAATGCATACTCCAATATTTTAATTTTTTGTTGTTTAAAAACCAGGTTATTCCCAGAAAGTTTCAAGACAAGAGACCTTTTACCTTTTTGGCCACAAAGGAAGCAGGCATCAGTAACCAGCAGCCCAAGGAAAATAAAATGTGACTCAAAGACTGCATCAAACTATTGCTGGTTATAAATCACAAAATTTAACCACACATCCCAACTGTTCTACTTTTTCCAGGAGTGCATTATTTTTCAGACTTACATTTACCATTCTGAAGGTTTCCAGAAAATAACATGACATCCGTTTATCACAGTGTGGTGTGGTAAAAATTCTTTTAGTTTTGGTGTTTGTGCTGCCTGAAATGGCACTTCTGTGACTGCTCTAACCTGTGTAACTACAATTTGCCAGCTGACTTGAAAGCTATGGTGACATCAAAAGCGATTTTATGTAATGCTGAGTGTACTTGAGGGCTGAGATTCGTTCCCCATTTTGGGGCGAGTGTTTGGCCCTGGCCTGCAGGACGAGCCAAGAGTAAAAGCAGGACCTCGCGTAGGATGGGGGTCCTGGGAGAGGGACAGGTACTGAGGCAGTCACCCTTGTCCTGCTGTTTGGGCAGGCTGTTGCGCTGCACCAGCAGCGCGTTTCCTTGGTGTGGATATTACAGATCAAACCGGCTTAAATTTCTGCCACAAAAAGCATCCGATGATTTTACTTGGCTCAGCCACCATGGCAAATACCATTTTTTTCCAGTTACTTTTAGACATCAAGAAAACCTAATTCCTTTGGGTTGCTTTCGGTGCCGCAGCCTGAGAAAGCGCAGCACGGTGTCGGTGATCTGTTTTCCACAGGGGCTGCTGTGATGCGCACTGCTCCACACAGCTCCAAAAGAACTGGGCCTGCTGTAATTAACGTAGCAAAACCTTGCTTCTGGTGTCAGTTAATTCCTTACGTTTATACGGTGAGGAGTGCTAAAAGGACTAAAATATTCAATGTCTGAAAAAGAAAAAAAGAAAAAAAAAGAAAAAGAAAGAAAATGAAAAAAGGGAAAAATTAAAAAAAAAAAGGAGAATAAAAAAAAAACCCACCAGCTCCTGTGCACTGAGAAATAGGCTGTATCGGCAGGCCCAAGGTGTGGGGCAGTGGCTGGGAAGCGCTTGGAGAGAGCAAGGTGCACACCCGGGCATGGAGGCCTCCCATCGTCCATTATCCTGAAAGCAAAAACAACGAAGGTGAAAATCCTGCAGTAAAATCTACAGGGTGACTCAGGGCAGGGAAACTCTGCTCCCTGCAGCGGGACCCCCGGCAGTCTCACCTCCCTCGCCACTAACTGGTGTCCAAACAAGACTTGCGGGGGTAAGCAGCAGGGAGTGGGAAGGGCTAGTGGTCTCCAAAACAGGCCTATCTTAAAATACAAATTTCACTATCCAGACAAAAATGAGTGATTTGCATATTCTAACTAGAATATTGCGAGTCCAGTGAAGCTCCTGCTGCTGGACTTTTGCTGGATGCTGTGTTAAGGTTTCAGGCTAGATCTTTCTGGATTTTCACCTTCCTTCCCACGTGGAGCTGCATCTTTTCAGACTCCCCCAGTAACAGCCCTAGGTGCATTTTCCACTGATGTTTTGACACTTGTATTTAATCCGTCAGGATCTTCAGGTCTCAAAACTGTACCTGACAAAAGTTTTAATTGTTTAGCTAATTGCTGTCAGAAGCAATATTTACTGTTTGTGTTCGAGGAATGCGAAGACCGGGATTTTGCCAAGGTCAAACAGGTGGTGCAGCGTGGCCCTGATGTCACGAGAAGGTTATCGAGAGAGGAGTGATCACAGATTTCTCTTTGTGTGGATTAACCAAAGAGTCAGTTACGCTTACCTACAAGCATATGCTTAAATTAATTTGATTTTCATACTAGATAAAGCGTGGTGATCATTGACCAAAGCGCTTGTGCTCAGATGAAACCTTGCTGCAGTCTGAGGCAGCTGTGCACTGAAACTGTTTGAGCTGGAGTTTGCCCGCCGATGGGCAGCATCCTCCTCCCGAGCTAGCTGGGCTTGTGGGGAGGCTGCACCTCCCTGCCGGCGGAGGCCGGCTCCCACCAGCGTGAATGTTTTCTAATTCACTTCAGCCCAAATGGGTCATGTTAGGGCAGATCAACGGTGGCTGGCTGGGTCCACGCACAAACCCATCTGCTCGTGAGCTAGTGTGGGAGCCCTAGGGGGGTGCCCGGCAGCCACGCAGAGGGGAAGGATGCCGGACGTTTGTGCATTCAGCAGATTGATGCCCTAATTCAGTTTCCAAACAGAATTTTACATTTAGGTTATGCTGATAGGGAGCACCCTGCAGGTGAACAGAAAAAATCCCCAAACTTGCATGTACGGGGGTTTGCACCAGTTTCTCTGCAGCCACTTACAAGCAGCTTCTGCAGGCAGGCAAAGCCCAAACGACTTGCGAGGCCAGGCGTGTCACCAGCGGCAGAGCTGTAGCTGGGCCTGGGCATCCCCTGCCCCATGGGCGGCTGGTACCCACAGCCTGGCTCCACGCAGACAGCCCTTCCAATGTGCCTCCCCGCCGATGGGTGCTTGGCTTCCTCGCTGCCTGGGCCAGCTCATTTTTCTGGGAAGGAAGCGATGTCGCGGGCGGCAGAGCTGCTCTCCTGTGTGCTACGTAGGAGGGCCTCCCATGCCCCAGATACATCAAACCGCATAACGTTATCTCCTAATGGGAGCGCTGGGACTCTGCTTCAGGATTCTGTGATGTCGGGGCGGTTCCTCGCCAGGCGAGTGAGTGGGACCCTCGGGTGCCAGTGGCGTGGGCTGCAGCAGCCAGCTTGAGGATGGGGTGCCCGCAGGAAGCAGAGACCCGCCAGGAGTTTAAATCGGATATCCCTGCCGAGGGAGCCCTGCGGCACCGAGCGCCATGAAGCCTCTGCTGGCGTTAGTCTCACTCATGTCTTCCTGCTGCGCTCCCTCTGGGGATGTGTTTGTAATGGGGTTGGAGGGTGCCAGCAATCCATAAAAAAGTGACAGACAAGCTGTTATATTGTTATATTTTGCCACCTATCATTTTAATGTCACTTTTAATGTATGAATTATACCCCCATTGTGTGTAATTATATTTCTCCTCCCAACCCTGCTCAAGGAACAATGAAAAGATGGAGCTGTTAATATTAAAAACAGCACATCTCTCAAAAAAAGTTAGAGGTCACACCTTAATTCCTAGTGCATGAGGATAGTTAATCAAAAGATGATGGGACTAGAATGAGTATGGGGACAGAAATATCCTGCACAATTTCTTGTGGAATTTAATTAGAAAGGAAGTATTAATAGCATCTGTATGTGCAACTCTATTTTGCCTTGCAATGTGAATAGCCTTAACCTGGAGCCAGGCTGATGGAAAGTCCATTGAACTTCTCTTTCTTTCCTCCTCTTTTTTTTTTTTTAATAAAGGAAAATAATGAGCCAAAATCAATAATAATACTACTTAATGGCAATAAACCCCAGCAGGAATCAACTTCCTATCAGCTCTCCTTAGAGTTTCTCTTTTAGGTCAAGAGATGATGCTAATCAATGAGGCATTTTGCAAAAGTTCGTACTCTACATGTCCCAGTAATGAACCTTCAACCTTTAATTTCCTTAGTAGCACATGGTTCCTCAATGGCAAGGTCACTGTGAGGGCCTTTGTGTTGGAAAACCAATTATTTATGCTAACTGGGGTGTTGGTACTGTTTGCCTTCAGTCCCCAGTTGCTTGGGCAGGTCCATTCTTGGGCCACCTTACCACTGCGGGATGAGTGCTGGCTGCAGATCAGAGCTTCCAGGCCGCTTTCTTCCCAAAATGACACTGTGCTTCTGGGGCAGGGACCCCATCCTGGCTTCAGATTCACGGAGTGCACCTGCTGGATGGCACGGCTGGAAAATGTTTAAGCAGAAATATAGGTAGCTTATTGTAATAAAACAGTGGCTTTCCTTCCCTTCCCACTCAATACAGATTGAAGTTTTTAATATTCCTTTTTATTAATTTTCTCACAAAAAGAGAAATAAGTGAATGTAGTCAGTATCTTACAACTTCATTTCAATTGTGAGATCATAAAGCAGACTCCGTTTCTTAAGGAATTAATAAGTGAAGCTTTCATTAATTGAATTTAGCATGGCTTGCAAAATGCTTTGTTCAGATTAAAACTGGAACAAAAATGTGAAGCGTTTTCCTACTGGTTATTTTATTTGCTTTCCCTTTGTGGTTCCCTCACAGATGGGCTGGAGATTTGCTGGGGGCATCGAGCAGAGCATGGCCTGGCTGTGCCCACTGCGGGGGTGCAGGTTTGCAGCTCTGCTGGGATTTGACAGGAGATGTGGACCAGGGGGAGGTGAGAGAGTATGGGGAGGAGGCCAACACTAAATGGGGCAGGATGTCCCTTGGGGTCACACGCACTGTTCCCAGCTCTGCCTCAACAAATGCTGTATCTCAAACAGTCCATCCTTCAAGCGCCTATTTTTTAAAATTATTTTTTCTGTTCAGCAATCCTGATGCTGACGGAGATCAGACCCATGAGCCAAATTAAATTTCATCCTTAGTCCCCAAGCATGCTCTGGCACTGGTGCTCGAGACCTAACAGAAGCAAATCCCAGTTGTGCCATTGCCTTTAGTCGGGGCTAGGAACTTGCCCAGTGGTTTTGAAACAGCAGCTTGCAGCAGAAAGCATGTTCAGGTGTCCCGTAGGACACCTCTGCCCAGCGCAGCCGCTTTAAATTGTCCTTCTGCTTCCTTGCTTCATTGTTGTATTTTCAAAAATACTCCTTTTCTTAGGACCATGAATGACCTGCACAGCCCCTCAGTAATGTCAGAGCCTTCCCGTGGTAGTGCCTGTCCCATGAATAGCACAGACCAGAGAGCAGTGCAGAGGGCTACAGCAACCACAGAGGGCCAGGGAGGTGCTGGTCTCCTGTCCCTCACACGGAAGACCATTGCCAACAAAACACTTGGCAAAGCCAGTTCCTTGCCCTGACGTGAGGCCATTCGCCCATCGAGGTTTTATGGCATTACAGGTAGAAATGAAGCCAAAGCTTTTGCTAAGCTGCACTGTAAAGTGACAGTGCTTCATCAACAGACACCTTCACAGTGCCGATGTCAGGAGTCAAGATTTCCCAGAGTAGCAGTAATGCGATAAGCCCTTCGCAGCAGGGATGGCCAGAGCACGGAGAGCTGCGTGTTGCTCTGTTAGCAGATGGCTGTTAGGAAGGGGGAGCACTTGGCTACCTCAGAGCTTGGATTTGTACTTACCTAGGAGAAACGCGTGTTACGCAAGGGAGGTTTGCTTTGACCTTTAGTTGAAGACAATCTTTGCTAAGCGTTCAGGCTGTTATTTAGTAGTGACGCCTTGTTTTCCTGAAGATTCTTCAATGTGGGCTTCCTGGTAAAACCAAGATCTTATTTTATATGTGACATATGCAGAATGATCTCTCATTGTGTCTGGCAAAGATTTAAAAAGTATGCATGGGAGCAAGCATCATCTGGGCATGAATGTTTGAACAGAGTCCTTCTGGGATCGTTTGAGTCCCTGAGCTGTGGGCTCTACAGTTAGATCACTGACTCAGCTGAGTGATTTGCACGATTACATGGAGCCAGGCAACATGCTATGGGCTGAGCATCTATGTGAATAATAAATAATCCCATCATTTGCATTCGTCCAGCACGCCCATCTTTTCCAACCGACAGCTCCTGCCTACCTTTCAGAGGTGGTGGAAGTCAGGGCTTGGTTTATGTGCTACCAGACGGTGGTACAAAGCCAGCCAGTGCATAGACCCAAAATGCCACACTGTGGGGCGAGCTGTGCCCACCGCAGGGCTGCCGTGCACACACAGCCGCAGCAGGCTCATCTGGCTGGCCAGGCGCTGGAGAAGGGGACTGCAGCTCTGTGGAGCGAGAGACTGCTGCCAGTGCTGTAGCAGAGAGTCATTTTGTGACAAGGAGTGCGTATTCCCAAAGGCAGACACCAGCTCATGGGATATTCTTCTTGTGCTTCATGCTGCTGCTCATGGCAGCATAGGGGAGGTGGAAACCTGGATGGGCCTGAGCATCCTTCTTTTGCAAAACCTTTTATTTCGGGAAGGGAGCCAGTGGCTGCAGCACAAGCAGAGAGAAGGATGCATATCACCTCCGTGCAGGGGCACAGGCATGTTCGGGCACTGGGGCCGCTGGCGGCTGTCGAGGATTTCCAGCAAGCCCTAGCTCCTGGGCTCGTGCAGACACTTGGGCTCCAATTAGAGTGATATCTTGCTCTCAGTCCAATTAAAATTTCATAATCTCTCCACCAGTCGGGGTGGACAGAGTGTTACGCCAGGTCAAGAAATATCTTCTAGCTACAGTACTTCTCCAGGAGGTTTTTGGCTCCATGAGGAATAGTACCTATCCAGATCCAATGGAGAAGGGCTGTAAAACCACGAAACTTGCAGCTTCCTTGCAGCCCTTTTTGCAAGCTATTTTATTCTACGTTTGAGGGCAGGAAAATTAGGCTTTGAAATGTGAGTTGTAGATAAGGCTATGAGGAAGCTTAGGATCACAGCCTTAGGTGAAAGTAAAGCTGTAATACATAAAGCATTAAAAAGGTGAAGTATAATGGCAGCCTCCAAAGACTTCTGAACAGCTGCAAGGAAGTCTGCCTTATTGCTGTGATTTTAACATGAATTATATGACACTAGGAAAGACCTGCTTCTGATCAGAGAAACGGCTACATGGCTGTTTGCTGCAATACACCAAGGGCTCTGTTTTAATCAGAGGTAACTGCCATTCGGCCACCTTTTTGTTAATGGTGTTATTGATTATACAGAGCCACTCGCAAGGCTCAAAGCACTTTACAGAATTAGGGGAAGCCTCCAGAGCAGAGCTGCTGTTTGTTTGTTTTTCCTCTGCAGAGCGACTTCACTGTAGACCAAATCCTGAGATCCGTACTTAGCTCCGTCTTAGCCAGACCTCGCTTAGGCAAAGCTCCAGCTGGCTTCGGTGCTCACCAGCAAAGGCAGGGAGCGGCCCGGGGCCCCATTCGGTGCGAATGGCCAGTGCAGCCAGTGGCACGAAATGCTAAGATTTTGCCCAATAATTAAATTTGTAAATAATAAATGGCGTAATTAATTTGTGCCTTGCTGGTGCCTGTCTTCAAGCTGAGTGTTGCTCACTGTTGGGGAATGGCTCGTTGTGGGCAGAGCCAGGCAGGGTGCCCTGCTGTAGCCCCACACAGCCCTGGAGTCACCATGTGGGGCATCCAGCCCAGGTCTCACAGGTGTACTTGAACACGTTTTGATTTACCAGCCTTAGTGAACAAGCCACAGCCTTGTCACCTGCCCGTGTCCCTCCCTAGAGCCTTGAATTAAGAATATGCTTTACTAGGAGATCCTTGTTTTGCTCTCTGAGCTAACTCTGGAAGTGCAGCTAGTGAGGTGCAAGGTGAATAGCAAGCATGACTTTTCATCAGGTAGGAAAACTTTCAGAGCAGAAGTGGTCTCCTGCGAGCAGCTCCTGGCCCGGCGTGACAGCATCAGTGCTGCTACCATCTGTTGGTGAGCAGCAGAAAAGGAGCAACAATAAACCCCTTAACAAATCACATCCCAGACGTGCAGGTATGCACGGCACCACGTTGGCCGCCATCCCTCAGCGAGCACAGGAAGGTGTGCCGTGCCACAAAGACTCTTTGGAAAAGCTGGGTCAGAAGCTTTGCTGGGGGCAATGCTGGCTGTGCTGGCACTGGTGAGCAGTGGGTGACACTCAGCTTGGGGTGATGGGGAAGGCAGGTGGCGCACTGCAGCAGGCTGGAGAGGAACAGTGGCCTCCCACCACGTTTTCCAGGCCCCTTTAGCAGAACGTCCTGGTTAGGGGAAGCCTGGCAGAGCTGCAAAGGGAGGGGCTGAGCTGCTGTGAACAATGGCTTTAAGAAGGTGATGATGTGTCTTAACCTCCAAGAGATGCTCCTAGAGATCTGAACCTGCCCTTGCAGGTGCTGCTAACCCCTAGCAGAAGGGTTACAGCTCCAGAGGTTTATTTAGCATTTTAGAGGATGCTCTAGTCATCATTTAAAGGCGCTCTCTAAGAAGGCAACCAGCCTTGACCATGGTCCAGCTCTTCCCCCCAGCTCCCTGTGGAGCAGGGCTCCTGCAGCTCCTGCAGAGGTTTTCTGTAAATGTCGTAAACCTCTTTTTGTATTTTTAGTAACGAGATGGACAATAACTCCATTTACAGGGAAATCTTCCTTTTGCAGGAGTATCTCTTTCTTATTTGTTGCTGCCTGTTCCTACAACCCTCTTGCAAATGGGTAATTCTTGTTCTGATTTTTTTCTAGCAGGGATGCTTTGTTTTCCTGTTGGCTGATGCTGTCTGTTCAGTCTGTGGAGGATTAACCTATGCGCTGTTGCTAGGTGGCCTTAAGCAAAGAAATAACGCAGATCACAGGCTCCTGCATTCCTACAGTATGTAGCTCCCTTGTTCAGCAACATTTTTCTTTCTCTGTCCCTCTTATGTTTTGTGTCTACGACTGCGGAGGTATATATCAGAGGATGCACATGTAATTTGAACAAAAATAATGGACCAGAGCCCTCTAAAACGTCAGGTTTATTTGGTCTTAAAATATTTAGTAACTTACTCCTTGCCAGCTCTTTCCATGGCTTGGTTTCTGATGGTGTCCAAGCCTCTTCCATTATTTTCAGAGTTGTTTTCTTCCTGGTGTGAGGTCTTGGGCTCCTGAGGGACACATGGCTCATCGTCACAACCCGCAGGTGCTAGCAGCAGGAGCTGCCAGTGGGGGCAGTGCTCGCACCCCTCTGAGACCACCTGGGTGTGTCAGGATCTCATCAGGGTCACAGCATGATGTGTCTGGGCATCCTATCATGTACAAAAAAAAATACTGGGAGTGGAGACGAGTTCAAGGAAGAACTGCAGAAGTGATTGCAGGGCTGACAGAATCGGCTGGGGAGGAAAGATTAGAAGAATTCTGTAGTTCTGACATGCCTTACTGCCAGGTCACTGTCTACCAGTGCCTGCTGTATTTTGCAGCACTTCAGTGCAAAGGACCTTTGAAGTCTCTTACGACCCAAATACAGCCTGAGTCGTGGAGCATTCCCGAGAGACGCAGCAGTTATCAGCTCTGTTTGCTCAGTGGTGAAACTGAGTCAGAGTGATTTGATAGCCTTGTTTTCCTCACGGCATATGCTCAAATGCGCAGTTTTTAGAGGTAACTGCACTTCACGTGGACATGGAGCCTGAGTCCCACGGCACTGCCCCGAGGCCGTACAATATTCACTGGAAGTGCAGTCACGCTTCTGTCGACTCCAGAGCCTAACTTCTGTCTCTGCTCCCACTCCCGTCTGTGCTGGTATTGCTCTGGTCCTCTGTGCCCTGCCTGCATGGGTATTTTCTACGAACTAAGAATAGTGAGAGGATTTTGCAGCGTGGTTTTGTAGGGAAACAGGAGTCCGCAGCCTTCTTCCATGCATGCACATCTGTACGAACTTCTGACAATGCTGGAGAGGCAGAGACCTCAAAGGCACCCAGTTTCTTCAGATGGGGGGTGGATGAGAGCACCCTGTGAGGGCAGGTGGGTGCCTCCTTGCTTCGTGTCCCTAGGGAGAGCACCCAGAGGTCTGGCTCTTCTGGGAGAGCATCGGTGTCTGCGCCTCCAGAGTGAGAAGTCAGAATGAGCCGGTTGTATTTATCTGGGAAAGCCTTTTATCCCAACCTTTATTTTTCGTGTTGTTGGACAACTAATTCCCTGCACTGACTGCTGATACCGTGGGATTTTACTTTCTGTTTTACTTTGACCCATCCTGCTGTTTGAACTGCTTGTAAGCAGCGTTTATCAGTCCTCTTTGGACGCTGATTAGAGCTGAGCAAATACATCACCGTGAATATTTAATGAGTTGGGGTTTAAAGTTTTCACGTGTCTTTTCTTGAGAGTTCAGTTTACAGATATTTTCTGAAATGTGAAATCATTTGAAATCTCCTGAAATTGTACACTGGACTGTTGAGTATTTCACACCGACACTGTAACGGCCAGTTAGTAACTGGCTGTGTAAAGCCCGTAGCATCGCAGCCAGGTCTGGATGGGGCGCGTACAGCTGTGTTTCGAGTGTACATGCTCAGGTGTGCAAATGTAGGCAGCACTTGCCATGACCATTTTCCATGACAAACATGCTTGTCGTTACTGTTTTGCCCAGGAAGGCTCAGGTCATTTGACCAGTAAGCAGAAGGCAGGTACAGCACAGCCCCGGGCAGAGCTGGCAAAACCCACTCCAAATTACAGACACCTTTATTTTGCATCACTGTCACTCGCCCACCTCTGTTTCTGATCCCCAACTAGGGGCGATGAGACGCACGGGCCTGCTGAGGGCTCACCGTGGATACGTTCCTCCTTCCCAGCCTCCTGTTCTTCCGGCTGGCTCGTATGTTGAATCTGACAGTTTGCATTAATAAAATAGGTTGGTCTGAAATGCCCACAGGATTTTTTTCTCCTAGCACAGCAGGGTGGGATTTTTTATATATACTAAGAACTCTGATGTAAAAATACATATTTCTACAAAGCTCCTGTGTTCTTCCTCCTGGGACTCTTTAGTTTAGCTGCCCCAGTGTGGCCCCGGTGCTGGGGGATGGCCATCTGCGCCATGCGAGCACAGAGCCGCAGCCGCAATGGGCTGCAGCGGGGCTGCACCCGCCTGCGAGGGCGGCTGCGCTGCGGCCTGCTCACATGCACTGTCAGAGCTAACGGCAGAGGGGAAGGGTGGGCCTGCAGCAGGGCAATGGCCAGGGGTTTGGGAGCAGTCGACCTGTTCCCATTCAGCCAGGCTGCCTTTATTCTGCGGTCACTGGGCAGGGAACTGCTAAAAACGCCCCAAAAAGGCAAGCTCCCCTGCCCTGATGCCACCCTGACCGTGGCAGGGCGGTGGTGCTGGATGGAGTGCGTGGCTCCCCGAAACAGAGAGCAGGGGGATGAAACCCGCAGGCAGACCTCCGCGGCTGCCCCAGGGCTAGTGCCAGGGACCCTCGGAGGGACAATCCACCTCTTTTCCCCTGCGGCAGCTGTGCCTGAGGCAGCAGCCGGCAGGCACGGCTGACCCCACGGGAAGTCCGGGGACAGCCTGGACCAGGTGGGAGCGGGTGGTCTGCAGGAGAGCTCCGCGTCTGGGCTGCGGGTGGGCACTGCCTCCGAGGGGCCGGTGCTCCTGCCCCGTGTGCCTGCCCACCCAGGGAAGCGAGGCAGGCGGCCTGGGAGGAGTGCCGGCCCCACACACCAGGTCTCACGCTGCGGGGGGGTGAATCTCCCTCTCCAAATCGCTGGAGAAGAGAAAAACTGCTGCGTGCGGGAACTATTTTAATTTAACTCCAGAGGGAAGCAGGACGGTTGTTGCTGCCGTCTGAAATGGCTCACAGCCCTGCGGCAGTGTCCAGCCGAGAGCTCTTTCAGGTGCAGATGTCTGCTAATGCTGAAACAGAAATAGTAGTGATGGTTTTGTAAACTTTATACAAGCTTTGTAAACTTTATACAATTAAGGAATCTTCTGTAGTTCCTAAACCAGGTTCTTTCATCTCTTTCCTTTCTTAGATAGGCTAAAATTAGGAAAGTGATAGAAAGCTGGCACTATGTACGTGTAGCTTTCAAAATATGAAGGCTGAGGTTTTGGAAAGGCCTGAATTTGCATTTCCACTGGAAGTCAACAGAAGCTGGGCCATTAGCTTCCCGAACTTCATCAGAAACCCCAGCCTATGCATCTGCTAGCTGTGCCAGGGCGCTTCACTAGCATTTCACAAACTAAAGTCAGAATCGCCGATGTAATCAAAACTTCCCGACGTTTTCGCTGGCCTGTGCGGTATCGGGAGTACTCAGCCGTCTGTGATGAGTGATCACACAGCACTTGGAGAAAGCGAAGCCTCATACAAATGTTATGTCTTATTGCTATTGATTGGCTGTAAGGGTATGACTTGAGCAGAGTATGGTCAAATAGATTAACTCTATTAATTATTTATCGCATAGTAACTAGATATTTAATGTCTCTGTGCAGCTATTGTGTCTCCTCTGCAGTTTGATTAACATTTTCTTCACGCAGAGGAGCAACCATGGCGTGCAGTAAATGCTCTTTGCTGACGCGCAGCCCGGCGGCAGGGCAGTGACTGTCCCCAGCCAGGGCCGGCGCCGGGCGCTGGAGCCGGTGCACCGCAGCCATGGCTGCGCCCAGCCCAGCAGCTCGCCGGTGCCGCGGCTCCAGGGGCCGCCCGGGCAGCGGAGCCGCTGCAGCCG
>Ga0065711_1004596_pt1 | contig 24363 bp, 28 predicted proteins | sample Hoacrofraction12_FD_59098 | JGI IMG/M metagenome (GOLD analysis project Ga0065711, IMG submission 59098) | Hoatzin crop microbial communities from Cojedes, Venezuela - Epithelial fraction 12 v2 (version 2) | ecosystem: Host-associated > Birds > Digestive system > Esophagus > Crop | place...
GTATGAGGACTGGGCTGGAAGAATGAGAGGAGGAGCGCAATGATGCGTAGCAGCATTCTTTGAATGCGCTCCGACGACATGCCCCGGCCCAGTGGGGCGGGGCGATACCTTGAGAGGGAAAGAATAGATGGGAGCCGGACAGAGCGATTTATACAAAGGGACATATGGTGATAAGGCTGAGAATATTCCCGATGAACTTGCCGGTAAGGTGAAGCTTCCGGAGAATGATTCACAGCTCAAGCATATCTTTCGAAAGGCGGAAGGTCATCTGGAAGATACGCCGGAGAATAGAGAATTGCTTGAGAATCTGGCTAATGATATCAAATATCATGCCGGGAAGGATCAGTATGGGAATGATTGGAATTTCAGAAATAATGATAACGGAGCACAGGATTGGGTCAGATCGAGGAATGATACCATAAATGATGGCGGAAGAAACAGCACGCCTCGAACATGGGACCCGGATACTGGTTTGAATTTTAATCCATGGGGGAGTAACGATGAATAAATTTGAATTATTTACAATGATTTTTTACTCGTTAGATTACTATTGGCAGAATCACAAGAGTGAAGATCTCGGTATGTTTTTGAGTGACATGAGCCCCTTTACCTTTAAGGAAATCGGCTCTGCGATACCGGACGTTTATGAGGACTTTTGCAAGTTTGTGAAGGTGGATGAGATTGATTTGAAGGACAGTTTTGATATTGCCGGAACTTATGTTGCAAGCTTAAATCGTCCGTATATCACAGAGGCATTTTCGTGGGTGACGGAAGAATCCTGGAATAAGACCGCAGTTAAGTATCTTGCTTCAGATCATAAGGGGAAGGAACTGGAGTAAAAGGGACTGCAGATAAACTGCCGGAAACATTCAAGACTCGCTTCTGCGAGTCTTGTGCGCCGGATGCGCGAGTGCGAAGCGGAGCGTATATCAGACGGGGGTTATCCCACGTCTGATATACTGCGTTTAATAATCACCCGACAACCTTGTCCGGTTCGTAAAACATGGCATTTCTCACTTTGTGTCGTGTTCATTTACGAACTTTTCGGATAGGATTTCGGGTGAAAGGAGGTCATCCAAATGGACCAGAGTAAAATAGGAGCGTTTCTGAAGGAACTCAGAAAAGAGAAGAACCTTACGCAGGAGCAGCTTGCAGAACAGATGAATGTTTCATCGAGAACCGTATCCAGGTGGGAGACCGGTAGCAACATGCCGGACATCAGCCTCCTGATTGAACTGGCTGATTATTATGATGTTGATATCCGCGAGATCTTAAACGGTGAAAGGAAAAGTGAGATGATGACAGAAGAAACGAGGGATGTATTGACAAAGGTCGCAGAGTATACCGATGCTGAGAAGAAGAAACTGCTGAGGAACATTATGATCAACAGCGTATGTACGCTCGTATGCCTGGTGCTTCTGTTTGAAAACGCACTGCATTCACCGGGCTCCTATGAAGGGAATGCGTTTTATGATTTCCTTCTTTACCTGGGGGGATCGGCAGCGTTGATTTTGACGGCCTCAACTATTTGGGATATCCTGAAAATCAACGGGAATATGGGAAAGAAGGCCGATAAGAAGATCCGGAAAATACTCAGTATCGGCGGCATTGCCGTGGGAATACTCTGTGTGATACTTATCATTGCGGCATTCATTGGCTAAAGGACATCATTATGACGAAAATAACATTTCATTATCAGAAATATTGGACGCGATATTTAATCATGACTCCGCTGCTCGTAGCGTTGATCGCGTTTCACACCGCGTTGGATCCGTATATTAAAAGCGATATCCTGTTTTATCTGATAGGTATACCAATTGTTCTGGTCGGGATTGGGTGTGCGTTGTATTTTTTTGATCGTCACAGTCTACTGGTATATGGTTGAAGACTGAGTTTTGATCAGGGCGTATATCATTTGAACCTGAAGCGAAAAAGCAAAAGCTTTCGAACAGTGGACGAAATGTTCGGCTGGACGGCCGGATGGTATGGCTTTTCCAGATGTTTTTGTGTGCAGCTGAAAACGGATGCGGGTAAAATCAAATTGATTTCGGCTCCGTTGAAAAAGGGACAGGAGGTTCAGAACACGGATATGGCAAAGCTGATAGAGTTTATTGCGCAGAATACACCTGATCTGAAAAACAAAAATGATGAGGAAGAAAGCATATGGGAGTATTGGTATGCCAAGGCAAGCGAGAAAGAAAAGACAAGTACTTGAGTACAGCGCGCTGGGTACATTTTGAGTACACCAGCTGTGAAATGAGGTGAACGAGGGAGAAAAACGCATCAAAATGATACGAAAAGCAACTGAAATCATAGAAAAATCTGATTTGCAGGAATCCGTGAAAAGAGCTGGAATAAAATAAAGTCTTAATATTATTGTTTTAATGGCAAGGAGCAGATTTTAACCGGTGTTATACGGTTGAGATTTGCTCTTTTCTATTTTTAGGTATCAGCCCCAAAAGCGTTCTTTGTTAATTGTTGTGAATGATACGTCACAGGGTATGTGCATTTACATGGAAAATAATACGACTAGCCAGCTAGATATAAATGCAAGAGAAAAACAAGGTGACAAAAATTTGTTTTCAAAAATCACAAAATACAAGAATTAAAGGAAAAAGATTACAGAAAAGAAATAAAGAAAAATTAAACTGTAAAGAAATTTGGACATCGTATGATGTTTGGTATTGTTTTAGAATTTGTTTGTATTTGTTGCGGAATGTCGTTGACGCATGTTGTACTGTAATATATAATTTGTGTGAAATAATATGTGTAATATTGCAAGAGGAGGTGTCGCAGATGGGCTTTAATTTTGATTGGAATGTTGTTCCTGCCGGAGCTCCATACATCACGATTAGCAATTTGGGATTGGCCTTTAATGCGCCTGCCATCAAACTTCTTGGGAATCCGGAAGAGGTTGTTGTTGGGTTTGATGAGCCACAGATGATTATCGGAGTAATGGATGCCAAAAGCATAGAGAATGCAAAATCATATAAATTTGCGAGTCGTATTCGAAGCGGATGGATTCGAATCGGATGCAAAGATTTTGTGAAATATCTAACATCTATATCTGGTATTTCATTTAGTCCGGCAAAAAAATATCTTGCGAAGATAGACGAGGAAACGAAAACTTTATATATAGTTGTTGAAAAGAAAGGAGACGAAAATGTAGATGATGAAGTCAAATAAAAAGCACATCAACAACTACCGTCATAGTTATTGATGTGCATAGTTCGCATGTTGCTATAATGAACACGCTCAAACATTGATTCATTGTAGCACATCCGCGGTCTGATTCAAGAGTAACTTTAGTAGCGGGTGTTTTTTGATGCCTTAAATTATTAATTTTGGAGGTGCTACAATGCACAACCTTTTTGAAGTGTTTCAAATGATAGATCTATATCATTCGTATCTGATAGCGAAAGGAATTAAATTTTCCGGTGACGGATATCCAATATTTGAAAACAGTATGTTTTTAAATGAATATCCGGATATGGTTGTACCTTTTAACCAAAAGAAGAATAGGAGGGTGAAAAATCCTCAAAAGACGGTTATTTGTTTTTTCGGCGGAGATAAATATATATATCCGCGGTATGAAAAGATATTTGACGAGTTAGACACATATAAGAAATATATGGGAGTTGTAGAACCGGATATTACTTTGACGGAAGATATGGACATTGAATGGCAGTCGGTCACTATGCTACTAAATCAACTCTTTATGGCCGTATTGGCTGTAAACGGGATCAAAGTGATTTTAAATACGCGTATGGGACTATCTGATACTGCTATTGCTTTTGAAAATATACCAAAGAAAATTATGGTTGCATCAGGCTTTTTGGGAGCTTGTCCTTATAAGGCACCAAGAGATTTTTCGTATGTTTCAAAAATCTTACGGTTATATCCAGAGAAAGTAATTATATTTGGTCCGTGTGAGGTCGATGCTCAAGAAAAATTGAATCGAATGGGGATATCCTTTCGAACGTATTCTTCTTTTCGAACATTATGTAAGGAGGTGGCGTTATGAGTCACGATGACAGCAAAGCACTTTATTCCGAGGCGTCTAAATACTATGTGGAGAACAAAGAAATTGATCCGCTCCATTATGATAAGAGTATGGAACGAAAGGAAAAATACGGTGAGATATGGGAGAGAAACAAGGTCAATATTAATGAGATTATTGATGAGTTTGTTCCGAATTTTACTGCGAGAGAACACAACGAGAAAATTATTTTTATTGGCGAAGATTATAATGTCATTGCAGATATGGCAGCGGGATATCTTCGCATTTACGATAATAATGCAAAGATGTACGTAAAGCTTGATGGTACGCCGGGAAAAGACAGCGAGACGCACTTTAAAATAAAGAAAAGGGAGGAAATGTAAAATGAAGTTTGAACTTATTATTGATCCCACGGAGTTGGATATGTATGGTAATGTACCGTGCCTTCCTGTTGACAATATCGAAGGGAAGGGAGAAAGATTTACTGGCGAAGAAAGTGACTCGTGGATTTTGCTTGAAGATTTTGTTTCGGGAATTGATCCGATTTGCAGTAATGTTTTGGATTATGGGGACGTTGATTATTTTGATAGCGATAAGTGCAAAGTAATTATTGAATGGCTTATCCATAGGATGAGCATGGATATAACGCCTCGTTTACAGTATCTCTACAAGATATTGCTAGATTACATGTCACGAGCGGTTGAGTTGAATACAGGTGTCGTAATTGGTCTGTAGGTTCTAGAACATGAAAAGTACTTATAAATTAATTGGACTATTTTGGGATAATCGTCCCGTCCCAGATGAATTTCCTTCAATAGTTGATTTTGTAGAAGTGCAGGATTACAGGGAAGAGTATAATTTGTTTGATCTTACATGTTATAAAAGAAAGATCAAATTATCGGAGATTCTTTCGATAGAAGATAAACAGAATTTGAATAATATTATTTTGTCGCTTAAAGGATGTGATGAAGTATATCTGCATATCGATTACATTCCTAATTGTGAATCATCGGTAGTATGTGCATTTTTTATTAGACGAACAATGCAAATATATAGATATATTCGTGATTCGGTGCAATATGAAGTTCAGGTGTTTGTTATTGCAGACGATGCTGAAAAAATAAGGGAGTTAACCGCGTCCTCTACGATTGCACGAGTAAGCCGCCAGCCACTATAGAGCTGGAGTGACAAATGGATTTATTGCAATTTGAGATAAAAGCCACCTGCCTTGTACGGGTGGATTTTTTAGTGATTCGGAACAATTCAGGACAAAAGAATCGTTCTCGGAAAAGATATAAAGCGTCGAAAGAAAATTTGAAATATTACGGAATTTAATAAGGTCATGACGACCGTGGCCCGTTACTTGCAGATTTTTACCGATGCAAAAATCTTGTATCCGTGTGAACGATTTGATTTAAAATCGCGTAGGTCACTGAACGGAGAGCAAAAGTATTATCTGCCGGGTTTGAGTTTTTATTTCGCCACCAATACGGATAATCGCATCAATTATGGCCCTGTTCTGGAGAACATGGTATATCTGTATGCCAGATCCAAAGGATACACGACCAGTATCGGAAAAATAGAAATTCGGAATGTGACTTCATATTGATGGGGACCGATTTATCGTACTCATATGTCCGGGTTTCCATGACAATCATGGACAGCCAGAAGACAGAAGACAGAAGACAGGGAATATCGTCCGTTCAAGAAGATACGTGATAATTATCCGAAGTACCTCATTACCAGAAATGACATGATACAGAAGCGTGACGGGATTATACATGTAAATATCGGACCGTTTATGAAAGCAGGAACAAAGTTTTGATTATGAAGGTAATAACATCAGCAATTAAAATGCGGTAAGAAAAGGTCATGATTTCTCGCTTATGGAAAAGGGGAAATCCGACAAAGAAAACCACAGCGGCCGCGGTTTGAAAATAGTCAACAAAATAGTGGAGAAATATCCATTTATGTCGATAACGACATACCACAATCAGGAAGTTTTTGTTCAAGGCATAAGCATTTAAAACAAAACGACATTAAATTAAAACGTATTTGAGGTCTCGTATCCGGACATCGATTTTTTGGAAAATTTTTAGAATTTGATTGACTAATATATCACAAAAGGAATAAAATGAACATGAAATGGGGAGGAGAAGAAAATTGTTATGACGAACGCAATAATCAAGAAGAGTCAAAAAACACCTAAAGGTGCAATTGAAATAGCGAAAAAATACAAAGCAGATTACGAGAGGAGGTACGGAAAACATTAGTGATTTAAAAAAATACATTCGGAAGCAGATGGAAGATCCTGAATTTAAAATAGAGTATGAAGCTTCTGAAGCTGAATACCAGGTAATACGTGCGCTTGTAGCTGCAAGGCTTGAAGAAGGAATGACACAAAAGGAACTCTCTGAGAAGAGTGGAATACGACAATCCAATATAAGCAGGATAGAAAACGGAACAAGTATCCCTAATGTCACAACATTACAGGCGTTGGCAAAAGGATTGGGTAGAACTCTCAATATAGATTTTCTGAGAGAATCATCCTTACCCAAAGAAGGTTAAAGAGGAAACCCGACATGACACTTGAAACACGAATGATGCGCCATGGCGCAGCTTTAAATGATGATAAAAGAGACGCGGGGCTTATGACGCCCGGAGACGTAAAAAGAGTAGATGATATAAAGTACGGTCCTGCACGGGAGAATGTTCTTGATGTTTACTATCCGAAGAATGGTAACGAACCCTATCCGGTAATAATCAGCGTGCATGGCGGTGGTTGGGTTTACGGCGATAAGGAGCGCTATCAGTATTACTGTATGGACCTCGCGAAGCGGGGATTTGCCGTGGTAAATTTTACTTACCGCCTGGCACCGGAGTCGAAGTATCCTGCGCAGATGGAAGATGTTGTCAGCGTTTTCGAGTGGGTGTTCGAAAAGGCCGGAGAGTATAAGTTTGACCTTGGTAATCTCTTTGCCGTGGGTGACTCTGCGGGGGCGCACTTGCTGTCACTTTACTGTGCGAAGTATGCGGAAAAAGGAAGGCTTCCCAAGGCTGTTGCACTTAACTGCGGCGTGTATGATATGGAGGCCGCTTTTAAAGCAAATCGCAGTATGAAGGATCTCATGAAGGACTTATTGCCGGGCAAAGGAACCGCAGAGGAAATCGCTGAAATTAATCCGCTGAATTTTATAAAAGAAAATTTTCCGCCGTGCTTTGTAATGACCGCTACGGATGATTTTCTTAAGCCTCAGGCACCGCTTCTTACAACTAAACTCGACAGTCTCGGTGTATCTTACAAATACAAGCTCTACAGTGATGAGGAAACGCCGCTCGGACATGTTTTTCACCTGGATATAAGAAGCCGCTCCGGCAAACTTTGCAACGATGAGGAATGTGAATTCTTCAAAGGTTTTATAAATTAAAAATCGAAAATACTGTCGCCATATATGTTAACCGGTGAACGCAGGCTATGGACTTTGGCTCTGTCTTTGTCGGCGAAGTACATATGAATGTCTATCCAACTCGATTTAGATGTACCGCTGGATAGCGTAAATGCGATTTGTACATCTAACACGCTATCTTAACGGTTTTGGATAGACAACTATATAGAACTAATCAATAATATCATTCTGAAATCTCGACAGAATAAAAAAATTCAAGAAAAAAGAGCTTTTAATCCTCGATATAAGTGGTGCAACACTTGGAAAGTATGAAGAAGCAATGTAACTATCCGTGAAGTTGTCTGGAATGGTAACTTATGCAAGTTCCTACACAGTCTTCCTTATAATCACCACCGCTATCACAAACGTAATCACATCTGCGCACGCCATGAAGTAAAGGAGTCCGTCGAGGCCGAAGAATATGGGCAGGATGAGCACCAAGCCGACGCCAAGAACGATTTCTCTCGTAAGGGAAATGAGCGTTGATTCGCGGGCTTTGCCGAGGGCTTGCAGGTAGATGAAAGTGCCCTTGTTGACGCATGCGAGAATGGTCATACACAGGAAAAGACGAATCGCTTTAACCGCAAATTCTGTGTAGTAAACGCTCTCGTTTGCAGCACCGAAGATACCAATCAACTGCAAAGGGAAAAGCTCGCAGATTACGGTCGCGATGAGACCTGTTACGGCTTCGGCGATTAGGAGCTTTTTCAAAAGTTCCTTGGCACGGTCAGTCCTGCCTGCACCCATGTTGTAACCCACAACAGGAATACAGCCGGCCGACATGCCAATCGCGATGGAAATTATAATCTGGAAAAACTTCATTACGATACCGATAACCGCAGTCGGAATTTGAGCGTATTGCTCCTGCGAGAACACGGGATCGAGAGCTCCGTACTTCTTCGCCATTTTGTTAACCGCAATCATCGAGAAGACCATCGACACCTGAGACAGAAAACTTGTAAGTCCCAGCGGGATTATTCTCTTGAAGAGTTCAAGGTGCGGCATAAAGCTGTCCTTGCCAAGCTTAACCGCTTTCATGTGCATCAGGTACCACACGGACATCAGGGCGGAAACAACCTGACCTATAACCGTCGCGACCGCGGCGCCCATCATTCCCCACTTCAAAGGGAAGATAAAAATCGGGTCGAGAATAATGTTTGTAACAGCTCCCGCGAGAAGTGAGATCATCGCGAATTTGGGGCTCCCGTCAGATCTTATAACAGGATTCATAGCCTGCCCGAACATATACGCCGGAATGCCGATGGCAATCCAGAAAAAGTACTCCTGTGACAGGGCAAAAGTCTGAGCGTTTACGCCGGCACCCAGACCCGTCAGGATAGAGTCTTCAAACAAAAGATAAATCGCCATCAAGAGGATACCTGCGATAAGAGTAACAACAACCGTGTTACCTACCGATCTGTGTGCGTCATCAGTACGCTTGGCCCCGAGACTTAAAGATACAAAAGCGCAGCAACCGTCACCGAGCATCGTCGCGATGGCAAGAGCGATTACTGTAAGAGGGAAGACAACGGTGTTGGCGGCGTTGCCGTAAGAGCCGAGATAAGATGCGTTCGCTATAAAAATCTGGTCAACTATGTTATAAAGCGCACCGACCAGAAGCGAAATTATACACGGCACCGAGTACCTGCGCATAAGTGTGCCGACGGGCGTCGTCTCAAGGAAAGAATTCGAATTGTTTTCAGAGCTCATTTTAAGAAGCCTCCTTATTTTTTCGAGCACATAAAAAACGTGCCGCAGAAAACCGGACTTACACAGGTTCCTGCAACACGTTTACTACTCGATTTTGGCACATTTGTCCGGGGTTTTCAAGCGGTCAGAATTCACAAACCCGAAGTCTTGTAAAAGCTATATCATGCGTATATAATCTCAATCGAAGAATCCAAGGCGGGGTGTAATTCCCCACCGGCGGTGAGCCCGATGAATACATTATGGGTAAGCCCGCAACTCCCGTTAAATCTTATGACGGGACTGACGCGATGAGATTTCGCGGCCGACGGTTAAAGTCCGGATGAAAGGAGACGATTTTTTATGTCAGAATTAACCAAAGATTCCGTAAAATCCAAGCGGGTATCGGCTGTGAAGATTGCCACCACGGCAATATTTACGGCGATGGCAGTTGTGCTCATGAATTTAGAGACCGCGCTGCCCCTGATGCCGCCTTTTCTAAAGTTCGATTTCTCGGAGATTCCGGTCCTTATAGGATCGTTCGCGCTGGGGCCCGTGTACGGCATAATCATCGAACTTTTGAAGAACCTCATTCACCTGCCGTGGAGTATGACCAGCGGCATCGGCGAGCTGTCGAACTTTATCACGGGAAGCCTGTTTGTAGGCACCGCGGGAGCTTTTTACAGCACTCACAGAACTCGAAAAGGTGCCGTCATCTCCATGATTTGGGGAACACTCGCACTTGCTGCAATCGCATGTCCTTTTAACTACTACATCACGCTTCCTTTGTACGGCACGGTTCTGGGCTTTAAGCTCGAGGACATCATTGCGATGAGTTCAGCGGTAAATCCTCTCATTAATACAAAGCTGGATCTCATTCTTTATGCCTTCCTACCGTTTAATCTATTTAAGGGAACGCTCGTGAGCTTCATCACGTTCTGGGTCTATAAACCCGTGTCCCGTCTCATCAACAGAACTTACGAGAAGACACACGCTGAATAAACCGCCGTACCGTGCTATAATATTAGAACTTATTGATTTCCAAACGGAGGTTTTCCTATGTACGATGAAAAGATTGTAGATCAGCTTTCCGACCTGCTCTCTTCCTTTATCTGCTACGCCGGATCTCATCTTCCCGATGACGTCGATGCGAAGCTGAGGGAGATGGCTAAGGTTGAAACTGAGGGCTTTGCTCCCACAATTTATAAGGCGATGTTCGATAACATGGACGTCGCGAACGAGCTTAAGCGCCCTTCGTGTCAGGACACCGGAATTATTCAGTTTTTCGTAAAAGTCGGAACAAAGTATCCTTATCTTGATGAGCTTCCCGTGGCACTCGAGCAGTCTGTTTTGAAGGCTACCGAGAGAGCTCCCCTGAGACACAATGCTGTCCAGGTTTTCGATGAGGTTAACACAGGCAATAACTGTGGCGTGCGTGTGCCGTGGATTGACTGGGAGCTTGTTCCCGATCACGACGATATCGAGGTCTACGTCTATATGGCAGGCGGCGGATGCTCACTTCCCGGTATGGCTAAGGTTCTGATGCCTCTTGAGGGCTATGAGGGTATCGTCAAGGCAATCTTCGATCAGATGACATCTTACGGCGTTAATGCCTGCCCTCCGTGCCTCGTAGGTGTAGGTATCGCAGGTTCCGCGGAAGTTGCGGCCAAGCTTTCGAAGAAGGCTCTCCTGAGACCTGTCGGATCTCACAACCCCAACCCGAAGGCAGCTATGATGGAGACAGAGCTTGAGGAAGGCCTCAACAAGGTCGGTCTCGGACCCGGCGGACTTTCCGGTAAGCTTTCCGTTATGGGCGTTAACATCGAGCAGGCGGCTCGTCACCCGGCAACACTTGCCATGGGTATCTCGACGGCATGCTGGGCTCACAGAAGAGCGTGCATCAAGGTTAATCCCGATTTCACGTATGATTTCGTCACGAGCAAAGGAGTTACGTTATGAGTATCTATCATTTAACCACACCTGTAAGCGATGAGGATATCGCGAAGCTTCACATCGGTGACGTAATTTATCTCACGGGCGACATCACAACCGGAAGAGATGACGTGCACCACAGAGTAGTAGTTCAGGGCAGAGAGTGCCCGGTAGACCTTAAGGGTAAGGCTGTTTTCCACGCAGGCCCCATCATGAAGAAGCTCGACGACGGCTCTTACACATGTGTTGCCGTAGGTCCTACGACTTCCATGAGAATGGAGAAGGCTGAGGCTGAGTTCCTCGAAGCAACCGGCGTTAAGATTATTATCGGCAAGGGCGGCATGGGTCCGAAGACCACAGAGGGCTGCAAGAAGAGCAAAGCCGTACACACCATCTTCCCCGGCGGATGCGCGGTAATCGCCGCCAACTGCATCGAAAAGGTGGAGGGCGTTGAGTGGCTCGACCTCGGCATGCCCGAGGCTATGTGGAAGTTCAAGGCAAAGGAGTTCGGTCCTCTTATCGTATCGATTGACTCCTACGGTGAGAACTTAATCGACAACAACAAGAAGCTGTTTAACGAGCGTAAGGGCCCCATTATCGAAGAGGTCTCCGCTAAGTGTAACTTCATGCATTGATGCTTGATGAGCTGAAATTAACAGCTGACGCTTTAATTTTTGACGCAGACGGTACTCTGCTTGATTCCATGAATGTTTGGAATCAGGCAGATACCGTTTTTTTAGGTCGCAGAGGATTTGAAGTGACGCCGGATTACACGGATTACGTTAAGTCCGTAAGGATTGAAGAAGCCGCAAGATATACACGTGAGCGCTACAATTTGGATATCACGGACGAGGCGATAATAGGGGAGTGGAGCGATTTCGTCGACCGGGCATATGAAGAAGAAATAAGCCTTAAGAATGGTGCGGGAGGGTTCGTACGAAGCGCCGCGGAAAAAGGATTTAAAATAGGTCTTGCCACAGCGCTTACAAAGAAGAACACCGAGGCTGCTTTCAGAAGGCTCGGGATTTACGATTGCTTCGATTTTATCCTCACGATAGATGACGTCGCTTCAGGGATAGATAAGAGCAAGCCCGATATTTACCTGGAAGTCGCCCGTAATTTAGGTGTGTCTCCCGACAGAACCGTGGTCTTTGAAGATGTGCCGGTGGCACTCGGCGGGGCGCGCCTGGGAGGTTTTAAAACATGTGCAGTATGGGATGCGATAGGGTGCGGACCGGAGGATAACTGGAAGGTTATGACTGAGGCGAGTGACTACTGTCTGAGAGCATGGCCCGTTTAAAATTTTTTCTTTGTTCATCCTTTATTTAATAAGCAGGCGTATATTTGTCTCATGGATTACGATGAGAAGAGATTATTCTTCAGAAGCCGAGCGGGTTTTCTGACCACGAGTTTTCTTTATACCGCCTTCTTTCTGGCGGCAATTATTCTGCAGCGTCTTTTATACTTCGAGTACGCGCAGGCCATCATTTCCATATTCCTTATAGCAAGCAATTTTCTGATTACTCTTTTATTCGGTATTCCCGGATACTGGGTATCTACGCTGCTTACCATGCTGCAGCTCGTCCTTTACATCTACACAATCGTCGGCAACTACAACGAGAACATAATGGTGCTCATCGGATTGGGACTGCTGTCTGTTCTCATCAACACTATGTTCCTGATGTTTATAAACCGCGTAATCGGAAGACTCGATGCACTTAGAACCAAGTTTAACGAGGAGAAGGCGAGGCGCATAAATTCCGAGAATGCTGCTCTTTTTACGGGCAGCGTCACGGGTAAATCCGGAACAATCGTAAGACACGAAGACATAAGCGATAAGTCTCGTTATACGCAGGCTGTAGAGTCGAGCCGCAGAGTGGCGCTCGACCCCTTAACGACGCTTCCCAACCGCCACATGATAAACGAGCACACGGACGTTAAGATCTTCGAGTATAACAAGGCGTTCCGTGAGGCAAGCGAGCAGGGAAAAGACTGCGGCATCAACCCGATTTATGTGATTTATCTGACGGTCGACGACCCGACCAGATTTTCGCCCGATAACGGCCATATCATTGTTGACCTCTTTATCCAGACCATGGCACACAGATTGAGGGAAGCCGCTGACAGCGCGGACTTCGTGGGACGCATTGCAAACAATGAGTTTGCTGTCGTAACCACAAGACTTGACGGCGACACGAACGTGCTCCTTTATGCGATTGAACTTTCCAAGGCACTTAGCGAAGAGTGCGACGGAAGATTCTACGCCGGCATATCGCAGTACCCGAGAGACGCAATGTACTCGGGAGAACTTATCCAGCACGCCGAGAGCGCGATGTATGAGGCAATCAAGGAAGACACCGATGCGAAGATTTACGAGCCCCTTGAGAGTCATAGACGCGAAGAATTCCTCGAGAGCAAGAGTCTGTCCGAACTCAAGGTTCTGTTCGACAAAGCGTTCGAAAAGAACGAAATCTATATGGTCTATCAGCCCCGCTTCGACGCTTCGAGGAAACTTACGGGATTCGAAGCGTTCGCGAGATGGGACTGTCCGGGTCACGGTACGGTGGATACCAAAGACTTCCTGTTTTATGCGGAGAAGACAGGACACATTTATGCTCTGGGCGAGCTGTCGATGAAGCAGTCTTTCAAGACGCTTGCGAAGCTTAACAGTATCGATCCCACGCTTACCATGACGGTCAATTTCTCGACCACGCAGCTTCATGCGGCGGATATACAGACGGATCTGTTTGACGCGGCCAAAGAGGCCGGGTGCGAGCTTAAGAATCTGATTATAGATATCCCGTCTGACGGTGCGTCCGTTAACATCGCAGAAGTTCAGAATACCCTTGATGCTTTTGCGTCCTCGGGCATCGCTATGGCGCTTGATAACTTCGGAAGAGGCTACTCATCTTTAAGCAACATTCCTCTTCTGCCGATTTCTCTTGTTAAACTCGATGCGAACTTCACGGCCGACCTTGAGGAAGGTTCCGCACAGGACATACTGACGCATTCGATAATATCTCTTATGAGTGAGCTTGATATTTCTGTTGACGCGACGAACGTAAGCTCGAAGGAGCAGTTCGACCGTCTCGTAAGTTACGGATGTGCGTTTTTCCAGGGAACGTATTTAAGCGAGCCTTTGCCGGAGTATAAGCTCAAGAGTTACATAAAAAATCTGAAGGATTAAAAGAGACTTAAATTCCAAGCTTTGAAAGAGCTATGGACAGAGGTCTTACGGGCAGTCCCACAACGTTAAAATAGTCACCGTCGATTGACTTAACCAGAAGTCCGCCGCCTTCCTGGATGCCGTAAGCACCGGCTTTGTCGTAAGGCTCGTCCGTGTTGATGTAGCGCTCAATCAGAGCTTTCTGATACTCATCCGAATCGCCGAAAGTAACTTCAGTAGTTTCAGTGAAAACTTCCACGGAAGACATTGTCATAACACACACGCCGGTAATTACCTTATGAGATCTTCCCGAGAGTGCCGTAAGCATCTCTCGGGCCTCGGATTTATCTTCGGGTTTGCCGAGAATTTTGTCACCTAAAATTACCGAAGTGTCCGCTCCGATAACCGCGGAATTTTGTTTCTCGTCGTCGCTTAAAGCATCGTAAACGGCTTTTGCCTTTTGCCGTGCAAGGGCCTTTTGCACATCTTCAAAATTACCGCCCTCCGAGAGAACCTTGTGCTCTACGGCACGCTCATCTATATCTTCGACCGCAATCTTAAAATCGGGTGTCACAAGAGTCATCAGCTCCTGTCTTCTCGGGGATTTACTCGCAAGAATTATGTTCATCTTTACTCATCCCAGGGCAGAACCTGCTCGCAGCCGTAGTAAGCTTCGAGGGACATGTTGTTCTCGTACAAAATAGTTGCAAGTTCAACGCCTACATAGCGGTAGTGCCAGGCCTCGATGTCGTAGCCGGTCTCGTAGATATAATCGGCTTGGTAGCGTCTTACAAAGCCGTACTCGTGGCCGTGTTCATTAACCCACTGACCTGCGGTTGTGTCTCCGAAGTTGTCGAGAATTTCATAGCTTCCTTCGTATGTGATATCAAGTGCGAGACCGAGCTGATGTTCAGACCTTCCCGCGACCGCGTTCTTTCTGACCGAGAATTCGATGCCTCTTAAGTTGGTCGATCTCGAGAACAGATACACCTGAAGGTTATAGTCTCTGAATCCCGACACGAGATAAAGTCCTTGTCCGCATCCTTCTTTGCACGCTTCATACATAGCATTCCATGCCTCGCACGCTTCGGCTCTGAGCTGCTGGTTTGATGAGTGCGGAGCATCGACTAAGTCGGAGGGGACAAAGTCCGGGTCGAGGGCGTAGTATTTATTTACGAGGACAGTGATGTCCTCCGGATTTTCGACGATTTGTGCGCGTACCGAACGGGCGTCCACGAAGCCGTTGTACCAGGTCTCCTCAAACTGCGGCTCGACGTATTCGGGTACAGGTGTGGGAGAGGGTGTGGGTGTGGGCGAAGGTGTGGGCATCGGCGTGGGCGAAGGAGTAGGCGTCGGTGTCGGGGTCGGTGTGGGAGCCTCAGTCTCCACGGCAGTTGTTTCTGAGGGCATAACACTTGCAATTAAGGTATCGCATGCCGTCAGGCAGAAAGAAATCCCGACTGCCAAAAGGATACAAAGAAGAGTTCTGCCGCGGTTATTTTCCAGCATATTCCTCGCAGGTCTTCTTGTAGTTCTCGAGTGTTCCGATATCGATGCAAGTGCCCTCGCCACGGTAAGCGTAAACGGGCATTCTCTTGTAAAGCCAGGAAGGGAAATTTCCGGGTGCATCGGGAGAGTTGCCTTCTTCAATGTATGTGTTCAGAAGCGGCAGGATGTCCTTGCCGTAAAAATATGTCGCATAAACGCCCCACTCACTCTTGGGCTCTGCGGGTTTCTCCGCCATATCAAGTACGCGTCCGTCGTCGTCCAGAATTGCCACCGCAAGTTTCCTGCGCTGCTCAACATCGGGTACGTTAACCGCAATCAAAGTGGGCGCATTCTTGCTGCGGAAGAAGCGGTACATGTCTTCTATACTGTAAGTGAAAATATTGTCGCCTGCGAGTATGCAGACATCGTCATCGATGCCGAGGCTTTCAATCGTGAAAATGATGTCGCCGATGGCGCCCCTTTTGTTGCTGTCGTCCGTGGTGCCGTCGTCCAAAACCGTTACGGGAGCTTTGCCCGTGCGGTCAAGATTTGCGGCCCAATCGGAAAACTGCTCATAAAACTTCGAGTTCGTTACGAGTGCCACCTGTGTAAGCTCGGGAATCTTATCCACCGAGTCCATGATGTGGTCGATTATAAGACGGTTGCCCAGCGGAAGGAGGGACTTGGGTGTGTCCTTCGTCAGAGGGTAAAGCCTGGTCGCGTAACCGGCAGCAAGCAAAATAGCAATCATGATGAATAAAACTCCTTTGAGAATTTTTATTATTATACACGTTTGATATAATGAGGGCACAAATTATTTTCGAAAAGAGATTTTCACCATGGATATATGTGCAGTAGTAATGGCAGCAGGCGACGGCAAGCGAATGAAGTCGGAGCATTCCAAGGTTGTCCATCAAGTCGCGGGCAAACCCATCATCAAGTGGGTGTACGACGCTTTGTGCGAGGCGGGCTGCAACGATCAGGTTTATATCGTAGGCGATAAGCAGGAAGAGATACGTGACGTTCTCGGCGAGGGCGTTGCTTATGTCTTTCAGGAGAAGCGCCTCGGTACCGGTCACGCGGTTATGCAGGCGGAGCCTTTCCTCGAGGGAAGAGGCGGCTACGTAATAGTGCTCCCGGGAGACTCGCCGATGGTAAGCGCAGCGACAATTCAGAAGGCTTTGACGAAGATGGAAAGCGGTGACTACGCAGCCGTCCTCATCACCGCCGAGGCCGAAAATCCTTTCGGCTACGGTCGCGTTGTCCGCAACGGCGACGGCGATGTTTTAAGAATCGTCGAGCATCGCGATGCGAGTGAAGAGGAGCTCAAGATTAAAGAAATTAACTCCTCGATGTATGTGTTTAAGACGTCGCTTTTGCTGTCGGCCTTGGGCAGACTTTCGGCGCAGAATGCACAGAAGGAGTACTACCTTACAGATACGATCGACATCTTAATTCACGACAGCAACAAAGTCGGAACGGTGGTCTGCGATTTCGAAGATACTTTAGGCGTCAATGACCGTGTTCAGCTCATGCAGGCCATCAAGATAATGAACAGAAGAATTCTGAGAAAACACATGATGAACGGCGTCGAGATTGTCGACGAGAATTCGACCTGGATTCATTCCGCCGTCGAGATCGGACAGGATACGATTATTCTTCCCGGCACGACTTTGATGGGTAATACCATCATCGGCAGAGACTGCATCATCGGTGAGAATTCAAGACTTGACGGTGTGCAGGTCGGTGACGGCACAACGGTTGACTACTCGATTGCGACAGAGGCAATCATCGGTGCGGACTGCCGTATCGGACCGTTCTCTCATATAAGACCCGGAACACTCATCAAAGACCACGTAACAATCGGTGCATACGTTGAGGTCAAGAGTTCCGAGATTGACGAATACACGAGAGCAAGACACCTTACATATATCGGTGACTCGAAGGTCGGAAAGAACGTTAACTTCGGATGCGGTACCGTTACCTGTAACTTCGATGGTGTGGACAAGGTCGGATGTACAATTGAAGATAACGTCTTCATCGGAGGCAACTCGAATATCCTCGCGTCCGTTGTCTTAGGTCACGACAGCTACATTGCTGCAGGCTCGACCATCAAAGACGATGTGCCCGCGTTAAGTCTCGGAATCGCTAGAAGCAAGCAGGAGAACAAGGATAACTGGGTTGCGAAGAAGAATCGTCTGCGCGGTTCGAACTACATTAAACTCGACAACAGAAGATCGGAGCTGTAATTCTTTATGGCTGATACATGGCTCATTGCAGGCCTTGGAAATCCCGGCGATAAGTACGCTTACACATGGCATAATTGCGGATTTCTCGCGGTTGATTTGCTGGCTGAGAGGTACGGGATAAGAGTCGATCGGACACAGTTTCACAGCCTTTTCGGGAAGGGGAAGATAGACGGGCATGATGTGTTTATCATGAAGCCCAAGACTTTCATGAATAACTCCGGCGAGGCGATAGGGCCGTTTGCGTCTTACTACAAGATTGATCCTTCGCATGTGATTGTGGTTTACGATGATATCGACATCGCAGCCGGAACTATCCGGGTGAGGGCGAAGGGAAGTGCCGGCACGCATAACGGCATGAAGTCGGTTATCGCGCATTTGGGTACGACAGAGTTCCCCAGAGTTCGAATCGGCACGGGTCCTGTTCCCGAGACAACAGATCTCATTTCTTTTGTTCTTGCGGATATCCCGAAGGATCAGCGCCAAATGATGTACGACGCTTTCGGGCTCGCTGCGGACGCTTGTGCGGATTACGTGAATGGACGCACAAATTAAAGAAATTCTCGGTGCCATAGAGCGCGACCGTGCGCTTGAGAAAGCTCTGCGTTCTGCTTTGAGGAGCGGCGGCCCCGTTAATATTACCGGTCTGTGTGAGCAGCAGAAAGGCTACATCGCGGCGGCAATTTCCTTGAAGCTTGATAAGAAGCCCGTGATAATTGCGCCGGACTTCTCGAGGGCGCGAGCTCTGGCCGAGGGCTTGTCGCCTTTTACCGGAAAGAACGTAATTATCTTAAAACCTGCGGAGTTGTCGCTTGTGTCGGCAATTGCATCTTCGTTTGAAGCTGAGAGCGAGAGGGCGGGACTTCTCGCGAAGTTTATGTCCCGCGATTTTGATGCGGCAATCATCTGCGCCGGCGCGCTTCTTAACAAGCAGGAAAAAGCTTCCGTCTACAAGAAAAAGTTCATATCGCTAAAGCTCGGTGCCACGCACGACCCGGTGGATCTCGCGGGCGAACTTACGGACATCGGATACATTCGCGCAAGTCTCGTGTCGGCGCAGGGAGAGTTCTCGATGCGAGGCGACGTCGTTGACGTGTTTCCGCCGGACAGCACGCTTCCCGTGAGACTGAGTTTCTTTGACGATGAGATAGATCAGATTAAGTACTTTAACCCCGACGACCAGCGCTCACTTGAAGGTCTTCGCAAGATAGTAATACCGCCCGCAAGCGAGTTTACTTTTAATGCCAAGCGTCGCGGGGAATGTGCGGATAATATGCTTAAGGCAGCGGCAGGAGATATCAATAAGATGAACGGCAGCGGCGCTTCCGCTATAGGTCAGGTGCTCGAAAAGAACACCGCGACCGACGCGCAGAACTTAAGGCAGGGGATTAGAATATCGGGACTTGGAAGATGGATAAGTGTAATCAATCCCGAACCTGTAAGTGTTCTGGATTATGTTGACCGTTCCACGATGCTTTTGTTCGCCGATGAATTGGGTGAGATCAGAAGCCGGATGGACGGATACAAAGCAGATTTTGAAGCACGTGTTAAGAGCGCGTATGAACTGGGTCAGGCACCGTCCGCAGCCTTTGATTCCATATACAAATCCACGGATGCGATGGGTCACATTGACGGCTTCAGAGGCGTTATAAGTCTCGCGTGCCTGAAGACATCGACGAGCGGTTTGCCGGGAGGCGAGACGGTTGATTGCACAGGCCTTGCCGGGGAGAACTGGGTCGGACGGGATGATGCCCTCATAAACTACGTTAAGAGCAGTGCGGGAATAAGCGGCGGACAAATTTACTTCATGCTCGACGATGGCAGAAGAACGGATGAATTTAAAGATCGAATGCTTGCGGGCGGCGTAGATGTGAATATAGTCAAAACGCCGCTTAAAGAAGGATTCGAGTACCCCGCGGCAGGACTTGTTGTTGTGGGGCAGCAGGAGCTTTTCGCGAGGAGTAAGCAGGGGCAGTCGACTAAGCGCAAGGGCGGGGCGAGAATAACGTTCTTTGCCGATGTCGCGCCGGGCGATTATGTGGTGCACGATGTTCACGGTATAGGCCGCTACGAGGGGCTTGTGAATCTGCGGATGGGCAAGTCCAATCAGGACTACCTGAAGATAAGCTACGCGAAGAATGCTGTGATTTATCTGCCGGTCGACAAGATCGACAAGCTCTCCAAATATGTAGGTCCCGGAGGCCGCGAACCCAAGCTCAGTTCGCTCGATTCGCAGGAGTGGCAAAAGAACGTCGAGAGGGCGAGGTCGTCGGTCAAAAAACTCGCGTTCGATCTCGTTAAACTCTATGCGGTAAGGCGCGCGAACAAGGGATTTCAGTGCGGTCCGGACGATAATTTCCAGAAGGAATTCGAGGATAATTTCCCGTTCGTTGAGACGGACGATCAGATTGCGGCGATAAGAGACATTAAGCAGGATATGGAGTCGCCGGTACCGATGGACAGACTCCTGTGCGGAGACGTCGGGTTCGGCAAGACCGAGGTTGCTTTTCGTGCGATATTTAAGTGCGTGATGAACGGCAGACAGGCCTTCATGCTCGCGCCCACGACGCTTCTCGCACAGCAGCATTACGACAATTTTAAAGAGCGCCTGTCGGGCTTCCCGATGAATGTTGTTTTGTTGTCCCGTTTTGTGCCCGCTGCGGTGATGAAGCAGAATTTGAAGGACATCAAGGAGGGCAAGGCGGATGTTGTCATAGGCACGCATCGTATTTTGTCGAACGATGTCGAGCCCGCGAAGTTAGGGCTCCTGGTGGTTGACGAGGAGCAGAGATTCGGTGTTAATCACAAAGAAAAGATTAAGGCGATGCGAACCAATATCGATGTGCTGACTTTGACCGCGACGCCGATTCCGAGAACTCTTCACATGTCGATGTCGGGAATCCGAGATATCTCGATGCTCACGCAGGCACCTTTGAACAGAAGACCCGTGCAGACTTATGTGATGGAGTACAACGAAGAGATATGTGTACAGGCGTGCTTAAGGGAAATCAGTCGCGGCGGTCAGGTGTTCTGGCTTTATAACAAGACGCGTGATATTGATTTGAAGGCGGCGCATTTGATGGAGCTGATGCCGCAGGTGAGAGTTGTTTTCGCGCACGGCAAGATGAGCGAGCACCAGATGGAAAAGATTGTCGAGTCGTTTATCCGCGGAGAGGCGGACGTGCTTGTGTGCACGACGATTATCGAGTCGGGTGTCGATATGCCGAATGTAAATACCATGATTGTCGAGAACGCCGAGAATTTCGGTCTGTCGCAGCTGTATCAGATTAAGGGCCGCGTGGGCAGATCCGACCGTCAGGCGTACGCGTACATGACGTACCCCGAGGGTATAGAGATGAATTCGGACGCCCGCAAAAGACTCATGGCGATTCGCGAATTCACAGAGCTCGGCTCGGGCGTCAAGATTGCTCTTCGAGATTTGGAAGTGCGCGGTGCGGGCAATTTGCTCGGGGCCGAGCAGCACGGCCAGATGGATACAATCGGTTATGAACTTTACTGCAGAATGCTTGATGAAGAAATTAAGATTTTGAACGAGACCGGTGACATGAGTTTCCGCCCGCCTTTATCCGTGAGCGTCGAGACGGATTTTGATTCTTATATTCCGGCGTCTTACATTGAGGATGAGGCATCACGAATGGCGGCGTACAGGCGTTTGGGTGCTATAGGTTCGCATGCCGATCATGATGATTTTATTGACGAGATGACCGACCGCTACGGAGAGCCGCCTCGTGAGCTCATGTTTTTGGCTGATGTGGCACTGATTCGAGCGCTGGCTTCCGAGGCCGGGTTCGAGCGCGTGTGCCTTAAGGATACGGGCGTGCTTTTGTATTTTGCAAGTGACCGCAAAGCGGACTTCGAGACCGTTTCTGTGCTTCTGGGCCAGCCCGAGTACCAGGGCCGGATTTTGTTCTGCGCTCAGGGCAAGCCGTACCTTCACTACAAACCCCGCGGTCGCGATCACCGAAAAACCTCATCCGAGGCAATCGCCATTCTGGACATCCTCGTCCGCGAACATAAAAAGCGCGACAGTATGTGATATAATTCCCGTGTTCATAAATGCTCCCATAGTTTAATGGATAGAACAGCAGTTTCCGGTACTGCTGGTACGGGTTCGATTCCTGTTGGGAGTGCCACATGCAAACAATCCCGGCGTCGGTCCTCGCCCTTACGGTCTGCGGAGGAACGCCGGGATTGTTTGCATGTGGCAGACAGAGTGCTTGTCCTCGAGGCTAACGCCTCTGCGTAAGGGCACAGGGATTTATTGCGTGTAGCCGACTGAAGGCCTTCCCGCACTTGTCCTCGCCCTTACGGTCTGCGGAGGAACGCCGGGATTGTTTGCATGTGGCAGACAGAGTGTTTTGTAGCCGACTGGTTTTGTCGCAGGCGTCGAATTGTGGCTATGTCTATCCATATGTCTATCTAACGTGGTTTGGATAGACATTTATATTGAATTTATTGGTTTTGTACATCTAGCACGCTATCCAAACCAAGTTAGATAGAGAGTTGGATGTACTGTTGCAATTTAAATTTACTCAAGATTACGCAAATGAAGAGACCTTGCTAATCTACGGTTAGCAGTTCGAGCAAGCCTCTTGACAGAGGCTTGCTAAATCGCATTTGTAAATAAGGAGGAATCTTATGAAGAAATTAATTCACCGGATTGCAGCCGTTGTATTGTCAATGGCTGTAGTGTCGACACTTGGGAACTCTATTCTCAGAGCTGACGAAATTGAAGTTAATGAAACAGATGATTACATCTATCTGGAATGTGGAGAAAATGGATCAGGAACTTATACTCTTGAAGAAGATTTAACGAAGCCTATAAAAATTTTTGCCATTGACAATAAAAATGCGGATATCACAATCGATTTAAATGGCCATAACATTCATACCGACGAGACAGCAATACAACTCTTTAATATACAGGGTGGTATAGGTGGCTGTGCATTGAACAGCTTAACGATTACCGGCCCGGGCAAGGTCACATCTGAAAACGGATATTCAATAAATCACTTTCATGCAAGTGCTAGCATCACCACTAGAGAATTGATTATCAATGGCGGAGAATATGGAAAAATATCCAATGTAACTAATGTAACAAAAATTAGCAATGCTACGATAGATTACCTTCTAACTGCTGAATTACAGGCAACCAACAGTACTATAAATTTCTTTGCTGCCGGTCAGTCTTGTACAATTACCAACTGCAAGATCGCAAACGGATTTTTTTACTCGCTTAGCACTAGTGATGCCAGTACAGTCACTGATACTGATTTCATGGGATATGAGATTGAATATAATGAATATTTACAAAAACATGCTGAAGAATTCAAACCTATTACTTTTACTAATGCAAATGAACAACTCTCGTATTGGAAAGTTTATTCTTGTACGGATCATGCTGCAGATGACTATCTTGGAGATTTGTATACTAAGGATACAGGAAAACTCACAGTCGCAGATATTGGTGCTTGGTACGAAGAAAACGAACCCGAGACAAGAAAATTCTATCTCGTACCTGTTTGGGAAAGTGTAACGACTGACAGTGGCGACGATGATTCAACCACTGATACCAGTACAACAACTACTACAACTACAACAACTGAGCCTGCTGCACCCATACATGTTCCCGACGCTTATGATTTTGTCGAGAGACTATATCACATTGCTCTTGGAAGAGGTAGCGAGGAGGCCGGCAGAAATTATTGGCTCGGAGCTCTTAACAACGGCGAGAAGTCCGGTTCGGAAGTAGCATATGGGTTCTTCTTTAGTCCTGAATTTATCGGTTCAGATTATTCCAATGAAGAGTATGTAGAGAGTCTCTACAATGCAATTCTCGGAAGATATTCTGACCCCGAAGGACTTGCCAACTGGGTTAATGCTCTGAATAACGGCATGACCAGAGAAGAAGTCTTCAATGGTTTTGTTACGTCACCCGAGTTTTCTGAGCTTTGCTCATCCTATGGCGTAAAATCTTAATTCGTAGATTAACTTGTTAAAAAGTCAACACCCCGCACCATCTGGTGCGGGGTGTTTTAATTTGCAGTTCATCTAGTCTATCCATATGTCAATCTAACGTGGTTTGGATAGACATTTATATGGAATTTATTGGTTTTGTACATCTAGCACGCTATCCAAACTAGGTTAGATAGAGAGTTGGATGTACTGCGGTAATCCAATCTGTAATCTAAGTCCTTCAAGATTACAGATTGGATTACACAAGGCACAGGGATTTATTGTGTGTAGCCAATCTGTTTTGAATGTCGGGGAAGTTGTCGTGTCGTGGCCATCATTAGTGATTTACCTGGTCATCAGCATGACCAGCCCGAACTGCTAATCTACGGTTAGCAGTTCGGGCAAGCCTCTTGACAGAGGCTT
>Ga0065711_1034061_pt1 | contig 24363 bp, 13 predicted proteins | sample Hoacrofraction12_FD_59098 | JGI IMG/M metagenome (GOLD analysis project Ga0065711, IMG submission 59098) | Hoatzin crop microbial communities from Cojedes, Venezuela - Epithelial fraction 12 v2 (version 2) | ecosystem: Host-associated > Birds > Digestive system > Esophagus > Crop | place...
AAAAAAAAAAAAAAAAAAAAAAAAGCTGTTCTGGTTCTGTTTTGGTTTTCTGACAACATTAGGTGAAGGTATTGTAGCTGATATGCTCATTGTAAAATGACTATACCAACCTAGAGTGTTCTCTTACTGTTTCTGATTTAACAATAAAATGGACTATATAATTACAGAAGCTAATAAATTTGAAGAAAAACAAGAAAACTCCTACAGAGATCAAAATGCAGTTTTTGTTCAGTTGTGGGGAGAAAGGGGAAGATGGTGATGTCTGTTGAAAAGCATTGTTTTGGTTAGAAGTCTTCAAGACATGCATTCTACTTTTTTTTTCACTAATTCAAGATGCTGTTTCTGCATTCAGATTGCAGTGAACATTTACATATGTATGACATCCTGTAAAAGTCAGTGGAGCTCTAACAGGAACATCGGTATATGTACACTTAATCTGAATTATTAGGGACTTAAATTTATTTTCTAGTCATTATAAAATTAAAGGGGAGGGGGAAGATGAAAACAATTTGCATAGTAAATGCCACATCTTGAGCGTGCACATTTAAATGTCAAACTGCATGGGTTAGGAGCAGTTTTAGAAGGTACTAAGCTCTTTCAGTGTCTGGTGCCAGATTGTATGCCTCAATATTACAATCTTGCCAGGAGCGAGCTCTGTTCTGTGTTGCACTAAATGAAACATTTAACCTGTGGTAAACACCTGCAAGCGTTGCTATTTAGACAGTCCTCTGTGCTGTCAGCTGGAAGTCTTCCGATTGCACCTGAAGTTGGTGGGAAGCAACAGGAAATTCACTGCTGCTAACTGTACTCCAAGCCACTGTGAAGTTAGTCTTCCAGGGCCAAAACTATCAGACCTAAATCTGATCTATCTACAGCAAATTAACTGTGTTACACCAAGATTCAGCCGGGCCATAAATATACAAGGTCAGTTTATCAGAAAACCCAAAACCTAGGCTGTTGGAATTTTACTACAGATTTTAGTCCTAATTGAAAGGTGTAGACTGTGGAAAAATGTCCGTACAGTTAGCATTATACTTCAAAGAGGCATAAAAGCCAGTACAGCTCCATTAGCAGTCCTGACCCACCGCTGTTTGCAGTGGCAGTCCTGACCCACCATAGAACGACATAATTCGTGTCACAGATGAAGCATTTCTCTAGAGTCTCTTTCTCCAACCAGGTGATCAGAATTGATGATTTGAGTATTCTTAAGGTTTACGTATTTCTGTTTAGCACATTACAACCCTGGAAAGAGGTGAGGGAACACTGAAAGGATTGAACACAGTTTGGTGGTTTTTTCTTTTGTTTAAGGCAAAAAAAAGCAAGTGGAGGGTGAGTATCACAGAAGATAGGGCTGACAGATTTTTGTATGTGCAAATCTACAATATGTATAACTCTGCTTACTCTGATCCTGTTCTGTCTTGTTAGAAAGGAAGATAATACATTTTTGGAGTAAATCCTTACATAGTATGTGCTTTAAAAAAAAAAAAAGCTAAAATAGATGCATTTAACTAAGCAGCTAGGTGACCATTTAAATATGTTTGGATTTGAGTGTGCTGATTCCTTAAAATGGAGGTCACTTTTGTGCATTATTCATCCTCAGTCCAGATCTGTATTAGCTCAGGCAAGCAGATACTTTGAGAGATGATGTGTAGCTAGAAGTCCTTTAGGGAGTTTACATCTTACATGTTAAAAGAATGCAGGATAAACACCTGCAAACAACGTGTATCAGGCTCTATTGTTAACCCAGTGGTGGTAATTTCAAAACTAAATTTATTAGCATATTTTTCTCAGTTGTATTTTCTTAAAGCATTCTTTGCATCCATGATGCAATTTATGTTTATTATTAGCCCATTTTTACAGTGTTTATTTTAGATTATATAGAAGAAGCAGCACCCAAGATCAGGTGAAGTATTCCAGATAAAATTAATCACAGCTTGGCTTTACACTTCTTAAATTTTCTTAAATGTGCTGTAGGACAGTTGCGCTGTTTACACATTTTGAACTATGAAAGATGGAGCCAAAACGCAAGTGACTGTATATCGGACTGCCTTTTTTGCCTTTTTTTGGCTCCAGTAATTGGTGAGTATGGGTATGTATGGAGACCTAAGCCAACATGTTGCTCAATTTAAAAGAAAATACTGATTTGGAATGGAAAGTTTACATACAGATTAACCACATAGACACTAACAGTGAATTATTTTTTTGAACACAAGAAAAAGGATGAGCAGTGCCTGCTGGAAAAAGGAGCATCTTTCAAAGCCTCATCTGCATTCTTCCTGCCTAAACTCCCCTCCTAATCGGTTGTGCTTGGTGTGGTGCATAGCAGCCACTGGATATTTAATTACAGAGCCCGGAACCATACCCGCTGTCCTCTGAAGGCACCGGCCAGCTACAGAAGACAGCTCTGTTCTCCAGGAATTCCCCCAGCAGCACTTACCAAGGGGCGCTGCTGAGCCTGTTGATGCCACCAGAGGAGCAGAAGCTTTCGAAGTGGAGCTGGGGGCCAAGCTCTTGCTGGTGAAGCTGTGGCCCTTCTGCTGTCGATGGTAGTCTTCTACTCAAGTCAGGAGGATCAGGATTTAAGTGCAGTGTTGCAAAATTTCCCCTTTGTCTCAGGTCTTTTGTTTCTTTACCTTCTCTTTACACTCTTATGTTGCTGCAGCAAGGAGTACTAGAGTGGTGTCCTGCACAATTTCACAAGCTTGCCCATGCAGGCATGATGAAAGATGCTGTATTAGTCAAGCCTTCTTTCAGCTACTTCATACAGCACAGGAATGTTTTTATAAGACTCCATGGCTAGTTACTGTATTCACATTTTCCTGTTTTGAAGTTGAAGCAGCAGAGACAGAGATGATTCAGAGTTGCCAGCATGAAAAATGGAAGTGGGTTCCAAAATGACTAAAAATTATAACTCTGGTCTGCTAATCAAATGAACTAATCTGAAAGGATCCAATCCTGCACTCTTGCAGTGCTTGAGTTTCCATTCCGCTTGTATGATTTCCTAGTTTTTTACTTCATGAATGTTATTTTATCAGTAACACTGATTTGTTTTTGCTGTGTGCGTTGTTTGCTGCACAGATCAAGGATACTCCTGACTGTCCTGGCTGTGGTATAATGATCTTTCATTAAGCCTTAGCCTACCTAGGTTTACATTTGTGTTAATTTAAGGTTCAAAATTAATATAAAGAGTAATACTTTCAAAAAGGGTGATTGTATAGCCATATTCATGGAACAGTATGCATATATTTCACTGTGAAATCATTTTATCCCTGTATAGCTAACAGTTGGAGAGCTGCTGCCGGAGGGTGACTAGCCCATGGGGTTTTAATACTTGAGCAAAATTCAGAAACTGGTGAAGTCACCAGCTTGCTTCTTTTGACTGTAACGGGTGGAAGACTTCACCACCTTTTCTTCTGTTCACACCTACTCATTCTGACCACTTAAGTTTTCTAAAAGGAATACTTAGCAACTTGGTTTAAAAATCAGTAGATCTACATGTATCCTATAATATCCTCCAGTCTTTTGAACTCCTGTAAACATTAAAAAAACCCTAAAACTCCACCCCCTGATTCCTTCCGCTCTCGCTATTTTGAAAGCGGCTATGGGACAGGCCAGTTTGATAAGTTTCAAAACTAACCCATGTGATGCTCTTTATTCACTACAACTTGTTTGTTCTCAATAAGAAAAAGGCAGTAAAACTCTTGAGGTTTTCTGTGTATTTCTGTTTCTGGACGCTATTAAACTTCCCTTTCTGACTCATCCCCTCTGTTCTCTGGGTGGCTGTGGAAAGACAGGGTAGCGAAAAGCAGCCCAGCAGAAAGATCACAACAGGACTTGAGTACAAGAGCAACAACAAGCCCTCACAGGCTTAGAGGAGCATCCATTGCAGGCAGCCAAGCTGGAAAGGCGGTGAAGGACTTACTTAAAGGCAGCAGTGAGGAGGAAGAAGATGCGCAGAATTGGATGTAAAAAAAATAAATAAAGAATTTTTGCCCAGGAATACGGACAACCAGAGGATGGCATGGTCCCAGTACCATCCTGGGGCATCCCTGATGCTTCCTGGTGGCACTAAAAGTGTTAGCGATGCCTTGGAACAGAAGCAGAGCGTTTCTTCCCTGGACAGTATTATCTGGCGTGGCAGAGGGGTCAGCAATGCTGGGAGAGCGGTCGGGTGTGAACGCTGAACTCTTAATTTAGGTTTCTGTGCCCAGCTGCATGCACTGCTTTGGCATAGGTGCTTGTGGCACTTCAGCTCATCGGAGTTCCCAGTCGGTGCCTCTTCAGCACACTGAAGCTGAGAGGGAAGAGGGAGAACGGTGGCTCTGTGTGTTGTACAGAGAGGAGTGATTTAGAGGTGTGCTATGGAAGGAGGCAGCTGGAGCTGGGGCGGGAGCAGCATGACCAAACAAGATATTGAGCTTGGTTAAACCGCTGTTGCTTTGCTAAGAGCAATCCAGCCTTGCTAAGACACCTGCAGTCCATACAGGAGCTTTCTGAGTGAGCTTAGGCGTTTTATTAGTTCTGTGTTTTTCATGGAGACGAACGTGGAGGAGCAGAGGGCCTTCTCGGCTGGGTGACCTGTGCGCTGGTGGCCGCCTGGGAGAAGGAAGGCAGCCGGGCCAGGAAACAGAGCGCAGGAACTCAAAGGCCTGGGCTTTGTTCTCCGGCCCTCAGCTTCCTCCATCGGTTAAATGGGAGGAAATGACACCTACCACTTTTTGAAGTAGCAGAAGAAACAGACTGTGTGACTGCAGAGTAAAAATAACCCCCACAGAAGGCGGCTAGGAGCGGATAAACTGATGTATAGATAGTACGTCGTGAGAAGGCAGCACGTTTTGTGTTTGAATGCCGCGTACATTAGGTTTCACTGGATACTGTTTTACAAAGTGCACTGATCCCTACGTAGTTTTGCAGTGGCATGTACTTAGCAGACATACTCAAATGTGCTACTGACTGGTGAAGAGGTTTTTGAAATACAAATCCTATCAGTTGATTACAAACCAAGCATGTCTGTGTTGGGGTCCCAAGTCCTGGGGAGTTCAGTATTTTTACTATATAGCAAGAGAGTAGAAGAAGATTTTGTTACGCTTTTATAATACGGGCTTTATGCTGTGTCTCACAGCATGAACACTTCTTTTTATTTCAGATGTTATTCTATTGATCAAAAAAACACTTCCAGAAATCTTAGAAAAAGCCCTAGGATTCAACTCCAGATCTCAGTCTCTGTCCCAAATCCCAGAACTCATAATACGTGCTGTGGTTTTGATACAGCCTTAACCAAATAACGATTACTTTTTTCAAGTCTGAATATGTAACAAAATCTTCAAGTATGTTTTTGTGTAGTGTACTGGTGCTGCAACTTGTGCCAGGACTACTGAAAAAGACAGAATTTCTTCGGGTGTAGAAATAAGAATCACCTCTTGGACCAGGAACCTGAAATTGTTGGGGGTGGGTAGGGAGCTTCCCAGGAGAGCGAAGACTGTCCCTCCGTTTCAGAGAGCCTCATGCCTGTGACACGGAGCACTTGGCAGGCAGGGCTGGGAACAGCGTTTCCTGACCGTTCTGCTCTAGGGTGCAGTGGTTTGTGCTGACTTTTATTTGCACACAGTTTTGCAGAACCGAATGCTTCTCTCCTGTATTTTTTCTGAGCTTTGATTCACAACCGGTATTCGAAGTTCATTTGCCTGGAGAGAGCTGTATCGATCTGCTGAGTATTTTTCCTGCACTCTTTCCAACATGATTTTAAAAGCTCATAGCCCACACATGGTAGGAGCCCGAGCGCATGGAGAGCCCTAGTGATATCAGCACGGTGACAACACATAGTTTTAGACTGAAAGTCTGGTCTCTATAAAGTGAGCACAGCTTAACCCTGGAGGAGGCTGCGCTGGAGACAGTATTGGCTGAGGAGGCCTGTTAGCTCAGCAAGGGGAGCTGGCAGCAGCTGCGAGGTTAAGGACAGAGCTGAGTATGAGCGATAGGATATATTCAGTCCTGGAGGAGGAATCAGCTACTAAATCCAGCTCCTTCCCCTCCCCCGTGTCACAGGCGAGACTTCTCAGACATGACAGTTCAAGATAAAAACTCAATTTTGTATTAGAGATAATTCTCTGTAAGTGATGATCCGTCACATGTGATGGAGCACTCTTGACAGCATCTCCCCAGAAGAATTCTGGCAAAAGAAAAATGGCATTTTCTACCCACGTAAAATCTCTGCCACAGCTCAAAGCCCAGAGGAAAACTGCAAGAACAATGATCAGATATGAACAGTGTTTCAAGCTAATCAGAAGCACAGTGATATGCTTTGCCTGCCATAGCCACGTTACCAACAGTAGTATGATCCTAGGAGTAGGACCCTGAAAAGGTAACATGCACCTACAGCGATGGAGATGCCCAGAACAGGTTGGAGCACTATCTGCTCTGAAATCAGTCACCTCCACTGTTTTCATAAGCCAAACAGAAAAAGGCATCCTCAGTCCAGTTTCCAAGTAGTGGCATATTTTTTGCATACTTACTTTCTTGTACAGATACAAACTAGAAAGACAGTTTAACACTGTAATGAGCAACGCTGGAATTGCAGCTTTTGCAAATTGCCTAAGTATATAATGTGCAACTGATGCCGATGCAATTCCCGAAAGTGCTGAATCTCTCTGAAAATCAGACCCTCACACTTAAGATTCTGTTCATAGACTTTTCATTAGAAGAGCCAGGTTCAAATTATCTTATGATCTGCGCTGCAAGTAATAGTACCCATAACACTGTAAGAATAGGTTTATTTGATATTCAAATACTACTGTTTCTAGGTTCTAGTGAACTGTTTCAAACACAGATAAGGTAGGTAAATGGTCAAACTCTTTAATAAAATAGAAGGTTGTAAAATACAGAAATCCATAAAGGCCAGTGCTTTCGCTTTATAGGAGCTGGTCGTCACAGCCACAGGATTTCATTGAGGCCGGCTTACTCAGAGTGTTCGAGAAGGATGCCTTGCAATTTATACAGAATCTCAGAGTTACAGTGTGTTGCACTAAACAAAGGATGATTGAATGCCATATATCAGGGCCCAAAGTAATATCTATTTCATAATGACTGAGAGAACTTTGAGCTATCTGCTGAAACAACTGGTACAGGTCAATAGCCAACACTAGCTGCTACAGTAGATCATGCATTTAAAGCCATGTGATAATTCCTGTGTTTTTAAGTAAATTTAAAAATATTTCTGTTATATTTTTAGGGCCTATCACTTACAATTAGCATTATCATATCACAGAAGTGTTAAAAACAAGCCTCCACCCCCCCAGAATTACTGACACCATGAAGGGTTAGACACAGATTTCAGACCTATTCAGAACCACGCAATCGCACCAAGTCCGAGAGCCCTGACTATAAACTGGGGGGCAGAAACCAGGTTGGATATCTAAATGAGTTTCCCAGTGGTGTAGCGAAGTATCCATGAAATACCTGACTGCAAGAGACATCTTTAGCTTAGCAGGGCTGCCGATGGCCACTACATAAAGCTTTGAAAGGCAGAGGACAACAGCAATGGAAAACACCCAACTGGGGCCATCCAGGCCTGCTTTCTAAGTCCTCTTTGTGTTTGTCAGCTCATGTGATGATGCTCACAAAAAAAAAATAGATCTTTGAATCTGTTTTTCTTCCTTTGGCCTGTGGTATTTGTGCTGTTTGCCATTGACTACCTGTAGCACACCAAGAAGGCAGCAAGCACAGCTTTACTTGCGATGCTCTGACAGACTCTGCTCAGGGAGCCCAGAAATGTGGTTTTGTCACACTCCTTTTTCCCAGTGCTGACAGCTTCCGAACCTGCCGGATCCGTCGCAGTTACTGCCCTCTGCTCCCACAGCTGCTGCCGACGTGGCGGGGGCTGTAGCAGGGCTCAAACTGCCCCGCAGAGGGGTTGTGAGGCAGGGTGAAGGTCACAGAGATGCAGACCTACAGCTTTGGTGAGCTGCGGGACCCAGCAACCTCAGCATTACCGGCTGTGGGAAGGACTGGTCTGCAAGATCTGAGAAAGAAAGGGGCTGGGGGCTGGCAGTGAAAGCACTTCTGAAACAGGAGTGAGGGAACCCTACAGAATTAGGGAGCAAAGGGTCATGGAGAAAGGTGCTTTAAGACTGATGCTCTTCAGATGCCCTTCTGAGCCTTTGTTCTCGCTGTCAGTGAGGACTCTCGGTCTACAGTATGTATCAAGTGACTTGTAATATCTTCAGTTGGTCTGGAAGGAAGAGTGATAATTTCTGAATAATCAGCGCAGAAGAAAAGCAAGTGATGTATGGAAATGCAAAGAACAAGATAAAAAATATTCTTATAGTGATTCTATAGGGATACCGTAAACAGAAAGGGATGAGAGCTATCCTGATCGCCCATCTGCAGTGGCATGTGGCATGCTCATACCTTGGACTTAACTGTGGTTTAGGGAAAGACAGACCCTAAATGGAACTTCATCGCATGCTAAGTCTTCCCAGGCAAAACCAACAGCTACGTACAGGTAAGAATATGCTGTCAAAATCAGACAAGAGCTTTGGCCTGGGTCATTTATAGTTGTTTCAGACTAAGTATGGAGAAAAAAATGAATCCTTTTGCAGTAATTGGTTCTCCTACTGTACTTATCCCCAATTTTCTGAACTTCAAGCCTCATTTCTTCTGTTATGTAGATTGACTGTCTTCTCAATAGTAATTCTCATTATGGTTTGAAGGACACCATGGCCTATTTTTCTGGGGTAAGAACTGAACGAGGGAAACGTAGCCTGCTATTACTTTGTCCATAGTGTTCTGTAATGCTGATAATGATACTGGGTTCCTTCTCATACGCTGGCAGTTTGCTAGACAGGATGATTGACAGAGCTGTAATTCATCAGCCGTGGCCTTGAGTGTAAGAGACTGTGGCAAGGTGGCAAGTGTCCCAGTGTAGATGATTCGAGCTGAACAAAACAGGGGGATCTCAAAGGTCCAGCTGCTGTTTGCGTGTATTTTGATGCCACCACATGGAATAATAATTCTCTCAGGATTGCAAAGGGAGAGGATGGGTTGCTGAAGAGAGAGGAAGAACTTCCACTGAACCGTATGGTGAAAGGCAGGGTTTTCTCTGTGCTTGTCAGTCCTCCTCTGAAATAATATCCTTCACAGAATTCTGTTAATTTTTTACCAATTTGATATGAAAAAGGTTATGTTTCCACCAAGCCTTTTATCCTTTAATTAGATTTTTCTGTTATTGATGCTCTCATAATAAAGGTTATGTTTGAATGGAATTTATACACTTACATGACATTTAAAACTGCACAGAAACACTGTGTGAAGTCATCGCATGCAAAAGTGCTATTAACTGCATGTCAGCATCCAATAAACTCTCTGCACTTTTAATCCTTTTTTAAGATCTTGAAGCTTATCTGATGTTGTGACATTTTATGGCATTTAAATGTCTTAGCAGTGGGACTTTGTTCTTCTCATGCACACAGCTCTTGTAAGACTGGAAGAGCTCTAACATTGCAGAAGAAGCAGGGAAGATGACAAAATGGGCTGGTTTGCCAGCTATTTCTCAAGTAAATTACTGTAGCCAGCTGAACTGCAAACACGAGCTGAAAGCTCGGATTTTTCCAGTGGTTTGTAGCATGCCGAGGCGATCTAGAGCTGGAAGGACGCTTGTACTGAAAACAAAGTTAAATTCAAATTCAGCTGGAACGTCTAAAGGGAAGAAGTGTGAAACACTGGTCTGGTATCATAAAGACTTATTGCCACATACTGGATGATCCATTGTGAAACTGTTCTCAAAAGGTTCAAACTGCCAACTGGTTTCAGACGCAACACGAGGAGTCTGTAAAATGAAACCTGACACGAGTGAAAATAGTTTAAATGACTGAGGAGCGGAGCCTGCTTATTCCATTAACCGTTTCCCCTGCAGCGCTTCAAATCCGAATGTCCCAGCAGCGGGCAGACGGGCAAGCAGCCCAAAGCCAGCCCCAGCGCAGCAGCTCTCCCCGCTTGCAGCGCCAACACGGGGCAAGGGAGCAGAGAGCAGGGCGGGAGGGTGGTCAGGTCCTTCACTGTTGATAACACAGTGAGGCGATCAGATGCTTTGCAAGTTGTTATTCTCTTGTGTACTCCACACGAAGTGTGAACACACTCCTCACCGACACAGCAGTTCTTGGCTGTGTTGTCAGCGGCTGACGTATACGTGTAGCCTGTCTTCCACCCAGACCTTTTACGTTCTTGGATAATTTATGTGGCCGACCATGACTGCATATGTCCTTTACCACAGGCTGACCACAGGCAGACAGACAGAGAGGACTCAGCAAGTGAGGAGCCGATAACAGAAAGTACAATAAATCCAAAAGAATGCCAGCAAGGGTTTTCTTTATTGCTCGTGTGCTTGCCTTGGGCTCGCTCTGCCAAGGGGGATGCTGACGCACAGCACTGACGAGGTTCAAGGACCTGTGAGTCTTGCTGGAGTGTTAGGGAGAGAGGGCTGCCCTAACAAAAGGAACTTCTCACATGTAAGTCTATGCAAGGACATAACAGCATCGTGAAGGTACAAGGAGACGCCGTGTGTGGGCCTTGCACATACCAGGTGCATCAGAGGCGTTTTGAGGTGAAATCCGTTATGGGCTTTTCCTAGTTTCAGCGTCTAAGCCAGTTCATTGCAGAGCCGGCCGTCTCCAGAGAACCGTATCAAATGCTCTCACCGGAGGTGATTTTACTGCTCGTTCTTTTATTGAGACAGGAAAACTCTTGAAATCTTTGTCCTGCAAAGAGTGGCCAAGACTGTTCTAAGAAATACAGTTTCATCTTTTTCTGAGTAGCGTAAACTTTGTGCTTGACAACGTTTAAGGGAGACAAATCCAATTTGTATAGAGGGGATGTCTGTCCTTCTGCCAGCCAAAAGATGTGCACGCCTTTAGGAGAACTGAGCTCAGCTGACAAATTTCTTTCCTGAGGAAGCAAATTGCAAGGAGAGGAAGAGTTGTTCGGTGCCCTGTAATCCAGAAGAGAAATGAAATCTCAGGGGTGTTTGGAGACCGAGCTGGGGCTGACCTGGCCTGGAATATTTTGAGAGAGAAATATATTTTTGTAGACCTCAAACCATCATGCGTTCTTGAGCCCAGCTGAACATCTGACTCAGAGTCTGTGGGACTGAGTATAGGTGTGCTGGCGTCCTGGGACCTGGCAGGAAGGCTCTGTATGGTTTATGTGTAAGATGTTACTTGGGGTACACCACAGTCTATTTCTGGCTACCCTGCGGCAGAGCTGTGGATTTCGTCTCTGAGGATGCTTCAACACAACTAAACTTCTGCCACTCTCACTGACAGATCTCGTGTGCTATTTAGAAGCGACTCAGCTCCAGGTGAGCAAAAGCTGGGCCAGATGGATGTTTTCGCTGCTGCCAGGAGTGGCTATAGGTAGAGCATAATTCTCAAAACAGAGCTGCACCAGTAAAATCAAGGTTTGTCGGGATACACTTCTGGGACCCCATCTTTGAAAAGGTCAATCAGACTGCAAATAACCCTCAGAGGTCTTCCCAGGGGTACTTTGCTCATGTAGAACATCATGACTTTAGTCACTGACAGCTATTTATATTCCAATTTCACCACACATTTTGTGTAAATATTAGTCTGTGATCCAGGCTGAGGTGGTTTCTAACTTTATATCGGCTGCTTTGCCTGCCCCAGTTTAGAACAGTCTTGCCACCTTTCCTGAAAGTTGCCACACAGCTGAATTATGATCTCCCCAGCCACTTTATTCTGTACCTCTGCAGAAAACAAAAGGAAGCATCACAGCTCCATCTCCTCAGCATGAGGGTTGCCACTATGCAGGCTTAAGTGGGGCTCAGATCCACTTTACTGAAAATTTGTGGCAAATACCCTTTCAACACGAGGAAGAGGTATTTGGAGGTTTAGGTGGAAACACTTCAGATAATTTAGTCTCCCTAACACCAGTTATAAACACCAGTTCACCCAGTGTCTCCTGCCTCGATCCTTCACCTGCAGCAGGTCTTTAAATCCACATTGCTTCCTTCCAAAGAGCTATAAAATGATGAAAATTAAAAATTAAACCATTTTTGTAGGTTGTGTTTTTCAAAGGCTAATTTTTCTCGTCGTAAAATTTGCGGTTTATTTCTAGTTTGACCTTGTCTGCCTTGAGCTTTCACTCATTCACCAGATAACAGATCCCACTGTAATCAGAAATCCTTCTTGTGGTCTAATAATGCTGAAACATAAATCATATTAGCATTCAGATTGAAGTATCTCACTGAAGTGCATTGTCAAGACCTCAAGTCATTCTTTTGCCTTCCTTGTTAATCCTTTTTGATCTCTCAGCATAAATTCTGGTGGTGACACTATGAAAACATATATAGAATTTCAGGAATGGCAGAGACATGATCCCTGCTAGTGGTGGATCACAGGGGCTCCCATTGCTAGTCACACGTTTCTTCTTTCCTAAATGTATCTAATGCTGTCATGTAGTCAAGTGATGCAAATCTGTCTGTACAAATTATGTCACCTCACTTTTATTTACACTTTAGTATGCATCCTCTGTAAATTGTATCCTTAATTATATTTTTTTTCAGATCTGTATAAAGAAATTGAAAGCAACCGTCAGGCCTACATGGTGCTCCACTAGAACTGCTTCTTCAGGATGATGTCTTCCCCATTCAAAGTTAATTACATCTCAATATCACTAAACTATTTTTAGGTAGTTTTAATTATTTTAAATTGAAGATATGAGGCATGACATGGAATATCACTACAAAATTATCAAGTTTTAATCACATCAAATAAGAAGTTAAACTTGCTTGACATTTTGCTTAGTAAAATCATTTTTAGTGACATTTTTTTAAGTCATCACCCTTTGATTTCTTCCCCCCCAGTTTTCACCAGTGTAAATAATGTATTATGCTTTCTTTTCTAGGACTGTGCAGATCATGCAGACTCTGACTTTACTTCTTCAGAACACTACCAGACTTCTGGCTTTTCAGACTTGGGAACTTTCTCAGTTTACCATGCTTAATTAGGAACAAAATCAAAGGTTCAGAAAGCTTCTGAACAATTCTTTTAATATTCCTGCGTGAAAAGAGGGATCCAAATCCATCCTTTTTTTGCTTAAGGGTACCACTACTTTAGCTATAAAGATTCGGTTGAAGTAATGTACAACTGTGAAGCATCTGATAGACACAGTAACAGCAGATGTCATCTTCAGTGTGAAAAAGCAGTTTATGATCAGAAAACAAAGCACAGACCAGGGCTTGGGTTTTGTTGCTGAACATCATGTGAGTGTTGAAGTTCCCCAGCAGGAAATATGAAACATAACATTGACTCACTTTGGTGTCTACTGCAAACCCACAAAACATCATTCTTTGAGTCTCACAAGTCTCAGGCTTGGCAAAGACCATCAGTTTATGCTTTTTTTTTTCTTTTCTTTTTGAAGTATGGTTTGCTCTGAAGAAATTGGTAAAGCTTGTGCTTGCACAGTACTAAGATGCTGAGAAACCTGACATAGCCCTCTCGTTGCCTCAGCTACCTCCCTTTACAGCACCTCTCTAGTTAAGGATAGATTCATTGTGCTGAAACAGGCCTCTTTGGAAGGACTGCAAGAAGCAATCCTAAGTTGTATTCATTGCAAGTATCTATCAAAAAAGAAGTTTTTGAGCTCTTTTTTCAGATTTTGGAACAGGCATGAAAACAAATTTTGAACAGTCAAAACACAGCAGTTACCACTTACTATTTAATGAGTGACAGGTCTCATTCAGGCTAACTTGCACTCTTGTTTTTTCCTTTTTCTTTTTTTGCACCTTCCTTTCTGGCACTGAAATATAGAGCCAGACTCTTTATGATAACTCTATTTTGCTAATTAATCTAATTAAGTGCTGTATGTAATTTTGCAGAGTAGAGCAAGCTATTCAAGATTGTCATCATTAAGTTAAGGAGCTGACAATTGATGGAGATAATTTTTTCTTAACAGGCTGTAACCTTTCCGCAAGCAACCCCCCCCCACAGGGGAGTTCTTCAATTAAATCAATAATGCTTCTAGAGAGAAAGAACGTTGCTTTTTAAGAATCATGTAAACAGATCTTCAGCAGCTTCTCCTTGCTTTGCTTGAGAAGAAAAGCAGCAGCTGGTTATTAATACCTGCTGTGCTCAGCTTTGACAAGCTTGCATTTAAGAATAGCAACTACTGTCTAGCTACAGCGCAGGCTGAGAAGTAGGGGTTTTCAAGGTGTCAAGTGAGGTCTGGAGAAACCTTGGCAAAATAATACAGTATCTGGATTGGGTAAATGACAGGGCTTGGAGTGGTTCCTCGTCAGGCTGGGGAAATGAGTTTTAAACTGCTGGTGTATTCATTATTGTTCGGATACAAGAAAAGCTGACAAGAAGATAAATGTGACTGAAGGAAAAGGTGGGGAAAGCTCATCATGATGACTCCTGTCAGCTTTAAAGCCTCTGGCAGCACCTGGAGGGATATTTTTGGCATTTCTAACACCGTTCCCAGATGCCATTGCTTTGCCTGCAGCATCCACAGTGGGCTCTGAAGCAGAGCGAGCCCTGCAGTCCTCGGTGATGTCCAGGCACTGGTGTCCCTGGTCTAAGCAAGCTCAGTGGCGACTGCGCGTAGTCAGGGCAGAGCTCTGCCCCTGGAGCAGCCAAACCCACGTGGGTCCTCCCGATGGATCTGGGGGCTCTGTAAATGGAGGCTTCTGCAGCAGCCAGCGGGAGATTTTCTAGTGCTGAACTTTGCTTCAGATGCCTGGTTACCTCCTCTGACAAAAGGGCGTGTAGCAGCTCTCTGTGGCTGGGTCTCACCTCTTTCTCTTGGCTCAGCCCCTTCCCTCTGCCTGCTCCCGGCATCCCGTGAACGTGGCCACAGAGACGCCTCTGTCTCCCCTCCTGCACAGCCTGACCCCATGGGTAAAAAGCTCGTGTTTGTTAGCTCCTGGTTTTGTGTGACATAACATCTCCTTCTTCACAGCAGAGAGCTGCTTTCTGCCTTTCTTTTCTTCTCAGCCCTGATCCTCTAGCCACGGCGGTCTGTGGGGTGGCAGGTGCTGGAGCAGCGTCCGTACGCCCGTCGCAGAGCCTGTTCTCCTCGGTGGACAGGGGCCAGTGCTGTTGCACAAGGCTCTGCCCAGTTTGGGGAAGCACAGGGGAAACAAAACTCGCATGAGGTAATACGTAACAAGAAAACTCAGGCTTCAGCAAGAAGCAATCCTGAAACATCTCACCAGCTTTTGTTTTGGTGGCATTTGAGGCTTCCGTATGACGTTACGGATCACCCTCAGCTTGCTTGAGGCAGTTAGTCTATCTCTGCTCAACGCTGTTCATTAAAAACTCCGGCAATATCATGTGTGGTGCGCCTTTCTCTACAAAAGGTCTCTGAGCACGGGCTGCCAGTAGTGATAAAGGAAGGATAAATAAAAGTCCAGGTCAGTACTAAACCGGTGGTCAGGGAACCCATTGGGCAGGGAATATTTGGAAACATGAATTTGGAGAATTTTCAATATGAATTCTGAGGATTTTCCATTTGAATCCTCTTGCCTGGATCCATTGCACTAATTTCTAGCACGTATCTTGACTGAAAAGGCAGGGCTTTTTTGCTCTGGCTGCAGCCTTTAACACTACAATAGGTAAGAACACAGCCACAAAAACGTACCATGGTTTCTTGTTAATTTCTTAAATGGGGATTTGCTGCTGCTACGGACACTAAATGTGTTCCATTCCCTGTATCATACAATTACAGCATTTTTACTTCATTGGGTTTCTGGCTCTTAGAGCTAGAAAGTTACTTTGTGTAATGAAGGAAGAGAATTAAAGTTTTTATTAAAATGAGAAACTAGCTTTATAGGGATTTTAAACGTTTTATTCAAGTCTTTACTTCCACCATCTTTGCAGTCAAAGTTCTTCTATAGATCCGCACAGCAGGACGCCCGTAGAGAAAGTGCCCCAGCAAAGCTGATTGTGCCATCGAGAGAGGCAGTTGCATAATGTGACTTCTGTGCTAAGGCCGCAACTGAGAGCTTTCCTTTGCATAAAAAGCAAAGTCTGCTCAGAAAAATTAGGGGATGCCCCCCCCCCCTTTATTTTTCTGTTGCTGTTGTGGGTGCAGCATGGTTTTAGTGGCACAAGAACTATTGACAGGACTCGGAAGCGATGTTGCAAGAGGCTCTTCATGTGGCAAACGTGGTACTGTTAGTTGAAAGAATTAGACTGAAGCCTAAAGTCTTTGGGACTGAAAAATGGGACTGCGAGTTGTGTACTGGACATTATTTCTCCTATGGGACATTTACACTAACTATAACTGTAGCTATACTTGGCATGACTTTCTTTTGAGGGACTGAATAATGTGCTAGTCAGAGCAGAAATGCTACTGCAAGGCTATTTGTGGAGCTGCTTGTCTGTAACAGATGCTCCAAAGGAAAGGGGCTGCTTTGATCTTAGCCAGCAAGAGCAGAGCAGCGCACACACAAGACCTGAGTTCTCTTCCTGACATTGTCATTCAGCGCGTCAAATTATGTGTGACAAATCAGCTTCCTAAGCTGTGTACCTCAAAAATGAAACAGATGGGCTGTATCAGCTTCCTCCCACTGTTAAATGAGGATGAAGCACTTACTGATGAAAACTTCCCCTGGCAGGTTGCTTTGAGGTCTACAGGCTCCAAGGAACACAAAGGGTTAACCTTATGAAAGGGTGACTTTTTTTCCCATGTTCTGGTTTTAGAGAGAAAGGGCGTTTATTTTTAATTATTTTCCATTTGGATTTTGTCTTAGTTTAGTTTTTGAGGGTGGATCTAAATTAATACAATGTTCATTATGCTCACTGCACAGATAGGCACACAGACAATTTTGCCTTTAGGAGGAGGAAACACAGAAGTGGCAGCATGCACTGGGCAATTCTGCTGTTGTACTGGTGTTATAAAAGCAAAAAAACCCATGCCCCTGCTGATCCTGTATGCGATTCAAGCGGAACTAGATGTACGTTAATTTAAAAACCCCAGTTCCATGTAATATCTCATTTTTGTAAGAAAATAACAATTGATACACAGTCAGCAACCCATTTAAGTCAAAATTAAACTAGAGATCATAGATCTATGTTACAGTGTCATCTTCAAATGGACAGAGCAGCAATGTAGGTTTATACATTCATATATCTTGCTTAACACTGTTTACCTCCTCTAATGACTTCAGTTCCTCAATCAATTTTCCTTGAGCACGGCTTATGGCTGAAGGGTATTTTGGACTTATTCAGGCATCTCGGAATACCTTACAAATAAAACGGAGGCAACTGACCATAAAGCATATGATATTACCAACAGCATTATTAGCATTTTCTCAGCAGAAGCGATAAAGGAGAGGAAAGCCCACTCCCTCTTTGGGGAATGAGAGGTACATCTCTGGGGGATCTAAGAAGGAAAGTGAGCTGGGAAATAATTGCCCTGGATCCTTATTACATTGACACTCTTTCACAGGACAGGAATGTGTTTTGCTGAAGACCGATGAGAGGCTTCTCTATGTTCCCCATGAATTCATTGCAGGGTTCGGACTTGTGTTGTTTGCGACCACAGTGTGCAAAGGGTGTTGTGCCCAGGGTGAACCAGCGAGGCTGCTTGCAGGGGGAACAGGAGGGATCCCCTCCTGCGTTGGTAAATGTAGGGCATGGGGGAGCTGTATTCAGCATTGAACTGGCACAGCAAAAGAAGGAAAACAAAAAAGGCAAATGCAGTACATGAACGAAAGAGGGAACTTACTCAAAGCAAGAAGTAAGAGATTGCTGGAATCTTGTCTGTTTTCAGAAATAAAATCTTAGTCTGAGTAAGGGGAAAGAATATATTCAGAGACAGCAAAACAACCTGGCTTTCCTGGCTCTATACATACACTATTTTGCCAAGCTCCAGCTAAAACCACCCAGTTTTTCCCCTCAGAAACAAACAATCCAGTTTGCTCCCAAAACTCAAAGAAAGCTTAATTCGCTTTAAGCTGCTAAACAAACTTCCTGCGTCTTGGGTTAGCATTGTGTGCCAGGCTTCAGCGTGCCGAGAAATGAAAAAGTGCTTTGTAATGGAAAAGCTAGTTCATTCCTTGCTATGTGGTGCCACAGTAATAAAAAAGAAAGTTGCAAACCTTCCCCTCTTAAAGAGGCCAGAAGGAACAGGGGATCAGGTTCGAGATCACAGTGATCAAAACAATACTCTCCAGCCATTTCCAGCCTCAGAGCATGCTGGTTTTCTTGGATAGTTGGTATCTCAGTAAACTGCATGATAGAAAGAGAAAGCTGCATAAAGGTACTCACTGTTACGGAGTAGGAGGTTAACGAAGTTCATTTAACAGATCAGCAGTGAAAACCTGTTATCAGATGACTTGTGAAGATCCCAGATGTCTTAAGTAAAGCTGGGAACTTGAACAGGTACCTAACATTTTGTTGTTGGATTAATAAAGTGTGAAGTACTTACGGCTCTTCTGCAGCAGGGTTAATGACTTTCCATAACTATGTGCTTTAACTGAGAAGGAACACATTTTAGTGCTGTGTACCTCTAAGTCACATTTTTTTGGTCAGCTAATTGAATTATTATTGTCATAGCAGAACAGCATTGGAAAACCTCAGACCTTGTCCTCAATTGCTGCACCACTTTGTGGATGAAGCAGGCATCATGCTGAGCATGAAGCGCTCCTCTTCCCCCTCCCCTGCCAGATGAGGAGCCACATCTGGCTGCTGCAAGGGGAGACGAAGAAGCCTCCAATGCATTCATTGCTGGTTGTGGTATCTGCAGAGCAGAAAATAAGTCAGGCTGGAGGGGACAAGCTACTCCACCCTGGCTAGGCAGGACATAAAATGCAGAGCCAGCTCAATTTTCAGAAGTCTCTTACTTTGCCTCTGTGACTAAACCTGTAAGAGTATTGTGCATCAGTAATTCCCTGCCCGTTCAGCCTCTGCACCGCCTAACCCTTGTAGCAGCAGCCTTTATACCTGAATACACCTGACGTATTTATACTTCTGTTTGTTTGTTTGTAAAATGATTACTACTAGTGCAGACTTTGACTCTGTAGTACAGTTTATTCTGCTGTTGGCCAGTTGGCCACCCCATGCAGATACACCAGCAACCCTGCTTGACCATCTTGTATCCCCTCACCATAGCAGGTCTGCAGTGTACTACTGTCACCAGTAGCCCTTTTGCATGTGGCTTTCACCATCCTCTTCTGCAGACCTATAATGATTGTCTTTATAATGCAGTTCTTCAAAGAGCTGGAAGGAAGGAAATGAAGTGTTTCGTTGCTCTTGCAGGAACAAAATCCAAGGCAAGGTCTTGCGAGAGCAAGTCCAGTTCTAGGTTCAGGCACGTGCTTGCTGTGAGACTGTGAAAAGACTGTGTTTACCATAAACACCTACAAAGCCCTGTTGACTCCACATCTGTCACCCAGCACCTAAATGCTTTGCTGTTTCAGCACCTTGAACAACTATGTCTGAATGAATGCTTCTCCACTAGACACATGCTTGTGGGGAGCTGCCCCAGGCAACACCTTCAGGAGAAACACCTACCTCCAACTCCTTTGGCCACCCAGCAAGAGCTCTCCTGTATGGACCCATGTCCTGCACTCACCTAGACACACAATGTGTGTCCCTCCCCGAGACTGGGGCCAGCAGTGGTGGGGAGGAGACTGGGTTGGGAAGGCAAGAGCCCTGTGACAACAGCTTTCTGCCATTTCCCTGCATCTGTTTGAAGATTTTCTTGGCAGCCACTGGGGGACAGAATGGCAGGCACCGACCCCATGGCCTGTGTCCCTGCAGTTTAAATGCTTTCAGGATGCTCCTTTTCCTCCACATCCATACCAGCAGGCCGTGGCCACATCTTCCCTCTGGCCAGAACATGGTCCCTCACGTGCCTCTTCCTGGGGAACTTTGAGCCAGCACAACCCCAAGGACAGATGCGTGGGCACTGGGTGAGAAGAAGGAAGCTGCTGGTGTCCAGGCCCTTCTTCAGGGCAAGACCTGATCTCTGAAGACACCAAGAAACGTTGCCTCTGAGCCCACCTCAAGAACAGGGCATGCATGGGGGCCTCGCGTCTGGGTGTGAGAGCAGCCTCTGGCAAGCTCAGGGAGGCAGGGAGAATGCTACAGGTACACAACCCAAATATAGGTAACAGTAGCATTAGGTTTAACAATATATTGCTTTCACTGGCGACAATACAGCATTTTAGTTAAGATACTGCATTTCACTTACATCTGGTGTTTACATAAGCCAGTGATTCAAAGCCATACAAATCCTGCATAATCTCTTTGGTAAAGTACTGCTGAAATAACTGCCCGCAGCATTTCTTCTCTGTCTTCTCTGTCTTCTCGCTAGAGGCGACGGCTGGTTCTGCAGGCAATTAAGAGCCAATGGCATTTTCAGCCTAATCAGTTCATTCACCCTTTCAGGAGAAATGCCCAGAAACCAGCAACAATTTTATGTATCTCCAGGACTGGATGACTCAGTAAAGTCATGTCTTCAAGGTGGCTCTCTAATCAGCTTTCTTTTATACATGTCAAGAATGACAGCATACGACATCTAAGAAAGAGGAGATTTAAAGCTATGGAAGTTAGCTTTAATCTTACAGCAGAGTATAAAAGGATGCCTCAGCAAAGTTTTGTGGAGGTCACTTGAAGGACTTCTACCAATGTTGCTTAAATAAGAGTTAACTGAGTTATTCATTCCTTTTTTAATCCCTGATGGCTGCAAGTTCCCTGCCTAAAATACCTTGATCTTTCTTCTTCTCTCTGTGCCTCATGGCTGGGCAAAATTAGTAATATGGGGTCTTGTGGTGGGGTGGGTGAGGCTGTGTTATGCAAGCAGCTTCAGAATGCTTTTCTATGTATCCCAACTCTTTTTTTCTTTTTGGAAGAAGTCTGTTCCATGAAGAGACAGCCAAGCTCACTATGTGCATCCCTGCATTCATGAAAAAAAAAAAAAGTGGATATCAGAATGAAGGGAAGAAGCAAAGAGTCAAAATGAATTATCATGCACTCATTCGCTAACCCGCCAGGAATTGAGGTCCTGCTTGAAGATAAAACTATTCTTTTTCTATGCCAATATATGAAAATAACTTAGCATCTTTTGTTAATAGAGTTTGCTCAGGCTCTTTTTCAGGTGCTGCTTTGGAACAAAGAAAGATGTGCTGGTGTGGACAAGATTGGTGATTTGGGGTTAATCCAGCCATCTATGTAGGAAGAAGACTTAAATGAAACCATTTTATGTATGCAAAGATAATAAGTATAATGCAAGTGCTTTCCTGTACTGTGTTTCAACAGAGGCAGTACACTGTGCCTATATAGCGTGTCATCCTAGCCAGCCAGGGAAGTGTCTGTCACTGGTTTCAAATTTGATTTCTCTCAGGTTGCAGGCACGCTTGCTAAACTTTACTGATTACATTTTGGAAAGACTGGAAAGATAGTTTGGGAATAAAAAGAATCCTTAAAAACCTGGAAACAAATCCAGACAAACAAGTAGGCTGGATAAGCCCTTACACAAACCACTACAAACTCCTCTCTTCTGCGCCTGTGGCAGGTGGTGGATCCATGGTTCCAGCTGGACTTTAATTTTAAAACCCTGAAGTCTCACAAACCGGAGGAATTCAGCATGTGGACAACTTGTAAAGTCAGGTCACAGAAGTGTCAGAAAGGTGTTAACTTCCTGCTGAGAGTTGTCCTTCACACAGATATGATTCAGAATCTTTTGAGAGAGCAGGATTGGAGGCTATATGGGATTGTGATAAAGGACTATGGTAGAAGAATGAAACAAAGGACATTCCCAGGCAACCTGAAGAAGGCCCAATATTAGCCATTCTCATATGTCTAATAAATTTCAAACCTACATACTCAATTATGCTATACAAGGGTGATCAAGACATCTGGGTAATTTAGTGTTAGCAATATTAGCTGTCAGAGTAGAGGGGCAAAACAAGGCTTATTAAAAATAGAACTGGTGTATGGTGTAACATTTTCAAAAGACCACAAGGACTACTATTGCCAGAGCCAGAGGGCAGGTCCAGTGCAGCTCTCCAAGTAGGACAGGCATCTCCAACCTAAGCTGCCACATTGTCTACTGCACTAGTCTTGTGCAGGACCCACAATGTACCGCTGTAGATCCTGAACAGCACAGCCAGGGACATAATTTAAATTAACCCGTGTTAATGCACATCTGCATTGCCCCAGGAGTGTGAACATGACTGCTTGCTGTTGCTCAGCTTGCAGTCTCAAGGATGTTCTTGTGAGAGAGGTGAAGCTAGCCCTGGTGCAACACCATGTCAGCATCAGCCCACTGCTTCCAGCCATGGACATCACCGGTTTGGTGCGATGCTGGAAGGTCTCTGCACTGTGCTGCATTGTCCATATGCACCTGCACCCCACAGCTTGAGTGGAAGATAAAGACACAAAACTATCTTTTATGGACAACCAACTCAGGCAGGGCAAAAGGGAAATGAAAGCCAAAGCAACCAGGAGCATATCACAAATAATCCCGCTCAGGTTCTTGTGGAAAGGCTTCTGTGCAGAGAACAAACAGCAAAAAAGAAAAAGTAGCGATCTAAATGGTAATGACAGCAATCATTGGAAGTGAATGAAGGAGAGGGAAACAGTGTGCTTGCTTTCCCCACAGATGCCACAAAGGCAGGACAAGGGCTTGGGAACAGACTGCAGCACCTACCTGTTCTGCCTAGCAGGTCATCTGAACCACAGTCCTCCTCCCCAGGGCAAAACCCCCTACCAGCCCTTTGCCAGTGGATTGGAAAGGGCCTCCTTTGGTGGAGAGAGGGGAAAGAAGAGGTTCATGTGTTCCTGCCCGCTGTCTGCTGGAGGGGGAAGTACCAGCTCACTGGCGGGTCCTCACTTCTCCATTCCAGCCGTCCCTGTTTGGCAAGCAGCTCCAAGATTTCCTGTGGGATTCAGCCCAGACTTGAAGCACAGAGGATGCGAACCACAGTGCACTAACTCCTGCTAGTAATAGCTCTGTAACTTGCCATACACAAGATTCCTGTGCCAAAATTGAATACCCTCAGGAAGCCCGTCAGACTTTTCTGCAAGAAGGGTAGCAGCAGTGTTCGGAAGCATCACCATGCAGCAGATAAAAACCTTTCAAAGGATCGTGGTAAACCACCAGTAGAATAAAAGAACAGGGGAAGAAAATGCCTGTCTCTGGCTTCACAGTAACCTGCCCCTGATTGCCTTCATCATGTTAATTTTATATTTTACACGTGTTAGATCAACAGGGAGCACAGATGGCTGCACTCACGTGTGAGACTGCAGCCACCCACTGTGCACCAGTAGCTCCTCTGTCACTTCCCTGGGATGTGGGGAGGGGGGGGCTCCTGCCAGCGCAAAGACAGGAGTAGGTCACTGAGGTTAATAAAGGCAGTCAGCTCATAATTATCACTCCCTTGTTAGCTTCAGCCTCCCAGGAATAAATTAGAGGGACGAAGTAGGGAGGAGCTGTGAGAAGATCAGAGTGGGGCTGCACCTCCTCATGCTACAGGAGGGGAGGGCCACTGTCCTGGAGGTCCCTGCTTCCATTCACCAGGGTGTTTCAGAGGCAACTGCATTTCTCTGAGGGGAAGTATTAATATTTGAACATTGTAGGTAGCTACATTAATTTTTCTTAAGCATTTAATAACTCTGATTCCAGAAAAAGCAAGTTTTCCTGCCTCTTTTATCCACTGGCCATAGGCACAACTGTCAGACAGATTGTTTTCACACACTCCCCCTCAGCTGCTTGATCAATCTACATTACTCAGCCTGCGGTGAAAGGGACACTTTAAGATGATTAATAGTGCTCTTGAGACTACAGCTTCTGAATGCAGAGGTCTCATTTGCAACAAAGACGACAAGAGCTCAAGCAGCCATCTCTTTGCACATGTGTAAGCAATGAAGACAAGGCTATCTCTGTATCAAGTTAAAGCAGCAGATGAATTCCCAAAGTAGAGGACTTGCAAGGTGGAGTTGTTACATTTGCAATCAATTTAGTGTTAATTGTTTCATCTCAATGATGTCAAATAATGCATAAAATAGCTTGGGCTAGTGCACAGCCAGGAAACACTGGTCACAACCCTACAAGACCACAAGTCACAATTCTGACCCACAGTGAAGCAGAATGAACTAAGGGAGCATAAAAAGTTCAGTGTTAGGTGGGAGGCAGGGGGATGTTACAAAATATAAAGCGTAAAACATAGGGGGATTCTGCTCATTATGGAAAACTTGAAAGTCAGAAAAATACCACTCCTGGTGTCACTTCTGTACTTTCATTATTAAATGCTGCTCTCCACGTAGTTGTTTTTCCCAGCCACTGGTAACACATACTAACTTCTGAACAGCAGCAGCCACAAAAAAAAAAAAAAAAAAAAAA